>ENA-OQJH01000330-OQJH01000330.1-human-gut-metagenome-genome-assembly--contig:-NODE-330-length-27137-cov-2.304591_pt1 | contig 27137 bp, 30 predicted proteins | sample MGYA00242597_ERZ504763 | MGnify/ENA primary metagenome ERZ504763 (study PRJEB26092, sample SAMD00036359) | human gut metagenome | host: Homo sapiens | study: EMG produced TPA metagenomics assembly of...
ACTGGTAGAGGTCATATACCTCCTGATAGTTTACTTTTTCTTTTGCCATAATCATTCTTGTTAAAGGTTACGGCGCAAAGATATGGCGGCTAACAACTTATGTCAAGGCGGAAAATAGAATGGTTACTTATAAAAACAAAGCTTTCAATTTTATAAACGTAACTTGCGTTTATAGATTATCCTTAGTCAATCATAACTTTCCTGTTAGAGAAGAACAAGTTTACTATTAATACAACGGAAGTTACTATTAATAGCTTGGACGTTAGGTGTTAACACTTGTAATATCAGCTGTTAATGGTTGAGATTTCAGGTATTAATACTTGGGTTGCTGTATATATATGTTTGGGATATTGAATATGTGTATCCTTTAATGATGGTGATGATGTTCCCCTAAAACCCGATGAGGCAGTGTGCCGTGTCCCAATAGTTCGATGGGGCAGTTGAAGTTTCTTTCCAGCCATTCGGTAGTGACGCCCGTGTCCGGATGGTAATCCAGCGTTTCATTGACACAGGCGATGGATTTTACCTGTTGCAATACAGTGCCGATGTCGTGACTGACAAGATAATGCACATTCTTTATTGATTTCAGCCAATAACTCATAAAGGCGTGCTTCGAAACGCTTGTCGATATACGTGCTGGGTTCATCGAGAATCAACACTGCAGGGTCCGAGATGATGGCACGTCCTAACAAGGCACGTTGCAGTTGTCCACCGCTTAATTGTCCGATAGAACGGCTTTCGAGCCCTTCTAATCCATGCGGGCGATAATCTGTTTGCCTTTCTCTCTCTGTTCGGGAGTGAACCGAGAGGTGAGCGACTTCTGTATGCTCAATCCGGACAGGATCACTTCTTCCACAGAAATAGGGAACTTTCGGTCTATGGTGCTATATTGCGGCAGGTAACCGAGGAAAAGCTGGGATTTCGCGGAAGAACTTTGGTGGGAGTTTTTGTCAGATGTTTCTGTCGAAGTCCCTTCCGTAGATGTTCTTATGGGAGTCTTCTCGGGAGTATGGAATATAATTTCTCCTCCGGTTGGTTTCAACAGACCGAGGATGCACTTTATAAGCGTTGTTTTGCCGCCTCCGTTCGGACCTATAATACCTAGAAAATCCCGTTCGTAGATGCTTAGATTAACATCGTGGAGAACAGTGCGACCGTCATATCCGGCGGAAAGATTCTTTATTTCGATTATTGGTTTCATTATTGGAAAGGGCTTGATTGGTTCTTTCTTTATACGTTTATTTGGTGGCAGCTTGCGGCGCAAGGGCTTTGGCTACATTCAGCATTTCTTCCTCCAGTCATAACTTAACGGGTTGATAGGGACCACTTTCGTTCCGGTTTGCTGTGCGATGGTTTCCGCATTGCGTTTGTCAAACTCCGGTTGAACGAAGATAACGCCTACATTTTCCGCCTGACAGACGTCTATCAGGTCTTTCAGATGAGCGGGAGAGGGTTCTTTGCCTCCTTCTTCGATCGAAATTTGATGCAATCCGTAGTCGCGGGCGAAGTAGGAGAGGGCCGGATGATAAATCATGAAGCTTTGGCTGCTTCGGGGACAGAGAGTTGTCGGCGAATCAGGCTGTCGGTGTGCTGGATGCGCTGACAGAGAGAGTCGTAACGGTTTCTATAATATGGTTCGTTTGCTTTATCCAGTTGGCTAAGGGCCTTGTAGGTGTTTCCGGCGATGATTAAAGCATTACCGGTAGAATTCCATACGTGTGGCTCTACGGCGTGGATATGGCCGTCGTGACTGTTGTGGCCGTGGGCATGGCCATGGTCATCATTATTGAGTATGAGGTCGATTCCTTTCGAGGTGTCGAACACTTGGATATGGGGAGTATTGTTCATCAGGCGATCCATCCAGGTTTGTTCGAAGCCGATGTACCCGATGCGGAAATAGGCTTTGCTGTCTCCTAAAGAAACAAGTTGCTGGGGATAGATCGTATGTCTCCGGGCTGGAACCTTTGGGTACCATGCTGACTACTTTGAATTTATCTCCGGCAATAGCTTCGGTGAAATAACGTTGCGGTTCCAGTGTGACGGTTATCACCGGCTTTGTCTCGTCATCGTTACTTGCTTGGGAGGAACGTCCTGTGCAGGCTGCCATCAGGAGGCAGGCACCAAGAAGGAAAAGTGTTCTCATATCTTTTAGTTGTTGTTTCATGATTTTTTCTGTTTCGGGGTTTCAATCTTATCTTGTTTCTACTCTTGTTTCCGGGCCCGTAATATTTCCCGTTTACCACCGGAGGTCCGGGGAGGCGTTCTACTGTGAATCCGGCTGTCTGCAACATTCGGCGTACTACACCTTTGGCACAGTAGGTAGTCAGAATTCCGTCTCTATCTAATAAAACATAGAGGCGGTTGAATAGTTCTTGCGACCACATTTCCGGTTGCTTTTCCGGGGCGAAGGCGTCGAAATAGACTAGGTTAAATGGAGAGTTCTCAACTCTCCACTTATTCACGTCCGTTTCTATTTTTCGTAAGGTGAAGTGCGGTGTAAGCTGCACGTCTTTTTTCCCAGGGCGATGTATGAAGCTGCTTAAACAATTCGATAGCCGGTTGTTGTTCTTCTTCATCATTCGGGGTAAATTGCTCATCGGTTGCTGTCTGCTTCCGATGTATGGTAAGCTGCTCATCGCTGGAGATATATCCTAGCTGTTCTACTGTCTGCCAGTCCAGCGGATAGAGTTCCAGTCCTGTATAGTGTATATTTCGTCTGCTTCTTTCCGCTTCTTCAAGGGTGAGCCAAGCGTTTAGTCCTGTCCCGAAGCCGATTTCAAGAACACGTGGAGTAGCGGCAGGAGAGGCTTTCAGCCCCATATCGATGAATATATGTTGAGACTCCGTGCGTGCCCCTTTCGTCGAATGATAATGTTCATTCAATTCCGGAACAAACAGAGTAGCGCTCCCGTCATCGGTTCTCTCAATTATTCTTTCCATCACTCAATCTTTAATACTTAATATCTAATACCTAATACTTAAAAAAAGATTTACCCCGCCATAGCATCCCAGGCACTTTCGAGCACATACAGGAGAAGGATATAACGTATCAGTTTGCCGACAAACATGGAAACAATAGTAAGCCATGTGTTGCTTCGCATAATCCCAGTGCAATGGCGATCACCTCGCCAATGGCAGGAAGAAAGGTGAAGAATGCCATCAATGCCCCTTTCCCTTGCAGGAATTTCACCATTTTGTCTACCTTTTCTTTCTTTACCTTGAAGTATTTCTCAATCCAGCTAACTTTACCCAGACGTCCCATGTAGTAACAAGTCATTCCGCCTACTGTATTGCCGAGAGTGGCGGATATCAGACAGGCTATCGGGGGCAAGCCGAGCTTCACCAATGCCACCAGTACCAGTTCGGAACTGAAAGGCACGATGCTCCCAGCCAATAAAGCCGAGATGAATAATCCCGGAAGTCCCCATTCTATGAGGAGTTGTATCGTTGAATCTACAAAAGCGTCCATATATTAAAAGCGAATAAGAGGATGAGGCCGACCAATGAAATGATAAAGAACACATTCGAACTTTTACTATTGGTCAGTACAAAGAAATGTCCGATCAGGATGCTGTTGCTTATGATAAGCAAAGGCAGCAGGGCACTGCAATATATCGGTTGCAAGGCAATCAGCAGGAACAGGAAGAGCGTCAGGTCTATCAAGAACTGGAGATAGGCACGTGTGCGTATCTTATCCTCAAATCCGGCAGCGATGCAATGAACGGCACTGACGATAAACATCACGAGCAGATAGCCCAGTATAGCCAATTCCCAGGGTTGAAGGATTTGTAAGTTAAAGACTTCTCCGAAAGCTAATAGCTGGTTGAAAGGGCGGTAGAACAACTCCATCTCATTATAGAAGAAGGCGTGTCCGAACAGCATCCAGTAGGGCAGCATCCATCCGAGCAGCGCACCGCAGAAACTGCGAGGAGTGAGCGACTGGAAACGGTAGGCTTCGAGCAACCAAAGTACCGAGAGGATGGTGAGCTGCGGGAAAAGAATACTTCCCGCTCCGATAAAGAAGAAGGAATAGAATAGATAGCCCGCAGCTTGAGCTTGCTGATAGCTTTTAAACAGAAAATAAATGGAAATAAGAGAACCGAGGGCGACAATGTCTCCTATGTATAGTAAATGCATTCCCGGACAGACGGTAACCAGCAGGAAATAAATAGCTGTCTGCATGGAAGCCCTCATGCGGATAATACTGAACTGGTTGTTCAGCTCTATCAGAAAGTAGCCGATGATTGCGTAAACCAGAAAGCTGACAATTCGTTCTGCCCATCCCGGAAGCAGTAAATCGCGGGTGGATTGCAAGAAAGAAGAGCTGTCCTTGGGTGTTGTTGAGGCTATGGAGTCGGGAAATAAAAAGTAAGTCAACACCCAGCATAGGGCGCAGATAAAGATAACGGCAGGCAGGGTCCACCGTCCTGCCGTCACTTGACTTTGTAGTCTTTTATTTCTCATTTGTCTGTCAGTTCTTTTGCCGCCCGGCGGGCATATATCATCGCTTTGTAGGATCTATATGCCGTGCAAATAGGGGATTTATGCCTGCGTGGCGTATCATTACAGGTTGTTTCTTACAAATCGAATCCGATGTCGCGGCGGAAATACTTCTTGTCGAAGTCGATCATGTCTGCCACTTTGTAGCTCTGTGCCAGTGCTTCTTCTTTCGTTGCACCGTAAGAGCAAACGGCAATCACACGTCCGCCGTTCGTCACCACTTGTCCGTCTTTCATGGCTGTTCCGGCATGGAAGATGATGCTGTCGGTGGCGGCAGCCTGTTCCAGTCCGCTGATAGGGAATCCTTTTTCGTAGGCTTCGGGGTAACCGCCGCTGACAAGAATGACGCAGCCGGCCGAACGTGGGTCCATCACTAGTGTTTTCTCGTTCAGGTTGCCTGCCGCTGTGCCTTCAAGCAACTCTACGAAGTCGCTTTGGATGCGCAACATCACGCTTTCTGTTTCCGGGTCGCCCATGCGGACGTTGTATTCGATAACCATCGGTTCACCTTTCACCTTGATAAGACCGAGGAAGATGAAACCTTTGTAGGTGATCTTTTCTTCTTTCAGACCATTGATGGTCGGTTCGATGATACGTGTGCGTACTTCTCCATATATACTTCATCAGCAAACGGAACCGGAGTTACGCTACCCATACCGCCTGTATTCAATCCTTTGTCGCCTTCACCGATACGTTTGTAGTCTTTCGCCACAGGGAGGACTTTGTAGTTGTCTCCGTCTGTCAGTACGAATACAGAGCACTCGATACCGCTCAAGAACTCTTCAATCACAACGGTTGCCGATGCGGAACCGAACATGCCGCCGAGCATTTCTTTCAGTTCTTTCTTCGCTTCATCCAGCGTAGGAAGGATGAGAACTCCTTTCCCGGCACAAAGGCCATCAGCCTTCAGTACGTAGGGAGCTTCCAACGTTTCGAGGAAAGCGAGGCCCTCTTCGAGGTTTTCGGAAGTGATGCTTTTGTAGCGGCTGTCGGGATGTTGTGGCGCATCATGAAGCCTTTGGCAAACTCCTTGCTGCCTTCCAGTTGCGCTCCTTGAGCCGAAGGACCGATCACGGCAATATGCTTTAGCTCCGGACGGTTTTGGAAGTAATCGTAGATTCCTTTTACCAACGGATCTTCGGGGCCTACTACTATCATTTGGATGTTCTCTTTTAGAGCAAAAGCACTGATTGCTTCAAAATCGGTTGCTTTGATGTTGACATTCTCGCCTACGGCAGTTGTTCCGGCATTTCCCGGAGCAATGTATAGTTTTTCAACTTTCGGACTTTGGGCAATTTTCCATGCCAGTGCATGTTCGCGGCCGCCCGAGCCTAGTAATAATATCTTCATCTTTGTATTGTTATGGATTTATACTGTTATCTATGATTTGTATGGATACGGTGGTGTCTTTGTCAGTTTTATAAGTTCTGCTCAAAGTACCGGGTGATTTTCTCATGCAGATGTACACGGTCGCGTCCTGCTACGTTGTGCTTGTGGCACGGGTAGATAAACAGGTCGGGATAAGTGCGGGCATCTACACAGGCTTTCATGAACGACAGGGTGTGCTGTGGCACGCAGGTGTCGTCGTGGTCGTCGTGAATAATCAATAGGTGACCTTTCAGTTGGCCGGCAAGGTTTTTCAGATTACATTCTTTGTAGCCTTCCGGGTTGCTTTCCGGTGTATCCATATAGCGTTCGCCGTACATCACTTCATAATACCCCCAGTCGATTACCGGACCTCCGGCAACGCCTACTTTGAATATTTCCGGGTAACGAAGCATCAGGCGGTAGTCATGTGTCCTCCGAAGCTCCATCCGTGTACGCCGATGCGTTCGCTGTCTACGTAGGGGAGGGATTTCAGGAATTCAACGCCTTTTACTTGGTCTTTACCTTCTTCGATGCCAAGACGGCGGAAGGTGGCATTTTCAAATGCCAGTCCACGGTTGCTGCTGCCACGATTGTCGATGGTAAACATGATATAGCCTTTACCTGCCATGTATGTGTCCCATCACGTGCGCCGTTTTGCCATCCTCCGGTGACGCATTGCGCGTGAGGACCTCCGTAGACGTATACGATGACGGGATATTTCTTGGCCGGGTCAAAGTTGGCCGGTTTCATCAGGCGGTAATGCAGGTCGGTGGTGCCGTCTGCCGCTTTGATTGTTCCGGTTTCGATGCTTGGCATTTGGTAGCCTTCGTAAGGGCTTTCAGCAGTCAGCAGATTGGCTGTTTCTTTGAAGTTTTTGGTGTCTACCAGGTTGATGATGCGAGGCTGGTCTTTTGTTGAATAACGGTCGATAAGATAAGTGCCGGAAGCGCTAAGCATGCCGCTATGTTCGCTTTCTTTGCAGTTCTCGAACGGTTGGCTTATTTTTCCATTGCTCACGTTTACAGCGAAATGTCCGCTTCTCAAGCCTTCTACGGCTGTGAAGATGATTCTTTACGCTTTGTGTTGAATCCCAGGACGTCGCTGACCAGCCAGTTGCCTTTGGTCAGTTGTTTGACTTTGCCGGCCTGGAAATAAGTACCACCGTTGGCGCTGTTATAAGTTTCACCTTTCATGTTAGCTGCATCGGCATCAAAGAGATAAAGATGGTTGTAGCCGTCACGCTGACTTTGATAGATGAACTTGGTAGGGTCCCACGGCAAAAATACGATTGCGTTTTGTGGCTCCACGTATTTAGGATGCATTTCTTCGTAGAGAACGCCCATCGGCTCTCCTGTTTCTGCGTTGTACTGGCAAAGTTTGGCGTGGTTCTGGTCACGGTTTACTTCAATCAGGTAGAGGCTTTTTTTCATCCGGTGACCAGCTGATATTGGTGAAATAACGATCTGTGGGATCACCTGCATTCAGATAAATGCTTTTGCCTGTGGCAGGATTGTAAATACCCACTTTTACCTGATGGCTCGTCATTCCTGCCATCGGATAACGTACATTGTTCACTTCGCCTACGCGTGCAGTGATGTCTACAAGCGGGTATTGTGTCACCATGCTCTCGTCCATACGGTAGAAAGCGAGCAGGTTGCCTTTCGGGCTCCAGAAAGTACCTTTGTTGATACCGAATTCATTGCGGTGTACTGTTTGCCCGCAAACGATGCCTTCGGGTTCATTAGTTACCGCTTTTTCGTTCACATACAGATTGTTACCTATCGTGTATGCCACGTTTCCACTGGCTGCGCAATAGTCTTCATTATCTGCTCCGTCTTTGGGTTTGAGAGTGCTGACAACTTGATTGTTCTTGAAATCATATACAATGAACTTTCCTGCTATCTTGAATAGCATTTGTGGCTTATCGGCCCATGGGAAACTGACGGAATACAGGTGTGATAACTTTCCTGCCTTGTTCTCTTCAAGCACTTTGTTGATCTGTTCACGAGTGATAACCATTGTTTCCTTTCCCGTTTGTTGGATAGAATAAAGGTATCTACGCCCGGCTTGATACATTCGTCACCCCACCATTGCAGTCCGTACAGGTTGTCTGCATAGCGGTAACTCTCGCCACCCGGAATCAATTCTTCCAGTGTCGGCTTTTTGGTTTCTTGTGCCATAACATTGAATCCGATTGGTAGTGCCAACAATAAAAGCATGGCTCTTTTTCCAATTTTACTCATTGCTCTTTTCTTTATTATTTGTTTTTAAATCCTTCTATTTTTACTCTGTCCAAGGGAGTCTGCTTTATTTGAATGGCAGCACTCAACTTGGCGAAAGCGGTGAATAGGTCGTCAAATTGCTTCTCGTAGCTTTCTCTGTCGGAGGATATGTCCTCTTCCAAGTATTCAATCCTTTTCCTCAATTCTTCCAATTCCTGTTTCGGAGCATGGGAGAGCAGGTATTGACGCATGTGGACGAAGGCTCGCATGATGTTGATGTTGACTTCGATGGCTTTAGGGCTTCGAAGTACTCCGGAGAGCATGGCGACACCTTGTTCGGTAAAAGCAAAAGGTGCATATCGGTTACCGCCCTTGTTTGAGGTTGCAATTTGCAACCTCAAGCTGATTTCCAGATAGTTAACTTCCTCGTTTGATAATTGGAACATGAAATCGGCTGGAAATCGTTCTATATTTCTTCTTACCATTTGCTTGAGATATTTTGTTTCAATCTCATACATTTCCGCCAAATCAAAGTCAAGCATAACTTTCTGCCCTCTGATCTCATATATCTTGTTTTCTACTATGATTAAATCATTCATATTTCGTTTAACTGGCAGCTTACTGTCTATGACTGTTGATTAATATGGTTATTTTGGGGTTCAAGATCGCAATTTGCGACCTTGAACTATTTATTCTGTGAGTTAATGATTGCTGAAATAAGTCATTAACTATTGAATCTTAGCCTATTCCTCTTCCTTCTTCGGAATCCTCGGCTCCCGGTTCCCCCTAAATTCTCTTGGCCCTCTTGAATCTCTTCCTCCGCGGAATTCTCCCCGTGGCTTTCTGTCTCTGTCACCACCTTTGAACTCACCACCTTCTCTGCGCGGCTTGTATTCTCCCTCTTTGCGAGGCCTGGATTCACCATCCCGACGCGGTTTGAACTCACCTTCGCGGCGTGGTTTAAATTCTTTTTTTTCTCTGAATCTTGGAGCCTGTTCTCCTTCAGCCTCTTTCTTTTCTTCTCCCTCTTCCTGGCTCTTGAACTCTTTGTATTTTCCGTCAAAAATCTCATATTCGCGGAACTCACACTCCAATGGTCCATTGAACAAAGGAACTTCTGACTTGCTTTCAGACCAATCTGGTCGAAACACTCTTCCCGATAAGAAAGCACCCATGCCTCGTTTCCTACAAACGCATGTTTCAGACGTTCACCGATCATCTGATAAAGTCCAAGCAAATCATTAGTGGAAATACGTTCACCATATGGCGGGTTAGTGATGATAATCGACTTTTCCTGCGGCTGTTCAAACTGTTGGAACGGCTGCAGCTTCAACACGATGTCTTTCGATACACCGGCAGCTTTTATATTATGAGTCGCAATCTCATTAGCTTTCGGATTGTTATCGTATCCGTAAATCTTATGAACAAATTCGCGCTCCTGACTGTCATCATTGTAAATCTCATCGAACATATCCGCATCGAAATCTACCCATTTCTCAAAAGCAAACCCTTTACGGAATACTCCCGGAGCGATATTCTTAGCAATCAGTGCCGCTTCAACAGGATAGTACCCGAACCACACATCGGTCGATCAAATCACATTCTCCGCGCCATCCGGTCATTAGAATCATGCCGGCAGCCAATACCTCATTTAACGGGGCTTCTACTGCTTCCTGGCGATAACCGCGACGGTGAAGTGATTCTCCAGACGAGTCCAAAGACAACGTACAGGTAGTCTGTGCAATATGAATATTCAGAAGTACATCCGGATTGTTGATACGTACCGACGGACGTTTTCCTGTTTTATCACGGAAATAATCCACAATCGCATCTTTCACCTTATACGAAACGAATTTCGAATGGCGGAACTCATCGCTGAATACTACTGCATCGATAGCGAACGTCTTGTTCACATCGAGATATTCTTCCCATGGAATAGCCTGTATTTGATTATAAACCTCATCGGCATCTTTGGCTGTAAAGTTTTTAATTGGCTTCAGGATACGGATGGCGGTGCGAAGGCAAAAATTCGCCTTATACATCATACGTTTATCTCCTGTGAATGAAACCATGCGGCGTCCTATTTGAATGTCGTTGGCTCCTAATGCTGTCAGTTCTTCTGCAAGTATCTCTTCCAGTCCCTGGAAAGTCTTGGCTATCATCTCGAATTGTTCGCTCATATAGATTCTTTTGATTTTATTTTTTTGCTTTAGTTTGTACGATTCTTGCTCCTGCAGGAACATTCTCCGTTACCCAGATATTACCGCCTACGGTTGCGTCACGTCCGATGGTGATTCTTCCCAAAATAGTGGCGTTGGAATAAACAATCACATTGTCTTCCAGGATCGGATGGCGGGGGATTCCCTTGATTGGTTTTCCGTCGGCATCCAGCGGGAAACTCTTGGCTCCCAGTGTGACGCCCTGATATAGCTTGACGTTATTTCCGATAATACTCGTGGCACCGATAACGACACCCGTACCGTGGTCGATAGTGAAGTGAGTGCCAATCTTTGCGGCCGGATGGATATCAATTCCCGTTTCGCTATGCGCCATCTCCGTGATGATGCGAGGAATCAAAGGAACACCCAGTTCCAGTAGTTCATGCGCGATACGGTAATTGCTGATCGCTTTAATGGCCGGATAGCAAAAAATTACCTCCCCATAGCTTTCGGCAGCCGGGTCACCGTTATAGGCGGCTTCCACATCGGTTGCCAGTATTCTTCTCATGGCGGGTAACTTACTGATAAATTTAGCAGCAAGACGTGCTGCCTCTTCCCGTTTCGAGTCGGAGCAGACGTTGCATTTCCCCTCTATGGAAGTGCTAAAACACAATCCGGCCAGGATTTGCTCACAAAGTAAGTCAAACAATTTTTCAATGTTGACGCCGATGTGATAATTAATTGTCCGGCTGTTAATAGTAGAATTTCCGTAGTATCCGGGGAAGAGAATGGAGCGTGAAAGCTCAATAATTTCATACAAGACTTTAGCAGAGGGCAGTGGTTCGCCATCTTTGTGCTGATGAAACAGTCCTTTATAAGATTCGCTTTCCGATAGCTCATCGACTGCCTGTGTCAAAATGTGGGTGAAGTTCAGTGGACTCATTAGGTCAGTTACTCATATTTATATGGGCACAAAGGTATTAAAAAAAATAATAAAATTCGCTGGGATTCAGGATAAATAATGTATTTTTGTCACATTCAAAACATGACATGAATAAGGGGACTGATGAATCGGAAGACTGCTATGAAACTATTTGGACTGTTGGGGCTGTTGATGTTGTTGAGTTGCGGATATGCTGATAGACACCGCAATAACTCTTCGTGCGAACAGGTGTTGGTTGATTCTCTGGAAGTTCGTGTACAGGATTCTTTGTTTTCCAATGTGCATTATTCCCGTTCACAGGTGCTTGACGCACTGACACAGGCGCAAGATTCCCAGGTCTATTATCGTTTGCTTGCCCTTTATGGGAAAACATTCTTTGTCTCTTCCGATTTTGATTCTATACTCTATTACAATCGCCGGGTAAAGGAATTTTTCCGCAATGCTTCCCAATCTTCCCAATCTCCACAATGGAATGATGTATTATCCGATGTTTATAATATCGAAGGCAACGTGTGGATGCAACTGAACCGCCTGATTCTGCAATTACCGACTATAAGAAAGCCTACGAATATCGCCTGAAAGGAAAGAAACTGCACCTGCTCCCGGATATTTGTATCAATATTGCTGATGCCTATCTGCATCGCAGTGACTTGGCGCACACTGCTTCGTATTACCGGCGCGCCCTGTTTCTCTGTGATTCTTTGAACTTGTCCGAGCACACGAAATTTCCTGTCTACTACGGATTGGGGCAGACTTACATGGAACTGCGCGATTTCGATTTATCCAATCATTACTATGAATTGGCCGGGCAGTTCTTCGATGAAATGAACGTGAGCGAGCAATGGACCTATCTCAACAATCGCGGCAACCATTATTATTACCGGAAAAACTATCAGGAGGCTTTGAAATATATGCGCAGGGCCAATGCACTCGTATCTTCTTATCCGCAGATGGTGTTTGAACAGAACTTTATCAAAGTAAACCTGGGAGAATTGTACTTGCTGACTGACAAACTGGACTCCGCACAGATCTGCCTGGACGAAAGTTATCGTTTCTTCTCCGATATACAGCATAACTCGGCTGTTCATTACATTGAAACCCAGATGATTGAACTGGCATTGAAGAAAGGTAATATAGCCCAAGCGAAGACTATGATCGCCCGGACTGCTCCTGTGGGGCATCTTGACGCCAATATGTTGACTATACGCAATCAGTATCTGCAACATTATTTTGAGCATACCGGTGATTACCGCCGTGCCTATGAATACCTGAAACGTGATTGCCATCTGGACGATTCCATCCGGAGCGAACGGATACAGATGCGTGTTGCCGAATTGGATATGCGTTACCGGCAGGATACGATAGTGCTTCGTAAGGAAATGAAGATTCAGCGACAGGCGGCAGAGATGAGAGTGCTCAAGTTGAGCGTATCTATCTGGGTACTTGTCTGCGTGTTGCTTGTGGCAGGGGTAGTGGTAGTTGTCTGGTATATGCGTAAAAAGAGGGAGTTTCTTCGCCAGCGTTTCTTCCAGCAAATCAACCGTGTCCGCATGGAGAATTTGAGAAGCCGGATTTCTCCTCATTTTACTTTTAATGTACTGGGACGTGAGATCAATCAGTTTAACGGCTCGGAAGAGGTGAAACATAATCTGATGGAACTGGTGAAATATCTCCGTCGTAGCCTCGAACTTACCGAGAAATTGAGCGTATCTTTGCAAGACGAACTGGATTTCGTCCGTACATACATCGAACTGGAACGTGGACGTGTCGGAGAAGATTTTGTCGCAACAATCACGGTGGAGGACGGTTTAGATGCAACCCGCATCATGATTCCATCTATGATTGTGCAAATTCCGGTGGAGAATGCTATTAAACATGGACTGGCGGGAAAGGACGGAAAAAAGGAGCTAATGGTATATGTTTCCCGTGAAACAAATGGGATTCGCATAACGGTTACCGACAACGGACGCGGGTATCTCCCGCAGGTAGTTTCCGCCACACGGGGTACTGGTACAGGATTGAAAGTGTTGTATCAGACCATTCAATTACTGAATACAAAGAACAAGAGTGATAAAATACGTTTTAATATAACCAACAGAAGCGATGGACAAACCGGTACGGAAGTGTCGGTATATATCCCGTTTCGTTTTTCTTATGATTTATGATGGAGACAGAAGAAAAGTATAAGGTAGTCATCGTTGACGATGAACGTACAGCGATTGATGCTTTGCGCCGAGAGTTGGAGCCCTATCGTGAATTTGAAGTAAAAGGAATCGCAGGGAATGGTGCAAAAGGTAAAAAGATGATTATGGAGTTGCATCCGGACTTATTGTTTCTTGATGTGGAACTTCCGGATACGTTGGGACTCAATCTATTAAGTGAAATCAGGGAGGATATTTTGTGGGATATGAAGGTTGTGTTTTACACCTCTTATGACAAATACTTGCTTCAGGCGTTGCGTGAGTCGGCTTTCGACTTCCTGCTGAAGCTTTTGAAGCAGAAGACCTGAAAGTAATTATGGACCGTTACCGGAAGGCTATGACCTCTACTTCGCTTCCTCTTTTGCCTTCTTTTGCTTCTTCTATTAGTGCATTGATGCCCCAGCAAGGCATGTTTATGATTAGTACAGTGACAGGCTTCAAACTCTTGCGACTGGAAGAAATTGGCTTTTTTGAATATCTGAAAGATAAACGTCAATGGCAGGTGGTCTTGTTTAATCAAACTTGTCTGAATTTGAAGCGAAATACAAAAGCAGAAGATATTATCAGTTATTCACAAGCTTTTGTACAGATTAGCCAATCTGCTATTGTAAATGTTAATTATCTGGCAATGATTGATGGTAAATGCTGTCAACTTTATCCGCCTTTTCACGATAAGAACGATTTGATTATTTCCCGAAGTTATCTAAAAGAACTGCAAGAGCGTTTCTTTGTTTTGTAATGTAGACCTCATATTATGAAATACGCCACTTCTTCAGCAGAAGCGGCGTATCCTTTTGTTAGAATATTAGAATGAGAGAGAGTTTATGTTACATGTTTGTATTATCCATCGTAACGGTCATTTCGGGTACCAGTACGTAGGCTTGTTTTTTAGCGTTCCATTTATAATAATTCGTAGTAACGGTCTTGCTTCATAAGTGTAATTGATACGTAGGTCTTTTTCCCATGCGTCTTTGCTATTGTTCCATTTCAAGGCCTCGCTTTCAATCATACGTTTGTTGTCATCGTACTTGTAGTTGTACTTCATGTAGTTGGCAAGTGTATTTCCGTCCATTTTGTAAACGGTTTGTCCCACTGTCATGCCATTCTCTTCGATTGGATTATAAATCAATTGATTATCGTAGCTACGTGCAGAAGTAGCAAGCGATACAACAAGAAGAGCTGCAGATAAAACGAACATTTTTAAAGATACTTTTGCTTTCATGGCTATTTAAGTTTTTGGGTTATACTTTCATTTGTCTACCAAATACATTGGTTTTATGCTGCAAATCTACATATTAATTTGGTATTTACGCATTTTAGAAGATAAAAGATTGTCAAAATGTCAAGAGTGGAGGTGGGTGATAACTAGCTTTTTGCCAATATTGGTGACAAAAAATATCCGGCAGTCAATCTGCCGGATATAGAATGAATCACTTCGTCGAAAAAGGAATCTTTTTTCTAGCTTTCTGGATACAGAGTTAAATAATGTTATTACCCAGACTTGCCTCCATTTTGTAAGCGGAGGTCCCTGATAAGGTGGAGTCTCCTTGTGTAATTAGTGTCTAAAAGATAGCAATTCCTTATTGAGGTGGCCTTTATTCACTTGATGGTTTAATGTGCCTCAAGCCAGTTTTTGCCCCATCCGCAATCTGCTTTCAAGGGGACGTGCATGCGGTATGCTTTCTCCATTTCTTCGATGACGATTTCTTCTACACGCTCTTTTTCATTGACAGGAACGCTGAAATTTAATTCGTCATGTACTTGCAGGATCATTTTGGCTTGTATTCCTTCGGTCTGGAACCGTTGATAGATACGTGCCATTGCTACTTTTATAATATCTGCCGCACTTCCCTGGATAGGGGCGTTGATGGCATTTCGTTCCGCATATCCGCGTACAACGGCATTCCGCGAATTGATGTCCGGCAAGAAGCGCTTCCGATGGAAGATTGTTTCCACATAGCCTTTTTCCTGGGCCACCTGAATGCTTTTATCCATATATGCTTTCACTCCCGGATAAGTTTCAAAGTAACCGTCGATTAACTCTTTGGCTTCTTTACGATCTACATTCATTCGTTCGGCAAGACCAAATACGGATATGCCATAGATGATACCGAAATTGGCAGTCTTGGCTTTACGGCGCATGTCGGAACCTACGTCTTTCAGGTCGATCTTATAAACTTGGCAGCAGTGGCCGCATGAATATCGTGATTGCTAAGGAAAGCATCAATCATATTCTTATCCTCGCTAAGGTGTGCCATGATGCGCAATTCAATTTGCGAATAGTCGGCAGAGAAGAAGAGGCAGCCTTCATCGGGGATGAAAGCCTTGCGGATTTCTTTTCCATTCTCGTCGCGGATAGGGATATTCTGTAAGTTCGGGTTACTTGAACTAAGGCGTCCCGTAGCGGTTACAGTCTGGTTGAAAGAGGTATGCACCCTTCCTGTGCGTGGTTGATAAGTAGGGGAAGCGCATCGATATACGTGCCCAATAGCTTTTCAGTCCGCGATGTTCCAGAATCTTTTCTACCACAGGATGTTTATGCCGGAGGCTTTCGAGCACTTCTTCCGAGGTGACATACTGCCCGGTCTTGGTCTTTTTTTGCTTTTTCTATATCTTCAGCTTGTCAAACAAGACTTCGCCGACTTGCTTGGGTGAAGCGATGTTGAAGGTCTCACCGGCCAGTTCGTAGATTTCTTTTTCGATTTGCTCCATCTGGGCGGTGAAATGAGCGGATGATTGTTGCAGTGCTTCCGTGTCTAGCAATACTCCGTTCCGTTCGATATTGACTAATACCGGAACAAGAGGCATTTCTATATCATAGAATAAACGTTCGGCGTCATTCTCTTTCAGCTCTTTCTCCAATACGTTTTTCAGTTTCAGAGTGATGTCCGCATCTTCGCAAGCGTACAGATATACATCTTTCGGGTCGAGGTCGCGCATGTTCTTCTGATTCTTTCCTTTGGGGCCTATCAGTCGTCAATATGGATAGTCTGATAATGCAGATAATTTCTGCCAGGTAATCCATACCATGACGAAGTTCCGGTTGAAGAACATAGTGAGCGATCATCGTATCGAAAAGCGGACCTTTTACTACTGCACCATAATTTTGAAGAACAATCATATCGTACTTGATATTCTGTCCGACTTTTAACGAATTCTCATTTTCGAAGACCGGGCGGAACTCCTTTACGATTTTTAACGCTTCGTCCCAGTCTGATGGAACAGGAACATAAAATGCTTCATTTTCGGCAATGGAAAAACTCATTCCGACCAATTCGGCATCCATTGGTTCGGTTCCGGTGGTTTCCGTATCTAACGAGAGAATTTTAGATGTAAGTAATTTTTGAACAATTTCTCTTCTTTTCTCCTCTGTATCAATGAGTTGATAGTTGCGTGACTGCGATTCTAACGTCTCTAGATTTGATTTTTTTGCTTCATCCGGCTCATTGGGCGTGAAATTCGCAAACAAATTGCCTTGTATTCCGCCTCCTTCTTCGGGAAAAAGTGGAAGAGGAGAGGGGGCGCTTTTTCCGGTGGCGACTTTGCTTCCAGGAGTGGAGGTTATTCCATTTCCGGAAACTCCTTTTTTAGTACCCGGTCGATGAGCGTTCTAAATTCCAGTTCTTCGAAAATGCTGCGAAGTGAATCTTCGTCTGCTTCTTCGCGGACAAGAGAATCCATTTCAAGTTGGATGGGCACATCAATTTTAATCGTGGCGAGGAATTTCGAGAAAGTAATCATTTCCCGGTTCGTTTCCACTTTTGTTTTCAGTGCACCTTTCAGTTGGTCGGTATGCTCTAATAAATTTTCGATGCTTCCGAATTCGGAATCAGTTTTTGAGCAGTCTTTTCTCCTACTCCGGGACATCCGGGGATATTATCCGAAGAGTCGCCCATCAGTCCGAGCATGTCAATCACTTGTGCCGGAGACTGAATGTCAAACTTGGCTTTCACTTCTTCAACACCCATCACTTCGAAACCTCCTGTGTGCTTGGGACGGTACATAAATACCTTGTCGCTTACCAACTGCCCGTAATCTTTGTCGGGAGTCATCATATAAGTGGTGATACCCTGACGGCCGGCTTCGGTGGCAAGCGTACCTATCACGTCGTCGGCTTCGTAGCTGCAACTTCCAGAATGGGGATGCGGTAAGCACGTATAATATCCTTTATAATAGGTACGGAAAGGCGAATCGCTTCCGGAGTTTCCTCCCGCTGTGCTTTATATTGTTCGAAAGCTTCGTGTCGGAAGGTAGGTCCTGCGGGGTCGAAGGCTACTCCTATATGAGTGGGATTTTCTTTTTTCAGCACTTCTTCGAGGGTGTTTACAAAGCCCAGTATAGCTGAAGTATTGAATCCTTTGGAATTGATTCTTGGGTTTTTAATAAAGGCGTAATACGCTCGATATATTAATGCATAAGCGTCTAAAAGAAATAATTTATTACTTGAATCCATAGATTTAATTAATTTTTCATGGTAAAAGTACAAAAAAATACGGTATTCAGCGTTTTATTATTACTTTTGTGCTCAAATTGTGTAATTAATGGACAGCATCTCACTCATCAGAACTCCGATTGAAGCAGAACTGAGAGACTTCAAAGAACTTTTTGATAGTTCTCTCTCCAGTTCAAATGCATTGCTCGATAGTGTCGTATCTCACATACGGCAGAGGAATGGTAAGATGATGCGTCCTATTCTTGTTTTGCTGGTGGCACGTCTTTATGGTGCTGTATGTCCTTCCACTCTTCATGCAGCTGTTTCATTGGAACTCCTTCATACAGCCAGTTTGGTGCATGACGACGTCGTGGATGAAAGTACCGAACGCCGTGGACAACTCTCGGTGAATGCTATCTTTAATAATAAAGTAGCCGTATTGACGGGCGACTATCTGCTGGCAACCAGTTTGGTGCATGCCGAACTGACGAACAGCCACCGCATTATTCAACTGGTGTCTACTCTTGGGCAGGATCTTGCTGACGGCGAGTTGCTTCAGCTTTCAAATGTAAGTAATCATAGCTTTTCTGAGGAGGTTTACTTTGATGTAATCCGTAAGAAGACTGCCGCTCTTTTTGCTGCCTGTACGAAAGCTGCCGCTTTTTCGGTAGGTGTAGGGGAGGGAGAAGCCGAACTAGCTCGTTTGTTGGGTGAATATATTGGTATCTGCTTTCAGATAAAAGATGATATTTTCGATTACTTTGATAATAGAGAGATTGGCAAACCGACAGGTAATGATATGCTTGAAGGTAAACTGACATTGCCCGCTTTGTATGTATTGAACACGACAAAAAACGATGAGGCGCAAGAATTGGCAATCAAGGTAAAGGAGGGTGCAGCTACTCTCGATGAAATTGCCCATTTGATCTCGTTTATCAAAGAAAACGGGGGCATTGAATATGCCGTTCAGACGATGAATGTATATAGCAAAAGGCTTTTGATTTACTGGCTTCTTTGCCGGAATCTGATATTTGTGTAGCTCTCCGGGCTTACTTGGATTACGTGGTAGACCGCGAAAAATAGTTACTTCCTGTGCCTGCCCAGGAGTGAATAGCACGATAATAATCGATCCCAATCTTCTATTTTTCCCGATTTCATCGCTTTTCCTAAAAGGAAACTCTTGTCTATTTCTTCAGCTGTATGAAGATCTAGAGAACATAATTGGGCTGCTTGTTCTATGTACTTCCAGGCTTGTTCCTTGCTGATGTGCCCGCATGTTTGGGAGGCGCGCGCCAAGCTGACAAGCAATCCCATGTCCCATCCGATAATCCCTTTTTCTAAGTCATTTATCCATATAATCGGGTCTCTTCTTTCTTCTGTATATTTCACGAATCTGTATAGATTCTTTCCTTGCTGAATGAAGCGTTCTACTCCGAAAAAGCGCTTTTGGATGATACTTCGAACTCGTTGATGTTCTCTGTGGAGAGTAAGTAGGGGAGCATAATCTGGTAGGAGACTCTGTTTCCTTCGTTGATCAGGAACTGGAATAATCCGGTGACGGACTTGGTATCGGTGCAGTGGAACTCTTCTGCCAGCAGTCTGGATAGCTTTTGCGGATGGACTCCGGTCTCCATGGAGTTGAGATAGAAGCCTTGCAGTCCAGCTTCCATATAACCGATGCGTAGCCCCTTCTTTTTCTCTGTTCCGAGGATGAGATTCAGAGGGTTGTGATTGAATCGTAAGGTTCTCGTGTAAGCGTCCATCCTTAATACCTCCATAAAGTTCATGAAAAGCGTGAGAACTGTTGCCATGTATTTTCCTGAGGCTTCGGCAAGCCGTTATGAGTATACAAGCAACAGTCCCACGCTCCATTCGATATATAACAAAATTATATACATGAAGGTGCGTGAGACCCGTTTGCTTATTACCATTCATAACTTTGAATTTTGCCGAATTCCAGGAACTGGTAATAAATGAAACGTTCTCTAATATAACTAATTAGCTATATTTTCATCGCTAAACCTTTTACAAAGATAATTATTTTTCCGAATTGTCCAGTAACTATCTTTAGTTTTTCTTAAATAAAAATACCGCGTCGATTCCCGTGATACGGGAGTCGCGCGGTAAGGCGTATTTGATTGCTAATGTAGCCTTTAATTTTTAGAAGAACTTGATTTCTTCGCCTTTGATGTCGGAAAGGAGGAGGTTGGCTAAACGGCTGGTTCCCAGGCGGAACAGTTGGTTGTCAAGCCATTCTTCACCTAATAGTTCTTTTACAATAGTGTAGTAAATAATCGCATCGTTAACAGTGTTGATACCACCTGCCGGTTTGAATCCAATCTTGTTTCCTGTCTTCTGATAGTATTCTTTGATAGCTTCACACATCACGTAAGCGGCTTCCGGCGTTGCGGAAGGCTGCTGCTTTCCGGTAGATGTCTTGATGAAGTCTGCGCCCGAATACATGGATAGGATAGAGGCTTTCTTGATGTTGGAAGCACTCTTTAATGCGCCTGTTTCGAGGATTACTTTGAGGTGGCGTTCCTTGCAAACTTCTTTTAGTTCCTGTATTTCTTCGCACATTCCTTCGTAGTCTCCGCTAAGGAACTTGCCGATGGAAATCACAATATCTATTTCGTCTGCACCGTCTGCAATGGCCAGTGCTGTTTCTGCCACTTTCACTTCAATGAATGTCTGTGAAGAGGGGAAACCTCCTGATACACAGGCGATATTGACTCCGTCTACTTCCAGCGTGTTTTTAACGATGGCTGCAAAGTTGGGGTACACACAGATGGCTGCTACGTTTTTCAGATCAGGATATTCGTCGTCAAACTGATTGACTTTTTCAGTAAAGTGCATCACGCTTTCGTCGCTGTCCGTACTGTTCAGGGTGGTCAGATCAATGCAGTTGAACAGGAATTTCTTAACGTCCTCCGTGTTGTTCTCCGGCACTTTTTTCTCAATCAATTCAGCTACGCGAGCTTGAATATCTGCATCGCTCAGATTGGTATTATACTTTGCCAATGCGGCCTTGTACTTGTTGGGCTGTGAGTTATTCTCTTCCATGATCTTTCAGTTTTGGGTTGTTGATATGTCTTTTATTATCTCGTTTCGTTTTCTTCTCCATGCTTTTCCGGAAAGCGTCAGTGATGTCTACTCCCGTCTGGTTGGCGATGCAGAGAAGCACCCATAAGACGTCTGCTATCTCTTCATCTATGTTGTCTTTTTCTCCTTCCTTGAAGGATTGGTCGCCATATTTGCGGGCCATGACACGGGCCAGTTCTCCTACTTCTTCCGTCAGGACTACCATATTGGTCAACTCGCTGAAGTAGCGGACACCGTATGTTTTCACCCATTGGTCCACTTGTTTCTGTGCTTCTTCCAGAGTCATTTTTTTAATGATTAGTGATTGATGATTAGTATGGAATATCTATTCTTTGTTTTTGGTATCCATGCATATAGTAACAGGACCGTCATTTAAAAGTTCAACTTTCATGTCTGCTCCAAAGATTCCTGTACCTATTTCTTTTCCCAGTGCACCGCTTAAATCTTTGCAGAATTGCTCGTAGAGTGGGATAGAGACATCCGGTTTGGCAGCTTTGATGTAGGAGGCGATTTCCCTTTTTGGTAGAAGCGTGTAGCGTGAACTGGCTGATAACTAAAATTCGCCTCCATCTTCTAAAATAGACTTGTTCATCACCCCATTTTCATCGTCGAAGATACGTAGATTTACTATCTTTTTGCAGAGCCAGTCGATGTCTTCCTGCCCGTCTGATTCTTCGATGCCAACTAATATCAGCATCCCTTTTCCGATGGACGATTTGCAGTGTCCTTCAATGGTTACTGACGCATGGCTTACCCGTTGTATAACTATTCGCATTGTTATTTATTCTATTTCGTGGTTAGGAAAGGCAAATTTACAAAATTCGGAAGAGAAAACGGTGTGTTGGCAGGAAAATATTATAAGGTTTTGCCGAAAGTTTTAATGGTTTATTATTTAGCCTCGGATTATACAGATTGCACGGATAACGCAGTTTTTAGTAATTTAACCGTGAAATCCGTGCAATCTGTGTAATCCGAGGCTAAAAATGATAGGAAGATAACTGGCTCCATTCAGCCGGCTTCTTGTTCATTTTTGATGATTCATTGCTTAATCCCTCTTTTACGGTCTTGGCTTTCGCTTCTCCGATGATAGCGACAATCTCCTCAAAAGAGGCTTCTTTTATTCGTTTTACGCTCTTGAACTCTTTCAAAAGTGCTGTTTTTGTCTTTTCTCCGATACCTTTGATGGTATCCAGTGCGGACGCAACTTGTCGTTTGCTGCGTTTATCACGATGGAAACTAATAGCAAAACGGTGTACTTCATCCTGAATCTGTGTCAGCAGACGGAATAATGGGCTTTGCTGTTTGATACCAATCGTCTGCGGAGGAAATCCAAAAAGCAGCTCCGATGTGCGGTGGCGGTTGTCCTTTGCCAATCCGGCAATAGGAATAGCCAGATTCAGTTCGTCTTCAATGACTTCTCTGACGACCTCCATTTGACCTTTCCCGCCATCAGTGATAATCAGGTCGGTAGAGGAGAATTCTCTTCGATAGCGCGTTGATAACGCCTTCTGACGACCTCTTTCATGGAAGCATAGTCATCAGGTCCTACAACCGTCTTTATATTGTATTTCCGGTAATCTTTCTTTGATGGCTTGGCTTCTTAAATACAACACAGCTGCCACGGCATCAGAACCCTGTATGTTTGAGTTATCAAAACACTCGATTTGCAGCGGCGGTCTTTCCAAATGCAACTCTTGCTGAATTTCTTTCATTAAACGCATGCTCCTTTGTTCCGGATTCAGTTTTTCCGCCTGTTTTAGGCGGTCGGCCTTGTACTGTTTCACGTTTAGAACCGAAAGATCCAGCAATTTTTTCTTATCTCCCGCTGTGGAACGGTAAATACGACATTGTTTAACTCCAAATCGAGTTCAAAAGGCACTATGATCTCTCTGGATTGGCTTTTGTAGCGTTCCCGCATTTCAATAATACCAAGCGTCAGAAGCTCCTCTTTTGATTCGTTCAGCTTCTTTTTATATTCGAACGTGAAAGCCTGATTGATGGCACCATTTGTAATGTGCAGATAATTGATGAAAGCAGAGTTCGACTCGTCCTCTTCGATTGAGAATACATCGATATTGTGCAATACAGCGCTTACTACCTCTGATTTGGAGCGGTAACTCTCTATCAGGAGATATTTCTCTTTCACTTTCTGCGCCTCTTCAAACTTCATTTCGGCTGCCAACGTCTGCATCTTTTCCAGCAACATACGGCTGATATCTTGTGTATTCCCTTTCAGGATTTCTTTGATTTCATCTATGTTTTTGAGATATTCTTCCTGTGATTGCAACCCGATGCATGGCCCGGCGCAGTTTTTTATATGATATTCCAGACATACATTAAATTTACCCGCCCGTATGTTTTCCGGACTTAGGTTTAAATTGCATGTGCGCAAGGGATATAAATGCTTTATCAGTCTAATACCGCATACATTGATGGAATGTGACTGTACGGGCCATAATAAGAAGAACCGTTCCTGATAACCTTTCTTGTTTTGAAGATTCTCGGAAAGTACTCATTCTGCACGCAAATAGAAGGGTAGGTCTTGTCGTCCTTTAACAGAACGTTGTAGCGCGGCTTATATTTCTTTATCAGATTATTCTCCAGCAATAACGCATCTTCTTCTGTGTTGACTACGATATAGCGAATATCAGCGATTTTACTGACCAATACTCGTGTCTTTCCCGGCTCATGCTCTTTGCTGAAATAAGAATAGACTCTTTTCTTTAGATTTTTTGCCTTTCCAACGTATATAATCGTTCCTTCCGTATTCAGGTATTGGTAAATACCGGTTTCTCGGGAAGGTTGGCTACAATCCCTTTCAGATATTCATTGGTTTTGCTTTTGCTTTCCGGTTCTACATTCATAATCGTTAGGTATGAGAGATCGCTAGCTGCTTACTTTTGACACATTCTCTGCAAATAGATGCAAATCCTTTATAAAGTCAATACCGATTCTACTTCTACGTCGTCTCCGAATACTGATTTTCCATTCAGTTCTTTCAACTCAATGATGAAGTTTACATATACCTTTTTAGGTTTTAATCTTTTCACCAATTCGCAAGCCGCTTTCATTGTGCCTCCTGTTGCCAGTAAGTCGTCGTGTAATAGAACTACGTCATTCTCATTCAATGCGTCTTTGTGAATTTGCACGGTGTCCTTTCCGTATTCCTTGTCATAGCTTTCTTCAATCGTTTCTGCAGGGAGCTTGCCGGGCTTGCGGATAGGAATGAAACCGGCGTTCAGGCGGGTGGCTAAAATCGGTCCCATGATGAAGCCCCGTGATTCTATTCCTACTACTTTGGTGATCCCTTTATCCTTATACATATCAAACATGATGTTTGATAATTCCTGCAGGCACCATGGATCTTTGAATAGGGTGGTGACATCGTAGAACAGGATTCCGGGGATCGGAAAATCGGGTACTTCCCGAATACTTTTGATTAGTGTTTCTTTGCTCATAATCATTGAATTATATCGTTTCTTTAAATGATTTGTTTCACGTGAAACGTTGCCGCCTATCGTCCCGAAAGCACGAGCAGTACGTTGATGTCGCTTGGAGAAACTCCCGGAATTCTGCTCGCTTGCGCAATTGTCTCGGGATCTATCTTTGCCAACTTTTGCCGAGCTTCGGTGGATAGGGACTGAATGGTGGAATAATCAAATTTTCCTTTGATCTTTATGCTCTCCAAGCGTGCCAGCTTTTCAGCAATCATTCGTTCTCTGTCAATGTATCCTTGATACTTGATTAAAATTTCAGCCGCTTCGAGAATCTCTTCTTTTCGATCTTGATCCGAACTTGTCGCTTTCTCCAGTTCCCGTTGAAACGCCGGAACATGTTCTATTATATTCTCAATTGTCACCTGCGGACGGTTTAGAATTTCTATCAACTTGCACCCTTGACGCAGGGGAGTTGTTCCTATCTTTTCGAGAGCATCATTAATTAATGCCGGTTTCATCGAATAGTTGCGTGCGAAAGAGACGATTTGTTCCACAGCTTCCTTCTTGCTTCTTACCAATTGATAGCGGTCTTTCTTTGCCAATCCAGCTTAAATGCTTTTTCTGTCAGGCGCATATCCGCATCGTCCATGCGAAGCAAAATGCGATATTCTGCACGGGAGGTAAACATACGGTAGGTTCATCCACACCTTTGGTAACCAAATCGTCGATTAATACGCCAATATATGCTTCGTCGCGGGCTAGGGTAAATGCTTCTCCGCCGTGGCAGTTGATATGCGCATTGATGCCGGCTACCAATCCTTGTCCTCCTGCTTCCTCGTATCCGGTAGTGCCGTTCACTTGTCCGGCAAAGAACAGGTTTTGATAATCTTCGATTCCAACGTATGTTTTAATTGGGTCGGATCGAAGTAGTCATATTCGATAGCATATCCCGGACGATAGATGACCAGATCTTTGAAAGCCGGGATTTGTTTCAGTGCCGCAATTTGTATTTCCATCGGAAGTGAAGAAGAGAATCCGTTAAGATATAACTCTTGTGTTGTTTCTCCTTCCGGTTCCAAGAATAACTGGTGCTGGTTTTTATCGGGGAAAGTAACAATTTTGGTTTCGATGCTCGGGCAATAACGGGGTCCGATACTTTGTATCTGTCCGTTGAATAGGGGAGAATCGGGCAAACCTTCGCGCAAAATCCGATGTACTTCTTCGTTAGTGTAACATGTCCAGCATTGAAGTTGCTTTAAGTGGTGCGTGCTGGTATTCATGAAGGAGAACTTGTGGAAGTCACATTCGCCGTCTTGTGTTTCCATTTGGTCAAAATGAACGCTGCGTGCATCGATTCGTACCGGAGTACCGGTTTTCATTCTTCCATAGGTGATGCCGTGACGGGCGATGGATTCGGTCAATTGATAAGAAGCCGGTTCGGCCATTCTTCCTCCCGGTAATTGATGGCGACCTACGTGCATCAGTCCGTTGAGGAAAGTGCCTGCGGTGAGCACGATACATTTCGCTTTGAAGGTGACACCCCACGCAGTGACCAATCCGGTAACCTCACCGTTTTCAACGAGCAGTTCGCATACCGTATCTTGCCAGATATGAAGGTTGGGTGTATTTTCCAGTTTCTCCCGCCAGGACCAAATGAACTTAGCCCGGTCGCATTGGGCGCGGGGACTCCACATGGCAGGGCCTTTCGAACGGTTTAGAATTCGGAACTGAATGGCTGTTTCATCTGTCACCAATCCCATTTGTCCACCCAGTGCATCTATTTCACGTACAATTTGTCCTTTGGCGATTCCTCCTACAGCCGGGTTGCAACTCATCTGCCCAATCTTGTTCATGTCCATAGTGATGAGACAAGTCTTGGAACCTAAATTAGCTGCGGCTGCCGCTGCTTCACAACCAGCATGTCCGGCACCAATTACAATTACGTCGTACTTAAAATCCATTCCTATCTTATTTATTATCAAACGCTGCAAAGTTACGGAAAAGTTGCGAGACTTGTATCTTCAAGCTGTTTTTGCTTCTGAAAATCCGGGGAGGAATCCGGTTTGACTGAAAAAATCGCCGTAATTTTGAGTTAGAAATATGCAGATTGTTCGAAAATAGCCCGCTTATTGTTTTTTGTGATTGTATGTTTTTAAATAGAATGGTAATAGATTGTGTTTTAAATTCCCTGTTTTGCTTTCTTTTTGTTAGTTGTGTACTTGCTCAATTATGAATGCAACTAGAGAGTAAAAGGAAAGATTTGTTGAGAAGACGGATTGTTGTGGGAATAAACGTGAGGTTTACACTCTAAATTTACCCTACCTCTTGACATAAGTCAAAAAAATAAGTCTGAATGTAATTTTTTGCATGATGGCTTTTGCTGTTTTCGCAAACAGCTATACCTTTGCAGTGTAGTTGTGAAACTACTTATATTTTAGGTATTAGAAAAAGGTAATAATTAAAAGGTATTAGTTTATAAAATTAAGGTATTAGATTTTAAGATTAGTTTTAGGAAAAAGATTGTTTTGATTAGGTATTAGGAAAAAGACGTTTTCAGGTAAAGAGTAAATGAAAGATGAAGAAAAAGAAGAATCCATTTATGGGGATTCTTTAAAGGTGGAGCGGAATGATTCGCTCTTTTTTTGTACCTTTGCTCTCGTAAATAATAGGTTCACCGGTAATAATATACATTCGGGCTCACCCGCAATTTCTTGGGGGTAACTATTTGTAGCTTTCTTTAAAGTGATTACTTTGTAATATGACAGAAGCAGCA
>ENA-OQJH01000331-OQJH01000331.1-human-gut-metagenome-genome-assembly--contig:-NODE-331-length-27102-cov-1.956293_pt1 | contig 27102 bp, 36 predicted proteins | sample MGYA00242597_ERZ504763 | MGnify/ENA primary metagenome ERZ504763 (study PRJEB26092, sample SAMD00036359) | human gut metagenome | host: Homo sapiens | study: EMG produced TPA metagenomics assembly of...
TCCATCTTCCGGTCTCTGTTGAAATACAGGAACGGGGCTCTTCTTCCAGGAAGCCGGATTCAGCAAGTCGCTGTCCGCGTCGCAGTCAACATTCCGGTACAATAATAAGGAGACCAGCAACCGCTTGCCGCATAATAGACAATGACAGTCCGGTTATCTTGGAATGAAAATACTGAGGGCTTTCATTTACATAAATCGGATAAGCAGTCCGCCCGCCATCCGGATTTACCCACTGCCCGTTCCCATTCATACTTCCGGCTTCGAAATCCATAACCCCTTTCCGTAGCCAGTGTCCAGGGATTTTCCATGCGGGCAATATAGATGCATTGTGTTTCACTGCCTATCCTCCGATTAGGCCACCCGGACCATAGAAGATAAAGCTCCCCTTTATGCTCAAAAGTTGAGGGATGTATTCCCCAGTTCCAATCGGGATTGGTCATGATCGCTCCTTTCATGCGAAACTCTCCCTGCATAGGGTCAGGAGAATCATTCTCAATCACATAAATCTGATGATTATCTGTATTTCCATCATCGGCAGCAAAATAGATATACCATTTACCATTGATATTCCGTATTTCCGGATTCCAAAGGTTATGGCTATTCGAAGGATCTTTAGGCACCCAGACCTCTTTACAAGTGGAATGAGCCATATCGGTAATATCGGTGGTTACCCACAGATATATTTGCTCATTAGTTTCATGGGTATAATAATATTTACCATTATGGTAAATCGCGCTTGAATTAGCCCCTTCCATAAATAATGGATTGGCATAAGTATCTTTTTCAACATCTTTCTTTTTTTCCCGCCCGTTTGGAATTACAAGAGATGTTCAGCAAAACAAGGAATAATAACAAACATAAATTGATTCTCATAGTTTCATTTTTAAAATGATACAAAGAAAAGACTTTTTTTTTTCATTAATAGTTAATAAAGCGAAAATAAAAATTAAGTTTGGAATATCATTCTCTCATTACATCGTGACACATCCTGCTGATGACAGGAAAACAGAAAAAAGAGAATGTAAAGAACAAACTACCCATTAATAATAAAAACAGAAAGTTTCTTGGCATCATTACACACTTTCACACGAAATATATTAACCGTTTATATACTTCTTCCGAATCATTTATTAATAAATTCTTTCATCGTTTATTATAAACGTCCCCCAAGTTTATTATAAACCCGAGCATCGTTATTTCAGCAACAAATATTAATTTTAAGCAACAAAAAGGGCTGCAATTCCCATAAAGAATCGCAGCCCTTAGCTTGTATCAGACTATCCGGCAAGCATTATCCGAAATGGAAACGCTTGCAATCTGTTATTATATTGTACTTATTATTACTCATTTTTCGTCTATATTATCAATGTTATCGAATTTACTTCCGGTTCTCACTTACAAATATACAACATAAAAAACGGTTTGTCAAGCCCTGCATGCTTCTTTCATACATCTGATGACAAATCAAATGGTAGAATCAGCATCCGGAGTGCTTTCTGCCGCTGTATCGGAAGCAGACAACTGATTGACATATTCCTTCGGGAGAACTCCATATTGTGCCTTGAAACACTTGGCAAAATAAGAGGAGGAAGTGAATCCAACCTGTGCCGCAACCTCGGAAATACGTGTACCGCCCTGAATTAACTCAGCTGCCTTATTCATACGGAGGGCCTTCAGATAATCATTGGGCGACATTCCCGACAATGCTTTTATCTTCCGATAGAAGTTGGAACGGCTCATGTTCATCTGCTCTGCAAGAGTATCGATGGAGAAATTCTCGTCTGCCAACTGGTCGGCAATCACTTCCTGTATCTTGGCAACAAACTCACAATCTCTCTGAGTCATCGCAAGTTCTGCCGAGGCTGATTGGCATTCCCGGACAAACTAACCATCAGCTTATGGAAAGACTGCCTCAACCGGAGCAGGTTCTCGATCTGCTTATGCAGTTGTTTGATAGAGAATGGCTTCTCAATATACACATCGGCTCCGCATTCCAGTCCTTCCACCTTAGATTCCAGCGTCGTTTTTGCCGTCAGTAAGATGACCGGAATATGTGAATAGTCGATTTCCGATTTCACTTTGCTACAGAGTTCCAGCCCGTTCATTTCCGGCATCATCACATCACTGACGATGACGTCTACACTCTCCTGTTCGAGTATCTCAAGTGCCGCACGACCATTCGGAGCTTTCAGCACACGGAACCAGGCAACCAACGAGTCACGCGTCAGATTCAACAGTTCGACATTATCTTCTACCAGCAATACGGTGAATTTCTTTCCGGAGAACTCTGAAGGAATATTCTCTGCCGAACCTTCGTTTTCGGAATGAACCTCAACGATATCAGCAGCTTCTTCTGCCTTCTTTTCGCTTAAAGGAAGAGATAATATAAACGAGGAGCCTTGCGGTTCGTTATCTTCAAGGCGCAGGCTGCTTGATGGGCTTCTGCCAGAGATTTCGCAAAAGCCAGTCCGATACCGGTACCTGTGGCGGTAGCGACTTTATCATCCGGCATTTGGTAGAAGGCTTCAAATATCTTTCCCTTTTGGCATCCGGTACTCCACGACCGTCATCACTCACATATATCTCATATCCCGCATCAGTTGTCACGAGTTTCAAATCGATACGCGTACGGGCATATTTATCGCATTGCCCATCAGATTCACCAGTATCTTACTCAACTTTTCCCGATCGACCATTGATACCAGTTCCTGCTCGGGCAGAGTCAATACCAGTTCAATTCCCTTTAACTCGGCAGGACTGGTGAACTGACTATATACATCATTCACTATTTCCTTAATATCGCAACTTACCAGATTCAGTTGCAAAGCTCCGTTTTCCATCTTCTGGAAGTCGAGCAGCTGATTGGTAATCCCTAAAAGATAGTTTACATTCTTATCTATTACAGACAGATACTTAGCTTCTTTTCCTTCATGTTCTATCTCTTGCAACTTTTCAAGAGGCAATCGGATCAGACTGAGAGGGGTACGTATCTCATGTACCAGATTAATGAAGAAGCCGATCTTTGATTTATAAACTTCCTGTTCTTTAGCAATCTGATATTTCTCCATCCGGCGTTTGTACTTATGCTTCACGCGAAGATTCCAGCGCCATGCAATCCAGACAATCCAGCCCATCAACAGGAGAATATAAATAAAATAGGCGAAAGAACTACGCCACCAAGGGGAGTAATCACTACCCGCAGAGTAGTCGTCTTCTCGTTCCACTGATGGTCATTATTGGAGCCACGCACTTCGAACTCGTATTCTCCGGGAGGCAGATTGGTATAAGAAGCAGAGTTGTTCTCGGAGTTGGTAATTCCACTCTTTATCTACTCCTTTTAATATATAGGAATATCTGTTTCGTGCCGGGTCTTCATAGCTTAACGCCACAAAACGAATCGTGAAACTATTATTTCATAAGACAAGGTTATCTTGTCAGCCATATAAATCGGTTTCCCCAGTTGAAGCAGCTTCTTCACTTCCTGTTCGTCATTCAGATAGGATAAACGGATATCAGTCACATATACCGGAGGAATGTAGGAATTATCCACAAAACGTTCCGGCTGGAAAACATTAAAGCCGTTGATTCCGCCAAAATATAGTTTACCTTCAGAAGACTTTAAAGAAGAACGTGCCATAAACTGATTTCCCTGCAAACCATCATTAATCGTAAACTGTCGGAAATGAGCTTTAGAAATCGGATTAATCTTAAATATCCCTGCATTGCTGGATATCCAGAAATCTCCTGTCTGATCTTGTTCAATAGAATAGATCACCTTATTGGGAAGCGCAGAATCAAACTCAATAAATGCCTCTGTTTTGGGATCGAAGGAGCATAATCCTCCCCCATTCGTGCCAAACCACATCACGCCTTTGTTATCTTCAAATACCGTGATCACCGAATTACTGGTAATGGTGGTCGAATCTTCGTTCGTGCTGGAAATGTTTCCAGTGTCCGCTCAGGGTATTGTAGGAGAACACGCCGCTATTGGTCGTTGCAATCCACAGGTTGTTATACATATCCTCATATATATCGCCCACGGAAATCATGGAGCCGATACTGGTAATCGTCATGAAATTATCGGCATCAGGATTATACCGGCATAAGCCCCAGCTTGTTCCAACGAAGATTTCCCCTTTCCGGTCTTTATATATGCATAGTACGTCATTGCTGCAATGGTATTGGGGATTCCGCGCGAGTGTGTATATTCCTTTATCGAACCGGTACGCAGATTAAGCACACGTATTCCTTCCGCATAAGTACCGATCCAAAGACAATCGCCGTCTAACATCAAAGAGCGAATATCATATTTCTGACTCTTTACACCACCGATATGATATTCCGAAAGCTCCCGTGTAACGGTATTGAAGAAATATAAGCCACTCTGAGTACCAATCCAGATATTTCCGTCTTTATTTTCACAGAATGGGCCTACCACCTCTCCTGCTCCCGCTATCCCCGACAGATAGGCGGGTGAATAGTAATCGAAACGCTTGGTCTGCTTGGACATATAGTTGATACCTCCCAAGTTCGTCAATACCCACAGAGCACCTTCCGCATCCCACATCATGCCGTTTATAGTCTGATCACTCAGACTTCGCGGATCAGCCGGATTATCTGCACGGAGGAAGGTTTTCGACTCGCGGTTGAATAGATAGAGTCCATTATCGGTTCCTACCAGCAGTTCATTTTCCGTATATTTCAGCAGGCTGCGAACTGCCCCGAAGTTCAATGAAGGAGCCATGTAATTCTCAACCGTTCCGGTCTGCCGGTTCAATCTCCCCAACAAATTGTTGCCTGCTCCCAGCCATACTTCTCCCTCTACATCCAGTACACAGTTTATTTTGTAACTATCGGAAGAGTTCACGTCCGATGAGACCTTATATGATTGCAGAAATTTGCCGTTTTCATCGAAACAAAGCAGTCCTTCCTGTAGCGAAGAAACATACACCTTCTTCTTATCGTAACTCTGACAAACATCCCAGACAAAAGAGGTCTGAATACTATTCTGAGTCAACACTTCGGTCTTGGGATCATAAATAAAAAGTCCCTGCCCCAAGGTGGCAATCCAGAGAAGTCCGTTCTCCGTCTTTACAATCTTCTTGATTTCACTGCTGACGTATACGCCATACTGAGTGGTCTTGTCAAAATAGGAGAAACGGTCCGTTGCCCGGTCATAGATATACAGTCCGGAGTTCGTTCCAACCCATATATTCTGATCTTCTTCAATCAGTGCCTCAACGAAGTTGTTCTCCAATGAGAATTTATCGTTCAATACATTCCAATAAACTTTATTGCCCCGACCGTCGTAACGGTTCAGTCCGTCACTGGTGCCCAGCCAGATAAATCCATAGCTATCCTGTATAGCACACCATACCGTATTATGTGACAAGCCATCTTCCACCTGATATTTCTTGAAGGAGAAATAGGGAGATGCAGACAATGGTTCGAGCCAGAAGGCCAGTAAAAGTATCAGTATCTTTGTTAACTTCATACCAAGTGTGTCTTATGTTTAGATTAACGATTCAACCAGGGTTCCGGATTCAACTTTTCTTTCTCTCTGCGTAACTGGAAATGCAGTACCGTTCGTCCGTTATCCGCGCCATCAGAGAATATCTGTCCGATAGACTGCTTTGTGCTCACCGTATCGCCGGATTTCACCGAAGCGGAAGACAGATTACAGTAAACGGAAATATAATTACCATGCCGGATGAGGACGTTAAATAGTCCGTTCAACTGGAACACGGCTGCTACCTTACCATCAAAGATGGCACGGGCTTGTGCTCCCGGCTTTCCTTGTATATCAATTCCTTTATTATCCAGCTTCACATTACGGAGTCCTTCAACGGAATACTGTCCATAGCGGCTGGTTATGATATAAGGTCCGGATATAGGCATCGGAAGTTTCCCACGGTTGGCAACAAAGCTACCGGACAGTTCACGATCTGCCTTGCTCATCGTAAAAGCGTCCAATGGCTCCGACTTCGGTTTGGCAGCCGTTCCGGTTTCGGAGGCACCTTTGTCATTTGTATCCGCCTTCTTGCGGGCTCCGCTTCGCGGCGGGCTTCTTCCGCGGGCACGTTTGCGGGCGCGTTCTATTTCTTCTGCGATCAACCGGTCGATACGGGCATTCAGTTGATTGGCTTCCCGTCTCTTCTTGTTCACTTCGCTTTGCAGACCTTTCTGTTTCTTTTGCAGATTAGCCACCAGTGTGCGCTTCTCTTTCTCCTGAGCTTCCAGTTTCGCCTTTTCGTTCTCACGTTCTTTCAGCAGTCCCTCTTTGGCGGCTTTCACTTGCTGGCGTTCTGCTTTTTTCTTCCGTATCTGCTCCTGCTTCTTTAATATTTCCTCTCCCTGCAGACGCTGGTAGGTGGCATATTCACGCACATAACGCATACGACGATACGTTTGTCCCAGGTTCTGGCGGAGAAGATAAACATCAGTTTCTCTTCAATCGATTTATTCTTATAGAGGTACTGGACAGATGCTTCGTACTTCTTCTTTTTCTCTTTCAGGTCTTTTTCAAGACTATTCAGCTGGCGGTTCAATGACACTAATTCGCGTTCGATAGTCTCCACATCGTTATTGATCGCAAGGATATACCGTTTTCGTTCTTCAATCTGTCCCGTCAGTGCCGCCAGTCCGTTCAACTGACTGCCTACGTCCTTCTTTGTATTCTGTAAAATCGACTCCGTCTCGGCGATCTGCTTCTGCAAAGCACCGCGCTTACCTTCCAGCTCACGAATCAGCTTGTTCGATTGAGCAGAAAGCGGAATTGCCAGCCAAAGGCTGCTTACCAGAATTACAAAGAGACGTTTTATCATAATAAAGCTACCAGCATTTTCATTAATTCTTCCAAAGAGACCTGACGGTATCTGGAAGTAACTTCTGTCGGAGTGATTGAAGTTCTTTGGTCGAAAAATCATAAGTTGTACTTTCGCTTTCTCCAGTTTGGGGATTCCCAGGTCTTTCCCGGATAGTTCAGTCTTTCCTCCGGTTTAGAAGCGTCAGTCAGCAATTTCTCCAATTGGAGAACTCTACGTTCTTCGATAATATTTCTTTCAATTCATTTTGGTTGCGCGTACAAACCGCTTGTTCATCCGGTCGACGAATAATACTTCAGTAGGAGTCACTCGATGCGTGCCAATTCCGTACGGAGAATAGGCATCAGCAAGGAAATCTGTACCCGTTCACGGCTCTTCATCTTCATGGTACCGCCCACTGACATACTTCCGCCTTTACCCGGAATCGTCAGCTGAAGTCTGGAAGCCAGATAGCTGGGAATAGCTGCTTCGGAAGCAGTACTTCCGGCACCTTTGTCGCCGTCAGACGCTTTGAACTCTTACAACCTACCAATACGACTGCAATCAACAAAAAATAAGCGATTCTTTTCATTCTGCAATGTATTTTTTCTTTTCTATTTTCTGTTTCAATGTTTTCGACTCACTGCCCATTTCCAGTGCTTTCTTCCAGTAGGTAAGCGCGCCGTCCACATCTCCGGTCATATAATAGATATCTCCGCAATGTTCTACAATCACGTCACTCTTATCGCCGCCCTCACTTTTCATGGCGTTATCGATGTAAATGCGAGCTTCCGCATAGTTCCCCTTTTCAAAGAGAATCCAGGCATACGTATCCAGATAAGTGGCATTGTTTGGCTCTGCCTTTACGGTCTTATAGCTCATTTCTTCCGCTTTATCCAGATCACGACGCTCTACTGACAGGTAATAGGCATAGTTGTTCAGTGCGCCAATGTTGGACGGATTGTAGACCAGCGCCGAGTCATAGGCAGCATAAGCCTCCTTCATCTGCTTCTGCGTATGATACATATCTCCCAGAATAGAGTAGAAATCCGAGACGATTTCTTTCTTACTGTCAGCCGTCGTATGTTCCAGCGCTCTCTTGCAGATGCTTATCACACTATCCGGTTTCTCCGCCTGATTATAGCAACAAGCCAGATAATAATAAAATTCCAGCGCATCCGGAGTCGCTTCAATACCCGGCTCGCAGACTTTGATAATCTGCTTATAATCTTCTTTTTTTACCGCAGCACCGATCAGCATCATACGGGCAGCTTTATTGGTAGGGTCCAGGTCAACCACCTGTTCCAAGACGGGGACTGACTCCGACTCCATATTCTTGGACAACAGATATTGCGCATAAAGCATCGGAATCTGAGGATCATCCTGTTCCTGCTTCATGATCCGGTCAAACAAAGCGATGATCTGCGTACTGTCCTTATCGGCCTGTTCATTTTCCACAATCATCTGACGCATGACGCCCACTTTGGTATCAGGAGTCACCTTCTTATTCAGCAACAGTGTATCCAACTGCTGTTGGTAGAGTTCTTCCTGCCCTGTCTGTTTATAGTAAGAAGCCATCGAGAAGATAGCCATCGGATTATCGGGTTCCGCCGCCAGCACCTTCTGATAAACGTCATAAGCCTCCTGTTTCTTGCCATTCTGAAGATATACGTCTCCCAAGATGACTTGATAACGCATGTCCATCGGATATTCCTGCACCAGACTTTCTATTTCCTGAAATGCTTTCTTGTCATCCTTCATCTGGAGGTAGATACGAAACTTCTCCATGGACAACTGTTCATTCTTACCCATACGCTTTTCCAGACGGTTTAAAGTAGAGATGACTTCATCATACTTTTCTTGTCGGCCATACAGGTCCAAAAGGTTGAAAAGCGGGTCCTGCTTGGCAGGAAAACGTACCACCATCTGTTCCAGCAGGGTGACAGCCTTATCCAGTTCGTTCTGTTGCTGATACAAAGATGCCAGTCCCTGACTATACCAGTAGTTATCCGGCGCATTCGCCACAGCCTTTTCCAGCGCTTCTTGCCCTTGCGGCACCTGACGAAGGAACATATAATACTGCGAAACCTCATAAAGCGCAGAAGCCGCATTCGGATGAATATCCAGACAATGCTGCAATAATCCGAAAGCGGACGCATAATCCTTCTTTTCTTTCAGGCGCATAGCTTCCAGAAAGAAATAATCATATTTCCGCTGCTGTTCGGGCGTTAATGAAGACTGCGCCAAAGCGACAGCTGCTTTTCCCTTGTACTTTTCACCGTTCCGCACGAAACCAATGTCCATACAGCAACCAAAAGCCATATACTATTTTTCTTGTTCATTTTCTCTTTTTATGGTACTTATCCTCGTCCTGTATGTCCGAAGCCCCCTGCTCCGCGTTCTGTTTCATCCAGCACTTCCACTTCCTGCCATACCGCCTGCTCATGTCTGGCGATCACCATCTGGGCGATACGTTCCCCGTCCTCGATCACAAAAGGTTCGGAGGAAAGGTTGACCAGAATAATGCAGACTTCTCCACGATAGTCCGCATCAATCGTTCCCGGAGAGTTGAGCACGGTAATACCCTTTTTAATGGCCAGTCCGCTACGGGGACGAACCTGAGCTTCAAATCCTTGTGGAAGAGCAATATAGATTCCTGTCGCACCAGACAACGCTGCAATGGCGCCAATGTGATAGGTTCAGAAAGATTAGCACGGATATCCATTCCTGCAGATAACTCAGTGGCGTAAGCCGGAAGCGGATGCTTCGATTTATTGATAACTTGAACGTTCATAAATGCACATTTACTATTTAACGGGCGAAAATACACATTTTGAACTGAAAATTAGTTAAGTTTGCAGTTAAATAATGTGGTAACAACCATTTTGCAAACTGTAATCAGCCAAATAGTAAATAAAATGATGAATTGGAAGCAACTAATATCAGCCAAACGCTTCGGAATGGAAGAGTTTCACGAAGAACGGCAAGAGAACCGTTCCGAGTTCCAACGGGACTATGACCGCCTCATATTTTCCGCACCGTTCCGCCGCCTGCAGAACAAAACACAGGTATTCCCGCTGCCCGGTAGTATTTTCGTACACAACCGACTGACGCACAGCCTCGAAGTATCTTGCGTAGGACGGTCTTTGGGCAACGATGTAGCCAAAGCAATCCTGGAACGCCAACCGGAACTGGAAAGTTCCTCCTGCCGGAAATCGGTTCAATCGTATCGGCTGCTTGCCTGGCGCATGACTTAGGCAATCCGCCTTTCGGGCATTCCGGCGAACGGGCTATCTCTACGTTCTTTCAGAAGGAAAGGACAAAGACTACAGGAAAAGCAGCCGGACGGAGAGCAACTTCTCCGATGGAATGGGAAGATTTGACACATTTCGAAGGAAATGCGAACGCTTTCCGCATCCTCACTCACCAGTTCGAAGGACGCCGCAGAGGAGGATTCGTCTTAACGTATTCAACGCTTGCTCCATCGTAAAATATCCCTTTTCATCGAGCCTTGCAGGCAAAAAATCCAAGTTCGGCTTCTTTGTCAGTGAAGAAGAAAGCTACCGTAAAATCGCAACCGAGCTGGGACTCATCCAGCTTAGCGAGCAACCGTTAAAGTACGCACGACACCCGCTAGTGTATCTGGTAGAAGCAGCAGATGACATCTGTTATCAGATGATGGATATCGAAGACGCCCATAAACTAAAGATTATCACTACAGACGAGACCAAAGAGCTGTTGATGGCATTTTTCTCCGAAGACCGGCAATCCCGTCTCCGAAGTACTTTCCAAATAGTCAATGATATCAATGAACAGATAGCCTATCTGCGTTCTTCTGTTATCGGTCTGTTAGTCCGCGAGTGCACCCGTGTCTTTCTGGAACACGAGCAGGAAATACTGGCAGGAACTTTCGAAGGAGCGCTCATCAAGCACATCGCCGAAGGTCCGGCAGCCGCTTACAATCATTGTGCGGAAATATCATTGAAAAGAATTTATCGTTCGCAAGATGTACTGGACATCGAGCTGGCAGGCTTCCGCATCATCAGCACTTTGCTGGAATTGATGGTAGATGCCGTCACCCTACCGGGAAAAGAAAAGGCTTACTCCGAGCTTTTAACCAACCGCGTTTCCGACCAATACAATATAAAATCGCCCATACTCTACGAAAGAATACAGGCGGTACTTGATTATATATCTGGAATGACCGATGTCTTCGCGCTCGATCTTTACCGGAAAATTAATGGCAACAGCTTCCTGCGGTGTAACTACCTTAGGAGTAAACACCCCTTCGCTCTCACAAGGCATTTTCAGCGCATCCGGATGACTTTCTATAAAGGTCTGGATGTGCCGGATTCGCTTATCTTCAAGGATTTCATCTACAGCAATCAGGATACCGGTCTCTTCTACATCACCAAACTCATAGTTGATAGCCGTCCCGAACATACGCATGGTAGGGCTTAAACTCATATAGGCATTGACCAGCGGCGGGATATTATAACCCAGCTTACGAATCTCCGTATTCAATATCTTATAATCCTCTTTAAAGGTATCCTTGCAGAACAATGTTCTCAGTTCCTCGTCGGAAGTTTCCAGAATCAGCGGTTCCATCGGTGTAACCAGCTCTTCCCGATCATTAAAATGCTTCTTAAGGAAGTACAGAATCATGTCGCGTCCACGACGATGATAGCTGGGATACATGGTCACCTTGCCAAAGAAGTACTTCACATTCGGCATCACCACTGTCAGCGCTCCCAATCCGTCCCACAGATTATCCAAAGCGAAGAGCCTTTACTGCCTGCACGTGTAGACTGATATTCCAGCGTCACAAAAGAGCGTCCCAATCAATGGTCTGAGGCAGATATTCCTTTATAAACGCATCCGAGAAATGAAACATGTGAGAAGTAGCCAGAATCGGAGCCCCCGCTTCGTCAAAGCGCACATCCGTTCCAAGCAAATACCGGTAACCACCTAATATTTCTTCCGCCTCCGGATTCCATACGATCAACTGCTTATATGGGTGTTCCATCGTGTCGTATTCGTCGATATCCATCGACAGGCCCGTTCCTCCACCCGCAGCACGAAAGGCAATTTCTCTTAAACGACCAATTTCACGCATCACATTAGGTGCATTCTGATGGGTAATAATATAAATCTGATTATTACTTTTATTGGTCATTCGCAAGCGTCTATCTTCCGTCAACTCTGCTTTCAGCAGTTCTTTGCTCACCGGTTTAATAATCTCTTCCATATTCTTGTTATAGTGTTCTATCAGTACAGTTTATATACAATGTCCTTCACATACTCCGCCCACTGCGCAGGAGTCTTCGATTTATCGAAAGTCTGCCAGGGAATCGGTTTTCCAAAAGTGACAGTAAAGGTTTTGTGGCGGTTCTTAAACATCTCGTCCGCCAGATACAGCATAGCAATATTGAATTTAATACCCAGTGCCTTACAAACATTCGCCAGATTGTAGAAGAAATCAGAGTTTCTGCCACCAAAATGAACGGGAACTACGTCCCGCTTCGCCTGTATGCTTTTTATAATGAATGTCTTCTTCCATTCCAGATCACGGATCACTCCGTTCTGACGCCGCGAGCAAAGTCCCGCAGGAACATGATCATCTGGTCGTCGGACTGAAACCCGGCTTCCACCATCTTGGAAAGTCCTTTGCCTGCTTTCCTGTCTTATTGATAGGAACACAAAGTGGGGCCAAACCGCGAAGGTTCATCAGCAGGTCATTCACCAGATACTTTACTTTCCCGTCATAATGGCGCCCCAGCACATAGCCTAGAGCCACTCCATCCTGTCCTCCCAGCGGGTGATTGGACACAAAGGTATACAATCCTTCTTTCGGCAGGTTCTCTATACCTTTCACCTCCACTTCGCATCAAGAACTCCATGCATGCTTCAAGGAAATCCACTCCCAGTTTATCTTTCGATTCATTCAGGAACACATTAATCTCGTCCTGATGAACTATTTTCTTCAGATAAGAAACCACAAACTTAGGGATGTACTTATATTGCTTCGGAGCTTTCGTCCGAAGTATCTTATCGACATCGATTAAAAATAAAGAGTCATCAGTCATTCTTTTCAAATAAAAATGATGGCACAAAATTAACGGTTCTTTTTTATTAATCGCAATAATTTGCCAGAAAATGCAGGATTTAAGTTTGCAACTTGAAAAAAGAACACCCAAAAACTATCAAATACCACCTAAAAACTATCCGCGGATAGTTTTTCCCCTAAATTTTGTCGGTTCATACCCTATCTCATTATCAGAAATGCCGTAAACTTGCACCATCGAAAAATACAAACGAATATTCACTTTTTAAAAGCAACGTATATGAAAAGTTTAAGCTTCAGAAAAGATTTAGTAGGAGTACAGGATGAGTTACTCCGCTTCGCATACAAACTGACAACCGACCGCGAAGAAGCAAACGATTTGTTGCAGGAGACATCACTCAAAGCATTAGACAATGAGGATAAATATATGCCCGACACAAATTTCAAAGGATGGATGTATACCATCATGCGCAATATCTTTATCAACAACTACCGTAAAGTAGTTCGCGACCAGACATTCATCGATCAGACCGATAATCTTTATCATCTGAACCTGCCGCAAGACACCGGCTTTGAAAGTACGGAAAGAACGTACGACCTGAAAGAAATGCATCGGGTAGTCAACGCGCTCCCGAAAGAATATAGAGTTCCGTTCGCTATGCACGTTTCCGGCTTCAAGTACCGCGAAATCGCTGAAAAGCTGAACCTCCCGCTGGGCACCGTGAAGAGCCGTATCTTCTTCACCCGCCAGAAATTGCAGGAAGAACTGAAAGACTTTCGCTAAACCTTTAACTATATTATTTATCAATTCCAAGTTAGATATTTTTAGTGCAGATTTTTAATTGTGTTAGTTTAAGGCAGAAGAGTTACCATACCTTCTGCCTTTTTTACTAATCCCTCCTATATGACACCCGGATGTCGAGCATACTGACACCCGGGTGTTGTACGTCCTGACACCCGGGTGTCATACATACCGAGACCCGGGTGTCGTGCAAACCTCCCTCGCAAAGAAAGAAAGCCTCTCTTTCGATAAAAAAAGATTCTTCCTCAATACAAACAAAAAGCGCCGCATCTTCCGTTTTCGCCACTAATAAGCATTTCCCAAACCGACATCTTTTTCAAGTAAATAAGCATTTAACAATCGGTTTGAAAACTTATCTAAAAGATTTTTATGGAAAATTGTGGGGAATTGTGGGGAATTTCCTACTTTTACACTCTCTTATTATAATAAGGTAAATGATACGTTTTTTAGGCAATATTGAAGTCAGGGCGGACGCCAAAGGAAGAGTGTTCATCCCCGCTACTTTCAGGAAGCAACTGCAAGCTGCTTCCGAAGAGAGACTTATTATGCGTAAAGACGTATTTCAGGACTGCCTGACACTGTACCCCGAGAGCGTGTGGAACGAGGAGCTGAATGAGCTCCGAAGCAGGCTGAACAAATGGAATAGCAAACACCAGCTCATTTTCAGACAGTTTGTGAGTGACGTCGAAGTAGTTACGCCCGACAGCAACGGACGCATACTGATCCCGAAGCGTTACTTACAGATTTGTAATATCCGTGGAGATATACGCTTTATCGGTATCGACAACAAGATAGAGATTTGGGCCAAAGAACGGCAGAACAACCGTTCATGTCCCCCGAAGAGTTCGGTGCAGCATTAGAAGAGATTATGAACGATGAAAATAGACAAGATGGAGAAAGATGAGTTGACATACCACGTACCCGTACTGCTAAAGGAAAGCGTTGACGGAATGAATATTCATCCGGACGGAACGTATGTAGACGTTACCTTCGGAGGAGCAGGGCATTCGCGCGAGATTCTTTCACGCCTTGGAGAAGGCGGGCGCCTGCTGGGATTCGATCAGGACGAGGATGCCGAACGGAATATCGTCAATGATCCCCACTTCACCTTTGTACGCAGCAACTTCCGCTATTTGCAGAATTTCCTGCGGTATCATGACATCGAACAGGTGGACGCAATCCTCGCCGACCTCGGCGTGTCCTCCCACCATTTCGACGACAGCGAGCGTGGCTTCTCATTCCGTTTTGACGGAGCGCTGGATATGCGCATGAACAAACGTGCAGGACTAACTGCCGCCGACATCGTCAACACATACGAAGAAGAACGGCTCGCAAACATCTTCTATCTGTACGGTGAACTGAAGAACAGCCGCAAACTGGCATCCGTCATCGTAAAGGCCAGAAACGGACAGTCTATCCGGACTATCGGCGAGTTTCTGGAAATCATCAAGCCGCTTTTCGGACGCGAACGGGAGAAGAAAGAACTGGCGAAAGTATTTCAGGCACTCCGCATTGAAGTGAATCAGGAAATGGAAGCACTGAAAGAAATGCTGGCAGCAGCCACCGAAGCGCTCAAACCGGGGGGGCGCCTTGTAGTGATCACGTATCACTCACTGGAAGACCGCATGGTGAAGAATATAATGAAAACAGGAAACGTAGAAGGGAAAGCGGAAACCGACTTCTTTGGAAACCTGCAAACTCCGTTCCGGTTGGTCAACAATAAAGTGATTGTCCCCGATGAAGCGGAGATAGAAAGAAATCCACGGTCGAGAAGTGCCAAATTACGAATCGCAGAGAAGAAATAATCTCAGATATGGAAGAAGAAGCAGTAAACAAAAAAGCAGAAGAGGGCAAAAAGAAAAAACGCACCTCATTGAAAAGTATTCTGGGAGGAGATATCCTCGCCACAGACTTTTTCCGCCGGCAGACGAAGCTGTTGGTGCTGATTATGGTATTCATCATCTTCTACATCCATAACCGCTATGCGAGCCAGCAACAACAGATCGAGATCGACCGGTTGAAAAAAGAATTAATCGACATTAAATACGATGCGTTGACCCGTAGTTCGGAGCTGATGGAGAAAAGCCGTCAGTCACGCATCGAAGAGTATATATCAAACAAGGAAAGTGATTTGCAGACCTCTACCAACCCGCCTTACCTTATTAAATAAGGTGTAAGTGGAGAGTCTTAAAAGAGAATAAGCACTGTGGCAGTAAATAAGAAAAATATAATGACCCGTTACTTCTTTGTCATTCTGATCATGGCACTGATAGGAGTAGCAATTGTCGTCAAGGCAGGCGTGACCATGTTTGCCGAACGGCAGTACTGGCAGGATGTAGCCGATCGTTTCGTAAAAGAAAACGTGACGGTGAAACCTAACCGCGGAAACATTATTTCTTCTGACGGTAAACTGATGGCAAGTTCACTGCCTGAATACAGAATCTACATGGACTTTATGTCCGGTGAAAAGGACGAAAAAAGAAGAAAGAAGGATCAGGCACGTCGGGATTCCATCCTCAAAGCCAATATGGATTCGATTTGCATCGGACTGCATAAGATATTCCCCGACAGAAGTGCGGCACAATTCAAGGCACACCTTCAAAAAGGACGTCAGGCCAAAAGCCGTAACTACCTGATCTACCCGAAGCGTATCTCTTATATACAATATAAAGAGGTGAAACGTCTGCCTGTCTTCTGTCTGAACCGCTATAGAGGATTCAAGGAGTTGGCATATAATCAGCGCAAGAAACCTTTCGGCTCATTGGCAGCCCGTACCCTGGGAGATGTATATGCCGATACAGCCCAAGGAGCAAAGAACGGTATAGAACTCGCGTTCGATACGATTCTGAAAGGACGTGACGGGCTAACTCACCGCCAAAAGGTGATGAACAAATACCTGAACATTGTCGATGTCGCCCCGATCGACGGTTGCGACCTGATCACTACCATCGATGTAGGTATGCAGGATATTTGCGAAAAAGCATTGGTAGACAAGCTGAAAGAGCTGAACGCCACCGTGGGTGTAGTCGTATTGATGGAAGTTGCAACCGGAGAAGTAAAAGCCATCGTCAATATGACGCAAGGCAGAGACGGTGAATATTATGAAGTACGCAACAATGCAATCAGCGATATGCTCGAACCGGGTTCTACCTTCAAGACAGCCTCTATCATGGTAGCTCTGGAAGACGGAAAAATCACTCCGGACTACATCGTAGACACCGGCAACGGACAAAAGCCGATGCATGGCCGTGTCATGAAAGACCACAACTGGCATCGAGGCGGATATGGCAAACTGACTGTTACCGAGATTTTGGGAGTATCGTCCAATGTCGGAACTTCCAGCATCATCGAGAACTTTTACGGAAGCAACCCGCAGAAGTTTGTGGACGGACTGAAACGGATGAGCATCGACCAGCCACTCCACCTGCAAATATCCGGAGAAGGAAAGCCGAATATTCGTGGTCCGAAAGAACGCTATTTTTCAAAAACGACTTTGCCATGGATGAGCATCGGCTATGAAACGCAGTTCCACCGATCAATATTCTGACATTCTATAATGCAATAGCCAATAACGGAGTATCCATACGTCCGAAGTTTGTAAAAGCCGCCGTCAGAGACGGAGAAGTGATAAAGGAATATCCGACGGAAATCATCAATCCCAAGATCTGTTCGGACAAGACGCTGGCACAAATACGGGAAATCCTGCGGAAAGTGGTAGGTGAAGGACTTGCCAAACCGGCAGGAAGCAAGCAGTTCCATGTGTCCGGTAAGACCGGAACAGCACAGGTTTCGCAGGGAGCAGCCGGCTACAAGACAGGAAGAACCAATTATCTCGTCAGCTTCTGCGGATACTTCCCATCGGAAGAGCCGAAGTACAGTATGATTGTTTCGATCCAGAAACCCGGTTTGCCCGCTTCGGGAGGTTTGATGGCAGGTAGCGTATTCAGCAAGATCGCAGAAAGAGTGTATGCCAAAGACCTGCGCTTGCCACTCACAAGTGCCATTGATACGAATACGGTAGTCATCCCGAACGTTAAGGCAGGAGAAATGAGGGAAACGCAACGGGTACTGGAAGAACTGAATATAAAGATACAGGGAAAAATCACCGATTCGGGAAAAGAAGTATGGGGAAGCACCCATCCCGCCCCTCAGGCGGTAGTTCTTGAAAGCCGGGGTATCATGCAGAACTTCGTGCCAAGCGTCGTAGGCATGGGAGCGAAAGATGCTGTTTATCTATTGGAAAGCAAAGGATTGAAAGTCAATCTGGTGGGAGTCGGGAAAGTAAAAAGCCAGTCGATAGCCAACGGCAGTGTTGCAAGAAAAGGGCAGACGATTACGCTTACGTTGCATTAAGAATTAAATTAAGTAGGACAGATATGTTATTAAACGAGTTACTGAAAGCAATCCAGCCGGTGCAAGTGACCGGAGATTCAAGGATAGAGATCACCGGAGTCAACATTGACTCCCGTCTGGTAGAAGCCGGACAGCTGTTTATGGCGATGCGCGGCACGCAGACCGATGGTCACGCCTATATCCCCGCTGCCATTCAGAAGGGAGCGACTGCCATCCTCTGCGAAGATATACCGGAGGAACCCGTAGCAGGAATCACTTATATCCAAGTGAAAGACAGCGAAGATGCAGTAGGAAAGATTGCAACGACATTCTACGGTAATCCGACTTCACAATTCGAACTGGTCGGTGTGACGGGAACAAATGGCAAGACAACCATCGCCACCTTATTATATAATACATTCCGCTACTTCGGATATAAAGTGGGATTAATCTCTACTGTCTGCAACTATATCGACGATCAGCCGATTCCGACAGAACATACCACCCCCGACCCTATCACGCTCAACCGCTTGTTGGGGCAAATGGCGGACGAAGGATGCAAGTACGTCTTTATGGAAGTCAGTTCACATTCCATCGCTCAAAAACGTATCAGCGGATTAAAGTTTGCGGGAGGTATCTTCACGAATCTGACGCGCGATCATCTGGATTATCACAAAACGGTAGAGAACTATCTGAAGGCAAAGAAAAAAGTTCTTTGACGATATGCCTAAAAACGCTTTCAGCCTCACCAACCTTGACGATAAGAACGGGCTGGTGATGACACAAAATACACGTTCCAAGGTCTACACCTATTCATTAAGAAGCCTCAGCGACTTCAAAGGCCGGGTCATAGAATCCCATTTTGAAGGAATGCTGCTCGATTTCAATAATCATGAGCTGGCCGTTCAGTTTATCGGCAAGTTCAATGCATCCAATCTGTTGGCGGTATTTGGAGCAGCCGTATTATTGGGCAAAAAAGAGGAAGATGTACTTCTTGCGCTCAGTACGCTCCATCCGGTAGCCGGACGTTTCGATGCCATCCGTCTCCGAAAGGGGTAACGGCCATCGTTGACTATGCACATACTCCGGACGCGTTGGTGAATGTATTGAACGCCATTCATGGAGTACTCGAAGGCAAAGGAAAAGTGATCACCGTAGTAGGTGCCGGCGGCAACCGCGATAAGGGGAAACGCCCCATCATGGCAAAGGAAGCAGCGAAAGCCAGTGACCGGGTGATTATCACATCGGACAATCCGCGTTTTGAAGAGCCACAGGAGATTATCAACGATATGCTTGCCGGACTGGATGCGGAAGATATGAAAAAAACGCTCAGCATCGCCGACCGGAAAGAAGCGATCCGCACGGCTTGCATGCTTGCAGAAAAAGGAGACGTGATACTCGTTGCCGGAAAAGGGCACGAAAACTATCAGGAAATCAAAGGAGTGAAACACCACTTGACGACAAGGAAGTTTTGAAGGAAATATTTAATTGACAACATATTATTATTTGCAATAGACAGCATCTTATCAAGCGTGGGGCAACAATGAGAAACTGTAAATTGCAGGCTATAAATTGTAAATAGAAAAGAGATGTTATACTATCTGTTTGAATGGCTGCACAAGCTTAATTTTCCCGGAGCGGGAATGTTCGGTTACACCTCATTCCGTGCTTTGATGGCTGTTATCCTCGCATTGCTTATATCGAGTATATGGGGAGACAAATTCATCAATCTGCTTAAAAAGAAGCAAATCACGGAAACACAGCGTGACGCCAAGACCGACCCGTTCGGTGTCAACAAAGTAGGCGTACCAAGCATGGGAGGTGTCATCATCATTGTAGCCATCCTTATACCTTGCCTGCTATTGGGTAAGCTGGATAATATATACATGATATTGATGCTGATCACCACTGTATGGCTGGGATCACTCGGTTTTGCCGACGACTATATCAAAATATTCAAGAAAGACAAGGAAGGTTGCACGGTAAGTTCAAATCATCGGTCAGGTGGGTCTGGGCTGATTGTAGGCTTAACCCTGTATCTGAGTCCGGATGTAGTTATCCGCGAGAACATCGAGGTTCATACACCGGGACAGGAAATGGAAGTGATTCACGGAACCAATGATTTAAAATCTACCCAAACCACTATTCCTTTCTTTAAAAGTAACAACTTAGATTATGCCGACCTGGTGGGCTTTATGGGCGAACATGCACAGACAGCCGGATGGTTCCTGTTCGTGATCATTACGATCTTCGTTGTAACCGCCGTTTCGAACGGGGCTAACCTGAATGACGGCATGGACGGTATGGCAGCCGGAAACTCCGCCATTATCGGTGCCACGCTGGGAATACTGGCGTACGTATCGTCACACATCGAATTTGCCAGCTATCTGAATATCATGTACATTCCGGGATCGGAAGAACTGGTAATCTACATTTGTGCCTTTATCGGTGCATTGATCGGTTTCTTATGGTACAACGCTATCCGGCACAAGTATTCATGGGAGACACAGGCAGCCTGACTATCGGTGGTATCATTGCCGTATTTGCCATTATCATCCACAAAGAATTGCTGATACCGATTCTCTGCGGTGTATTTCTGGTAGAGAATCTGTCAGTCATACTGCAACGCTTCTACTATAAGATAGGTAAGCGGAAGGGAGTAAAACAGCGGTTGTTCAAACGAACTCCGATACACGATCATTTCCGTACTTCGATGAGTCTGGTAGAACCGGGATGTACGGTGAAGTTCACGAAGCCCGACCAGCTATTTCACGAATCAAAGATTACCGTCCGTTTCTGGATTGTAACGATTGTACTGGCAGCGATAACGATTATTACATTAAAAATACGATGAGAACAAACAGACTGCCCAATGCAGGATATTTGTAACATTAATATAGTTGAGAGTATTAACCCGATTATTAACTTTAAAAAGATGTGCGCAGCCGACGAGCGAAAAAGGAAGGATGAAAAGGAAGAGAGAAGCGTCTGCCTGTCGGACAGCAATAGCACATTACTGTAAATGAAAAGAATTGTAATTTTAGGAGCCGGTGAAAGCGGCGCTGGTGCAGCCGTACTCGCCAAAGTAAAAGGATTTGAAACATTTGTTTCGGATATGTCCGCTATCAAGGATAAGTATAAGGACCTTCTGGACAGCCACCATATTGCCTGGGAGGAAGGACATCATACCGAAGAACTCATTCTGAATGCCGATGAGGTGATTAAAAGCCCCGGTATCCCGAATGACGCCCCGCTGATCCTGAAACTGAAAGCCCAAGGCACACCGGTTATCTCCGAAATCGAGTTTGCCGGACGCTATACCGATGCAAAATGATCTGTATCACCGGTTCTAATGGAAAGACAACGACTACTTCCCTGATCTACCACATCTTTAAGAGTGCAGATCTGAATGTAGGACTAGCCGGAAATATCGGCAAGAGCCTGGCTTTGCAAGTAGCCGAAGAGCATCATGACTATTATATCATCGAACTCAGCTCTTTCCAACTGGACAATATGTATAACTTCCGTGCCAATATTGCCGTACTGATGAATATCACTCCGGACCATCTGGACCGATACGACCATTGTATGCAGAACTACATCGATGCCAAATTCCGTATTACGCAGAACCAGACAACGGACGACGCTTTCATCTTCTGGAACGATGATCCGATCATCAAACAGGAACTGGCAAAGCACGGTCTGAAAGCTCATCTGTATCCTTTCGCAGCCGTGAAGGAAGACGGAGCCATCGCATACGTAGAAGATCACGAAGTGAAGATTACCGAGCCCATCGCCTTCAACATGGAACAGGAGGAATTGGCACTGACCGGACAGCACAATCTTTACAACTCGCTGGCTGCCGGTATCTCGGCAAACCTGGCAGGTATCACTAAAGAAAATATCCGCAAGGCGCTCTCCGACTTCAAGGGAGTGGAACATCGCCTGGAGAAAGTAGCGCGCGTACGCGGTATCGACTTCATCAACGACTCAAAAGCAACCAATGTCAACTCTTGCTGGTATGCCCTGCAAAGCATGACCACCAAGACAGTACTGATACTGGGCGGCAAAGACAAAGGCAACGACTATACGGAAATAGAAGACCTGGTACGTGAAAAGTGCTCGGCACTGGTTTATCTGGGACTGCACAACGAAAAGCTGCACGCCTTTTTCGACCGTTTCGGACTGCCCGTAGCCGATGTGCAGACCGGAATGAAAGATGCAGTAGAAGCAGCCTACAAACTGGCAAAGAAAGGAGAAACCGTATTGTTAAGCCCCTGCTGCGCCTCATTCGACCTCTTCAAGAGTTACGAAGACCGCGGCGATCAGTTTAAGAAATATGTAAGAGAATTATAAAATGGATTTATTAAAGAGCATATTTAAAGGCGACAAGGTAATCTGGATTATCTTCCTCTGTCTCTGCCTCATCTCGATTATCGAGGTGTTTTCGGCAGCATCGACGCTGACGTACAAAAGCGGCGACCACTGGGGACCGATAACACAGCACTCCATCATCCTGATGGTGGGTGCCGTAGTAGTGGTATTTCTGCATAACGTCCCCTACAAATGGTTCCAGGTATTCCCCGTCTTCCTGTATCCGATTTCCCTCGTTCTGCTGGCATTCGTCACGCTGATGGGTATCATTACAGGCGACCGTGTCAATGGGGCAGCCGCTGGATGACCTTTATGGGACTGCAATTCCAGCCTTCGGAACTGGCAAAGATGGCTGTCATCATTGCCGTTTCGTTCATCCTGTCCAAGAGGCAGGATGAAGAAGGAGCCAACCCCAAAGCCTTTAAATACATCATGATCCTTACCGGACTGGTCCTTTTGCTGATTGCTCCGGAAAACCTGTCAACAGCCATGTTGCTGTTCGGTGTCGTATTCATGATGATGTTCATCGGACGGGTAGCGGCAAAGAAACTCCTTCTGTTGGCAGGAGGACTTGTGCTGATTGTCGCACTCGGCGTAGGTACGGTAGTTGCCATCCCTGCCAAAACGCTGCACAATACCCCCGGACTTCATCGCCTGGAGACTTGGCAGAACCGTATCAAAGGCTTTTTTTGATAAAGACGAAGTGCCCGCAGCCAAATTCGATATAGACAAAGACGCACAGATCGCCCATGCCCGTATTGCCATCGCTACCAGTCACGTAGTGGGCAAAGGACCGGGAAACTCCATCCAGCGTGATTTCCTCAGTCAGGCATTCTCCGACTTATCTTTGCGATTGTCATCGAAGAAATGGGATTGATAGGAGGTATATTTGTCGTATTCCTCTACCTCTGTCTGCTGATGCGGGCGGGACGCATCGCGCAAAAGTGCGAACGGACCTTCCCCGCCTTCCTTGTCATGGGTATCGCTTTGCTTCTGGTATCGCAGGCGATACTGAATATGATGGTTGCCGTGGGACTGTTCCCCGTAACAGGCCAACCCCTGCCTTTGGTCAGCAAGGGAGGTACAAGTACACTGATCAACTGTGCTTATATCGGAATGATATTAAGCGTGAGCCGATATACCGCTCATCTGGAAGAACAGAAAGCGCATGATGCACAGATTCAGATGCAGATAGAAACCGGAACAGCTACTTCAGAAGCACAAGCCGCCGCCGAACCTACTGCACAGATTCTGAACAGCGATGCCAAGTTTGAGGATGAACATGATAGCAGTAAATGAAGATGAACGGATAGAAAAAAGGATTATTATGGAGAAAGAACTTAGAATTATCATCAGCGGTGGAGGCACAGGAGGACATATCTTCCTGCCGTATCTATCGCCAACGCTATAATAGAGCTGCGACCGGACGCGAAAATCTTATTTGTGGGAGCCGAGGGCCGTATGGAGATGCAGCGGGTTCCCGATGCAGGCTATAAGATTATCGGGTTACCGATAGCCGGTTTTGACCGCAAACATTTATGGAAAAACGTATCCGTACTGATCAAACTGGCACGAAGCCAGTGGAAAGCGCGCAGCATCATCAAAAACTTCCGCCCACAAGTAGCGGTAGCGTAGGAGGATACGCCAGCGGACCGACACTCAAAACTGCCGGAATGATGGGAGTGCCGACTCTGATTCAGGAACAGAACTCGTATGCCGGAGTCACCAACAAGTTGCTGGCACAAAAAGCAAAGGCTATTTGTGTCGCTTATGATGGAATGGAAAAGTTCTTTCCTGCCGATAAGATTATAATGACCGGAAATCCCGTTCGCCAGAATCTGACGAAGGATATGCCGGAAAAAGGCGCGGCACTGCGTTCCTTTAATCTGCAGCCGGATAAGAAGACAATTCTGATTGTAGGCGGTAGCTTGGCGCACGTACCATTAACAATACGCTGACCGCAGCCTTAGCTACAATAAAAGAAAACAACGATATACAGTTCATCTGGCAGACCGGAAAATATTACTATCCGCAGGTGACAGAAGCCGTACGGGCAGCAGGAGAACTTCCAAATCTGTACGTGACGGACTTCATCAAGGATATGGCAGCCGCTTACGCGGCTTCCGACCTAGTGATTTCACGTGCGGGAGCCGGTTCTATTTCAGAGTTTTGTCTGTTGCACAAGCCTGTGGTTCTGGTTCCTTCGCCCAATGTGGCAGAAGATCATCAGACCAAGAATGCACTGGCACTGGTAGACAAACAAGCCGCCATCTACGTAAAAGACAGCGAAGCAGAAGCAAAGTTGATGGATGTAGCCCTGAACACAGTAGCTGACGACCGGAAACTGAAAGAACTAAGTGAGAATATAGCCAAGTTGGCTTTGCCCGACTCTGCACGAATCATCGCGCAGGAAGTAATCAAGCTGGCAGAAGCAGAAAACTAGTTGAGGGAATGCAAAAATCGCAACTATCCCAATTAGGATTGACTAAAAAGTCAGTAGAATCTCCAATCTCCTCCTTCCAGAAGGAGGAGAATGAAAATACTACCGACTTTGGGGGTCATCCCCAATTAAAGGTAGTACCGACTCTGATTAAAACTTGAAATGTTACTTGGAACAAGAATTATAAAAAGAAACAGTATAAAGAAATGAATATTGAAACGATCAAATCAGTCTACTTTGTCGGTGCCGGAGGCATCGGTATGAGTGCGCTTGTCCGCTATTTCCTTTCCAAAGGAAAAGTGGTAGCCGGATACGACCGCACCCCGACTCCATTGACTGAAAACCTCATCGCCGAAGGCGCACAAATACATTACGAAGAAAACGTACGACTGATTCCGGAAGCCTGCAAAGACAAAGAAAGCACTTTAGTCGTATTGACCCCCGCCGTTCCGCAGGAACACGAAGAATTGGTTTATTTCCGCAACAACGGATTCGAAATACAAAAACGCGCGCAAGTACTGGGAACGATCACTCATTCCAGCAAAGGTCTGTGTGTAGCCGCACTCATGGCAAAACGACCACTTCTACCTGACCGCCCACCTATTCCACCAATCGCACATAGAATGTACCGCTTTCCTTGGAGCATCTCCAAGAATTACGGCACCAATCTGCTGCTCTCTCAGAAAAGCCCTTATACCGTCATCGAAGCAGACGAGTTCGACCGCTCTTTCCATTGGCTGTCCCCTTATATGTCTGTCATCACTGCCACAGACCCCGATCATTTGGACATCTACGGAACAGAAAAGGCATACCTCGAAAGCTTCGAACATTATACAACACTGATCCAGCCGGGCGGTGCACTGATTATCCGCAAAGGTATCTCACTGCAACCGAAAGTACAAGCCGGAGTCCGTGTCTATACCTATTCGCGTGACGAAGGAGACTTCCACGCCGAGAATATCCGCATCGGAAACGGCGAAATCTTCATCGACTTCGTTGCCCCCGACACACGTATCAACAATATCCAACTGGGAGTTCCGGTAAGCATCAACATCGAGAATGGTGTAGCCGCCATGGCACTCGCCCACCTCAACGGAGTGACCGACGAAGAGATCAGACAAGGAATGAACAGCTTCCGCGGTGTAGACCGCCGGTTCGATTTCAAGATCAAGAATGACCAGGTAGTCTTTCTGAGCGACTACGCCCATCATCCCTCTGAAATCAAACAGAGCGTGCTGTCTATCCGCGAACTCTATAAAGACAAGAAGATCACAGCCATCTTCCAGCCGCACCTGTACACCCGTACCCGCGACTTCTATCAGGACTTTGCCGATAGCCTGTCGCTACTGGACGAAGTCATTCTGGTAGACATCTATCCGGCCCGCGAGACACCGATCCCCGGTGTCACCAGCAAGCTGATATACGACAACCTCCGTCCGGGCATCGAAAAAAGTATGTGCAAAAAGGAAGAAATACTGAACATTCTGAAAGATAAAAACATTGAAGTATTAATAACTCTGGGAGCCGGAGACATAGACAATTATGTCCCCGAAATAAAGAAAGAACTGGAAAAAATGAAGAACGAAGAGCGAAGAACGAAGAACTAAGAATTTCTACGCTACATCATACAGTCGCGCAGCCAATTCTCAATTCTTCATTTTCAATTTTCAATTCTCAATTAAATAAAAACTATGGTAAAGAGAATCCTTCTATCTATCGTCATGTTGATGCTTATCGCCTACCTCGGCATAGCCATCACCGCTTTCAACCGCAAGCCTGCCGACCAGACCTGCCGTGACGTAGAACTGGTCATCAAGGATACCACTTATGCCGGCTTCATCACCAAAGAAGAAGTGAAAGGCATCCTCCAGCATAAAGGTATCTACCCTATCGGAAAAAAAGATGGAGCGCATCTCTACCAAGTCGCTGGAACGGGAACTGAGCAAGCATCCGCTGATCGACGAAGCGGAATGCTACAAAACACCCAGCGGCAAAGTCTGCGTAGAAGTGACACAACGTATACCGATATTACGCATCATGAGTGCCAACGGAGAGAATTATTACCTTGATAATAAAGGAACCGTCATGCCGCCGGAAGCAAAATGCGTCGCACATCGGGCAATTGTCACCGGAAACGTAGAAAAGTCGTTTGCAATGAAGGATTTATATAAGTTGGTGTATTTTTGCAAAACAATAAGTTCTGGGACGCTCAGATAGAACAAATCCATGTGTTGCCCGACCGCAACATCGAACTGGTACCTCGTGTAGCGACCACCTCTCTATCTCG
>ENA-OQJH01000333-OQJH01000333.1-human-gut-metagenome-genome-assembly--contig:-NODE-333-length-27011-cov-1.573092_pt1 | contig 27011 bp, 33 predicted proteins | sample MGYA00242597_ERZ504763 | MGnify/ENA primary metagenome ERZ504763 (study PRJEB26092, sample SAMD00036359) | human gut metagenome | host: Homo sapiens | study: EMG produced TPA metagenomics assembly of...
TTAATCCTCTTCGTTTCATAACATTAAATTTGAGGTTTAAAAATAGTATTAAATTTTTGTTCTCTAAAATAAGGTGAGGCATACAAGTACCTCTTTGTAAATTCTGACTCCTTTTCCATAAGCACAAAGGGTTATTTATTAATGAATAAGATTATATACAATTCCGGAAAAACTCGCGCATTTCACGACGTCCCAGAAACAGATGGTTTTCCACCGTCCTGCAGCTTAAATTCAGTTCATTTGCGATTTCCGGAGACGTTTTATTTTCGAAGCGGTTCAATGTATAAATTAACCGACGTTGTTCGGGCATAGCAGCCAAGCGGTCCGTTCCATTGTCATTAAATCATCACCGATAATTTTTCTTCGGTTTCATTGGTAGAAGTGGACATAGTATCATAGATGTAGCTGTCTATCTCCTGTTTCTTATAATAACGACGGATATAGTCGATTACAATATTGCGGGCAATGGTGAACAAGAAATATTTCACTGTGTCCGGACGGAGCATTTGCTTGTAGTCCAGCAGACGTACAAATACATCCTGGGTTAGATCCTCCGCTTCGTAGCGATGAGTGATACGATAAGTAATATAGGTAAGAATCACCTGGTAATATTCTTCATAAGAACGGGTGATAATGTTGTCGGAAGTGTTAGCTGTTGTCTCCATAATACTATCTTTTTTCGGTTTTGATCACGATGCAAATATAGAGGTGATTTTGGATATAACAGCCAGAAAATAAAGCAGATCAATCTCAATGAATCTAGGTAGACTTATTTAAATATACAACTCTAATTATCAATATATTACGTTTACAAAAAGAGAGTATCACTTTATAAAATGAGACTCAAATCACTCAAATCAACATATCTTTGCTCCACTTACGCTCGTTTGCTCCCATCCTCTTCCCCTCTTCAATTTTATTATTTGATCGTTTCATTGTCACATCAAAGCTATTAATGAAGTACGAACATTAATAGATAAGTTCCGTTTCATTAAAGATAAACTTGCTTTGCACTTATTGCAAAGTTACGTTTGATTAAGGGTAAACTATAAATGAAAGCTTCAATTATATAATTGCAAGCTTTGTTTTATAAACGCAAGTTTCATTTATAAAAACAAAGCTTGCGTTTATAGATTACTCCCTATAAAAAACAACTTTGCAATAGGACCAAAAGAAGTTTATATAGGGAGAAGAAGAACTTATCTATTAATAGATTACGAGAAAAAGACTAGTAAAAGGAAAATCCACTTGGTGAAAGGAGGTCCTTCACCCTCTAACCCCGATGAATAGGGCGGTGTGAAGGGTGAAAGGGATATGAGTATAAAATAGATTTCAGTGATAATAAGTCGAAAAGTTACTCTTCCTTGGCTGTTCCACCTATACTACGAATATATTCATTCGGAGTGACTCCTGTACTCTTTTGAATGAGCGGAAGAAAGAAGCACGAGAACTGAAGCCGCAGAGTTCTGCCAGTGCAGTTAATGTATAGCGGGAATATTGACTATCCACCACCATTTTCTTGAATTGAGTGACGCGGTATTCGTTTATAAAGTCATAATAAGACTGATTGAGATACTGATTCAAAAGATACGATAATGAATGCGAAGAAGTATCCAGAGCAGAAGCCAAGTCGCCCATTTTCAAATCAGGATTAATATATGGCTTTTCTTTCTCCACATAAGCAACCAGTTTCTTATGGAGCTCTTTACATTCTTCTTCAGTCAGCCTGTTAGTTTTATACTTTTCTTCGGTTGCAGCGATAGAAGACTCTTCAGATATCACTTCCGCTTGTTCTATCGTTCGGTCTTTCTGCTGTGTCTTCTCTATGGACGCGGAGATGGACGATGCAGGAGAAGTAAGCAGGCGGCGCATACGATTCCACACATAATATCGTATAAAAGCAATAATGCCTACAACTAATAAAACAGAAAGTGCCATCCCCACCAAGGTATCATAGGACGCACCGTCACTTGATAAACAGCTTCCGACTGTTCATTTCCCGGAAGGCGCACACGGAACGTATAAGTTCCGGAAGATAATCCATAATAGGAAACCTCATTTTGTGCAGCCAATAGTTTCCAGTCTTTATCCACTCCTTCCAACTGATATTCGTACAGTAAGGCAGAAGGCAGACCATAAGCAAAATCCGTAAAGCAGAAAGTCAGATTATTCTGATTATATTTTAAAGACGGGTTGCAAAAGAAATGCCATTAGCCAATATATCCGTAAACACAATCGGACGGACTTACCACGCACTTCATCCACCCGCTTCGGATCGACATAAATCAAACCTTTGGTGTTGCCGAACCATAATATTCCTTTTTCATCTTTATAAGCAGCCCCATTCGTAAAAGTGGGTCCCGGTACTCCATCATTGAAAGTGAAGGCATCGTACTCTTCTCCTTCTTCCTTTATGCGTAACAATCCATCATTGCAAGCCACCCACAACCAACCCTGGTTATCTTCCACAATCGACATCAGCGAATTGTCAGGAAGCGTAGAAAAGACGGAACGGTTCCGAAAACGATCCATCGTTAAAGTAGAGGTAAACAGACTTCCCTTTTCACGAATAAAATAAAGGTTGTGTCCTGTATCTTCATAAATGGTACGCACCTTATCCCTATGCACAAATCCTTCAGGGAACACATTAGATCGTAAACTTTGAGAAGCAGGATCATATATACACATACCGGTTTCCGTGGCAATCCATCCTTTGCCGGTAGAGTCAAAACTAACTTCATAAACGTTACCTTCCGGCAATTGGGAATTGGCGCTGGTAAAGTGTTTGATCTGCTTTGCCTGTCTATTATAACAGAACAATCCCTGTGAAGTGCCTATCCAGAGATTTCCTTTTTCATCCGGTCGCACACAAAAGATATGTCCTTTCTGAAACAGCTCTGCATCTCCATCTCCTCCCTGGGCAAAATATTTTAGAGATAACGTCTCCGGATTCAACACCATCATACCTCCGCCATACGTACCGATATAATATTCGCTTCATAAAAGCAGATTGTCAATATCAAATCTGAAGTCAAAACAGGTTTCACAAAACTCTTTACGACTCCGGTAGCTTCATTTATATAATACAAGCCGTCACGTGAACCGATGACTTTTTCGTGTCCTCTGTTGACAAAAGAACGAATGGAAAGATTGGCAGAGTTAAACAGAGGAGGATAAGCATAAGTTCGGAAAAGACCATTCTGATAAGTGAGTAATCCAAACCTGCCTGAAAGTGCCCCACCCAAACAGCACCTCTGTCATCCACCAATAGTGAATAAATGGAATTACTGCGAATACCTTCTTTATCACTTACATCGTGACAAAAACGACGTGCCACTTGTTGGGCTTTATGCGAAAGGAAATGAACGCCATTACCATCTGTTGCAATATATACTGTCTCCTTTCCATCACTGGATATGTCGGAAATGACATCACAGCCTAAAGATACTGTATGCGAAAAGCTCTTTTTGTTTATATCGAAACGAACTACTCCCTGACTCATTGTACCTAATAAAGGGTTTCTCCGATACGAGTCAGGCAGCGGAAATAATCGGCCTCGGGAACATTCTCCTGGAAATGCCAGGAATCAATCTTACCATCTTTCAATGAATAAGAGAACAAACCTTGCACTGTAGCCAGCCATAACGCACTTTTATCTTCATTCAGACAGAGATCCATAATTCGATTACAGCAGCCAGCATATTCCGGTCGGTCAATACTTGGAGCAATTGCCCGTCCTTTTGGATGAACAATCCTTTCTCCGTACCGATATAGAGAATATCTCCATCCGGAAGTAAGGTATTTACAGCAAAATCTATCTTTTCGGGAACAATTCTCTCCAACTGACCGTTCGCACGATTCAGACGCCAAAGTCCGATACCGTTTCCCACCCAAAGCTGATTGTCGGCTGTTTCCGTGATGCAGTTCACCCGTTTCTTCCTTCCGGAATCCACGCCTCGAAATTCATAACGGCGAACTTTCACACCATCAAAACGATCGAGACAATTATCTGTTCCTAGCCAGACAAAACCTTCCGAGTCTTTATAAATGGCGTCCACCAATAGCCCGGACAGTCCATCGGACATGACTACATTACGAAATGTATAATTCTGGGCTTGCAGATTTACACCACAAACCAAGTATATGATTAAAAGAATCAGATATTTAATCGTGTTCTTCACTTACAACCGCTTCCTTTCATATTAAACATGTGACAAACATACACAAAAATCTCCAAAAGAGCACATTCCTTTATACAAAAAAATAGTCCCTTCTATGTTATATATGTAAGAAAAACAATACGAAAGGGGGAGAATTTTATTTACTCAATGCTATTGAAGATTTTATCTGCCACTGATTCAAATAATAGCCTTAATCTGAATTCTTTTTTACCAATTCAATCATATAGCTATAAGTATATTTCTTGTCAAGCAAGCGATATTCATTGTGCGGATACATTCCCCAACTATTATCGCCGCCTAATCCACGTTGCTTCAAGTCAACGTGCAGAAAGATATTCTTTTGCGGAACAATGTCGATAGTATGCTGCAATTTACGGGTCAGGCCGGGATCAAGGTCTTCCGGTGAGAAATGCAAAGCGGAAAATGCGATAGGTTGCAAGCCTGTAATTCTCACTCCTTGCCCTTCGCTATCCAATAAGGACAGCCAACGAACATCTGTTTTATTTCCTGTTTCCTGCGGACGTGTATACCAATAGAACTGATTTTCAACCTTATCCTCATATCGTCCGATGAAGGAACTCGAATAACGGTCGATATAGTTCTCAAAAGGCCCTCTACCGTAATAGACCAAGTTTTCATAAGTGATGCAATTCCATACGCATACCAAAACGGGGAAGTTCGGGAAGTTTCGTTCCTGTCAGGTCGATACTGCCTGTCACAACAATAGCACCATTATTACAGATCAAATATTCCATCATATAAGGAACCTGAATATCATTTAATATCCAATCAATCCTGATGGATAATCCTTTTCATTCTGTTCGTCTATTGTCACTTTCTTCACATAACGGTTGACATGAGCTGTCCGCCAAACACCTGCCAAAGTGGGCATTTTATTTCCAAAATCATTATCAATCGGAGCACGCCAAAAGGCTGGTTCGGGATATTGCCTGATAGGTTGCTCGCCATTTATCATATAATCAAATAAGATTCCCTTTTTCAAATCAATCTTACCAGAAACGCCCCCCGATTGAAAAGACAAAATATTGTCTTTTGTTTCATAAGATAGTTTTCCCGAACAAGGCGGAAGCGATGTGAAGAAACTACTTTTATTTAATTGCATCTGCTCTCTAGCTACTTCATAGCCGGCAGGTACTAAATCGGTAGCAACCGGGTGTGCGCATAGAGATTAAGGAAATACTCATTCCCGTCTTCCGGAATAACAGGAAGAGATAAACGTATCTCTTTCTCTTCGTGAGGTATTAAATCAACGTTGAAATCCCCTGTAGATATTTTTTCTCCATTTTTGTATATTTCCCACATGAAAGCATACTCATCCAGATTGGTAAAGTCATAACGGTTTTTAATGGAAATAATTCCTTTCCCCAAGTCTTTTGCGCTAAACTGAATGTACTGATACACTTCTTCACTTCATACGCTTGTGGTTTGGGAATACCATTGGCAGAAATCAAACCGTCAGTTCCCGTGTTTAGTTCCCCTTCTTATCTTCCAGCCATTTATAGTTACCCATCTTACCATTATACGTCCAATAAGTACGTCCGTCTCTTGGTTCGGTCTTTACCTTAAATCCTTGATCCATAAAATCCCAGATAAAACCGCCTTGCAAGTTAGGGCTGTCATAAATAATATCCCAAAGTCTTTAAAATTGCCATTGCTGTTTCCTTGGGCGTGAGCATACTCACACATGATAAACGGTCGCTGTTTGCCGGACTTCCCATATTCTGTTATTTTCCACATATTAGGGTACATCGGACAGACAATATCTGTATTCCAATCTTCCCAAGCCTGCTCGAACTGTACAAAACGACCGGGGTCATATTTCTTCAAACGCTTATACTCATCGTGGAACACAATTCCATTACCACATTCGTTTCCTAATGACCATCCGATAACACATGAATGATTTTTATCCCTTTCCACCATTCGGGTGATACGGTCGACGTGGGCTGCAACCCATTCGGGACGATAAGCAGGATGCGGGATGGTATCTTTGAAATAAGGAACCGAACCCATTCCATGAGTTTCAATATTGGCTTCATCCACTACATAGATACCATATTGGTCACACAATTGATAGAATAACGGATGATTTGGATAATGACTGGTACGAACAGCGTTCATGTTCAGTTGTTTAATCAGTCGCAAATCATTCATTATGATTTCGCGGGTCTGCACATGTCCCAACGTATCATTGTGTTCGTGACGGTTGACACCTTTTATATAGGTGGGTACACCATTTACCAGTAGCCGTGCATTCTTAATCTCAATGCGGCGGAATCCGACTTTATGAGCCACTACCGTCTGTTGCTTGTCGCCATCGGATCGAAGTGTCAGGATACAGTCGTAGAGCGAAGGGTGTTCGGCGCTCCATTTCCGCACATTGCGCACAGTGCCTTCGAAAGCAAGTGTAGTACTTATGTCTGAGATACAATATGCTTTCTGCGCAGATAGGACAGTCTTCCCCCCTGCGTCCTTCAATTCGAGTGTAAGCGTCCCCTTTTGCAGGGTTGCATTGGTATTGAACGAACGCAAGTCTACAGTAGCCCGAAATTGCCCGTGTCGGTAGGTTTCGTCCAGTCCTGCATGCAAGAAAGAATCCAATGGTCGGTTTGGGATAGCAGTTAGGAAAACATCGCGTTCGATACCGCTTAGACGCCAAAAATCCTGGTCTTCCATATAGCTGCCATCGTGCCAGCGATACACCTGTACAGCAAGCAAGTTCTCTCCTTTTTCCAAATAGTTTGTCACATTAAATTCTGCCGGAGTCTTGGATGCTTTAGTCATCCCCACCTGCTGCCCGTTCACATAGATACGGGCGTAGCCGCTGATGGAACCGAAGTGCAACAACACTTCACGCCCCTGCCAGTTTTGAGGAACCGTAAATGTGCGCCGGTAAGTCCCCACAGGATTATCAACGTCGATATAAGGTGGATTGGGTGAAAACACATACTGAATGTTGCGGATTATCGGCTCACCGAATCCTTGGATTTCCCAGTTGGAAGGGACAATAATTGTATCCCAATCATTGTCGGATAAATCTGTACGATAAAAATCTCTTATGCTTTCTGCGATAGAGGGAGCATAAACAAATTTCCACGTACCATTCAACGAATATTGCCAAGGCGATTTTTGGGATTATCGTTCACTGCATCATCTGCGCGCTCGTAGAGGCGAAAGTCAGCGTGTGGTTTCTCTTTGTTCCACTCATATTGGGTGGGATTTTCCCACTCGTTGTTTTGCGCCTTTGCCGTTGGGGACAAACCACAAAAAAGACAGGAAAGGAATAATAAGGTAGAAAATAATCTATTTATCATAAGATAAAGGGTTGTGAGGGTTTCCATTGAGTAACGTCAAGGAGTTAAGAAGCCTAACCTCTTAACTCCTTGAAATCAGTAGGAAAATCTCAAAAAGTTATTCTTCAGTATACAATAATGTTCCAAACCCCAAATCACCGGCTTCAGCAGTACCACGCTCGCCATATCCTTCGGGGCGTTCTTTTTCGGCAAAAGCTTGCGAATATGGAGCATTCATACCTTTCACCTTGGCATAATGGTTGTAAAGGAGTTCCCATCCCGGACGGCACGCCCCTTACCGTCGGCCGACACCTTCTCGTGCCAACCGTATTTAGGGTGATAGTAAGGTTCGAAAGGCATTTCCACATCTTCGGCCGAAGTTAAGTTATACTTAGCCGTATATTCGCAGAGGTCGAGAATGATGTTGTCGTTGTAGGCAAAAAGGTCGATGCCCATGTTATAAGCTGTACGACAGAAGTAAGCGTGTAAGCCTACGTTGAGAGTAGCGTGCCCCTGGTCGCGTCCCATCTCCTGGCTCTGTGCCAAATGTCTGCCTTTCACTTTTCCCGCAGGATCCTCGTGCATGCCTTTCACCGACCATTCGATACAGCCCATACCTTTTCCGTGATAGAAAAACTCCAAAGCTTGTTTAATCTTGGCATCGTCGTCATTCAGCACGCCGATAGAAAGAATGGTGAGCATGGCGGGCAAATCCCAACTCATCCAGCCCGAAATGGCTGAAGAATTAAAGTGGTTATCCAAGAAATCATCACAGATGGGATAGAAAGTTTTATCTATCCATTTCTTGAAGACTTCAAAATCTTCGGTTTTCCAGCCTTCGTAATCCCGCATCAATTCAGCGGGAGCAGCAAACTGGTATCCGATAAATCCGGCGGCAAGCAGACGATGGCTGTCGTCGGGCCATGTTTTATAATTCACCCCCTTACAAGTCTTAGCCCATCCGTTCAGAATTTTAACAGCTGCCTTGGCATAATCTTCATCTCCCGAAATTTTCCAGCGTACAGCCAACTGATAAGCGGCACCGGCATCGAAAGCGGCCGTATTGAAGTTGCCGCCTTGCGAGTGACGTACAATTTCTTCTTGCGGGTTTGCGTTGTAGCTCAGTTGGGCAAATCGGCTTTCGCACAATTTTCCCAACCGCTAATCCAAGGTTCGGCACGTTCGTTCACTTTGCGGCGTGCGCGTTCAAAGTCGGCTTCGGTGTTCACCAGACAAGGATGCTTGATGGTGTACTCATAATTTTCATTGGGGTTGATTTCGCGTTGCCATGGTTCGGGAGTTCCGTTCTCGAACTCAGCACTACAGCTGGTCAGCAACACAAGCGTTACGCTGCCCACGAAGGTATAAATAAGATTTTTCATACATTCAATTTTCATTTTGTTATTCAATCAGTTTCCAGAGAAAGTAGATGCTATTGTTTACCACTTTCGTTCTTTATCAAATCTTTCAGTTCTTGTTCCGATTCGAAAGTCTTTATCCAATCCACATAGATGCTGCCTGTTTCATTGGCTTCATACCAGATTTTCCAAAATTGAAGTTCCACCGTGTCGTACTTCGTCAATGAGGTAGGCATATACTGTTGATTTTTGCCAAGGAATTTCTTCGTGAAGTCGGCGTAGAATACTTTGTATTCACCGCAATCTACCACAGTCATGGCATTTTTTCCTTTATCGGTATCTTCGCCATATTTACCGGCTACGGTAATGCCGCTTCCGCCCCAAATGTCTAGATACCACTCTATACTTGTCGATGCTTCGAACACATTTTCGGGGAATTTCATTTTAAAGGCCAAGATGGGATAGTTGGTTACGTTGAACCCAAAACCGCCGTTGCGACAAATGCGGACAGCTTTGTAAGTCTTATCTTCACCGGGGAAAATACGAAGTACTCCGTCATTCTCCATCCATTCAAATTCCCGGTGGGTAAAGTTTCCGAATGGCTGCCAGATGTTCTCGACAGTAAACTGGTCGTTCATTAAACCTTCGCTCACGTTGACACTCATCGTAGCTTTGACAGGTTTACCGTCACCATAGTCGGCCAAAGCGGTAATTACTGCATTGCCATAAGCCTTCGCCACGAACCGGCCTTTTTCATCAATCTCTACAACATCCGGCTTACTGCTTTCCCATGTGATGTACGAAAGCGTAGCATCTATCGGCGTTACATTCATCTGCGGAGTGTAGGTTTCGCCCAAAGCCAGTTTGTCTGTTTCTTTCACAAATTCCATACTTCGATATAGATAATGGGCTTCACCTTAATTTCAAACTCTTTCGTAAAATGTTTGTCGTCGGTAGCGGTAACTTGGATGCGTGCCTTTCCTTCGGCTATGCCTTCACCTCGCCTTTTTCATTGACAGTGGCTTTATCGGGAGTAAGGCTTTTCCAAATCAACCCGGGGTAAGTGGGGTCGGCCGGAGTAGTCTGCCAAGTAAGGGGCAAAGTTGAGGTTACAAACACTTCGAGATCTTCGTTAGTGAGATTGATATCAGTGATGTGAATAATTTCGTTTACCACCTTCACATTGATAGTCGAAGTGGCAGAATAACCCACAGCCGGCTTGGCCGAAATTACCGTACTACCGGCCTTCACTGCCGTGATGCGTCCTTTGGCATCTACGGTAGCCACATCGGGCACAGTCGATTTCCATACCACCTCTTTGTTGAAAGCCTCATCAGGGCCTACGGTATATTTTATCAAAGTGTCAGTGCCTATCAGCAGAGGCAGTTCGGGGGTTACTTCAAGGTTGATTTCCTTAACGAGCACTCTCTCTTCTAAAACAGGGGATACATCGTCATCGTTGCACGAAACGGTCATCACTAAGCCAGCCGTCATCAGTGCTGCAAACGCACCCTTTTGAAGTATATTTTTGTATGTCATAATTCGATTACTTTATAAATGAATAATGAATGGATTATTGGTTCCAACCCGGATTTTGTTTCAAGTTGGAGTTCAGTTTGAGCTGGTCGGTGGGCAGCGGCAATAAGTAATGCTTTTCGTGCCAGTTGCGTCCTTTCTCGTGGATAATGCAACCTTCACCATCTTTCTCCTTAAAGGAAGCATCAGGCCATCTGTTTTCAAATCGGTACCTTTCCACTTCACACCGGTGAGGTTCATCGGCATTTCGTCTTCGGCCGTTTTCCAACGCTTCAGATCATCAATGCGGAAATTCTCATCGAAAAATTCGATGGTACGCTCACGACGAATCTCTGTGCGCATATCCAAATTATTTACCGTAACAAAGTCGTTAGTCAAGTCAGGCATTTCGTTGATGCGTTTGCGTGTCAGTCAACTGATGGCTAAGTCTTCATCCGATATTTGTCCATCGCGTTCAAACACGGCTTCGGCATAGTTCAGCAATACCTCAGCATAGCGGATGATGGGGAAGTCATAGGCTTCCATACCGGTAGGCACTCCGTCGCGTTCGCTACACCACTTGTGGGGAAAGTAGCCTGTACCCGTTTGAGGTATGAAGTTCCTATGCGAGGCATTGGCTATTTCGGCAGCATTGCCGCTCCAATCGATGCGTCCGCCGTTTGTACCCCAGTAAGTTTGTCCGGGCACCATAAGCTGATTGTTCATGCGGTTGTCGCGATTTTTATATTCATCATCACTTCGTGTAATTCCACGTTTGGGGATTGATGGGCAACCCATTGCTTTGCAGATACATATTAGCCATTTTGCGAGTAACGTACAAGGCATTGCCCAAACGCCCTTGGGTTATGTTGAACCGATAGAATTGATAACAGGGTCGTGGCGGCGGGTAAAGATATACTCTTTATTACCTGTTTTATTGATACTGGCAGGGTTCGACTTTTCATTCTCCAAGATAAAGAGATATTTGTAAGCTCCGTACCCAATTCTTGAGGAGCAAAAAGTTCGAATGCTCCGCCCGCCATTACATCATGAGCCGCCTGTGCTGCGGTATTGAGCAAATCTTTTGTACGTTCGGTATTTTGACCGCCATTATGGAATTTCTCCCATGTACCTTCATAGAGGGCTACACGCGAAAGAAATGCCAAAGCGGCTTCGCTGGAGAGACGGCTTCATCGCTGCTGCTGATAGCCTTATCGACGGGTAATAGTTTAGCAGCTTCTTTCAAGTCGTCAATGATGAAGTCAGCTACCTCGGTACGCGGATTACGGGCCTTCTGCATCTCAGGTGAGTCGATGTCGAGCGGCGTGCGGGTAATGATAAGGTCACCATAAGCCTGCAACAACTCAAAGTAACAATAAGCACGGAAGAAACGGGCTTCCCCCACCGAAATGGCGATGTCGGCTTGTTGTTCATACGCATCGGCTTGTTGCAATAAAGTATTGGTTTGACGAATACGATTGTAATTGTCGGTATAATGTTTGTCGGATGACGGAATACTGTTTGTTCCGTTGCTATAGATGTTCACCGTGCTACCGGCAAACAAGTCCGAGCGAATATCAGCGTGCTGACTGTCGTCGAGCCATCGAAAGTCGGCCGACCAGCCGTAGAACTGGGTGGCAAAAAGTTTGAAGTGTTCGGGCGACTTCCAATAGTTGGTATCCGCCAATTGCGTCTTGGGCTCAAGGTCTAAACACGACTGCATGGTCATGGCGCAAATGATTCCTAAAATATATGCTATTTTTTTCATTGTTATCTTCAATATTAAGAATAAAAATTAGAATGTGGCATTCACACCGAAAGTCACGGTGCGGTTAAACGGATAGCGTTGCTTGTTTTCCACTTTGCGGGTGGCTTCGGGATCCCAACCATCGGTGATATATGATTTTTCCCACAAGTCGGCGCCCGATACATAAATACGCAGGTTGCTGATGAAACCGCTCTTATTCATCCATGCCTTTGGCAATGTATAACCTAGTACAATCTCTTTGAGACGCAGGTATGCTCCATTATCGGCCGACAGGTAGAGGGAATGTAGTTATAGTTATTGATGTCATTACTGTTTGAATAAGTAGGAAAATGGTTGTTAGGAGTTTCAGGACTCCATACATTACCTACCGACTGGTTGGTAGTGTTCAGCCAAATAGCTTTGAAAGGCACTTTCCAAGAGTCAATTTCACGATAGATGGTACGCTTGCCCACACCTTGGAACACGGTATTGAAATCGAATCCTTTCCACTCGCATCCGAAATTAAACGAGAACGAATATTTGGGGTCGTCGGAACCAAGAAATACAAGGTCGTCTTGTGTCAGTTTACCATCTTTGTTCACATCTTCATACATGTGGTCGCCCAAACGCAAGTTGGCAGGTAGGGCAATAGAGTTGCTGCCCACATATTTGTCCACGTAATAGTCCAGTTGGTCTTGGTTTTGTACTTTGCCCACGTAGCGGTAGCCAAATACCGAGTTGAGTGGATAACCATTCACGGCTTCGTTATAACCTGCGCTCACCACGATGTTACCTCCATCAACGAGTTTGTTGGTCATATAAGTTAACGTACCGCCAACATGGTAGTTGAAACTGCCTATCTTGTCACGCCAAGTCAAGCTGGCATCGTAACCATTGGCTTCAAACTTACCGCTATTAGTGCTGGGAGCAGTTCCACCCAATACACCGGGGTGCAGACGCGAAACCAGCATATTGTCGTTTTTCTTTTTAAAGACCTCGAACGTACCCGTAAGGCGATTGTTGAGGAATCCAAAGTCAATCCCCAAGTTATAGTTGTAGATACGTTCCCAAGTACGCACGGTGCTCACCAGTCCGGCAGATTCCACATAGGTTCCTTTCGAGTTGCCCAACAAAGCGCCGCTGTTCGATTTGTAGTTGTAAAGTTGGATGCCGTCATAGCGTCCGATACCATTTTGTTACCTACCTCACCATATGAGGCACGTAATTTCAGTTCATTCACATAGTCACGCAAGTTCTCCATGAATTTTTCTTCAGTAATACGCCATCCGGCTGATGCGCCCCAGAAGAAGTTCCAGCGATTCTTGGGCAAGAATTTCGAAGAGCCGTCGTAGCGAGCATTCACTTCGACCATATATCTCGACTTGTAGTTATAATTCAAGCGACCGAAATAAGAGAGAATGGCTTCCTCCCAACGGTCTACTTTGTCTATGTAGATTTGTCCTTTACCGTTAAGCGATTCGATTGACGCTTCCACGTCCATTGCTTTGGTGCCGCTATAATCGTAAGCGGCATAGTCGTATTGCACACCTCCCATAAGCGATATGTCGTGAACCTCATCAAATAATTTCTTATAAGTGAGGAAAGCTGATGCCGTGTAATTGTCGGTACGCGCAGAACTTTTAGTATACGATGATTTTTCTTTTGCGGGATAGGGAGAGTTCTCATTCAGAATCGGAGTGCCGTCGTATTGATACCAATCAACCGAAAGATATTGTTCGTCACGGACCGCATTGTTCGTTGAGTAACCCAAAGTGCCTTGAAAATCAAGACCATCCAAAATGTCACTTTCAAAATTTCGTTCACATTCATAGTGGTCACCACAAGTTTGTTGTCACCACCCAATTCGGCCGACCAGTTGGGAGTATGAATGCCTCCCCACGCATACGGTTTGCCATCAATAGTCGAAACCGGTAGCCCTGGCTGCGGTATGCTACTACCTAATATACTACCAATCTGTGTAGGAGCCACCTGATGCTGACGACTGGCTGACATGTTGGTTTCCAGCTGATACGGTTGTTTATCTTGAAACTGTTGAATAAACGTACGTTATAGCGTTCGTTCGAGTTGTTCCCCCATTGCAGCGTCCCTTGGTCGTTCAAATAACCCAATGAAAGTCGGTAGGTCGATTTTTCCGAACCTCCGCTTACGCTGAGGTTATGCTGGGTAGAAGTGGCATTTCCCCACAGCACATCAGTCCAGTTCATATCGTGAAACACAAAGTCGGCCACACCGCGGAATCCTCCCGGGATAGGATCTTCATCGGGGTTGTTTCCACCATGCAGATTAATCCAACTCCCCTTCATGGCTTTAGCCAAACGGCATAGCGCACCCAGTTGTCGTCTTCGCCATAGCCGTCATTCAAACGTGCTTGAAGCACACCGTCCGTCCATTCGTCCATGCTCATCATGCGGGGCTGCAAACCCACAATTTTACGTGTAACCGAACCGCTATATTCCACTCTGGTTTTGCCGGCATCGGGACGTTGGTAGTTACCAAAATCACACCACCCGCTGCTTTTGCGCCATAAATAGCAGCCGAAGCATCTTTCAGGAAGTTAATGGTTTCGATGTCGTCCGCATTGAGTTGAGCCATCTCACTCAAACCACTGGCTGGTACACCGTCAATAATCAAAAGAGGTTCTACCTTGTTCTTTGAGACAGAGCCACGGATTGAGACACCCCATCCTTCTTCGCCGGGAGCAGCCGACGAGCGGGTGATGCGTAAGCCCGGAACCTGACCTTGCATAGCTGAGAGCGGATTGGCCACTGTACCTTTGTCCTTAAAAAGTTTTTGGTCGACCACTGTTACCGAGCCTGTCAACGATTCTTTTTTCTGAGTACCATAACCTACCACACAACTTCATCCAGCACCTCTGTATCTTCGTGCATGATAATTTTAGTCAGATTCGTCCCTTTTACAAAAACTTCCAACGTCTTATAACCAATAAAAGAAATCACCAACGTACCACCTGATACATTATTCAAAGTAAAGTTTCCATCCATATCCGTTATCGTACCATTAGTAGTGCCTTTCACTTTGACATTGGCACCAATAACAGGTTCGCCATAGGAATCCACGATTTTACCTTTGATTGCCCCAGTCTGCGAAACAGCCTGCACTTCTCCCACATTGGCAAATACCGCCTGCGGAGCACCTGTTACAAGGACAGAGGCCATCACCGTAGAGAATAGAAATCTTCTCGATGAGAATCTGAAGAGATTTTTTTTTCATATACATAAAATTTAAAAACTAACATTTATACTATTTATTCTAATATTAGATACACTGTTGGATATACTCACGGATTTCTTTCCGACTGATAAACAAGTGGTTTTCCACCGTACGGGAAGAAATTCCCAATTGGGCGGCAATATCAGCCGAGGATTTATTTTCGAAACGACTCATGATATAAATCTTCCGACGTTGTTCAGGAAGCTGATTGGCTCTCTCCCATTCGCATGTCAATAGATTATTGGCAATAATCTGGCTCTCCACTTCATTGGTACAAGTAGAATCGGTCGAAAAGATAGGAAGTTACTTCTTGAGCTTTGTAAAAACGACGCAAATAGTCCGTTACCAGATTCCGGCAAATCGCGAATATAAAATGTTTCACTGTTTCCGGACGCAATATCTGCTTATAGTCCATCAAACGCAAAAAGACATCTTGTGACAGATCTTTTGCTTCTTCGTCCTTACCTATTTTATAATAGATATAAAGATAAACGGAATGATGATAACTCTTATAAGAGTCAGCAACCAGTTGAGTGGATTTCATGTTTATATTTTCCATGCTTAGATTTTTGTTTATCATTACGCTGGCAAATATAAATGGTAAATACGGAAAAGAAACAATAAAAAAGGGCGGATAGATTTCATCCTATTGGAAGGGAAACAGAAGTCATAACATCTACTGATAATCAACTAATTAAACAATAGCAAGCTAGAGTCTCAAATTATTATATGAGACTCCGGCAATCAATCTTCATTAGTTCGTCCTATACTTTGGACGTATTCGTTCGGGGTTATTCCGGTCGTCTTTTTAAATAACGAAAAGGAAGTACGAGAAACTAAACCACACAGTTCAGCTAAAGCACTTAAGGTATATTTTGAATATTCATCCTCATTAAGCAATCGTTTAAACTCAGCTATGCGTAATCATTCAGATAATCATAATAATTCTTGTTCAAGAACTGATTAAACACGTAGGACAATGTATATGGAGAGACGTTCAGCACTGACGCCAAATCCGCAATCTTTAAATCAGGGTTAACATACAGTCTTTTTTCCTGCATCAGCATGTCCAGTTCGTTTGCCAGCCGATGACATTCTTCCATACTCACATTGCTCTTTCTGTATTTTTCTTCAACTACCGGTTTCCCGGTTTCTATGGCGTCCACCGCAAGAGCCGGAGAGTTCTTTTTTTCTCCGGTAATAAGCATAGCTTAAGCATATTATTGCAATCAATAATAGAATTGTTCCCCATAAGGTCGCGTTAAAAGAGGAAGCAATAGTCACTGATAAACAGATTTCCGAACCGGGCTCACCAATCCGACGGATTTGAATTGATATTTCCCGGAAGACAAGTCATAATAGGTCAGTTCGGATTTACCACCCAACAACTGCCAATCATCATCCATCCCTTCCATTTTATATTCATAAGACATATATGCAGGATCGGAATAAGTAAATCCGGAGAAACAGATAGTCAAATTCTTGTGCGACGATTCCAAAGAGACTTTATAGAGATGCTGTTCACTCTGTATAGCAGGATGATAAGGTTCTTTACCATTCACATATACATCTGTAATAGCCAGGGGATAACTGTTTTCTTCATTTATATCACGTAAATCCCTGGTCAAATAAATCAATCCTTTGGAATTGCCAAACCAGATTGTTCCCGAAGCATCTATAACAGGGCAACAGGTAATAAAAACAGAACTCGGTAATCCATCCACAAAAGTATAAGGAACAATTGTACTTTTTTTATCATAACGGTACAGGCCCAGATTCGTACCAATCCACAGCCACCCTTCACGGTCTTCGATCATAAACATGGCATCTTTCCCTTCCAAAAGAGTGCCCGGCTGGAATCTTCGGAAATGAGTCATTGACAAATCGGAAATAAAAATAGGGCCTTTATCCGGAAGGAAATAGAGCTCGTGGGAAGAATCTTCATATACTGTCCTGATTTTCTCTTTATGTATAAAGCCTTCGGGGAATATATCTGATTTGATACTACGAGTGGAAGGATCCCAAATACATAAACCGGTAGCCGTACAAATCCAGCCCTTTCCTGTAGAATCAAAGCATATATCAAGCACATCCCTTCCGGAAGTTTGGAGTTCGACTGGTATAGTGATTGAGTTGTTCGCCATCTTTATACTGATACAAGCCCATTGAAGTGGCAATCCACAGACAACCGTCATTGTCCGACTTGATGCAGAAAACATGCCCTTTCACAAAAGGAGTCTCCGAAGGTTCAAAATCATGGATAGTTAATGTAGAAGAATCCAGTATATACATGCCACCACCATACGTACCGATATAATACTTTCCTTGAAACGGGTAAATGCACATTATCATATTAGAGCGTAATTGGGGTGACTTGAAACTCCTAAAACGCCGTTTCGTCTCATCAACATAGAAGAGGCCATTGCGGGAACCTATCAATCTTTCATTCTCATTGATAGCTATAGCCCGTACCGGTATGTCTTTTGAATCAAAATAAGGAGAATAAGATAGGTAGAGAAAAGCCCGCTCTGATACAGTGTATAATCAAGTCCCAACTGATAGAATCCAACCCATATCAATCCTTCCCTGTCCACCAGCAATGAATAGACAGAGTTAGAGCGGATTCCGCCATTAGTACCGGGTTCATAGCGGAAAGATTTCATAACCTTATTTTCCTTGACAGATACAAAATGTACTCCATTTCCGTCTGTTCCAACATAAAGTATATCTTTTCCGTCACCCGACAAAGAAGAAATTACATTGCATCCCAAATCAATCCAATTATCCCTGAACTTCCCTGTCGGTATATCGTAAACAACCACTCCATGTTCCATTGTCCCTAAATAGAGCCTGGAACCAATTCGTGCCATTTTTCGATAAGTATAATCCTGGCTATCATTGTCACCGCATGGACATAAAGTTATTTTTCGGGTAGACAGATTCATTGAATATAGTTTGGAGCGGGTCAGAATCCATAATGTATCTTTTCTCCCATATTCAAATCGACTATGAAATTATCCGATGACCACATATCCGCATTGATAGTAATCTGCTCCAATTCATTATTTTTGCAGACAAACAATCCTTTTTCGCTGCCAATATATAAGGTTCCCTGCGCATCGGTCAATAAAGAACGAACTCCGAATTTTATCACTTCAGCAACAAACGGTTCTAATTTACCGGATTCTTTATTTATCCGCCAAAGGCCCATATCGTTTCCCACCCAAATCCGGTTGCCTTGCGTTTCTGCAATCACATTCACCCATTTCAGTTTCTCATCATCTCCGAATATCGGATAATGCTTGAAACGGAAGCCATCAAAACATTCAACTGACGTAGCTGTTCCAATCCAAAGATAACCTACGGAGTCTTTATACAAGGCACTGACCGTTAAATCAGATAATCCATTTGTTTCTGACAGACCACGAAAGGAATAAGAAATCGGATAGGCAGACAGAGAAAGAGAAATAAATATAAGGCTTGTTATATGTCGTATCAGATTATTCATAGGATTTATATTTGATGAAACAATGCAAACCTACATAAAATATCCCGAATTTTATGTAGGTTTATACAAAAAACAAAACACACTCCTCAATAAAAATGAGTGTTAATCTACCAGCTTTATACTCAATTGGGATTGTTTATACACAACAGGAATTCTCTTATTATTAACCTCTACTCTTACAGGCTTCTTCTTACTCCTGAAACTGGCATTTATCTTCGGCTGTCCGTCTATCCAAAGATTGAGTTTCTTATCTTCTTCCTTTTGAATGACAAACAACTTAGCCAAAGAAGAAAAATAGGTTTCCTTATCGCGCCTTAATGCACTGCCATGACAGATAAAGAAATCTTTGGCGTCTTTGGCTTCCGTTCCTTCGGGATAAGAAACTGCAAACATATAGGCATCTGTCATCCAGCCGTCCGGCATAATCCATGAGTTGCTGTGCATCAGTCTGCCATCTGCCAACTGGTTAATATACAAGTCAGTCACTTTACCTTTGTGACGGATACGAAGTCCAATCCAATCTTGTCCTTCCCGCCGTTCCATTTGTGGCAAGTCTTTTTCATTGGGAGTCTCCTTTAATATAATAGCTGTCAGCCCTTTTACACGATTGACTTCTGCCGGCAAATGGAATGAATAATAGGTTTCAGTACCTTTCAAATCTTCAGTTGGAGCCTGTATTTCTTCCCAATACAAATCCTCCGGATAGTCGTGTACAAAATCAGACTTAGCAAGCAAACGGGGATAAAGAGGACGAATCACAACGGAAGAATTACCATTCGTCACATTCACGTCAACTCCCGACTTCTTATAAGTCCCGTTGGTATGCCACAGCCATTCAAAACGGCCGACCTTATGCGTCTTTAAATCATCAATCATATAAATCACATTATCCATCCAAAGGAAATGGCGGAAATTACGACTGAAATTATTAGATACAGGACCTGTTCCATTAGCCAGGACATATTTCACATTTCCCGCATCCAAAAGATGATGTAAATATCCTCTCAAAGTAGAACCGCTGTACTGCTGCTCACGGGGTTGTCCCTCGCCATTGAACAGTACTACATTATGCGCCTGGCTTTGAAAGAAATAATTCCGATAAGCAGGATTAGGATACCAACAGTTTCCCCCGTCTTTAATAATATCTACCCCTTTATGAAAGACAATAAATGAATTGGCATCTGCGTGAGAATGATTCCATGTATGACCGCTTTTTACAGCCAGCATCGTAGCATCCTTTTCCCACGAATCACGCATCGTAGCCCAACCAAAATCGGCAAATAATTGAGAAGTCGGCAGTTGAGGGACAGCGGGCGCCTTACTCAAATCAGGAGTGTAAAGGAAGCCCATGGGACGATTCAGGAAAAAGCCATCACGATGTTGTCCTTGTTCCACCTGGGCTATATACCACAAAATAGTTGGATCTTTCACCCCCAATGCATACAATAACATCATGCTGGATTCTGCCGATACATTTTTATGGCTATCTCCAAAATTCAAACTATGCAGCATACCTGTACGCGGATAGCAGACTTGTGAGAAGTAACTCGGCAATTTTGCCAATTGAGGAATATCACCCGGATTCTGTCCGGGATGAGTATTTATCCAAGCGATCCTAAACAACAAAGCTTCCTGAATACCAAAGTTGGCGTAATTCAGACTTTCATACATTCCACCAGCCTCATCAAAACTCTTTGCTTTCTGTTGCAATACATCACCGGCAAAATCAAACCATTCAGGAAGTGATTCGTGAAGTTGCTCCACCCATTCTTTTACTTCGGGAAGTTCATTTTGAAGACTCAAAGCCAATATTCCACCCTGACAAACACAGGAGGTCCACCAGTTATGTCCCATCGAATTCAATGAGTGAATACGGGTCGGCTCCAACAACCAGTCTCCCAATGCCGGTTCCACGGCTAACCGTTTCAATCCTTCGGCTATCTTTTTTCTTTCTGAAGAAGACATGACATTGTATGCAGCATCATACCCCACTGCGGAAAGAAAACTCTTATGAGCATACCCAGTTGTGAACGCCATGCAGGAATACGTGCCATCATTTCCACATCTCCCCATGATTCGGCTTCCACAGCTTTCAGGAGGATTTCTTTGATTGCGTCTGCATACTCCTTATTATCAGTCATCAAATAAGCTAACGACAAATAGTCTAATCGATTAAAATCTTTCTTTTGCAAAGCTTCATCGGCTGTTTTCTTAATATCTCCCCATGCTTCCTGCAATTTAGGTTCATGCTGCATACGCTGTTTCACTTGCTGTATGCGTTGTGGAGTATACAGTAATGAAGGATGATTTATTTTGTGCTTGTATATATAATGAAGAAACACAAAAAAACAGATAACAGCAATAATAGTTTGTTTCATGGTACTTAGTCTATTCTATATATAATCAGTTACAATATTATTCTTTATTGAACGTTTTTCAAAAATTCTTTCCAAATGCTGCATTAAATTCTTCCGGGCGTTCCATATTCAGCATGTGTCCGCAATCGTCAATTACTTTCAGTTTTCCATTGGGAAGATATTGTAAAATGGGAGGTTCTTTTGAGAATCGGTTGCCGGAAGAATGACCTTCAACAATTAAAGCAGGTACATCGGGATGATTCTTTTTCAATTTCTCGATGGCATCCAAACCAGCTACCACCCGTACTTCTTTGTGTAAAGGTTGCCACGCATCCCACTCATCGATCATTTGCCATAGAGACTCACGCATTCGTTCCCGCTGACTTCCTCCTGACTTCATCAATCCTTCAAACCACTCTTTCTTCATCACATCTACCTTTCTCTTTCAAAGCAGCAATCTCCTTATCACGTATCTTGCTTCTTCCGGAGTCATCGGTTCACTGGGACCTTTCGATTTCCGAATGTTTCCACTGGCTAAAAAAGCAGATAACATTCGGTCAGGGAAATACGCCAACATATCAGCAGTAATAAACCCACCTAAAGAAGTCCGACGATATGCGCTTTCTTGATGTGCAAAGAATCCATCAAAGTAACTAAATCTCCAGCGTGTGTGAATTGATAGTCTTCCGTTTGTGAAGACGAAATGCCATATCCTCTCAAATCATAGCGGATCACACGATATTTTTTTGCCAGTACGGAAAATTGTTCATCCCACATACGATGATCCAAAGAATGACCATGAACAAAGATGACGGGAGCACCTGTGCCGGCTTCCTCATAGTAAAGAGAACCGTTGCCCACTTCAACGCGGCCTTGTTTCACAACCAACGGATGTCCCTTTACAATCTCTGAAACAGTTCTCGAAATTACAGGACTACCATAAAAAGACGAGAAACCATCTTCTTTACTGGAAGCACCGACTACATGAGCAATAAAGAAGCCATAAACATTCTCCCGTTTATTGATCCACGGGTAAGCGCCAGCCCATCCTGGTGAACTAATCTGATAAGCTTCACCTGTCTTCTTATCGATTAATTCACGCCATTCTCCCAATCCGTAGATTCCATTGTGGGATTGTCCTAGCCTTTCGCTACATAATTATCCGAGTTATTCGAAGGGATTATTGCGTCTTTCACTTGGTCGGCCTGCATTTCCTTTACAGTTTTTGCTGATATAATCCGCTTATCGTTATACATTCCATCATGATAAATCATAGATAGGAAATGAATATAATCGTTCAAGGTGGTACACAGACCACCACCTAACATCGGGCATGTCCGCCATCTGTATTTATCGGAGTAAAATGAGAATTTTTTCATTTCCAATGGTTGCGCCAATAGTTCTTGAAAGAGAGTTTCAAACTCCTTCCCCATTGCCACTTCCGCCATTCTTCCGGCAATCTGCATGGCAAGCCTCCATACTGGAACCGGCTTCCCGAAGTAAAAACCGTATCTAACGGCAATATTTCAATAATGGCAGAATCCAAATGATTGTAATTATCTACACGCGGTTCAGGAAGATAGGGACGCACTCCGGAAGTATGAGATAACAGTTGTCGTAAAAGGATTTTTCCTTTGGCATCTCCCTTAAATTCCGGCAACCACTTTTCCACAGGGTCATCCCAGTCCAAACTGGTACTGTCCACTACCGCTCCGATAACAGCAGCCGCCACCCATTTTCCGGCAGAGGCTACGTATACTTTTGTATCAGGAGTATAGCTACCATAGTTCTTCTGAAAAATGACAGAATCATTCTTTACTACACAGATAGAAGCACCTGGATAGTACTCTTTACTCACCCAGCCTTGAATAACAGAATCTAATGAAGAGAAGTTATAACGACTCCCTTGTACGGATGATACATTGCAGGAACCTGCAATAAAACAGATACTTATAAAAATTACGATTAATAATCTTCCCTTCATTTTCGTTATCTATTAAATTCGTATTAAACACAAATTACACGAACTACGCTATTGTTTGATGCAATTATAATTATAAAACCGCGTAATTCGTGTAATTCGTTCTTAAATTTTTCTATTTCGACTGCAAATCCCAATATACCACATAACGCTGATGATGCAAATCATAAAGCGGACGAATCACATCTCCTTGTTCTGTTATAAATTTCAGTTCTTTTCCTGTACGCTGCAAAGTACGTTCCGGATGTTTCATATCTACTTCAATGAGGTACGCAAATCGGCAGGCACATGGAAATTATAAGTATAATAATCATTATAAAGAGCTGGATTAGAGAAAGGTGCGGGAGCTGCATACCTTCCGTACCCCGTTCTCCGGCAAGCACTAACGGGCCATACAATAAAGCCACTTTATTCGGATTATCGGGAGTGGCTTCCAATTCAATCTGCATCGGGTAAGTAGCCGAGATACGGTCATTATCTTTCCAGTCACGAGTGATAGCGATGTAAGAACCCGGCTTTTGTTTTACTGCTACTTTTTACCGTTCACAAGAACTTCCGCTTTTTTACTCCATGAAGGATATCTTAGATAAACAGTAGTGCGAACCGGTTTCTCGACACGAATAGTAAACCGGGTCGTTTCCTCTTTCGGAAATTCCGTTTCCTGGAGAAGGGTTAATCCTTTTTCTTTCCAGGTGACTTGGGAAGGAATAAACAGATTTACATAGATTCCCTCGTTGTTGTGGTAGTAGATAGCTTCTCCGTATTTAGCATGATTTTCGAATCCGCTGCCGACACAACACCAGAAGAGTTCTCTTTGGTACTATACAGTTTATGTGAACCCGAAAGTAAGGGTAAGAAATAAGTGACCATTCCCGTTTCCGGGTCTTGCTGTCCCAGGATATGATTATATAGTGCCCTTTCATAATAATCGGCAATAGATGAATCGCCCGTCCAACAGAAAAGATGACGACTAAGCTTCAACATATTATAAGTACAGCAGGTTTCTCCGGTATAGCCGGTCAAGTGTTTAGAAAATTTCTTCGGGTCGAAAAAATGCTCCTTATCACTACTACATCCCGGAGCAAAAGTATGGTGGTCAACCATGGTATGCCAGAAGAATTCCGAGAGCTTTTTGCTGGTCTCATTCTCTGTCAGTTCATAGTTACGTGCTTCGGCTATGACTTTCGGGATAAACGTATTCGTATGTTTGGTTCCCAAATCGTCCCGAAGTTCTTTCAACGGGTCAATTACATCATTATGGTAGAAATATTCGGCCAACCAACGGTAACGTTCATCTCCTGTGATAGCATACAAATTGTAGAATGATTCGTTGACACCTCCAAACTCATTGCGTATCATGAGTTTGCGGGTTTCTTCACTAAGTGGTTTCAGTTTGTTATAAGCCCAGTCGCCCATTTTGGTCACTGTTTTCAAAGCCTGCTGATTATCCGCATACAGATATTGGTCTATCAGACCGGAATAAAGCTTATGCAAGGTGTACCAAGGTGCCCAAACACTCTTTCCCCGGATATTACGGTTTATCAGTTCTTCGGGAAAAGCACTTAAATATTCCAGCCTTTCAAAGCTTCTGAACTTCGGTCAGCCCGTTGACAAGGCTATCCCCTTTCAGCTTGAAAATCTCACTTCCGGTAGCGGCATACATCAAAGCGTAAGCCGAAAGCAGATGTCCGGTAGTATGTCCGCGAAGTTCACAGTCCAAAGATTCCCAGCCACCAAGTTTTTTCACTGTCATATAACCGCCTTCACGACCAGCAAAGACTCCGGCATTTGTCCGGAAACTATGTAATAGGCGACTTACGTCGATAGAGGTCATCCATGCGGAATCCCGCAACATATTGTCACGAAAACGACTCGGTAATAAACGGACGTCCTTCAAATCAAAACTTTCTACCCGAACAGGAGCCACTGTCTCTTTTTTCATTTTCCCCTGGTGCTGTCCGGGGTATACAGATTGAGCCGACGATATAGCCGATACTGCCAATAATGCGATTACAACTAAAGATTTCTTATTCATAATCATTTTTAATATCCTTATATTTATAGGATACGAATAAGTTCAGCCTAACACTCAATGCAAAAATACGAATTCCAACTTATAGTTCCATAATCTTTCATTTATCAATTGCCGATTGATAAATGAAAAAACTCCGTTCTACCGGTTCGGCAGTCTGTACTTCTCCTGCCAATCCATATTGCCATGCCACCACAGTCACTTTCAACGGGAACTTACTGCGTGGGGGAATTCGAGTAAATACCAACTTGTTTCCCTCTATTTCTGCCGGTCCTTCTTTCACGTAGTAATATACGGGTAGCCCGCAATCGGAAGTTGCATGTAAAGAGATAGTTTCCGTGCCTTTCTTCACATCGTCAAGGCCCGGAAAAAGAATATGCTGGCGTTTACCTTCCGTATTGCGATAGGGAATCCGGAAACTAAGTTCCTGAACTGTGCTTTTATAGTGCTTGTCACCGTCATTACCGGCTAGAAGGCAAATATCTCCCGTACGACGCTTATTGTACATCCCCATACGGTAGAAACGGACAGTAAAGGTTGTGTCGTTCACTTTCTGAACCGGGCCACAGATACGGGTTATTTCAGGAGAAGTGAGCGAATGTTCGTCAGAAATTGCAGTATGCAAGCTATCCGTATATACAGCTTTCAGATGAAAAGTCAATCCGTCTTTTTCCGGCAGGAAACGGGCGGCAACTTTCACATGGGATTTGGGATTATATGTGAGTAATTGCCCCTTTTGTACGAAACCTAAGTATTGTGGTTTCTTCCCTCTTTCCCGGCGATAGCGTTCTTCCGTCATTTCAGCCATTTCCTTATCGAAATACCAGAATGCATCGTGCGAGTCTCCTTTATACTCTTTATAAGGAGCAGCTTTTGCACGTTTCTTCTGATTCGGATGCCACCTTTCGGCAAGCCAGCCATTCTGCGGATTCAGCTTCTTCAATTCCACAGGCTTATCCAAATCATACGTTGCGGGCATACGATATTCCAGTGCTTTCTTTAAGAACAACGCAATATAACCAGCGGTGCGGTCGGCTATATCGAAATGTCCTCGTCCTGTGTCGCAAAGGAAAGAGACGCAACTTTTAGGATACATCATACGGAATGCCAAAGCCGGATTTACACGGTCTTCCCACCATTCGTATTCGCCTTCAATCATCAATCCAGGGATGCCGTCAATCGTACGTTTCCCCCACTCCATATTGTCACGACCATATCCGGGTAAGGTTAGTGCGCGGCGCATCTCCATGTAAAGAGATAATGGCTAATGTGCGGTCGGGATTCCATGCTGCGAAGTTCCACGGATAGGTAGCCATTGCCGAATGTCCTAAAGGGACAATAGGCGCATATTTCAATTCACTATAGCCGCTGACATTCGCAAAATCCTCCATCATCTTTTCAAAGGCTTCCTGACATCCGGTAGTTATATCCCATCTTTGATCCCATCCAGGGGTAATCCATATCAGTGCTATACCCGTTTCTGATAATCTTTCACGAAATAGAGAATTTTCAAACAAAGTCTCCTCTGTCATATTATGATTGCCTATTATCACAGCTTTCACTTGAGTACAATCGGAAGGTATCCACAAGAATGCTTGCGGATGATCGTTCGTTTCGTTGGAAATAATACCTGGCAGCTGTACAGACCACTGCCATTCGGCTGCCATATTGCTGGGTAACAGAATAACGGACATTATTCCAAACACCAAAAATCGAAGTAGTTTCATGTTTAATTCATTTATCATTGTTTATATAATACGTATGCA
>ENA-OQJH01000334-OQJH01000334.1-human-gut-metagenome-genome-assembly--contig:-NODE-334-length-26929-cov-6.683606_pt1 | contig 26929 bp, 36 predicted proteins | sample MGYA00242597_ERZ504763 | MGnify/ENA primary metagenome ERZ504763 (study PRJEB26092, sample SAMD00036359) | human gut metagenome | host: Homo sapiens | study: EMG produced TPA metagenomics assembly of...
TTTTCTTTTTCTGTAAGCCATGATGCTTTAAAATGATGAATCGAATATGTATTATCTGTCAATTCACACTTATGACTTTTCCAATTGATCGGGCAGAAATACTCTGCTGGATAAATATGAAACTTACAAATTTCCTGTTCCACATTTTCTTTCTTCATTCCCAGTTTTACCAGTGCCGCTGTGTTATAATAAGGACACGTTTTTAAATTTTCTTTTTCCTGCTCAACAAAATCAATCTCTTTATAAATATCCATCATCGCCTTCACGACCGGATGAAAAGCAGATGCGCCAAACCCCTGTCCCGTATTCACATAAACCTCATCACATTCTTCATCCACTTTCTTCTCAAATCCGATATAGCCATCTGTTTCTAACAAATCATCCAGTGATCGAATTAGTTCAACATCCGTATCAAGATAGATTCCTCCATACTGGTAAATAATATCCAGTCTGGCATAATCAGATACAAACCCCCAGCGTTTTGCCTGATACGCCTGCTCCATATATTTATTTTTATGAACATCATAATTCTTGCTGTTCCATTCCATAATTTCATAATCCGGACAATATTTCTGCCAGCTCTTAATACATTCAATTACCAGCAATGGTTTTTCGTTTTCCCCAAACCAACAATAATGAATTTTTTTCGGTATCATATAAACTCCTGGCAATAAATAGAATATTTTGCATAATCTTTATTTAAAATTGCTTTTGCAAGAAAATAATATCTGTCCTTTTTTTCAAATACTCTTTAAAATTAGTACAGACAAATTCACATTCCCCTGCAAATACAGCCTTTTTTATTTTTTCCGGCAGCATAACAATCCTCCGGCAGGTAAATACAATCTGTCTCATTACCCTTTGATAATTCTCGTAGTCAAAAGGAATCTCCATTTTCTTTTGAATCTCAGCCATTAACAGCATAATCCAATAAGAATCTACTCTTTTTGGATTTTCATCATGCTTCTGTGTAATACTCTCTCCATGAATTCGATATGCATACACTACATCAGACAAACAATCCACTTTATTCGCCATTGGAAAAATCACAGCTCCGATAATTGCATCCTCATACCAATAGCCCTCCGGAAATTTCAATTCTTCCCACAGTTTTGCTTTCATCACCTTTAAACAGGGGCCTCCCCAATATTGATTTCTTTCTTTTGGCAAATGTTCTTTTTTTATCATTCCAAGAAAACCATTTTTATCAAAGCGATAGCCATTTCCCTCTACAATATCCGCATCTTCCAGATACGCTTTTGACAGCAAACACTCTATTGCATTCGGTAATAAAACATCATCCGAATCAACAAACATAATGTATTTGCTTTTTACTCTTTCAAGTCCTGCATTTCTTGCACCCGAATACCCTTTATTCTCCTGCCGAATAACTTCTACACATGGATTTTTTATGTATTGATTTAAAATTTGCCCGCTTCGATCCGTCGATCCATCGTCAATTGCAATTATCTGAAAGGAATATTTTGTTTTTTGCAGGACGATCGACTCCATACATTCCTTCAGCCAGTTTTCCGAGTTATATACAGGCACTATAATCGTGAGATCATATCGAATCTCTCTGCTCCTGTTTTCAGAAAATACATCCGGCGACACGGGCGGTGCAACATCCATCAGTATTCTCTTCGCATCCTGTGAAGAAAGTGTAATCTTTTCTTCCCGTATCTCATAAGCAATCCATGCCGCTATTCTTTTAAAAATCATTTTCAACCTCCCTTTAAATCAGGCTGAATATCCACCACCAGTTTTTCTTTATCATATACAACAATATTTTTTGTTTTTCGGGCACATCAAATTCCTGTATTTTTAATGGACATCTTCTCACTACAGGATCGTTCAGTAGTTTCCTACAATACACTTTTCTCTCACTCCTGTCTGTCATTTTACCTCTTTCCTTCAGTCCAACTAATATAACAAACCATGTCAGCCAGTTCAATTGCTGCTCAAAACAATACTCTTTTCTATTTTTGAATTCTATCTCTGCATGTTCTATTATTTTCTTACACGATTCCCATCTTCCCTCTCGAAATGATTTCGAAATAGAATCTGGATTATACCAGTAATGATAAATTCCGGCTTCTTCTTTATAGTAAAATTTTTGTGTACATAAAATCACTTTTGCACTGAAAAGGATGTCTTCACTAAACTTAATCTCTTCGAAAAAAAATATCTGATTTTTCTTCAAAAAATCCGTTCTATACAATGCTCCCCATGCCCCAACAACAGGTCCCAAAGTTAATTGCCTCGTAGCCAGCAGTCTTGGATATATTTCTTGTAAAATTCTCTTTCTATCATAAATTCCTCCCTGCATTTCTCTTACTGTTTCCACTCGACATGGAACATTTCTTTCCATCCCTGGCCATTCTGTCCGAAATGCTCTATATCTGACGAAATCTACCTGATATTTCTGCGCCAGCTCATAGAGCTGCTGCAGACCGTCTTTTTCCAGCCAGTCATCACTGTCCAAAAAGAAAATATATTTTCCAGTTGCCACTGTTATTCCCCTGTTTCTTGCAGACGCAAGTCCTCCATTTTTTTTATGAATCACTCGCACTCTTCTATCTTTTTCCGCATATTGATCACATAAAACCGGACTCTGATCCGGTGATCCATCATCAATCAATATGATTTCTATATTTTCTACCGTTTGATTCCGCACGCTGTTTACACAACGTTCTATGTAGGCTTCGACGTTATAAACGGGGATAACAACAGATATTATCGGCCTATTCATTTTTCTTTTCTCCTGTTATTTTCGCTAAATATTCTTCTGCTTCTTTCCTCTCTTTCTGCAGGATGAACTCGATCCTTTGCCAGTTTATCTTTTTTGCTGTCTGCAGTTTTTTCACATGATCCATCTTCCTGTCCTCCACTCCAAATACTTTCAATAAATCATTCACCCGCGTATTGATACGTTCTTTTCTTTCGATCACAAAAAATTCTTTATGGAAAATTATTGCAAACACTGTTGCATGAAATGAATTAGAAACTACAGCTTCCGCATTTAAAATTAAATTTACAAATTCCAACGGCCCAATATCTGCACATACTTTGTCACAGATTTCTGTTTTAAAAACCGACCAGATCTCTGTTTTTGTTTTTTTAGAAATTTTTTCCGCAATTTCCTCTGCCACGCAGTTTTTATCAAAATCATAAAGCAGCACATACTTTTTATTCGTCTCTGTTTCCGGCAATATTTTTTTCCACTGACACTGTTTCAGCAAAAAACGGGATCACAATTTCTTTGAGACTGAAGTCCCATTTGCTTCACCAATGCAGCTCCTGTCTGCTCTCTGACCGAAACAGCATCAAAGGATTTAAGCCATTCCTTCATACGCTGTCGGTCTTCTTCTTTTAACGCATCAACTGCAAAACTCGCCGCATACGATGCCCTTCTTCCCTTTTCCGTAAATTGCAGAAAGAATGCAGGATCTTTTCCATTTGGAAAGATTGGATTCCATATCTGATCGCTCCCTGCCAGATACAGGTCTGCTTCTTCTATATTTTTTAGTTCTTCACACGTTCTATATGTTGTATCTGTCAGTTCTAACGCATTTTTCCGGAAAGCATCAAATCTATATTTTCTTTTACTGAATAATTTTTTTATTCTTCCTGGCATCTTCACCAGCAAATAAATCTCTCGAATTCCTGCCCTGTCATATTCTGGATTATTTACCGCTTTCAGACTATAATGCCTGCTTAGGTAGTCCGGCTTATAGTCAATAATTTTCACCTCATGACCGCAGTCTTTCAAATATTGCATTAATGCATATGCCTGTAAGCTTGCGCCTGCATTATATACATCATAGCAAGTGATAATTCGTATTCTCATTTCTATCCTCTGCAAATACACTCTATTTTGTTGATTTCCTGCCTGTTAGAATAATCCTTTTTCCTGCACTCCTGCACCAGCTTTTCAAGCCGCTTCGGTTCCCGTAATATTTCACTGATTTTTTCTCCACACGCTCTGTTTTCCAGCGGCACTATGATTCCATCTATTCCGTTTCTCAGCTGACTTTCTGCTGTTGGATATCCCGTAATAATCACCGGTTTTCCAAGCATTTGAGCTTCCCTTACAGCTACACAATTCCCCTCATATCTTGATGGCTGCACATAAACATCACACGCCCTGATATATGGATATGGATTCTCTTTTTTCCCCAGAATTTTTACATATTGTTTCATTCCTGTCTCACATATTCTTTTACGGATTTGCTTTTCATTTTTTCCAAAACCAATTAAATACCAGGTTACTTCCAATCCATTCTGCCTGATTTGCCGACAGATATCCGGCACATTATCAAAATTTTTAGCATAGCAGAACCTGCCAATTGACAATATTTTTATCCCCGATGCATTCATTTCTTTTTCCACCGAAAACTTTCTGCCTGTCTTTTGATGAGCTGTTCCGGCAAAATATTTTTTATCAATATAATTCTATTTTTTAATGTAGGAAATTTCTTCAAAAATTCTTTTGTAACTGCCTCTGAGATAGATGCGATATAATCATATGCCTTCCACATTTTTGTTTCGGATAAAATATCAATCTGCACCTGGGAATAGTCCGTATGGATCCATGCGATCTTTTTCTTGGCATTTACTTTCTTCGTTACAATATAATGTGGTGTCAGAAAACTTACCGCCAGATCATACTCCTTTTGGGGTTGTATTCGCGGCATAAAAGGGCTGGTATATTTATAGCTATATTCTAAGTTCACATCACTGTCTCGGTAATTATGCTTATGATCATAAATCACCGCCGCTGTTTTTCCATATAGCCTTGCCATTGTTAATAAAACATGTCCCTCTTTTAAAGTTGCCTTCATTGGGTGCGCCAAAACTGTATACGCAGCTTTTTGCGGAAGCAGATGGACTTTATCCGGAATCGCATCCATTAATTCTCCTTCCTGACGAAGCAAAAAAAGATCTATTTCCCATTTGCTTTCATCCAGTGCTTCTAAAAATCCTATCAGACTTCTTTCCGCACCACCCAATTCCAATGCATGTGATACAATTAACATTGTTCTCTTCATATTCGAAACCTCTTAAATACATCTACTCCCCAAATCCTATGAATCGGTCTTGTTATCTTCCCTCGTAATTTTTGTGCTGTGTTCATCCAGGATGCCGCATACCAGTGAATAGAAACCGTATCTGCTGTTTTTTCCAGCTTTCCCGTTGCACTGTCATATGGATTCAAAACATTCACCGGATACACTGCCGCTTCCCATATTTTTTGTTTCTGCCCATTCTGTTTTAAGCCTAATGCGGTCAATGCTTTTGTATTCAGTTCCGGACACATTCTTACTCCCATTCTTTCCACCAGCAGCACATCATATTCCTTCAGCATCGCCCGAAGCACTGCTCCATGCGCAGCGGATCCAAATCCCAGTCCCGTATTTACATACCGCTTATTTTCAAATCCGAAATATGCATCTTCCTGCAATAGCTTTTCCAGTGGCCGAATCACTTCCACGTCTGTATCCAAATAGATCCCTCCATACTTTTCCACCGCCCAAAGTCTGACATAATCGCTTAAATATGCATATTTTTTTTCCGCATAGCACATTCGTGTATATCCATTCATGTCTATGTCAAAATTTTCTTCATTCCATTCGATCATTTCATAGTCCGGGCAATACTGATGCCAGCTTTCTATGCACTTTAAAGCCAATCGGGATTTCTTCCCTTTCCCAAACCAACAATAATGTATTTTCTTCGGTATCATGTATCCATCCCTTTCTATCACATCTTTTATTCACTGGCTATCATTCCTGCATTGCTTTCTAATTTTCTTTTATGAAAATAGTCATAGACTTTCTCTGGCAAAATTCCCACAAGAATTGGCCGCATCGTATATAGGTATCCGCTTATCGGCAGCCCCAGTTTTCGGACCGCTATTCCTTTTACGTAGGCCTCATTTATTCTGTATCGAAGCTTTCTTCTCTTATATGCTGCTCTGTCATCCCGCATGAGATAAAGCTGTTTTGGAATATTTTTACCTCTGTATCCCGCCTCATACATTTTTATCCATAAATGATAATCTTCTACCCGTAAAATACTTTTTTTCTCTGTGTATCCATCCACTGCATCGTATGCTTCTTTTCTTACCATACATGGTGCATGGCAAAACGGAGATCCATACAGAAAATCCTTTTTCTTTGGATATTCCGGATGACTTATCTTTCCCCATATTCCTGTTTGATCAAATATCCCATATCTGTGCTTACGATTGAAATTGTTTTCTCTGTTTCCAATGTTTCATATTCAGCCGCAAATCGTTCCGGCAGACAGATATCATCCCCATCCATTCTTGCAATGTACTTTCCTTTGGCCGCTTTCAGACATCGGTTCAAGGTATAATTAAGTCCCCTGTTTTCTCTGTTTCTCAGTAAGATCATTTTTTCCGGATATCTTTTCCTATAAAGCTCTGCCACTTCGTACGTTGCATCGGATGATCCATCATCGCACATAATCAACTCCCATTCTTTCATTGTCTGGTTTAAAATCGATTCAATTGCTTCTGACAGCGTATCCGCACAGTTATACATTCCCATAATTACACTGATCTCTGGATTTTTCATATAAGCCCCCATATAAAATGCATCTGATAATAAAAGAATCCAATATATCCCAAAACAGCAGCACTTTTTATAATTTTCGCCGAATTCTCTGTAAAAATATTTTCCATTTCCCAGGGAAGCAAAATGGACGCAGAATACACAGATCCATAAGAAATCAGCCGTCCTATGAATATACCGGAAGTTTTCATCGATACAACTGCAATTCCACTTGTTAGGATTGAGAAGTTTGTCATAATGTTAACTACCGGGTTATCCGCTTCTTTGATCTGCCTGCGTCCAACCACAGAAAAATCATAGGAATAGAATAGACGAATACTCTGATTGGATTGGTTCCATTATCCTCCCACTCTTTCCAGTCCGTTACCATATTAGAATACTGTGTATTTGACAGCGCATCGTTCATCCCATCTGTAAACCTGTTTACAAATATCAGTATTAAAATGCATCCTAAAATACACAGCACACTCTTTTTATTCCATGCTTTCCCCTGCACAATAAAGATAATCGGTACCATAAGAAGCGCTGACGCATGGAACGTTGCCCCTAACAGGATAATTACTGTCAGTGATACATATTTTCTTTTCAGAAGCAATGGAAATCCCGCCATAATAATTGCAATTGCCAAAAACTGGCGAATACCATTCTGACACCAGGACATGTAATCCGTTCCTGCAACAAAAATAAATATACTCATCCAATAGTTTTCACTATATTTCCGGTAGATAAATGCCATGCATAACATTTGTATTGCAGCTATGATCAGAAAAAAACAAACAGATGAATTTCCAATAAAGCTTTTTAAAACCACCATGAAAACGGAAAAACCTTTATCTTTTTTTATTCCCTGAAGATAGAATGGGAGCTCAGCTAGCCTATTCGGTGCTTCGCTGAAAACTCTCCGGTATGCATAGGTGTCTCCAAAATTATCAGATCGTAATGCTGCTGCTATTATGTACGGAATCACCAGCAGCACCGCCGGTGCCATCTGCCATCTTTCTTCGATCCTTCCCATAACGATCTCCTGCTTTTTCGGCAGAAATCTTGTCAGAATTATCCCTGCTGTCAAAATCCAAATTAATTGAAACCAATAGTTCGTTATGGACATCTTTCACATCTCTCCTTTTGTTTTACTAAAAGTCTCTTTTTTCATCCCCTCGCAGACTCTGCACTGTTTTCTCCACCACAACTTCTTTCCGAAACTCTCTCTCCATCTTCTCTCTCCCCGCCTGTCCCATCTGCTCTCGTTCTTCTCTGCTGCAATGCAGCATCTCTTTCATTGCGTCATACAGCATCTCTTTATTTTTTACCTCAACCAGCAGACCGCTTTTCCCATTTTCTACGCTCTCCCTGCACCCCGGAATATTGCTTGTGACGACTGGGCGGCCTGTGGCGGCGGCTTCTAAAAGGACATTACTCATTCCCTCATGGTAACTGGGGAGCACTACGCAGTCTGCTTCTATGTAAAACGGACGTGGATCCGACTGAAAGCCGTAGAAATGGGCGATGCTGTGTTTTTCCAGTTCTTTTACCTGCTCTTTGTATTCATCTTCAAAAAACCAACCAGATCAAGGACAAAGTTTTCGTTTTCTTTTTTCAGATGCCGGACAGCATAAAACAGTTCGTCGATTCCTTTTTCTTTCATAATTCGTCCAAGATACAGGAAATGGATTCGTGTGTGCTTCGGATAAGGCTGCATTTTGTATCTTTCCAGATTAATTCCTGCCCCGGCCAGGACGATCTGGCGATCGGCGGATATGATTTTTCTTTTACAAAATTCACTGGCATTTTCTTTGTTTTCAAAAAAAGACGTATTTCACTTTTTGGAACGCTTTTCGATATAAAATTGTAACAAGCCCAGTTAAGACTGGTTTTTGAAATGCTGTTCCCAACCTCTGTACATTGGCATAATACGGAATTTGCTTTTGGCCGCTGAGCAGGCTATGTAGATATTCGGTTTTATGGAATAGGTGAGTATAAGATCTGGTTTCACTTTTTTCAGCAGACGCTCATAATCCCATAGCAGCTTTGCTTCCGTAAATGGATTCACCCCACGGCGGTTCATGGATATTGGAATGCACTGGATTCCCATGTTCTGGAAATCTTCTTCATGCCCGACAAATGGCATCGCCAGAATCACTTCATACTCTTTCTGCAATGCTTCCGCCAGTTCTCTTCGAAACTGCCAGAACATATACGAATGGTTTGTTACAATCAGAAGTCGTTTTTTCATTGCTCTTTCCCGTTTCATGTAATATCCCGCATCATTTAATTACTTATTTCATTATTTCTTTTGCAAATTATATCATCTTCCCATTAATATGCAATTACTTTTTTCATTATTTTCCAGTAATTTTCTTTCGTTTTCGACAGCCTCCACTCTGCTTTTACTTTTTTCTTCTCTCTTCCCCATTTACTGCCATCTGTTTCCATCATTCCCTCATGAATTCCATCCTGCCGCAGTACCGCGCCGGCTGTCTTACAGAGGCATTCGAGATCCATTCCTAATGCAATGTGATGCACATAATATCCGTCCAGTTCCGCTTTCTCCCGGATCGGAAGTTCATCCCGCCCATGGATCTGTGCCCAGCCGGTGAGGCCCGGACGGACGCTGTTTGCGCCGTACCGCTCCCGCTCAGAGATCAGATTCTCCTGATTCCAGAGCGCCGGACGCGGACCGACGAGCGCCATGTCGCCTTTTAAAATATTGAAGAGCTGCGGCAGCTCATCGAGGGATGTTTTCCTGAGAAAGCGTCCGACTCTTGTGATAAAGAAATCGGGATGGTTCAGCAGATGTGTCGGCATATCATGCGGCGTGTCGATACGCATCGTGCGGAACTTGTATATGTAAAAATACTGCCCGTTCCGGCCCACCCGCTTCTGCCGGAACAGCACCGGTCCCGGAGAATCCAGGCGGACTGCAATGCCGACTCCCAGCAGCAGCCACGATAATGCTGCCGTTCCCACAAGCGCCAGCAGACGGTCCAACAGATTTTTCAGATACTTTTGATAAACTCCTTTTTTCTTCTCCCTCATGCTTTTCCTCCCTGCTCCCTTGCTGTCCGGTCACTGTTCCGGCGTTCCTTCTCTTTCCCATAGCCGTACTTTCCGTAACCGTAACCATATTTTCCATACCCGTAGCTGCCATAGCTGCTGTATCCGTAGCCCGTCGTGCCCTCCTGCACGCCGTTCAGCACATAGCCGCAGACCGGAATCTGCGAATCCTCGAAAAATTCCAGCGCGCGCCGGACTTCCCGGTCTTTCGTTGTTCCCTGATGTACCACGAGAACTGCTCCGTCGGCAATTCCGCCGAACAGTGCCGCATCCGAAAGCACTCCGCACGGCGGCGTGTCGATGATCAGAAGATCGGCCTCTTCTTTCAGGCTTTCGATCATGGTCTTCATCCGTACCGAGCGCAGCAGCCCTGCAGGATTCTGCGTGCTTCCCGCTCCCGGCAGGATTTTCAGCGTCAGATCCCGGCAGTCGGTAAGTGCCTCCTCCCAATCCATCTGTCCCTTCAGCACGGCAGCAATTCCACGCTCTTTCCGTCCGATCAGTCCCATACACTTCATCACCGAAGGATTCCGCAGATCTCCGTCCAGCAGTACTACGCGGTATTTCTTCTTCGCGAACGCCTCCGCCAGGTTCACGGCAACCGTCGTCTTTCCCTCCCCCGGCACGGCACTCGTCACAAGAAGGACCGGGCAGTCACTTTTTCCGATTATTCTGTCCTCCATCCTTGTCCGGATCAGCTGCACCGCCTCTTTGAAGGCATCCGGCACTTTTGGATTGCAGATGGTAATGGTCTGTTCCTTTACGCTGCTTCTTTTTTTTGATCTTCGCCTGCGGCAGATTTCCAAGGAATGCCGCATTCGTCAGCTTCTTAATATCATCCGCCCAATGGATGGTTTTTCTTGTTCTCACATAGAGGAACAGCAGCAGGAAGGCCGCTGCAAGTCCTGCTGCTGCACCATACGTGCCGGCCCGCAACGCATCCTGGCTGTTAACCGGCACTGCCGGAACACCGCTTTCATCCACCACCGTCAGTGTCGTCGCACCAATGATATACTCTGCCACCTCCGGATAATTCGTGATAACGGATTTCATCACCCGATACGCCGTCTCCGGTGACGCGTCCCGCACACGGATAGTAAAAAGATTGGTATTTTCCATCACGCTCGCCTGAATTTCTGATGTCACCGCCCCGATTCCAAGATCCCGCGCTACAACATCCTTCAGTACGCCGCTTGTCACAAGATACGGAAAGGTCTTTCCAAGCTGCTCTGCCGTTACATTATCGTAATAAGAATAACCGACCGCACGGTTCGATCCGACCACGAACGATGTATATGCCTCATAAACCGGCTGATACCGCAGCTTTGCCGTCAGAAAGGAGCCGCCTCCTGCAAGGATTACAAGTGCCAGCACACCAAAGAAAAATTTCTGGAACGCCTGGAAATACTCCGCCAAAAAGGCGATCAGATCTATTTTCTCTGGTTCCGCTGCGGAATAGGTTTCATACGTTTCTCTGTTCATGCTCTTTTGCTCCCTCTCATCGTTCTGCCCTGCTATAGGCGCCGTATCCGTAACCGTAACCATAGCTGCCTCCGATCCGCTCGCCGAATCCCGGATAAACATTGCCGAACACACAGCCGATGACCTTTTCTTCTTTCTGGTTCAGCGCGTCGATGGCATCGTTGATGTCCCGTGTCAGCACGCCGTCCTGCCGAACGGCAAGAACCGCACCATCAGCCAGCTCCACAAGCTCCTCCGCATCCGCGGCCGCGCCCATCGGCGGCGTATCCAGAATAATATAATCCATGTTTGTCCGGCACGTATCCAGAATCCGCCGGAAAATTTCACCGCCGACTGCTTCCGACGGTTCCTCCAGCCGTTCCCGGCAGATGCCCATGTAAACATTCGTATCCTTGTATTTTTCAAAAACGCTGGACGCCGACTCCTTTCCGACTGCTACCTGTCCGAAATCTTTTCCGGCCTTTTGCGGAAGTTCAAAAATCTTATACAGCGCCGGCTGACGAAAATCACAGTCCAGCAGAAGGACACGGTTCTGTTCCTCTGAAAGGGCAAGCGCCAGATTGGCGGCAAGCGTTGACTTTCCTTCATTTTCCGCCACACTGGTCACCAGCAGCACTTTTCCCCCTCTCCGGTCGAGTCTTCCGCGCACACGGGAAGCAATGCGCTTCAGGGATTCCACATAGGGAAAGCTCCGCGCCGGATTCGTGATCAGCATGGAGCTGTTTTTCCTCTTTTTTTCATGGTACACGGTTCCCAGCAGATCCGCATCAATCTTGCGGCCAAATTCCGTTTCATTTTTGACGGTATCCCGCAGAAAGGAAAAGAAGCCCACCAGCGCCGCCGTACCAAGCGCTGCCGCCAGAAATGCCATTGCAGCGTACTTTTCCGTCGGAATCCGATTCGACGGATTGTCGGAAACCTGCGGCTGCTGCAGTGTCTCCAATACTACATTGGGAATAATATAATCTGAAATGGTTGTGTAATTCTTCAGCACCGACCGCAGTACCCGAAAGGCTGTTTCCGGCGAATCGGCTGTCACGGAAAGCTCCATTAAATTGGATTCCGGCACAATTGAAGCGCTCATGTCCGCCGGAAAAGATGAGCATCCCAGCTCCTCCATCACTTTTTTCTTTAAAATATTGTTTTCCAGAATCGCCTGAAATTTCTGCGTCATCTCATACGTCGAAGAAAGGCTCGATGCTGCATTTGCATTCTCGCCGCGCCCCATCACGGCAAACGTGGTTTTCACCGTGTACTGATCCCGATGGACTGCCGTCAGCACCGTGTAGGTTATCATCGCCGCCGAACAGGCAATCAGAAGGATGATCCACCAGTTTTTTGCCATATCACACAGAATGCTCCGAAGATCCCAGTCTGCTTCGCCGTTCTGTCCGTTTCCTGTTCTGTCGTATTCTCCCATCTGGAACCTCCTCATTCATTGACGCAGACAATCAGGCGGATGGAGCTTGTCTGTCCCTCCTCCGATGTCACAGTATACGTTACTTCATAGACACCTTCCTTTCCGGTGTCAACCGGATTCTCTATGGAAAGTTTTTCTTCCCCAAGGATCTTGTCTTCCGCGGAAACCGCGTGAAGTTCATCGTCCTCTCCTTTTTCATACATCATCTGATCCACATTCACCTGCTCCAGATAATCCTTCGGATCAAACGCCTGCTGCAGTTCCAGATGGATCAGATACTCGCTTAAAGTAATCTGCGGCTTTCCGCTCTCCTCGGCCGGATCGTAGAGTTCCACCGTCACCGGAAGACTCGTCACATCCCCGGCACGGTTGGCAGCAGAATACGTTACCTGATACAGCCCGGGCGTGCTGCTGATCTCATCCTGATACGAGAGCCGGATGCGGTCCGTAATCGTTCCGTCCAGACAGTCCTCTGCGGAAAGTCCTTCCGTCAGGTCATCTGCATTCACACTGAACCGGAGCGGCCCATCCAGGGAAAAGACCGGCGATGTATAGTCGTTATAGACCATTTCCCGTTCCGCGTGGGTGACATTGTTGTCCGAATCAAAGGCAACGATGCTGATTTTCCGCCGCCCTTTTTCGATAAAGTTGGAAATATGTTCTACCGCAAGCGAATCCGTCACATCGCCGTCCTTCGCATCGTACGCCGTCACGCCGGACAGAAGCTCCGCCTCATCCGCGTGGATACTGACCGAAATTTCACTGTTATCCATCGAAATCTCTGGCCCTTTCCCGTCTTTTCCGGTTCGCTGCCGCATCAGGCACCCGCCAAACGCGAGCGATGAGGCAAGAAATAAAATCAGAACAGCCGCTCTCATTTTGTGCATATCCTTTTGATGTCTCCTTTCGTTTTTCAGACAAACCAGCGTCTTTTCCGCCTTCGTTCCGGAGACGGCTCATACAGAACCGGCCGGTTCTCCAGAATTCTCCTCGGATTTACCTTCAGCAGAAGCTCCGCATACGATTCACCGTACCACTCCGACAGAAATTCCCGGATCGGTCTCATGTTCGGTGTCCGGTAATTGACGCGGTGGGCATCGCTTGCCGCACAGCCTGCCAGACGGTTTTCCAGCAGATACTGTGCTGTCCGCTCTGCTTCTTTTCCAAATCTTCCAAATACACTTCCTTTGTTCATCTGCAGAACTGCGCCCATTTCCCGGAACTCATACAGAAGCTCCGGCGAATCCTGCACGCAGAAATACCGCTCCGGATGTGCCAGCACCGGGATCTTTCCCATGGCCGGAAATTCCATCAGCCGCCTTCTGATCCCGTCCGGTGCCATGTCAAACGGCACCTCGATCAGATAATAGCGGCTTTCATGAAGCGGTATCAGCTTTCTCTCTTTGATTTTTTCGTTAAGCGGCCCGATGCTCATAATTTCCATGCCGCGCACCAGGCTGATCGGGATGTGTTCCTTCCGGATTTCCTGTTCCAGACGGTAAAACAGCTCCAAAAGCTGCTCCGAATCGTAATTGACATACCCATCCTCCACGCCCTCGATTCCCGTCTGGTTTGCATGCGGTGTCACAGCAAGGATACACACTCCGCTCTTTGCCGCAATTTCCGCCATCTCAAGGGATGTGGACAGATTCGGGGAACCGTCGTCAACCCCCGGCAGAATATGTATATGAAGGTCCGTCATGCTTCTTTTCTCCTTCGTACTGATATTCCGGCACCATTCTCTTTACCCTCTCGCAGATGTCCGGACATTCGTTTTCCGCCGCCCGCTCGAGTTCTTTCATCTGTTTTCGGAATACCGTCTCATCAAAAGCAATCTGCCGGCCGATAAAAATGCGGGTGTTTTCTGTCGTCTGCATCCCCTCCTCATTCATCAGCAGCTCCTCATACAGCTTTTCGCCCGGCCGCAGGCCAATGTACTTGATCTCGATTTCCACTCCCGGCTCATACCCGGAAAGGCGGATCATGTTTTTCGCAAGGTCCGCAATTCGGACAGGATCTCCCATGTTCAGGACAAAAATCTGGCCGTTTTTCGCATACGCGCCCGCCTCGAGCACCAGACTGACCGCCTCCGGAATCGTCATAAAATAACGGATGATGTCCGGATGCGTCACCGTCACCGGCCCGCCGTGCTCAATCTGGCGGCGGAACAGCGGAATGACGCTGCCGTTGCTGCCAAGTACATTTCCAAAGCGCACCGCCGCAAACTCCGTGGTGCTGTGTTTTCCAATCATCTGGATCACCATCTCGCAGAGCCGTTTGCTCGCTCCCATGATGTTCGTCGGATTGACCGCCTTGTCTGTCGAAATCAGAATAAATTTTTTTACGTGATACCGGCTTGCCGTGCGCGCCGTCTTTAAGGTTCCGATCACGTTATTTTTGATCGCCTCGTTCGGACTGTCCTCCATCAGGGCACATGCTTGTGCGCCGCTGCGTGAAAGACGATATCCGGCCGGTAACGGGAAAACATCGACTGCAGCCGCCGTTCATCCCGCACCGAACCGATCAGCACCGTCATGTGAAGCCTCGGGAACTCCCATTCCAGCGATTTCTGGATCTGGTATGCATTGTTTTCATAAATATCAAAAATGATCAGATGACCGACACCGTGGCCAGCTAACTGTCGGCAGATCTCGCTGCCGATGGAGCCTCCTCCTCCCGTCACAAGAACTGCTTTCCCCTGGACATAATCGAGAATCGCATCGAGATCGACGCGGACCGGATCCCTAGGCAGCAAATCCTCAATTTTAATTTTTTTTCTGATCTTTTTTTTCTTCCTTCATAGCTCCCGCTCTCATTCTATTCGACATCTTCTCCCGTTTTCAGGCATCCTGCTCCCGCAGACAGTCTTCGAGCAGATACAAAAGCTCCAGCGCCGAACGGAAACCGGCTTTCTGCTTTCCGCAGATCAGAAATCCCTGCAGACTGCAGTGCTGGCGGAACTGAATCTGAATGCTGACCATCCGCTCGGTTCCGGCCGGAAGCGTGGTCTCCTGCCGGTTTTTCATATCCTCCGTAAATTCCCATTCGTCTTTTTCTTCTTCCCGCAGGCTTCGCATACAGCTTCCCGCATCCGGCATACCGAGCAAATCATAAATCCGGTTCATCCGAAGCAGCATTTCCCCGTATCCCGCAAACGGAACATCGTAATGCAGAAGCGGCAGGCGGATCACACCTTTGGAATGGCTTCCGTTCAGCTCCTGAAAACATAAGAATAATGCTGCATCTGCTGTTGTATGTACCTTTTCTCTGATTTCTTCCATTTCTTTCCTCATAATCTTCTCCATCTGCTCTTTGTGTTTCTTTTTATAGTAATGTTATATGTAATATTTATTTTTGGAATATTATACCAAATCTATCTCACATCGTCAATCTGCTTATGCCTCCTTTTCTTTCGATTTTCACTTTCTTTTCTGTGTTTTTTCTACATGGAGTTTACTTTTTGATCTTTTTCGAGTTCTGGTGTCGCGGTGCGTCACTGTTCGTCGAACGATTTATCAGAAGTGAGGCTTTCGGCTTGAATGAAATCCTGTGGATGTGCTAAACTACAGTTTGTAATCGTATGATCGTTTCTGTAATGATTTCATAGTTACAGTATCATGTTTTCCTGCGCCGGACAACCGCTTCGACGTGAACGGCTGCACATCGACGCAAACGGTAAGTAATTCAGAAGGTGGTAATTTTGTATTCAGAGTTGATTTTTCCATTGAATTCCAACGATCCGGTTCTTCTCGAAATTCCGGTCATCATCACACAGCGCCTCAGAACGAATCCGGTTTCCGCTGGATGATCTCATCTATGTGGAGGCCTGTCAGCACCGGCTGATTCTGCATACCGTTCAGGGTGACTTTTCAACCCGGTGCACATTTGCCGGCCTGACGGTATGTCTTGCCTCAACCGGCCGTTTTTCCGCAACGGAAAAGGTCTGCTGATCAATTTCTCCCACGTTGCGCTCGTGCAGGCAACCGGCGAGGTTCTGCTGAAAAACGGACAGACCGTCTTCTGCAGCCGCAGACGGAAGCGTGAAACCCGCGAAGCCTTCCTCGCTTATGCCAGAACACTGTCCCGCCGCTTATAATATGATTTTGATTTTCTATGTCCTGCAGCCTTTGATCCACCGATACAAAGAACAGCAGCCTCTGGTTCTGTTTTCGAACCAACGGCTGCTGTCCTGTTTCTGTTTATTTTTCAGTTTTTCCCTGCCGCTTCCATCCGCGCCGCAAACTGCGCATAGAAATCGGTCTTTGTGTCATACGGAAGCAGATAAAACAGCTTCAGAATTCCCATGCTGATCTGCTGCTGCAGCGCGTCATCCTCTGTCCGGCGCGCCTCGTTCTGTTTTTCTTTCAGATAATAATGCCATTCGTTCGTAAACGCTTCATACTTTCCGAGCTCCGGCGTGTCGAGCCAGCGGCGGACTTTGACTTTTGTCTTATTCTCCTTCGGACATTCGCTGACCTGAAGAAAATAGGAAAACGTTCCGTTCTCATACAGCCGTCCCAGCGGAAACATCCGGCAGAAGCCCGGCCGCGCATCGTGAATGCTACACCGGCCCTCATCATTTAAGAAACTGCACTGGTCTGACTGCTCCGTCATTTTCAGATGCGGCAGAATCACACCGTCCACTACGCGGAGTGAAATATATCCCGCCGTCAGAATCTCCTCCATCGTTTTGCCGAGTTTTCTCTCGAGCCGGTAAAGATCCATCGGGTCGAGCACAATCGAGTCGCCCATCCCGCGGCAGCAGGCGGAGCATCCGCGGCAGTCGTCGCAGCCCACTTTTACCATGTCATTCGCTCCATATCGTTTTCCATCTGAAATCTTGTCTATATCTACGTTCCGTTCCATACTTTCTTCCTGTCTGTTCTTTATTTTTTATACTCAAAATCCGGAATCTGATGCCATCTCTCCCGGAAATAATGTGCCGCCAGTTTCGGCTTGCGGTCACGGGTGAAGATTCCCTTCTTGTTGCCCTGCACGCGCAGGAGACTCTGGCTCGTCGCAAAGTCCCAGATGCCCGAAAGGTCACTGACAAACCGGGACGGTGTCATACTTGGATATAACATACTTTTGTTTCCTCCTTCTCCATTTTTCTTGTATATCCCCCTGTTTTTCCTGCCGGTTTACGTTCCGGCGCGCTCTGCCCCCACGACATGCAGCACCTGGTCCTTTACCTGGAATTTGATTTCCATTCCCGCAAAGGAAAGTCCGTAAACGCGCTCTTCACTGTTCTGATACGATGGGCGCGGGTCCTGCTCCAGCACTTTTTTCAGTGCCTCCCGGCGGTCCGCCGGAATTTTTTCCAGCAGCTCATCCGGAATTTCAACGGGAATAAAGTATTCCTTCGTCTTTTCCGTAAAGCTGCCAAATGCCTCCGCATGGCTGTCCACATGCGCAGATACGGTTTGATGTCCAGAATCGGCGTACCGTCCATCAGATCTGCCCCCGACAGATGAAGCACCGGCCCGAGTGCCGGATGCTGCTCCACACGCTCCAGCTTTACCGAAGAAAGCCCGATCGGATTGGGCCGGAACGGAGAGCGCGTTGCAAATACACCGACCCGCTTGTTTCCGCCAAGCCGCGGCGGCCGCACCATCGGTGACCAGGTGTCGCGCACAGCCTCGGAAAACTCCCAGATCAGCCAGAGATGGGAATATTCCTCGATGCCGCGCAGCGCATTCGCATCGCGGAACTCCGGTTCAAAGACGATCGTACTCTTTAATTCTTCAATCAGCCCGCTCTGCCGCGGAATCCCGAACTTTTCCGGGAAATCCGTGTGGATCCGGGCAATCACTTTCACTGCAATTTCTTCTGCCAAAACGTTTTTCTCCTTTATCCTTACCAGACTCTGAATAGGTTTATTCTAACATTTTGCCGGAAAAAAGTCCACCTGCCAGCCGGCGGTTGGCGGAAAAGTGTCAGAAAAGGACGGATTTCTCATAATTTGCAAATCCGTTTTTCTATCCTATGACCGAAAAAAAAGAACAGGAACCGTTTTGCTGTTCCGATTCCTGTTCTCTCCTCTTTATGCTCCAAGTTCCCGCATGCCTTTCAGCAGTCCTTCAATCTGTTCTGCTATTTCTTTTACTTTCGCTTCCAGTCCCAGCAGTTCCTGGCGGTACATCTGATTTTTCTCTGTCGTATCAAAAGTATGTACCGTCTGAACCAGAAACGCTCCCGCCTTCGGCTGAAGTTCATCCGGCAGGTGCGTTTCCTTTAAGCGGATCCGAAAGCTTTCCAGGTCATTCCCTGCAGCCCTTAAATACTGATTCATGTGGATCCCTGTGTGGCGCATCATCGCTCTGCCCTCGCCGCGTACCTTTGCGTACGCTCTCTGGCTTTTGGCTGCGTACAGTGTCATCTGTACATACATCAGACTGGTCAGTGCCTTTTCTCCGGTCATTGCTGTTTCGTATAATTCTTTTTTCACTCTCTCGCTGCTCATACATTCCTCTTTCCGCCACTTTTGTTCCGCTGGCAACGGTTTGGATTGCTCCGGCAGTTCATGTTATCTTTGGTATTCAGGAGCATAAAAAAAGACTCCTATCATGACGACTGCCACAATAAAAGTCTTGCGTTCTCATTTGATACGGACGTCTCTCGACATCGGCTGACGATTTCAAACCCACCCGGGATGCGTTTTTGTTTCCCGCGGCGTTTCGCTACTCCCTTTTACTTGTTGATGTGTATATTAGCACACTTCCTGTCGAATTGCAAGTATATTTTTTGCATTTTGTCCCTCATTTCATGCAACTTACGTTTTTTCATTTGTGTTTCTTCCTATATAAATGCACCGCCGGAAAGCATACCGCTCCGGCTGCCAGCACGAGAAAAACGATATCTGCATACATCTTCACATATCCCGCCGCCTGCTCCCACGCCACACCGACCGCAGCACCGGTTCCGACGAGAAGAATGTTCCACACCGTGCTTCCGATGATTGTAAACAGCAGAAATTTCGGCATCTCCATCCGTGCCATCCCGGCGGGGACGGAAATGAGGCTTCGGATGATTGGAATGCACCGGCCGAACAGAACGGCCCGCTGGCCTTTCTTCTGAAACCATGTAATCGTTTTCCAGGCATCCTCCGCGTGAAATCCGAGAAACTTCATCGGGCGGCTGTCGAGCAGTTCACTAAGGCTCTCCGGCTGACAAGCGTTCCCGCTCCATAGAGAACCAGCGCCCCGAGAAGCGATCCTGCCGTGGATGACAGCACAACGCCCGCCGGATGCAGACGGGTGCATGTCGTCATAAAACCGCCGAACGTCAGAATCACCTCGGAGGGAATCGGCGGAAAGACATTTTCCACGGCAATCAGAATCAGGACGCCGACATATCCAAAACGGTTGACCATATCCAGGATTACGTTCTGCAAGCTTTCTCCGTTCCAGCAGCTCCGCACCGTTTTGAGACCTGCGGCGTTTTCCCGTCTCTGCTCCGCGTCACGGAATCGCTGCTTTTTCCTTCTTCCCCTGCATTCTATGCACCGCTGCCCCTCTGCATGACCCCTTTTTCCGCCAAAACTTTCCTCTGTTTACGATTCCGTCAGATTTTCTTTGTTTTGTTTTCATCTTCTCTTCAGAAAAGCTTTATCTCATGTACACATTCTGGTCACAATTTTTCCGTATACTAATCTCATCAACAACGAAGGAAACAAACACAAACCTCCATCGTTTTTCTATAAATTTTAACCAGGAGACAGCAAAGCACCCTTGGAAGCATGTCTCCAATGCCAACCTTTCTAATAGATAGATTTCTTTTTCATACCGCCGGGGCCCTAACAAGTCCCGGCCTCTCTCCTTTTTAGGAGATTTTTTTATTTTCAGCTCTTTTTTTCCTTAATTTTCTAAAGTTCCCACGATAATTTTTTCTTGCACAGGACTTTTCCGTATAGTAAAATGAAAACAGTTGTTTTTAACAGACACCATGGATAAAAAGGGAGAAAAATACCATGAAGATTGGATTTGACAATGAGAAGTACCTGAAAATGCAGTCTGAGCATATCCGCGACCGCATCAACCAGTTTGACAACAAGCTGTATCTGGAATTCGGCGGAAAGCTGTTCGACGATTTCCACGCATCCCGCGTTCTTCCGGGCTTTGCACCGGATGCCAAACTGCGCATGCTGATGCAGCTCTCCGACCAGGCTGAGATCGTAATGGCGATTTCCGCAGCCGATATTGAGAAAAACAAAATCCGCGGCGACCTCGGCATCACCTATGACAGCGACGTGCTCCGTCTGATTGATGAGTTCCGCGGACGCGGCCTCTATGTCGGCAGTGTTGTCATCACGCAGTATTCCGGACAGCACAGTGCAGACGCTTTCAAGAAGAGACTGCAGAAGCTCGGCATCCCGGTTTACATTCACTACACGATTCCGGGCTACCCGCATAATGTGCCGCTGATCGTGAGCGATGAGGGATACGGAAAGAACGAGTACATCGAGACAACCCGTCCGCTCGTTGTCGTTACCGCACCGGGACCGGGAAGCGGAAAGATGGCAACCTGCCTTTCCCAGCTCTACCATGAGCACAAACGCGGTGTCCATGCCGGTTATGCAAAATACGAGACCTTCCCGATCTGGAATCTGCCGCTGAAACACCCGGTCAACCTGGCTTACGAGGCTGCTACCGCCGATCTGAACGATGTCAACATGATCGACCCGTTCCACCTCGAGGCATACGGCGTGACAACCGTCAACTACAACCGTGATGTTGAGATTTTCCCGGTTCTGCGCGCGATCTTCCAGCAGATTTTCGGCGAGAGCCCGTACAAATCCCCGACAGACATGGGTGTCAACATGGCCGGAAACTGCATCATCGATGATGAGGCATGCCGCGAGGCTTCCCGTCAGGAGATCATCCGCCGCTACTACACTGCTGTGGACGGTATCGCAGACGGCTCCCGCTCCGAGACTGAGGCTTACAAAATCGAGCTTCTGATGAAACAGGAAAACATCGTTGCCGCAGACCGTACCACCGTTTCCCCGGCTCTTGTTCGTGCCGAGGCGACCGGCGCACCGGCCGCTGCCATGGAACTTCCGGACGGACGCGTCATCACCGGAAAGACCGGCGATCTGCTCGGATCGAGCGCGGCGCTTCTGCTGAATGCATTAAAAGAGCTCTCCGGCATCGACCATGACGTACATGTTCTCTCACCGGAATCCATCGCTCCGATCCAGACCCTGAAAACCAAATACCTCGGAAGCAAGAACCCGCGTCTTCATACCGACGAGGTTCTGATTGCGCTGTCTGCTACTGCTGCACAGAGCGAGGATGCACAGAAAGCACTCTCCTGCCTGCCGCAGTTAAAGGGCTGCCAGGTGCACTCCAGCGTTATGCTCTCCGATGTGGACCGCAAAATGTTCCAGCGTCTGGGATGCGATCTGACCTGTGAGCCGAAATTTCAGTAAATAATTTTTATATCTTGGACATAAAAATCCAGGCATACGGTACTTTCCGTACCTGCCCTGGATTTTTCTTTTCCGGCTTCTGTTTATAAATTTTCTTTTCCGAATCCCATTGGCAGCAGCTCCTCGAGTGTCATTTCTTTCCAGGAACCGTCGCCCTTGCAGAGAAGGACGAGAAATTCGTTCGGATCAACGAATTCCCGCAGCACCTGACGGCAGACACCGCACGGTGTGCAGAAATCCTCCGGCTCTGCCTCTCCCGGGCCGCCGCAGACGGCGATCGCGTCAAATTCCGTTATGCCCTCGGATACGGCTTTGAAGACCGCGGTGCGCTCCGCGCAGTTTGTCGGTGTATACGCCGCATTTTCAATGTTGCAACCGGTATAAATCGCTCCATTCTTTGCCAGAACCGCCGCGCCTACGCGGAATTTCGAATACGGCACATACGCAAATTTCCGCGCTGCCAGAGCCTGTTTTACCAGCTCCTGTTTTATTTCTGTACTGATTTCCTGTTTCATATCCAGCATCCCCTTTCCAGTATCCCCTTATTTTTTCTTTCTTATTTCTGATCTTCCCGGATCAGAATCCGCAGTGCCTCGATGGCTACCTGAATCGCACCTTCCGTATCGTGCGTAATGTGGTTCTCCATGCCGCGTTTCACTCTCTCCTGATTTCCCATCACAAGAAAATCCGATCCGGCACGGACGCCGCGGGCACTTGCCACGATAAAGAGTGCCGCCGATTCCATCTCTGACGCTTTGCATCCAAGCTTCATCCATGCATCCCATTTTTTCAGCAGCTCATCGCCGACCGGCATCTGCTCCGGGTCGTGCTGGCCGTAGAAGGAATCCTTGCACTGTACCACGCCCGCATGCCATTTTTTCCCAAGATTCTTTGCCGCCTGCACCAGCGCATTCGTCACGGTAAGGTCTGCGACTGCCGGGAACTCGATCGGTGCGTATTCCTTTGACGTTCCCTCCGCACGGATCGCTCCCGTTGCCACCACGATATCGCCGCCCTCTACATCGAGTGCCATACCGCCGCATGTTCCGACGCGGATAAACGTATCGGCGCCGCACTGGATCAGCTCTTCCATCGCGATGAAGCCGACGGACCGCCGATGCCGGTAGATGTAACGGAAACCTTTACACCGTCCAAAGTACCCGTATAAGTCACAAATTCCCGGCTGTCTGCGACGAGCACCGGTTCTCAAAGTAAGCTGCAATTTTTTTACACCGTTTGGGATCTCCCGGCAGAATCACGTACCGTCCCACATCGCCTTTTCGGATCTGCAGATGATACTGCAGCCCTTCTTCTCCTGAATAATTCTGCATATGCAAAAACCTCCTTTGTATTTTCGTATTCTCATAGTTCTATTTTACCACAGGCCGTACCGCAAATACAAGGCTTGACACCATTTCACCGCCCCTTTCATTACGGATATAATCACGTTCCGCAGTTGCCTTTTCCCATTCGGGATGCTACAATAGGCACAGAAACCAGAGTTCTTACTTTCATTTTTACAAGGAGGGATTATTTTATGAGTTCCTATGTCATCAGCTGCTGCTCTACAGCAGACCTTACCGAAGAACATTTCTCCAAACGGGAAATCTCATACATCTGTTTCCATTACAAATTAAATGACACCGAGTACGCGGACGATCTCGGCAAGTCCATGCCGTTCGATCAGTTTTATGCCGCCATGGCCGCCGGCGCTTCCACAAAAACATCCCAGGTGAATGCCGATGAATTTGAAGCCTATTTTGAAACATTCCTGCAGGACGGCAAAGACATTCTCCACGTCTGCCTCTCCTCCGGCATTTCCGGTGTCCTGAATTCTGCGATGATCGCCAAAGCCGACCTTGAAGAGCGCTACCCGGAACGGAAAATCCTCATCGTGGATTCCCTCGGCGCTTCCTCCGGCTATGGTCTTCTGATGGACCGCCTTGCGACCTGCGCGATGAAGGAAAACCGCTGGAAGAGGTTTACGATTTTGCGATGAAAAACCGCCTCAAAGTCCATCACTGGTTCTTCTCCACGGACCTCACCTTCTACGTGCGCGGCGGCCGCATCTCCAAAGCCTCCGGCGCAATCGGCGGCCTCCTCGGTATCTGCCCGCTGCTCAACATGGACAACGAAGGCCGTCTGATTCCGCGGTTTAAAATCCGTACGAAGAAAAAAGTCATCAAAAAATCGTCGACCAGATGGAAGAAAACGCCGAGGGCGGCCTCTCCTACTCCGGCAAATGCTACATTTCCCAGTCCGCCTGCTACGACGATGCGCGGGCCGTTGCGGATCTTATCGAGGAACGCTTTCCCAATCTGAACGGAAAAGTCGAGATCAACAACATCGGAACCACCATCGGCAGCCACACAGGGCCAGGAACCGTGGCATTGTTTTTCTGGGGGAACGAACGGGTGGATTAACTCTCCTGCACTTCCATCTAAAAACAGGGAAGAAAAAAGCTCTGTCCATTTGGGCAGAGCCTTCTTGTTTTCCTTCTATTCTTCTATCTTCCCTCTCCAACACTTCCGCACCAGTGCAAACACCAGATACCCGATGGCTGCTCCAAGCGTATTCGTCACAACATCATCTAACTGGCAGAAGCCGCGCTCTGTTAAAAGCTGCACAGTTTCCAACATCATGCTCGTGGCAAATGCCGCATACACACAGTACCACCATCTCCGAAGAAACGGCACCGCCGCCGGCAGTAATACACCGAACGGCAGAAACAGCAGAATATTTTCCACAAAATACCGGTCCGGCAGACACTGGTTTCCCCAGGTTTCAAATAGCTTCAAATCCACACCTGTTCTCGAACCCGGTTCTCTCGAAAGCAGTGTAATCGAAATCAGCATGGCAAAATAGACGGCTACCAGAAACCACGCCAGAAGCTGCCCGCCGTGCAGCGCACGGTACTGCTCCAGCCGTTTCCGTTTCTTCTGGATCTGCTGATTTTTCCACGCCGCCGCAACCGTCACAAAGCCGACACCGACTGCAACCGCATGCGGCAGATACCGGAATGTATCAAAAATATCCTGTTCAATCGTTGTCAGATAAAGAGGAATTGCCATTTACATCACCTTCCGTATTTTCGCGGCTGATCGGAAACACCCGCGAGATAATCGAGACTGCAGTCATACAGCTTTGCCAGCGTAATCAGACAGTCCAACGGAATCTCACGGATGCCTTTTTCATACCGGTTGTAGGTGTCCGGGTGACTGAAAATCTTCCGCGCTGCCTGTGTCATCGAGTAACCGCGTTCCAGACGGAGCTCTTTCAGCCGGATCAGCATTTTCTCCCGCTCCGGCGTTTCTTCTATTTTTCTGTGCATTACTTTCCTTCTTTTTCCTGCTCCGTTTCCGCCGCTGCTTTTTCTGCCTCCGGCACATAACCCGGATTGTCGTCGTATCCTTCCAGGAAATTGTGGCGGATGCCGTGCTGCTTGTAGCCGACCACGGTGTCAATGTTGACATTTTCGACACTGCGGAAAATATTGCTCTCCACGAACGGATTCACCTTTTTCAGGTTTTTGATCAGTTCCTTGACCTCCACGCGTTTCGAACGATTCTCCTCGTTATTGCAGGTCGTGCAGGTATCGGTAAACTTGCAGGCACACTGGATGAAATGCAGACCGTTATAATCTCTCCACGCCTTGATATCATCCTCGCGCACCAGATACAGCGGGCGGATCAGCTCCATGCCCTCGAAGTGGATGCTGTGAAGCTTCGGCATCATCGTCTGCACCTGCGCACCGTAGAGCATTCCCATGAGGATCGTCTCGATGACATCATCGTAATGATGGCCGAGTGCAATCTTGTTGCAGCCGAGCTGCTGTGCAAAATGATACAGATGGCCGCGGCGCATTCTCGCGCAGAGGTAACACGGCGAATTTCGACATGGTAAACCGAATCGAAAATATCGGTCTCGAAAATTGTGATCGGAATATGGAGCTCTTTGCGTTATCCTCGATCACCTTGCGGTTCTCCGGGCTGTATCCCGGGTCCATGACAACGAATTTTACTTCGAAATCAAATTTATTGTGAAGCTTTAACTCCTGAAAGCATTTCGCCATCAACATCGAATCTTTTCCGCCGGAAATACAGACAGCAATTTTATCGCCCGGTTTTACCAGCTCGTATGTGTTGATCGCTTTCGTAAATTTGGACCAGATCGACTTTTTGAATTTTTTGCGGAGACTCTTCTCCACGTCTGCCGCCTTGTCCTGCTCCTCCGGCGCGCTCATCACATCCATCAGCCAGGCGATGTAACCGCCCTCCAGGCTCACAGCGTCCCAGCCCTTTTCCTGTAATTCTTCCGCCGCTGCGACACTGAACCGGCCGCGGCTGCAGCAGATAATCGTCTTTTTGCTCCGGTCAATCGCATCATTTGTCTCGATTTCTTCTGTCTTCATCACAAGCGCTCCCGGAATCGCGCCGTGGGAGATCTCTACCGCATCGCGGATATCGACGATCTGATAGCTTGACGGATCGAGCTCTTTTAGTTCTTTTATTGAAATACTGGTACTCATGTAATTTTTCCTTTTCTAATTTAAAATGCCTTACTTTTCTTCATTCTTTCATTGTATCGTTTTTTCTGTGACTGTCAAGAAAAAACGCGCAAAAACGGGAGTCTCTGAACATTCGTTTCAAATCCTCCCCCACTTTTTTATTTTTTCCGAATATCCGCCATCGTCTTCAGCAGAAGTTCTTTCTTCCAGAAGACCAGCTGCACTTGCGAGCAGAATCGCGTAACGCAGGATTCTGTACGGGAAAATAAGATTGCAGATGATGCTTGCTCCAATCAGAAAACGGAGCACGCCACAAGAAATCCTGGACTCATCAGATTTTCCTGGATTCCTTCGTTCACCAGAATCCGTTTTGCTCACAATATAATGGCCCGAACCGAATACAGCATATCAGCCATGCCAGCGTCGTGTAACCGGCG
>ENA-OQJH01000335-OQJH01000335.1-human-gut-metagenome-genome-assembly--contig:-NODE-335-length-26875-cov-2.224914_pt1 | contig 26875 bp, 27 predicted proteins | sample MGYA00242597_ERZ504763 | MGnify/ENA primary metagenome ERZ504763 (study PRJEB26092, sample SAMD00036359) | human gut metagenome | host: Homo sapiens | study: EMG produced TPA metagenomics assembly of...
CCAACAGCTTCAGAGATACCATCTTGTTGCAGATTATCGTAGCCAGGACTGAATCTGAAATCATGGAATAATCCCCTATTTGTAGGAGGATTTTCTTTTTTTGATGTTATATTTGTACGTTTGTAGATATGGCTTGTTGCATTGTAACTCTTAATGATGTGGTGTCTTTAAAGTTACTAAAAGCAAACATATCTACAACTTTTATAGGATTAAGAAAGAAGAAGAGGAAAACCATCGAAATAAAAAAGAAGATACCACCAAATTTGACGAAGAACCAAAAATCGTTTGCAGAAGAAAAGAACAAGAGGAATCATTCACCAGGCAGGGAGATGTGTAAATTAAACTATGTATGCTTTATTCTCATTCAATCTCATCGGTCGGTGAACGGCCAGCGCCAAGGAGCAGGACTACCCGTCCCAACGGACGTAAAATTGCAACATTTTAAACCTATCTACAAATTTTATCGCCAGTTGTCGTGCACTAGCTCCCCAGTTAGCCAGTATGACATGGTCCATTTCTTACATATATTGCGATAAGCGAGGTAAAACAGTTTTTTAAGGGCGGTGTTGTTAGGGAACACGCCCTTGTTTTTTTGTCACTTTCCGTATCTGATGATGACAGTCCTCAACTGTATTTATGGTATAAATCATACGATGCATATCCGATGTGAACTGAAAGTATTCAGTAAGTTTTCCCTACGTTCATAATCCTCACATATGACATTCAGTTCTTTCAAAAGCAGAGAAATATTATTCATATTTTCTTTACCTCAAAAATCCATTTTTCGATTAAGACTACAAATAAGTTTTTCACAGTAAAATCAAACGAGAAACACTCCAGCAAAAGATCCTAAAAACAGACTTATCTCTATTATTATTGATATCCCATTTCTTGAATATTTATATTCAAATATCGGCCCAATTTGAGCCGATATTCTTAATTTAAAGGTATACGCAATATCCAACAACCTATCATTCCCAAGATAACTTTAATTGGAATTATATTCTAACCACTTCTTTATAGTTTTTTGGTTGTTTGTTGTAATCCTTCAAGTTGGTGTGGATCATCGTTCGCATATCGTATTATCAGATTAGGATTATCTTGTAGATCTTCATACAATCTTATTGCAAAGAAATTATCCTCTTCTGTTACCATCTTCTCAATCAATAATGGAATGATTTCTTTTCCCATAGCCTTTAAATCGGCATATTGAGGTAAATTTCTTGTAGTAGCAGTGTTATTACTAAGCGAGTAATGCCATGCTTCCTTCCATTCATTAAACAGAGATTCAAACCTTGAACTATCTCTACATGTTTTTACTTTTCTAGCAATCATCATCAATCATCCGGTGAGAAGATTATATTTTCGTGAATATCCTCACTTATTTCTTTCATTGCATTAGCATCTATTTCACTTAGACTACGGGTAGGAGAAACTGCCCCATAGGTTTCCACAGGAACTCCATACATTCCATTAGAAAACACACTTACAAGGTGCCACAATAGCCACATACGCCCCATCTTAGAATAAGGTGCCTCGCAATGGGGACTACCTCCAAGAGATGCATGCAGAGGGGTATTTCCCCAACCCCAAACTACAGGATAGTATCTTGATATTGAGGTTGCCCCTTTCATGTAATCATAAGCGGCATGATACACGGAACTCGCATTTTCATATCCATATCTTACTTGATCCCAAGTACTAAACTCTATCCACTTATTATTAAACCCCAACGAATAGGCAAAACAATTATATCCAGATGACGGATAATTCATAACAACTGTATTGGAATATTCAACTAAAGGAAACGATTTCCTTAAAGCATTCCTTTCAGCAGAAAAGAGAGGTCGTGGGAAAGAGTTCCTGATCAATTCGCGCTGTTCATCTGTTAATTGAGAATCCCAATTATCAGGAAGAATATACCCTCCCCCTGGTAGATTTGATCGTGTCTTAGCCATCGGTCCAATAATGCTATAAATATAATCCATAATTTCAAGGCTATCAAGCAAATTAACAGTTTGTATAGCCACTTCATTAGCCGGCTTTACAGATCCTCAACGGTACTTACAATATCTTCGCTACTACAAGCAAAGATACACAACAGAGCGTACTAACAGTTAATTGCTTCATATCACAAGTATTTAGGTGAATATTATACGAATGTATATATTTTTTTCGAGCATTCCTAACACTTTTCTGTTTTTTTACTCAATAATATTCCATTCTTTTGTTATTAAATGATATAGATGCTAGTGACTTTAAAAACCTTTTGAATATTTTAAAATAGCAGCAGCCAGAGGAGATGCAATCGCATGGTTAAATCTAGGAAATATGTATATGACTGGACAGGAGCATCCTTAAAATAAATGATTTCACCTTATCGTTTTCAATAATAAGGTGAAATCAGCATACGATTCAGGCTGAAATTATTCAGGTAAAATCTGTTCAATCTCTTTCAACTCATCTGCCATGAATTCCAAATGTTCCAGTGCTTTCAAATTGTCGGCCAACTGGTTGACAGAGCTTGCGCCCACAATCACCGAAGTCATTCGTTCATCTTTCAATACCCATGCCAGTGCCATTTCAGCAAGTGTTTGTCCACGTCGGAGGGCTATTTCATTCAACTGGCGGGCGGCTTCTACCTTTTCAGGCGTCACTTGCGAAAGCTGGAGAAAACCCGAAGAACGTGCAGCACGTGAACCTTCCGGAATACCATTCAGGTATTTATCTGTCAACAGTCCTTGCGCCAAAGGAGAAAAGGCGATGAAACCGGAACCATATTCTGCTGCCAGCGGAAGTGTTTCCGCCTCCACCTCACGGTCGAACATACTATACCGATACTGGCTGATGAGACAGGGAACACCGGCTTTTGTCATCATTTCGTAGGCCATACGTGCTTGTTCGGGAGGATATTTGGAGATTCCGATATACAGCGCTTTCCCTTGTTTCACGATATCAATCAATGTCTGAATGGTTTCCTCGACCGGAGTAACTCCATCATAAACGATGGCTATAAAAGATGTCGAAATACTCCAACCCTGTCCGGCGGAGACTTTGGTCAATGCTCGCCATCAGATTTTTACGGGAGCTATTCCTCCATAAGGACCAGCCCACATGTCATGTCCGGCTTTGGAAGAGATAATCATTTCATCCGGTAGCCTGGAAGTTCTCGCGCAAGATTCGTCCGAAATTAGTTTCGGCACTTCCGGGAAGAGGGCCGTAATTGTTCGCCAGGTCGAAATGAGTGACACCATGATCGAATGCATACTTAATCATGTCGGTTGCCACATCGAAATTGTCCACACTACCGAAGTGTGCCACAACCCCAAAGAGATTAAAGGTAACTGCAAGCCGCTCTTGCCACAATATTTATAGGGCATCCGTTCGTAGCGTCCGGCTGCCGGCTGATAACTGAAAGAGTTTTCCATAAAACAGAATGTTTATATTTTCCTTTCACAAAGAAAGGAAAATATATTTTAATAATACTTTTGAACCAGCCTAAATTTTACGGCAGCATTATTTAAATAAAATTTCCATAACAACCCTGACAGTCTCTTTACTTGAGACAATTAAACAAAAATATAAAACCGTTCTACCCCTTACAAAAAACAATAGCCGGTAGTCCACGTTACCTAAAAAAATAGAAAAATATGATAACTATCAAGGTTAAATTTAGAGAATCAACAATTAAGAAAAAGAAAGGAACCATCTATTATCTGTTGACAAGGAATAAAGAATACAGAGAGATAACAACTCCGTATAAGATTCATTCACACGAGTGGAATGACAAGCGTTCGCTAATTGCGATATCAAATGCCGAATATCAGCGCAGATATGAACTGCAACTCATTGAAAACTCCATCATCCGGGATATTCGACACCTTCAGCACATTCTGACAAGTGAAAACAACATTGATACCATCATCAAACTTTTCAAAAAAATTCAAGGTGAAAGCCTATTATCCGTATTCAGCAAGAGTGTCACAAATGATTTGTATATCAAGAACCAACCCCGAACCGCAAAATCATATATAGCTTCAGTAAAAAGTTTCCTCCGGTTCAGAAACGGAGTTGACATTTCTTTCGAAGAACTGACTCCTAAACTTATTTCAGACTACGAAAGATATCTGAAAGAGCAGCAGATATGTAATAATACTATTTCATTCTATATGCGAAACCTAAGAGCCATTTATAATAGAGCTGTCGAAGAAAGCTATACAGAACAAAAGCATCCATTTAAAAAAAGTATTCGTAGGCAATGATAAAACCATCAAACGGGCAATAGACGAAGATGTCATATCAAGATTAAAAACATTGGATTTATCGTCAAAACCACGATTGGCTTTTTCACGCGATATGTTTATGTTCAGCTTTTATGCACGAGGGATGGCTTTTATTGATCTGGCGTACCTAACCAAAGAGAATATTCAAGGAGAATATATTATTTACCGACGCCATAAGACCGGACAAGAACTTAGCATAAAACTAGAAATATGCTTAAAAACTATTATTGATAGATACTCTCATTACAGTAACGGAACTTTCTTATTTCCTGTTTTATCAGAAAGTACACAGAATTATGATAGTGCCTTGAGACTTCATAATATTCATTTAAAGAAAATCTCCGGCTTCATGGGACTTCCCAAACCTTTGACTTCATACGTGGCGCGCCATAGTTGGGCTACACTAGCCAAGAAAAAAGGTATATCTACACAAATCATCAGTGAAAGTATGGGACATAATAGTGAAAAGACAACCCGAATATATCTCTCATCTCTTGACAGGTCCGTGATTGATGATGCTAATGCCAAACTGATTTCCGGTATATAAGAATATATGCAGGACTGCAAGATGGAATTAAAGTCTATGCATAATCAATTGATTTACACATTATTGTTCACTGCAATTCTTTCTCTTCAAAAGAGACGGAATAAAATATTTATTTGCAAAAATAAACAATTTAAATCTTTACTCGCAAGTATTTCTCAAACAATATTTAAGCTATATTCAAAATAATCAGCTCACTATGAATTCAAGATACCGCAAATATATTTACCCATATTTCATAAATAAAAGGAACTTTCCGTCAGCCAAGCGCACAACTATACATCTAATTATAAGATGATTACGCACATAATACAAGTTTTATTCCGTCTCTTTTGAAGAGAAAGAATAGATAGATATTACATTTTTTTTCAATTAACGAAACAAACTGGCAAATAGTACAAGCTTAAAAACACACATACAAAAATAATCAACAAGTAAATATAATGAAAATAAGAAGTATTTTCACCCTCCTCATCCTAACTCTCCTCGTTTCATACTCGAGAGCGCAGGATATAGCCATAAAAACAAATTTACTTTACGGAGGTTATACCTATACCCCGAATCTTAGTCTTGAAATAGGTTTGGGTAAAAGAAGCACACTCGATTTAGGCGGCGGCTATAATCCCTGGAATCTTGACGGAACGGCTGAAAACAACAAAAAACTAGTCCACTGGCTAGGCGAAATAGAATATCGTTACTGGCTATGCCAACGCTTCTCCGGACACTTTTTCGGAGTACACGTTCTCGGTAGCCAATATAATATTGCGCAACAGGATTTGCCACTCATATTCGGAAAAGGTTCTAAAGAATACCGCTTCGAAGGCTATGGCTACGGAGGGGGAATTTCATACGGCTACAACTTCTTTCTAGGCATACGATGGAGTATTGAAGCCAATCTAGGAATCGGATATGCACGCTTGCACTATGACAAGTACAAATGCCAAAAGTGCGGCGAAAAGATCGGGACAGAAAGCAGAAATTATTTCGGTCCTACGAAAGCAGGAATATCACTGATATATTACCTTAAATAGACAAACAAACATGAAAAGACAATATATGCTATTCGGCATCGTGCTGTTGTTCTGCACGAACACATCAGCACAGCAAAAAGAGTATTCCGGGAAAATACACGTCACGGCGCTGTCCCTGCAACAAGAAGGGGATTCAGTGTACGTGAAACTCTCTTTCGACATTTCCGGGGTAAACGTAGATTCACGTCGTTCGATCAGCCTGATTCCCACTCTGGTAGCGGCAGGCGACAGACTGGACCTGCCCGAAGTAGTCGTCAAAGGACGTGAAAACTATAACGTGTACCGACGGGAAACCGCCTTGATGAGCAACCGGGAAAAAGCGGCGTATGCCGCAGAAGCTCCGTATGCAGTCGTCCCCGGATTCAAATCGGGGAACGCAAAAACAATTGCATACAGCGTAGCCGTGAAATACAATCCGTGGATGGCGGACGCAAAGCTGGATATGTATGAAGACCTTTGCGGCTGCGGCAATCCTGCGCGGAGGATAGGCATCACCATGCTTGCCAACCGTATAACGCTAGAGAAAATAATAGAGCCGTACGAAATAACTCCCAGCATGGCATACGTGCAACCTGTCGTCGAACCGGTAAAAAGACGCGAAATCATCAGCGAGGCTTTTCTGGATTTCGTTGTAAACAAGACCGACATCCGCCCCGATTACATGAATAATCCGCAGGAACTGAAGAAAGTCACCGACCTCGTTGCCGGGATAAAAGACGACCCGGACGTCACAGTCCGCGCGATTAACGTAATCGGCTACGCTTCACCGGAAGGCTTGCTGTCCAACAACCAACGGTTGTCCGAAGGCCGGGCCAAAGCACTGACCGATTATTTGGCTTCACGATTCGATTATCCGCGGAGTTTATACCAAGTCGCTTTCGCGGGTGAGAACTGGGACGGACTCAAAGAATGTGTAGAGGCGTCCCAAATGCCGTATCGTAAAGAAGTTTTGGAGTTCATCGAGTCTTTCCCGGCCGAATGTGACTACGCTGCCCAAGTGAGGCGAAAAAAACATTGATGAACCTGAAAGGCGGCGAGCCATACAGATACATCATCCGGGAGTTCTGCCCCTTACTTCGCAAAGCGATTTGTAAGATTGACTTTGACGTCAGAAATTTCAGCATCGAACAGGCTAAAGAGGTATTCAAAAGCCGTCCGCAAAACCTTAGCTTGAATGAGATGTTCCTTGTTGCCAACACCTACGAAAAGGGATCACAAGAATTTATCGACCTGTTCGAAACTGCCGTAAAACTATATCCCGACGACGTGACCGCCAATCTGAATGCAGCAGCAGCCGCGTTGTCACGCAAAGATACGGTCTACGCCAAGCGATATTTGAGCAAAATAGAAAAATCACTCGATATCCCCGAATACCACAACACAATGGGAGTACTGGAAATGCTTTGCGGCAACTATGACAAAGCAGCATCACACCTGAACAAAGCAACGGAAGCCGGACTGCCGGAAGCCAAACAAAATCTGGCAGAAATGACAAAGAAACAGGAGAATACCATTCTTATCAGGCAACAACAGTCAAAGAAAAAACAGCAGAGATAAACAACAAAGATTAATAACAGAGATAAATAACTGATTTATAAACACTTTTAAAAAACAGGAAAGCATAACAAAAAACAACCTCCTACAGGTAAGCATTCACCTATAGTTTGTTTAGGGACCAAACTATCAAACGGGCAAAACAAAAGCTAAAGCAAAAGCTGACGCAATTATTAAACATTTTATTTATAAAAACAATGAAGAAAATTATTTTCATGGCTTTATTCGCCGCCACTCTCTCCGCTTGCTCCAATGAGAACAACGAGGTGACCCAAGAAACAACGAACCTGAAATCACTCGATTTTTCTTTTGATGTCGCTACTCCTAAAACGAGAATGAGCGATGACGAAGTGACCACAGCAATAACAGCGGTCAGAAGCAATATTCAAAACATTACCATCGAGTATTTCAACGCATCCGATGCTTCGCTTGGCACGTATGACTTACACCCGAGCAGGTAGCTACGGCAAAAGGTGACGACCAGACTGCCGCTGCTGCAGGCCGCAAACCCGTTAATATTAGCAACATTCCCAGCGCTACGACTAAAGTGAACGTTTATATGAACGTTGATAAGAGCGCTGCCGACATCAATGACTTGCAGATAGGATACACGAAGATGGAATATCGTGGTACACCTGAAGATATCACATTGAAAACACCAGGAGGGGAAAGAACAGACGGCAGCACGAACGACCTTTACAGTGTCGAAGTTTCCGTGGCGCCTGTATTGTCACGTTTCGAGTTTCACGGCAAGGCATCAGACATTAAGGTGAATAGTTCAACAAGCGGTACACTACCAACCGGAGTTACAAACGGAACAAAAGACCAGGCTAAAGCCATGTAAGCGATGCCACAATTGCAGCGGCAGAGAAAGCCGCTCAAGAAGCGTGGAGAAAAGCAAATCCGGGAGTTGCGGATCCTTCGCCATGGAGCTTCACATACACCGTCACGTATGAATACGATGCTGCATACACGATTACAGATATTGACGGATATTATATGAATAATATTCCTCTCACCAAAGGTGGAAATCTGGTCATAAATGCCAACAACGGTACAGGTGACTGGAACGATGCTGCTAAGGATAAATATAAAATAGATGGTGATATGGAAAAAATGTTCGATACCACTGTAGAAGCAGACAAAGTTATCGCATACAATTTATTCCCTCAAACAGCAACAAACGGCACAGGCGCCAGCACTACCGATGTAAAAACAAGTATGCCGCACTTCGTCCTGAAACTTGCCACTAGCGGTACAGCCTCCACCCGATGGCTGACAATCCGTGCATTGAAAGCTGCGGATGCATTGGTTACCTCTTTCGACGCCGGCAAAGTATATGTACTGAATGCCGCCGATATTAATATCAATCAATATTCCGCCAAGCTGAAAGTTACCGCTAACGATACAGCTGGTCCTGAAATACCGGAACCCATAGACCCGACAGACCCGAATCCGGAACCGGTAGGCAAAGACCTCGACGTTCTTGTCAAGATCACCGAGTGGACCATTGTCAACGTGAAACCCGAGTGGTAATTACGACCATTACCGGACGTTAAACGACGCATAAAAAGGGGGGACGTGGCTGATTACCACTTCCCTTCACGAAGCCGTCTCCCTTCCCCCGGAAAGAATGACGGCAACGGGTGATAACCGCACCCTGTAACGGTTAGTATGAGATTCATTTTTTGATGCAGAATTATGAGAAAAGTCTTTTTCGTAGGGTTGATTGCCATGCTGACAGGTTGTAGCCAGGAGAGCCGCGTTGCTTCACCGGAAGCTCCGGCATCGAGCTACAAATTAATTTATCGTTAGGCAGCGTCTCCACCAGAGCCGTAGACGACCCCATCACCGGCAACGACGGCAAAGGATATGTATTGCCTTTCACAGAGGTAAAAACGCTGAAAGTCGATTTATACCAATCTCTTGAAGCCGCTCCTATATTCACCTATACAGCCACCGATGCAGAGATTGCAGGCATCAGGAATACCGCCATCGGAGAATTGGCAAGACTCTCCATACCCAAGATTCCGGTAACAACCCAATACGTGAAAGTGACGATAAACCGGTTTAAAGAGGAGAATCCGCTTATCAACCAGTTACAGGTGAGCAGTCAGGACGACCCGCCCGCCCCTACCATGAACCGGACAGAGATTCCTTACGAAGGAGTTACCAAAGAAATTATCGTCATCCCCGAGGAATCGGATCCTTTCTCCGTCAAGGTGAAAGCCATCGTGGAAGTGGCTCCCGTATTGAGCCGGTTTGAAATCATACCGGGCGAAATCGTGGTCACCAACCTGCAACCACAGGCGCTTCATTCGACTGGACGGACGGAACCGCAGGCAGAGACAAAATCAAGAACTTCACCGAAGCCGATATCACCGTAGCCGAAGCAGGCGCGCGGGAGAATTTCAGGAAGAAATACGGAACGAACGCTACCGCTGCCGCTATCTATTCCTATCGTGTCCGGCTCATCCGGTCGCCCTTCCCCGACGGCTTCGATATCAACAGCACGCCAACCGGATTCTATTTTTATATGAATTATTTCAAGCCGAGCCTCAACGCCGCCACCATCATAGAGAACACTAACGATGGTATCTCCGACTGGAACATGACCACAGGTTTTGCTGAATACAAGAAAGGAGGACAGCAGTCCAATATGTATGACGCAAGAACATCAGAGACTACAAAGGTGAACGCTTTTCATCTTTTTCCCCAATCGGTGGCGGCAGACGCTACTTTGCAACAAATCAAAGACGGAATGCCTCATCTGATTATGGGCTTTAGTACCGATAAGATAAAACGCTGGCTGACGGTCAGGGCATTCAGCGACAAAAGTAATAATGAAATTATCAACGCATTTAAGCCGGGGTATTGCTATTCCCTCGATCTTGATGATGTCGTTATCACCCATGGTCATTGGTTTGGAGGTTCGCATTACCGATGGCGATAAAGTGACGGAGTCAGATCCCATCATCAAAGATTTCGATCAGACGTCTCACGTGCCCGAACCTGAAGGCGCAGATCTAGCACTCGGACTTCGTGTCTCCAAGTGGAGAGACAAAGACTTGGAAGTAGAACTTAACCGGAGAAAATAAAAGAAAGAATGAATAGAACATATTTCATAGGAATACTCCTGATTACTGCATCTCTTTTCGCAGGATGCACCAAAGAGAACACGGAAGATTGCTTTTCGGGACTCAGACTCGATTTCTACTTCACCCATCATACCGGCAACGGCAATCTCTTCGGCGAAAAGGTGCGGCGGATTCACGTGTACCTGTTTGACACGGAGGGCATACTTCAACTCCACGCGACAGACAACGGAGACAAACTGGAATATAGTTACCTGCAAAACGGACAGATACAGACGGTGTCAAAACCGAACCCGTGGGGAAAGCTCTCTGACGAGTATGTGATGAATCTGGATAAAGTGCCGCCGGGAAAATACAGAATTATATCATGGGCGGATAACGGGCAGAAAGACAACACTACTTATTTTCATGGAGAAATGAAAAATCCGGCAAGCCATAATTTAAGGAAAGACGTCACGCTGGGAGCGACAATGGCGGACGACCTCTATATGTTCTTAAAATGCCGGACGCATCCGGACTGCCCGAAGAACTTGTTCCGGAAGCAGAGGAGATAAACGACCTGTGGTATGGCGCGGCAGGCTCCCGCCATCCCCAAAGCGATATGTATACCTATGAAACCGTGGAAGTTAAAAACAGCGTGGTCACCGCACGCCGCATCGAACTGATCCGCAACACCAACCTACTGAAAGTCACTTTAAGCGGACTGGAACATCTCACGCCGGAAGTCCGGGACACGCACGCCGCGAACCGGGATACGGACTTCAAACTGTGGGCGGTTGCTACCGACGAGAGGTATAAGTCCGACAACACATTTGACGGGTACACCCGCTCCGTCCGCTACTCTCCATTCAAGACATTGATGGACGCGAACACGCTCTCTGCCGACATCAAGGTATTGCGGCTGACAATGGACCGCCCGGTGCTTTTATATATCGAGACACCCGGCGGACGCAGGATTCCGGAACAGCCGATTGACATCGTCAGTATGCTGTTCAAGGCACGCAACCCCGACACGGGAGCGTATATCTACCAATCGCAGAGCGATTTCGACCGGATATACGAACATCCGGTGGAAGTACGCATCGGCGCTAACCTGAACATCAGAATCTTTATCGGAGAATGGGAAATTGTGAACGTGAAACCTGCTGAATAGGATATGAAAATGAGAATAAGATATAGAATACTGGCATTGGCCGCGGCCGCGCTCCTGTCGGCTGCGCCAAAGAATCCGCTGTGATGAACCTGCCTGAAGCGGAGAAAGTGACCGTACAGATAAAGACCAAAGCCCTTACCGGCAGCGTGGTGGAGGGAGTGACCATAGAGAAAGTGCGTTTCATGCTCTTTCAGAATGAGACATTATTAAATAATTATACCACTTCCAACGGGACGCTGAACATTGACGACAGCGGGTTGTTCAATCTTGCTGTCAGCCCGGGAGTATATTATTTCGCCGCCATCATCAACGAGACGCCCGAACTGACGGAGAAACTGAATGCCGTGACGAAGCGTACGGATATCGACGGCGCCGGATTCGACTGGCAAAGCAGCGCGCTGACCTCCGGCAATATGCCGTTGGCCAATCTGGGAGAGATAAAGATTCAACCGGGAACGACGTCCGGACAAGGAATGGCGCAACTGCGCCCCGTATACAATTCGGAAGGCGGCAGATACAAAGGTGATTTCACGACAGCATCCACAACCGCAACCATCGATATGCCCCGCGTGATGTCGCAAGTATCCGTGTTTTTGCGACAGGACGATGCGGTGACGGAAGAAATAAAAATCAGCAACGTGCAGGTTAGCAATATACCGCGTTACAGTTATCTGATAGACCAACAGGATACCGACAATACCAATCTGAATCTTTTCAACGGTCCCGAATTTACAATTTCCGCATCCGAGGGAGACAAAGAGTACAACGGCAAACAGTACCACTCCTTTCCTACCGCCATTATTGCGGAAAAATCGTTCTATAAGGATGGAGCAGACGACGAGACAAAAGCCGCCGACCCGGATAATGCCGCTTATTTGTTTATCAACGCAACTTATGGGGGCGTACCCACTACGTACAAGATACTGCTCCGTGAAGGAGATGCTAATTTCAGGCTACTCCGCAACACTAATTATAATGTGTATGCGACCATTAAGCAAATAGGCAGCAAAGGCATCTATGTGGTGATTGAACCTGTCAAACTGTACAATATCGCGGTTAATTGGGAACCGGTAGAAGGACTGGTTATCGTGAGCGACCGGGAGGCGGACTTCAACAAGAATGTCAATGTGTGGAGTGACTACACGGCTTATTCCGGCATACTTAAAGTATATAAAGGCGACGCTACCACGATGTGCTGTTCAAATACGGCAGCCTGATAGCTACCAGAAATGATGCTACGGCTATTGCAGAGCAGGGGTTCACTGCCCCGACGGCTGTTGAAACGACCAACGATGTAATCTGGTATCCCGGAAATTTCGATGTGACAGGTATCGGTAACTGGATGATGTCCCTTATATTATGGATGCGAGTAGTATTACGTCAGGGAATACGCCCGAACTGGTAGCATCGGGTAAGGGAGATCCCTGCCGTCTGGCAGCATTATCCCCTCATCAGATAGGCGTGGAAGGGAAGATAGACAACCAACAGTGCACATGGCTACTCCGGCAGATTATCAAAGATTACTGAATGCACCAACGGGACAGGCAGCGAAAATGATAATGGATACCATTCTTTTCATGAACTGCTGATACCCAATGTCAAATACCGCAATGAAAGCGGAGTACTGCAAAGCTCATATAATAACAAGGGAAGTTATTGGAGTACAGAAAACAATCAGGCCTTTTCTTTCGAAAGCCGGAATCCGACAACAGCAGCGCTTAACACCACTGCTCCCGGACAAGGTTTACCGTTCGTTGCGTAAGAAACAACATTCCTGAAGCCCGTATAACAATCAATCCTCCTACTTCCGTAGACTATAAGGGGGCAGCCGTCAACGGACTTCCTTTCTATATAGACAGCAACGTGCCATACTGGAAAATGGAACTTATCAAGAACGGAGAACACGCAGGCACCTCCATGGATTTCGATGACTTCTCATTCGAGCCTTTAGCCATAGGAGTGACGCACGAAATCGAAGGCTCTTATACCCAGACTCCCAAAGCATACATTGCGCGCAAGAATCAAGAAACGAAGACCGTACTTTTGGAGTAAAATTCACTTCCATGCACTTCACCGGTGAAGAGAATACTTATTATTTCACTATAAAACAGAATAGATATAGCATTAGCGGAAGACTAAGTATCAATAATCTGGAAGATAATAATAGAATTAAAAAAGGGGGAGGCAAGTATACCATACATATTGAACTCACTCCTGATGACGTACCTATGCCTGTAGGGGCTGAACTTAAAGTTCGATATACCTATCTTGGTGCTTCCCGTGGTGAAGAAAGCACAATCGCCACCACTATAAATGACAGCCAACGTGAATATGACGTGGAACTGAACATCCTCCCTAATGATACGCCGGATGTTATCGGACTGGTATTTTATGTATACATGAACGAAAAAGGCAGTTTGGGATATCGCGAGATAACATCAGATTCTTATTACCAAAATAATTAGTTACAATGAGAAATAGAATAACAAGCATAATCATAGTAATGGCAATAATGACTCTGACCTCATGTGTCAGAGAAGAACTTTTGTCATCCTCCCGCAATGGAAAAGAAGGCGAAAGCGTAAAAGTAGAACTTAGTTTTAAGATACCTCCGGCTTCGAGTCCTCAGGAACTACAATCGAGAAGTATGTCCACTGATAATGCTTTCTCTGTAGAATTCTTCAAAGAGGCGTCTCTGACAAAAACGCGGTCGAGTGAGGTGGCAGAGCTATATAATCTGTGGTTATTTCAGTTTCATAGTGACGGCTCCATACATGGTTCGCCCCAGCAAGTATCCGACCAGGTGACGATGGTAAACGAAATGGCTCTATTAAACGTCACGCTACGTGTGGGTACTGACCAGACACTCTACATTGTAGCACTTGGCAAAAAAGTAACCGTAGCGAGTAACCTGATGGAAGTCCGGACTATCAAGGAACTTGAAAACCTGCAACTGGACTATGTCGACAACAGAAACGGACTCTACTATTCCCGAATAACCAATGAGAGCGAAATCCCATACGCCGGAGCCGCGAAAGGTATCAGCGTAAATAAAACAGGAAATAGCGACAGTGGTGAGATTGTTTACGGCACACCGGATGGTTTCTCCGGCGGCATAGAAGTCAAACGTCTGGTATCACGCATCACACTGAAGCACAAATTCGATGTCACGGAAAACACGCTTGAAGGCATGAGACTGCTCAAAGTACCAACCAAACTGTGTATCAATCCCGCATCAGCAGATAAAGACGTAATAGACAATATCCCAATGGCAGACCTGGAAAGCGACAATGCTTTCGGGGATGCGGACAAGGACACGGATGGTTTCTTCACATCGCAATGGTATGTTGCGCAGAATAAACAAGGGACCGTAGCAGATATAATATCCGAAAGAGACAGATACCGGAAAGTGACTGACGGATCGGGAAAAGCGCCCGAAGCCGGCACAAATATCGAAGCGTGGTCATATGCCAAAAGCAATAGAAGTCTTTATACAGTCCACCAGATATACGTTGGAAATAACAACACAAACAATTTCGATGTGGAAATAAACAGCTACTATGCTCTTCGAACAATCATCAATTCTGTAGATCTTAATGACGGACGTATCCGCTCCTACAAAGCCGTCCAGAAGTTTATCTTTCTTCCTCCGCCTCTGCTACAGGCAGCGGAAGCGGAACAGGGACAATAAGCGGAAACACCAATGTATATTTTGACGCTCACTACGGATGGCGGCCTGTTATCATCTATGCACAAGGGCGTAAGGTGACTGTCGGCATTTATAAGGATGCACAATGTACACAATTAGCCAACATGAACTCTCCAACGGAAAACTGGCTTCAACTGTCATCATACCCCAATTATACGGAAGTGGTACGTAATGGTGGCGCAAATGTGCTCACAAACCAGATAGAAACCAATATTTTCGTACCGACACGGTTCAAACTATACCTATATGCAGACGAGTATATCACTGACGAGAATGGAGTGATTACAGACCCCGAATTCGATAGAAACAAGGTTTATAATGCTGCTACAGCCAACTACCCGACCAAATTCGTGTCTGAGCGAACTCTCTATGTAAAAGTAACGACCGAAGAAATTACCGCTGAAGGAACCTCCAAAAAACGAGAAGGGAAGTATACCATTAAGACAAAACGAGGACATTATGTCGGTCGTATTTGGCGGTGATATAGAGGACGGACAGTACACAAAGGACTCATCATTGATGCATTTAATGAGAACAATTTCCAAATTGACGATGAAATAGCAACAGCATACTACATGTACTTCGGATATTATAATGTCACGACCAATTATGTATGGAGTGAGGGTAAAACTCCCGAGAAAAACTACCCCAATTTTATGAATGGCAAGCAAGCAACATTTAATTTAGCAACGAATCCTGACAACTATGTTGTTAATAATGGGCAAGAGAGCATTATTCCACCTATGCGGAAAATCAATGGTAATATAGATTTATATCAATATAATTACTATAATAGTTTCCATGCAAGATTCTGTCATGATTTAAACAGAGATAAAAACGGAAACGGTGTGATAGATTATCTACCGAATGATCCTGAAAATAATGAATTTGAATGGTATCTGCCATCCATATATCAGGCATTCGGGATACTGACCGCCGCGGGAACTATCATTTATGATGCCCCGAACGCATTAGCATTGGAAAGAAATGCAACCGAAGCTACCGGTTGGACAATGGAAGGGGGGGGCTGGTATTCCAGCAACACAGGTAAAAACGGTTGGAAATGGGTTCGCTGTGTCAGAGACATACCTGTTCCTCCAGAAAGAAAAGCAGGAACCAAAGTAACCACAATATACAGACAATGGAGACATCTATGCCCTGATAGATTTATCAACTCTGCCTTACGGAATCACAGATAGAACCACTGCAGAAGGGAAAGCCGAGCTATATGAGGAACTGGACCTATACAGTTATTCTACAAAAGGTACGGAATATGACCCGGGTAACCCTCAAAAAGATGCTTCCCGGCCATTAAATAAAAAAGTTTTTCGCGGAAGAAAAAATTATCCGCCGAGTAAGATGACTACTACCGTCAAACTCGAAACTTTAGTGTCCTCTTTTTCTTCACCAAGATTTATCGTATCACCTACGGACGTATATAATGATGGCGACACGCAAAGTAACTCTAAAAGCAATATACTTCAAGACACTGAAGGTACTCCACAGCCTAATAGTATCACAATGACTTGGGCTGAAGCGAACGGAAGACTCAATACTGCCAATAGCCAAGGCTGGAATATCCCATCAAAAGCAATGAATACCGGATGTTATGCCTATAAAGGTAAGAGCGGAAAAGACGAGCCTGGAAGTTGGCGCGTGCCAAATAGTCGAGAATTATCCATGATTTTAGTATTCGCTCACGAATTAGAACGGTTTTCTTTAGAAACAGGTTTTGAGAAGTTAAACAAGGCAAAAGCGGCGGATTATTTCAGTAATGGATATTGGAGTTCCACAGAACAAAGTTCTACTTTATACTCTCTAAATGAAGCAACGAGTGGTCTTATTGATGTAAATTATGGTCTTACTATATACGAACGTGCTCATAAAGACTACACAGATAGATACCGGCTACGTTGCATCAAAGACATTCCATTGAATTAGCAACAGCAAAGCCAAACGATATTCTACAATTTCTCTAATAAGTCTACCTTTGCCATACAACGGTGCAGGGGTAGACTTATTAGAGAAACTTATTGGAAACTTCATTTCCGCATTTTAACCAACAATTTGTTCCTCACCGAGAAACTGTAGTTTCCTCGGTGTGGAAACACTTGTTTCTCGGTGAGAAACGAGTTCTTGGTTTTAAACCAATGTACAGGAGTAAATTCAACTAATTAGAATTGGAAATATATGAACGGCTGAATCTCCGAACTCTTCATCTGAATAACCAGATAAATCAAAGCTACCATCAAAACAGCTTTTCCTACGAAAGGCAAACGGATCACTCCTCGACAAACTGCATTTTCCCAACTATCGGGAGCAAAATGAAGCAGGAAGCCAAGCAACATCAACGCAAACACTTTCCAATATCCTTCTAGTAATTGCGGGAACAGTTGCGGACGGAAAGTGGTGAATATCTGTCCCAGCATATCCATTGAATTCTGGAAATCGGCATTGCGGAAGAATATCCAGCAGAAGCAGACAAAATGGAAAGTGATAATTACTCCAAACACACGTCGCCAACCGTGATTTTCTTCTCCTTTCTTACGACCGGTGATAGACATCCACATTTTATGTAATGCCAAAGCTACTCCATGAAAGGTTCCCCAAAGAACGAAGTTCCAGGAGGCGCCATGCCACAAACCACCAATAAACATGGTAATTATCAGGTTGAGGTATTGTCGGAATTTACCTTTTCGGTTTCCTCCCAGAGAAATGTATAAATAATCTTTTAGCCAACTGGATAAAGAGATATGCCAACGCCGCCAAAACTCCGTGATAGAGGCCGACTTATAAGGAGAATTAAAGTTGAGATTGAAATGGAAACCTAATAACAAAGCGATACCGATAGCCATGTCGCTATATCCGGAAAAGTCACAGTAAATCTGCAGAGCATAACCATATACGCCCATCAGATTCTCAACACCAGAATAGAGAGTAGGGTTGTCAAAAATACGTTCTACAAAGTTGACGCTGATATAATCGGATATGATGGCTTTCTTGAAAAGACCGGAAACGATCAGAAAGATTCCGCGTCCGAACATCTCCTGCGAAACGAATAAGGCTTCCGGATTGCGGGATAAGTCGCGGGCACGCACGATAGTCCTGCCACCAATTGGGGAAGAAAGATACGTAGAAGCATAGTCCAAAAGATTGGTCAATGGCTTTATTTCCTTTCGGTAAACGTCGATGGTGTAGCTCAATGACTGGAAAGTGAAAAAGGAGATGCCGACCGGCAGGAATATATCGAGAGCAGTAAATTCTCCTCCCATCAATGACGCAATCACTCCACCCAGAAAATTGGTATATTTGAAATAGACAAGAAGTCCTAAATTAACTCCCAAACTCAAAGCAACCAATCCTTTACGTTTCCAATAACCCTCTGCACGATCCATAAGTTGCGCAAGGAAGAAGTCGGCAACGGTGACTATGGCAAGCAGGAAAAATAGGTGCCGCTACTCTTATAGTAAAATAATAGGAAAAGAGAGTAACAAACATGATAACGGGCGGTGTATTTGCGTTGTAGCAACACATACACCACCATGAAAGCAGCGAACAACCAAAGGAAGATACCGCTGCTGAATATCATTGGCGCTTGCGGATCGTAGGTAAGTACCTCTTTCAGTCTACTGAAATCTATATCAATGGGAAACATAGTCATTATATGCTTTGATAAGTGCTTGGTATAATAAATTTCCTTGCAGGATGTATCCTTCGGGTAAATAATGTACATGATCGGGCCGCATCAGTTTTGCGTCCGTCCAGTTCGTGCAGGCACGGCGCTTCCCTCCGACTACATCGTACATATCCCACACGAGCAGACGATGGTCTTTTGCATAACGACGAATGGTTTCCGCTGCTGTCGCTGTACGTGGATTGATGCATACGTGCGTCTACGCCTTCGCTGCCGGAAACTTTCATAAGAACCGGGAGGGGTAGTCAGAAGAATGGGTACGTTAGGAAGACTGTCGCGCAACAGTTTCACCAGTTCATCCATCTGATTGTAGTGCACATTTATATTATAACTCCGGTTATGGCTTTCATTGGTTCCGAAAGAGAGAATCAGCAATTCGGGCTTCAGGGCGGCGATTTCGGCAATACGATCCGGATGGGTAAAGGTAAGGCAAGTAGCTCCGTTGACGCCTTTATCTATATAAGAAACAGCACCGAAAGTTTCTGTCAAACGGGCACCGGTGGTTTGAGGGTAGATATGCCACGTACATGGCTGTCGCCAATATGAACGATGCGGACTGTATCTTCGGAGAGTCCGGCACGCACCTGACGGAGATGTTCAAAGACGGGAGCCAGCAGAGCGATGCTGTCAATAACTTCGTTCCGGCCAGTTTCGCGGAAAGCTGAAGGGAAGGATATTTGTACAGTGATCGTATCATTCGCCCAGTTCATTTCCCGTAAGGGCTTTATAAGTTTTGCGGTCTTTCCCAGTGGAGGACATACAGGTATACGATCTTGTGCGATTGCTTCCGCAAGGAAACAAGGAACACTCAACATACCGGCGAGAATAAGAATAAAGACAGACTGCAGATTATTCTTGCTCATAAGCACGCCTCCTGTCGTATTGTTCCTTACCATAAATCATCGTTTCATAAAGTAGTCCCGCCAAATGCTTGCCGCCACGGAAATTTATATGTGTATAATCGTAGTTTGCCATAGAGGGTTTGGCATGAACGAGTTTTGCCATGCTGCCCTCTCCGCCCATTGCTTCAAACATATTCCAGAATGCAATGCCGCTTTCAGCAGCAATGTTCTGCTGATAACGAATCAGATTCTTCACACCGGGCATGGTACGAAGTTCACCGTTCTCGTTTTTAGAATCACGGTCGCCGACGCTCAACAACAGGATTCCTGCTTGTGGGAAACATTCTTTCAAATGCTCGATAGCTGTGAGCAGTCCTTTTTGATAGTTATCATAATTACGTCCCCGTTCGGTAGCTACATTCAAACCATATTCGAGGATAATAAGGTCGTAAGGACGTTGACGGTTAAACTGTTTCAACATTTGTGGAGGAATGCCCCGCAAAGAAAGACCGGAACTGCCACGCAACGAGAAGTTGTCGAGAATGATTCCTTTCTTTCCATCCATTGCCAAACCATAGAACAATGTAGAGTCTGCACGGTCTACTGTCCAACGGATAGAGCCGATGCGTCCGTCTACCTGGATTTGCTGCAATCCGTCGGAAGGGCCTAATGAATAATTCTTGTTTTCTCCTTTGTTCACACGGACAGAAAGGAGGACGGAGTCTCTGCTATGGAAGAAGATGGAGGCACGCTGGCAAGTATCGAGCAGGGAGGCATATTTATTTTGCCCGCGCAGTTCTACATAAGCTCCGTTACGGGGAACAAAATAGTGACCGGATATGCCTTGTTTCTTCTTATCGAAATAGACGCTGTCTGTTACCGCATGACTGGACCATCCGCCAAACGTATGCCGCACCGTAGGACGGTAACCGCTTGTCATGGAAGTAATGGTAACAAAACCTACACCACAACCGCCGAATTGTTTCTGAAGCATTTCGCGTAAGTCAGCGGTAAAGATATCCGCTTCGATAAAGGAATCTCCGAATACGGCAATACGTACCTGTTTGTCATCGGAATCACTGGAAGAGACACGGTCGAGTGCTTTATAAAAAGGAGCCATCCCCCGGAGAGTGGAATCACTGTAATCTTCAATGCAAGTCATACCTGTACGACAGGTATCTACAAAGACAGGTTTTACAACAGGAGGCAAAGGGATGCTGTCCGAATCAGCTGCGGCAGTCTCTGATTCCGGATAACGAAGGTCGCTCAAAAGGTCTACACGCCTCATCGTGTGCCCGTCAATAGTCAGCGCCGGAAGCCAATGAAGCCCGAGTAAGACTGCAAACACAATCAGTACGAACCACAACGAATATTTCAAATAATTCTTTATTATCTCCATCTTTACAAGTAGATATAGGCACTATTTTAGTTCTTGTTTTTACCCGGTGCCGAGCTACCTCTTCCTCAGTGCCGAACCATCTCCTTATCGGTGCCGGAGGAGGCTTCATCGGTGCCGGACATTTTTCAGGCTGCAAAGATAGAGAAAAGCAATAAAAAAGAAGGGAGAATCTACATTATTTATGAGATTCTCCCTTTTTACTTATTACATGCCGGACATCGGTCAGATAGTCCGTTCAATGTTCCACACAAATGCCCGCAAGCCTAATTGCTCCGTTTCCAAGTCCATCTTATGCAAGGTGTCGAGCAACGGATCGACTTTGCTGTCATCGACTACCGTCAGGATAGCCGAACACATACTTGGCCAGGCATGGCTTCCGAAATGCGGATCGCCTGTCTTTGAACCACGTCCCTGTACTTTTTCAAGGTATGTAAAGCCACGACAACCCAAACGGTCGAGTAATGCCATGATTCGTTCGTAATAAGCCTGATCGAATGTTATCAATACTGATTTCATATTTCTTTTCTTTATTATTTCTTAATAATACTGTCTTTATTCGCCTGGAAGTAAACATCCAATTCACGTTGACGACGGAGCTTACGACGACGGTTCTTAATACCTGTTCCTGCAAATACACAATATAAAGTAGGGATCAAAATCAATGTCAAAACAGTAGAGATCGTCAAACCACCGATTACGGCAATCGCCATCGGACTCCACATTTCAGAACCCTGACCGCCACCGATAGCCATCGGAATCATACCAAGAACGGTAGTGGCAGTGGTCATCAATACCGGGCGGAGACGGCTCTTACCAGCGGTTACTACAGAGTTCAACACTGCCAGTCCACGTTCGCGACAAAGGGTGATGTAGTCGATAAGCACGATACCGTTCTTCACCACAATACCAATCAGCATGATACCTCCCAACAAACTCATGACACTCAATGTACTGTTCGTAAAGAATAGTGCCATCAAGACACCGCTAAAAGCAAACGGCAGGGAGAACATAATAATGAACGGATAGGTCAGTGACTCGAACTGTGCTGCCATCACGATAAATACGAGCACAACAATCAGGATGGCAAGTGTTCCCAAATCGCGGAACGAATCCTGCTGGTCTTCGTATGAACCGGAAATCTGAATGGTGACATCTCCCGGAAGATCCATTTTATCTATCACCTTATTACCGGCAGCTACTACGTCGCCCAACGGAGCACCGGAGATTACTGCGGAAACGGTTACAATACGTTCGCGGTCTTTACGTTCAATAGTAGGAGGCGCGAAACGTTCGACTACCTTTCCGACATCTTTCACACGAACGGATTGTCCTTGCGCATTGTAAATGAGAATATTTTCGAGACTTTCCAGACTTGTACGGAATTCAGGCGCATAACGCACTTTGATATCATACTCATCTCCATCTTCACGATATTTAGACGCTACTGCACCATTGACACGATTACGTAGATAGTTACCGGCTGTTGAAAGATTCAAGCCATGCATCGCCAATTTTTCACGGTCGAAGTCTACCTGATATTCCGGCTGGTAGTCACTACGACTGATATTTACCTCGGTCACACCTTTTACTTCAGCAATTCACGTTTCAGACGGGCTGCTACACTATCGGTCATTGTCATGTCGTATCCGTAAACCTCAAAGTCGGCACTTGCCTGTGCGGACATACCCGTGTTACTACCACCGAGAATTACCTGTGCTTTACTAAATTCCGGATAGGCTTTCAAATCTTCACGCATCTCATCACAGACTGCTTCCAAAGTGATATCACGATCGCCCGGATCCACCAAACTGATGTTGAACGAGATAATATGCGAACCGTTGTCCTGCATAGATGCCCAAGTATTATCGGAGTCAGCCTGACCGACGGTGTAGTTGCAGACTTTCATGATGTCTTTATACTTCGTCAGCCATTGGTTGGTTAATTTCTCCGAAAGTTCCTGCGCTATCTCTTTTCGTGTACCGATCGGAAGCTCCAACTGTACAGCAATACGAGCATTATCCTGTGCCGGGAAGAACTCCGTGCCGATGCCCTTTGCACACAGCAAACTGACAATGAAGAAAGCAATACATCCCACAATGACAATCGGACGATGACGTACAGCCCAATTCAGCATCTTCGCATACCAGATATCGAGTCCGTCAAGCGCTTTCTCTATCGGAGTAAAGAAGAGCTTGAACATCTTCGACGGTTTTTTCTGCAAACGAAGCAACTGGGAACAGAGCATCGGAGTCAAAGATAGTGCAGCGACCGTAGAAATAAACATGATGGCACACATCATCCAACCCAACTGTTTGAAAAGTACACCGGACATAACCGCTTACCATTGTCAACGGGAAGAACACGGCAATCATAGTCAGCGTAGAAGCGACTACAGAAATTGCCACCTCATTTGTTCCGTGCACGGCTGCCTGTTTCGGATCGGAGCCACGCTCGATATGGGTCGTTACGTTTTCAAGTACCACAATCGCATCATCCACTACCATACCGATAGCGATAGAAAGTGATGAAAGCGAGATGATATTAATCGTATTTCCACTAATCGCCAGGTAAATGAACGAGGCAATCAACGAAAGCGGAATGGTGATACAGATAATCAATGTAGCACGCCAGCGTCCCAAGAAAAGGAACACGACGATGACAACGAAGAGCAAGGCATAAACAACGGTTTCCGTCAAACTGTCGATGGTGTTCAAAATGTTGTCGGAGGTATCGACAATGACACCGATCTTCACGTCACTCGGCAGGTTCTTCTGAAGCCTCGGCAATGCGTCGGCCACTTTCTTGGAGATTTCTACCGAATTGGCTCCCGACTGTTTCTGAACAACAATCATCGCACCTTGCACACCATTGTTATAGGTTTCCTGTGCACGTTCTTCCACAGTATCGACGATTCGGGCTACATCACGCAAAAAGACATTTGCCCCATTATGCGTACCTACCACTACGTCTGCCAACTGTCGGGAATCATCGAATTCACCTTCTACACGCAACGCGTATGTTTCACTACCGATATCGAAGTTACCACCGGGAATGTTCTTATTCTCAGCGCCGATAATGGAACTGATTGTTTCGATAGTCAGGTGATAGGCTTCCAGTTTATTGGGGTCGCAATATACCTGAATCTCACGTTGCGGCGCACCACTGATAGACACGGTTCCGACTCCCGGAATACGTGCCAGCGGGTTTACCACACGGTCGTCCAATATCTTATAAAGCGCTGACTGACTCTCATTGGCCTGTACGGAAAGCAGCACGATGGGAATCATGTCCGTACTAAATTTGAAGATGATCGGATTCTCGACATCATCGGGAAGCTGCGAACTTACCATGTCGAGTTTATCACGCACATCATTGGTCAGAACGTCAATATCGTTACCAAACTCGAACTCCAATGTAATCAATGACATATTCTCGGAAGAACGGGAGGTGATATGTTTCAAGTTGCTCACCGCGTTCAACGTATTTTCGAGCGGGCGAGTCACATTATTTTCTATATCCGAAGCACTTGCTCCGGGGATAAGCGGTCATTACCATGATTGTATTCGTGTCAATGTCCGGATACAAGTCGATAGGTAACTTGGACAAAGAGAAAAGACCAAAAATCACCACTGCAGGAAGCAGAGGGAGGTCATAATCGGTTTCTTAACCGCACCTTCGTATAAACTCATGTTATTTTATTTAAAAGCCTCTCCCCGCTCCTCTCCCCAAAAGAGGGAGCCGGAAGATCGTTTTGAAATCAGGTTAATTAATAAATGCATCGGGCGAAAGGTACTGAACACCTCTTATTTGGAAGAAGACTGGGAAGAGGCTTCCACCTCTACTTCCATACCGTTCACCAAACGTGACTGTCCGGCAACTACCACCTGTGAGTTATCCGGTACACCGGATTTCAACTCATACTCCGTACCCATGCGTCTACCCAGTTCGACTTATTATAAGATACTTTACCGTCTTTATAAACGAATACATAACGGTCGCCGGAACCTGCCTGCTTAACGATTGCCAAATCGGGAACAACGACGTTTTCTGCTGTACCGAAGTTCAATGTCGCACGGGCAAACATTCCCGGACGCACACGCTGGTCTTTATTATCCAGTCTGATCTCTACCTGGAATGTACGGGTAGTGGCATCTATGGTAGGGTAAATCAGATTGATGGTTCCTGTAAATACTTCATCGCCATATACATCGAGTTTCACGTCGACAGGAGTACCTTTTTCACTTTCGTGAAGTAAGTTTCGGACACGTTAATCAGGAGTTTCACCGGAGTGATCTGTTCTACTACAAGTACGGGCTCTCCACCGCTGTACATATCGCCATTATCATAGTTGCGTGCAGTGACCACACCATTGATAGGGCTTTGCAAAGAGGTATTCTCCAACAGATTCTTATAAGCGGTTTGCTTCACATCGAGTTGCATCTTCGAAGCATCCCACTCTGATTTGGACGCACCGCCCACTTTATATAATTCGTCGATACGGTTGAATTCTATTTCCTGATTATCTAGTTGCAGCTTCGTCTGTTTCAGGTTGGCTGCATCCATCTGCACAAGTTTCTGGCCTTTGGATACGCGGTCGCCCACTTCCACAAAAATCTGATCGATACGTACGGGAGACGAAGGGGCTATATTATTCTTTACTTCGGCTTCCACCGTCGCTGTGTAATCTTGTATTTGATCTACGGGACGGGCTTTTACGTCTGCCAGCTTCACAATGGGCTTCGCGTCCACATGTTCCGCAGCCGCTTTATCTTTTCCACCTGTACATGAGCCCATAAACACAGTTAACAGCAGGGCTACCAATTGGATACTTCTTTTCATATTCCTTAATTGTAATTTTTTAGTTGTCTATCTTTATTCTTTTCCCAGAACCTGATCGAGGTCTGCCTTAGCAACCAGGTAATCGTATATGGACTGATTATAGGTGAGTTGCGCCTGTGTCAGCGACACTTGGGAACTGTTCAGTTCGAGCACCGTGCCCTTACCTACATCATAACGTTTTTCGGCAATCACTACCGCTTTCTTTGCCTGCATCACATTTTCCTTGTTGCTGACTACCTGCTCTGTGCTGGCACTCATGTTATTGCGACAACTGACAATCTGCATATTCAATTGTCTTTCCGTATCAATACGATTCCAATCGAGCTGGCGCATCTGTATACGGGCGGATTTCACTTTCGTAAAGTTACTTGCCTTATATAAAGGTATACTAAGATTGAACATCAGGCTGGAACTGTTGCTCCAGTTGTAATTGAAAAAATTGATATTCGGATTATACAGTGATTGATATTGGTAGGAGAAACTCATTGAAAGAGTCGGCATAAAGTTTGTCTTTAAAGACTTTACGTTCTTTTCAAGCAACTTCATGTTCAATCCAACTGCTTCATGGTGGTATTGTTGTCCAGATTTACATTTTCTTCTCTCAACTGGTTGGCAAACATGGCCGTCTCATAGTTGGTCAGACTATCGTTAATCTTTATCTCCACATCGGCTGTCGATCCCCATCAGGACTTCAACTGCAACATTAGCCCAAAGTCACCGCATTAGCCTGCC
>ENA-OQJH01000336-OQJH01000336.1-human-gut-metagenome-genome-assembly--contig:-NODE-336-length-26872-cov-2.169751_pt1 | contig 26872 bp, 27 predicted proteins | sample MGYA00242597_ERZ504763 | MGnify/ENA primary metagenome ERZ504763 (study PRJEB26092, sample SAMD00036359) | human gut metagenome | host: Homo sapiens | study: EMG produced TPA metagenomics assembly of...
CTGGAAGGTTCTGTGGACGGATGGTCTCAGGAAAGAGATGACGGATTTATCGAAGAGCATCAGATTCCGTGTCCGACATGCGGAAACATAACTTTACAGATATCCGTCAGTTCAACCTGATGTTCAAGACATTCCAGGGTGTTACAGAAGATGCGAAGAATACGGTTTATCTCAGACCGGAGACGGCGCAGGGAATTTTCGTAAACTTTAAAAACGTACAGCGTACATCAAGAAAGAAACTTCCGTTTGGTATCGCTCAGATCGGAAAATCTTTCAGAAACGAGATCACACCGGGTAACTTTACATTCCGTACGAGAGAGTTTGAGCAGATGGAGCTTGAGTTCTTCTGCAAACCGGATACAGATTTGGAATGGTTTGATTATTGGAAAAACTTCTGTCTGAACTGGCTGTCTGAACTCGGACTGAAAGAAGACGAAGTACGTTACCGTGACCATGATGCGGAAGAGTTGTCTTTCTACAGTAAAGCGACGACAGACGTAGAGTTCTTGTTCCCGTTTGGATGGGGAGAACTTTGGGGAATCGCAGACCGTACAGACTATGACCTGACACAGCATCAGAATGTATCGGGACAGGATCTTACTTATTTTGACGATGAAGCGAAAGAAAAGTACATTCCGTATGTAATTGAGCCGTCACTTGGCGCAGACCGTATGGTATTGGCGTTCCTTTGCAGTGCATATGACGAAGAGAATATCGGAACAGAAGAGAAACCGGATATGCGTACCGTTCTTCATTTCCATCCGGCGCTTGCTCCGGTTAAGATCGGCGTTCTTCCGCTGTCTAAGAAATTGAATGAAGGCGCGGAGAAGTATTTGCACAGTTGAGCAAATATTATAACTGCGAGTTTGACGATCGTGGAATATCGGAAAGAGATATCGCCGTCAGGATGAGATCGGTACTCCGTTCTGTGTAACATATGACTTTGATTCGGAAGAAGACGGAGCTGTTACAGTGCGTGATCGTGATACGATGGAGCAGGAGAGAGTGAAGATCGAAGATTGAAAGCATACTTCGAGAAAAAATTTGAGTGGTAAGAAGGAAGCAAAGGAACAATGAAACCATCAGAAGAAATCGTCCGTTTTTTGAGAAGATCGGTTTGCGGCAGAGACCGGGGCGGTGATAGACGAGATAGACGACCGCTATGCGAGATGCAGTCTGACATTAGAGGCAAAACATAAGAATGCGCTTGGGGCAGTAATGGGAGGCGTTTATTTTACACTTGCCGATTTTGCGTTTGCAGTTGCTTCAAACTGGCAGGGCGATACAATGGTATCATTGAACTCACAGATTGCTTATCTTGGAGCGGCAAAAGGGAATATGTTGATTGCAGAAGCAGTCTGTTTAAAAGACGGCAGGACAACGGCGTATTATGAGATTCGTATCAAGGATGAACTCGGGAATACGGCGGCAGTCGTGAGCACGACAGGTTACAAGCTTACGAAATTGTGAAGAACAGCCGTCGGGTAAAACTTTTTAAAGAATAAAGAGAAAAAATAAAAAATTTCCGCGTGGAGAAGATCCATGCGGAATTTTGCATTCAGATAAGTTTTGTGCTTTCGAGCTTCTCCGTAAATGCATCATTCAGACGTATGACAGGTTTCCGAAGGAGCAGACCGAGCAATAGTGCGGGGATGAGAAAAAGAGCTAATGTTCCGAGTTCTTTCCAATAAACTGTGCTGTAAAAGCCGGCAATACATTCTCTCATGGCATTCATGCTGTGCGTAAACGGCAGAAGGGGATAGACTTTTTGGAAAAAGTCAGGCGCTACCTCAATAGGGAATGTTCCGCCGCTTCCGGCTACCTGCATAACAAGTAAGACGACGCAGACGGCTTTTCCGATATCGCCGAATGAAACGGTGAGCGCATAAATGATACTTACATACACGATGCTTGTAAACCATCCGGCGAAAAGGAAGTAAACCGGATGTTGACACTGGATGTTTAAATAAAACAAATCGCCCAGACAGATGAGGCTGCTTTGCAAAAGGCCGATCGCTATAAAAAGTAGACTTCTTCCGATATATGTTTCATGAGGTTTCGGATTAAAAACTCCTGTCAAAGCTTTTCCTGAAACATTGACTTTCAGCATGGCGGCAAGCACAACGCCGCAACCCACATGGCGAGTGTAGAATAAAAAGGAGCCATTGCCGATCCGTAATTTTCGATCGGGTAGACCGGATGCTCGGAAAGACTGACCGGAGACGCAAGAAAGGCGGCGATTGCTTCCGGTTTTTGCGCCAACAAGTCGGTCAACACGGAAAGTCCGTCACGGTTTGGGTTTAAGAGCGCTTCAGACGCGGATGAAAGTTGTTCAGATACATTACTTAGCAAAGTTGAGGAATCTGAAAGCGAAGTATGGATAAGGGCAAGGTCATCGGAAGCGCTGTTTGTAATATCTGTCAAGTCAGAGGCGCCTTCATTTAATTGTGTTAAAAGAGCGGATACAGAAGATCCGGTGCTGCCTAGACTGCCTGCCAAATTTTCCAGTTGATTTTTAACAGTTGCTTCATAGCTGTCTTTCACTTCCGAAGTGGAAGTCAGGCTCTCTTTAATAAGTCCGTCGATTTCTGTTTTTAAAGAATCCGCATTTTGAACGGCGCCGGTAATTTTTATTCCGGCATTATCAAGCTCGGCTTTTAAATTTGTCTGATGCTCGACGGCAGTCGAAATCTGCTTCAGAATCGGATCGATCACAAGACTAAGGTTTGGGTTTGCGTTTTTTATAGCAGTTAAAGAGTCCGCAAGAGATGTATATCCGTCGATGACAGTTTGTATCCTGTTTGAGACTGCATTAAGGGAAGTGAAAGCGGCATCCGCATCTGTACTGTAGGCGTCAAGTGCGGTTTGGATCGTGGAAGAGACGGATGAATAATAAGTTTCTCCGTCAGATAATGCCTGACTGACTGCGTCAGTTGTGCCGGATAAAGCGGAAGAAAGAGAAGCAATCCCGTTTCCTGCATCTGTCAAGCGCCAAGGCTTGTCTTTGTTCCGTCTCCGGTATGGGAAAAGATAACAGAAGTCGTATCTAGCATCAAAGAAGCGGCGTCTGTCATATCAGAAAATGCCTGTACAGTTCCGGAAGCAGAATCAAGATCGGCAGAGATTTCTGCAAGCGAAGCAGATAAATTTTCTGCAAGAGATGCATCCCCTTTTTCTGCGGAAACGTCAGCAACAAAACGAAATGCGTCCAGAGCTGTTTTGGAAATTGTCTCTGTGAAGGTTTCGTTAATTTCCTGACGGATTGCATCTGCGCCTTTTTCTGTTACTTTTGGGGCGATGGCGTTCTCCTTTTCGTTGATGCAGTAAGTAATTGTCGGATGTGTCGTTTCAGAAGAAAACAGACTCATCATATCTTTGCTGAATGTTTCAGAAATGACAACAGAAGCATAATATTTTCCGGAACGTACACCGTTAGAAGCGTCCTTGGCATCTGTAAATATCCAGTGAAGCTGTGTGTTTTCACGCAGTGAAGAAATAATGTCATTTCCGAGATTGAGCCGGACCGGAAGCAGTTCGCCGTCATATCCTTTATCAAGACTTGCGACGGCTACTTTTAAATTTCCGGTATTTTTGTACGGATCCCAACTTGCGGCAATATTAAACCATGCATAGAGAGAGGGAACGATAGTAATGCCGAAAATAACGATCAGCGCGATTACGTTTTTTCGGATATTGTGGATGTCGTTTCGCGCAATGCGTATGATATTTTTCATAGTCAGTTTTCCTCCATTTTTCTGAATAATTTCAACATTTCTTCAAATGACATACCGGACAGTTCCTGTTGAGCTGCAAGTTCGTTATGTATGTATTCCACTGTGATCAGCCATGTGGCGATTAAAATAATAGATAAGATCCAAAGAATGAGGAATACAATTTTAGATTCAAGGCTGAACATAAGGATCAGGAAAATGAGCGGAATAGTTAAAATCGCAAAAAATCCAAAACGGATCATTTTGTGATAATTTTTTTCAAAACGCTGTGCTTTCTCGGCAGTTTGGATCTGAAGTTCTTCTTGTGATAAAGAAGCTTTTAGTAAAAGAGAAAGCTGTGCGCTGCGTCTGATATTTCTGTCGGGTGTTTCACCAAGCATTAAATCGGTTTCTGCAAGTTTAATGTCAAAAAGCCGGTTCAGACCTGAAAGCAGAGGTCTGATCCCAAGTCCGATCAGTAAGGAAACGGGAACGAAAAGGAGCAGGATGAGCAGATTGTGTATATAAGTGCTTCCGTACATTCCGGCAATACATTCTCTCATTGCGGAAATACCGTAAGTAAAGGGTAGGAACGGATGGACGTTTTGGAAAAACGCGGGTGTCATTTCTACAGGATATGTGCCGGATGATCCGGGAATCTGAAGGATGACGAGGAGAACACATAATGCTTTCCCGATGTGTTTAAATGAGATTGACAGTGCATAAATAATATTGACATACACAAACGAACAGATCACTCCGGTAAAGATAAGAGCGGCTGGATGCGCGCATTCAATCCCTTTTAGAAAAACATCTCCGATACAGACAATGAATCCTTGCACCATTCCGACCGTGATATACAAAAGCCAGCGTCCGAAATAGAGAGAGGCAGAAGAATATCGAAGCATAGAGCTGTCTTTATCTACTTCTAATTTAAAAATCGCGATGAGGACGATGCCGCCGACCCAAATTGCAAGGTTTGTGTAAAAAGGCGTCATTGCCGAGCCGTAATTAGCTATTTTATAAAAACTCTTTGTTTCTATTTTCACAGGTGAGGACATAAATGCCGATACCGATTGCTTGTCGATTCCTTCTAATGAGAGAAGAGTTTCGTAGATGTCAGAACCGGAAAGGGCATTTAAGTCTGTTTGAATCGTACCGAGATGTTCCTGAACATTTGACAGGGCGGTTTTTGTGCCTTCAAGAGCCGTTACAGTATTTGAAAGTCCGGCGCTCATTTGGTCTAACAGGTTGTCGATCTGATCGGCGGAGGAAGGAACTGTTGTTAGAAGACCGTTCATTTCTCCTGTCAAAGAAGAGAAAGCATCTAATGTCTTGTTTAGCTGCGGCAGAACGTTTTTGTCCAAAACAGCGCGGAGGTCGTGCAGACTGCCGATGTTTGCGGATGTAATTGTGTAAAGCTGTTCCCGGTAGAAGCGGTTGTGTTGATGGCATTTTGTATTCCTGCATTTCCGGCGCTTAAGAGAGGATCAGTTCCTGATTATTTGTGTTTTGAGCTGCAGTCCGGCGATGGCAGAATCCAAATCAGATCCGGGAATGAGTGAGGCGAGCTCTCCTAACTCTTTTAAAATATTTCCGTTTAAGACGGCAGTGGAATTGGCAAAATCCAGTGCGTTTCCGATCGATCCGTTTACCGAGCGGGCGGCAGTTTCAAGATCGGTAAGTCCTGCTGATGCGATATTGTGCGCCTGACCGAGCAAAATTTCTCCTTGTGTCAAAGATGAAGATAGGGATGAAGAAAAGTTTCCTGCGGCAGTACGGTTTCAGAGAGGATGCGGAAGATTCGCTTAGAGCCGAAGAACCCGACGAGGCGGCGGATTTTAAAGATGAAGCAGTTGATTTTGCGCGTGTGATCAGGGGGGCAGATTTTTCTGCGGCTGCATTGAAGTTTTCGAGAAATTGTTTGTAGGCGGCAATGTTTGCATCAGCTTTTTCAAGTGTTTTAGTAATATCGGAATTGACAGATCCAAGTGTTGACGACAAGTCTGACGCAGACTGCTTTAATATGCCGGAAACGGATTCAGAAGCAACCGAAGAGAAGGTGCTGTTGATCTGTTCCTGAATTGCGGCTGCGCCTGTGCCTGTGATTTTGGGAGCAATGGCATTGGCTTTTTCATTTATGTAATAGTCAAGTTTCGGCGTCTGTAAGTCGCCGGATAAAATACTGATCAAAGAGCGGCTGAAATCTTCGGGAATAACAATAGAAGCATAATATTTTCCTGATTTTACTCCGTTGAGAGCCTCTTTTTCCGAAGTGAACGTCCATCCGAGCTGTTTGTTTTCTTTTAGATTTTTGACAATTTCTTTTCCAGCATTGATAGAAAGATTTTCGGAAGATGCTTCTTTATCTAAACAGGCAATAGCGACTTTAATCTTAGACGTATTTCCGTATGGGTCTAAATTGGCTGCGATATTAAACCATGCGTATAGAGAAGGCAGCAGCATACGCCGATCAGAACAAGAATCGCCGCTTTATTGTGTAAAAGGCGGGAGAGGTCACGCTGAAAAATGTGAAATGATTTTTCATAATATCAGAACTCCTTATATATTAATAGATACAATGTTGATTTTCTTGATAAAGAGTATTATATTAAGGTAGAAATAGATTTACAACCATTAATAGAAGTGTGAAATGTCGGATAAACGACAATATAACGAAATGTGTTGACACATGTGAAGAGATATTATGACGAGGAGAAAGCGATATGGAAAAAAAGACAGACCGCAGGGTGAGAAAAACTAAAAACCAGCTTCGTACGGGACTAGCCCGTCTTATGAAGAAAAAAAATATCGGACAGATTACCGTAAAAGAACTTGTAGATGATGTGGATATTAACCGTTCGACATTTTATCTGCATTATTCGGATATTCCGTCTCTTCTAAAAGAGATAGAAGATGATATGATTGAGGAAATAGAAAGAGCGATTCTGGAGCATCCGATTAAAATCGAGAAAGACACTACATACTTGTTTATAGAAGATTTGTTTCGGGTGTTAAGCGATAACAGAGAGATCGGATGCGCGCTTCTTGGTCCATACGGTGATATTACGTTTATCAGGAGAATTGAAAAATTTTTGGAAGAAAACAGTCGTGATCTTTTGGCGGAACGCTTTCCCGAAAAGTTTGCGGAAATGAAATATTTCTATTCGTTTTGTTTTAACGGATGTCTTGGATTTATTAGAACATGGCTTGAAAACGGGGAAAATATGCCGCCTGAATATGCGGCTCGTCTTACATTTCAAATGGTTGTAAGTTCGCTTGATGCTTTTTATGAAGATGCGAAAGAAAATAAATAAATATTTTGTAAATAATGGTGGAAAAAAGTGTGTATATATGGTACATTAATATCTGTACAGTTGTAACACTGTACAGTATTAAAATGGTATATAAGGAAGAGAGGAAATTTTATGAAGAGAGAAAAATTCGGCTCCCGCCTTGGATTCATTCTGATTTCGGCAGGGTGTGCGATCGGTCTTGGAAATGTATGGAGGTTTCCTTACATTACCGGGCAGTACGGAGGAGCGGCATTCGTATTGATCTATTTGCTGTTTCTTCTGATACTTGGATTGCCGATCATGGTAATGGAGTTTTCGGTTGGAAGGGCATCAAGAAGCAGCGTTGCGTTATCATTTGACAGATTAGAGCCGCTTGGTACAAAATGGCACTGGTATAAATGGTTCGGCATGGCAGGAAATTATCTGCTTATGATGTTTTACACAACGATCGGCGGATGGCTGCTTTTGTATTTTGTAAAAATGGCAGCGGGAAATTTTAAAGGCTTGGATGCGTCGGGAATCAAAAACGAGTTTGGCGAGCTGATGCAGCAGCGGGAATTATGATCGTATGTATGATCATTGTTGTGGCAGCCTGCTTTGCGATTTGCAGCATCGGGCTGCAGAAAGGCGTAGAAAAAATCACAAAAGTGATGATGCTTATGCTTCTTGCACTTATGATCATTCTGGCGGTACGTTCCGTTACTCTTTCAGGGGCAGGCGAAGGACTGGCGTTTTATCTTGTTCCTGACTTTGCCAAAGTAAAAGAAGCGGGACTGATGGAAGTTGTATTTGCGGCAATGGGGCAATCGTTCTTTACATTGAGCCTTGGAATCGGCGCGATCGCGATTTTCGGAAGCTACATAGACCGCTCCAGAAGTCTGACAGGAGAAGCAGTATGCGTAACCGTTCTTGATACATGTGTAGCGCTGCTCTCGGGATTTATTATTTTCCCGGCATGTTTTGCTTTCGGAGTGAACCCGGACAGCGGTCCGAATCTTATTTTTATTACGTTGCCGAATATATTTAATTCTATGGCAGGAGGCAGAATTTGGGGAAGTATCTTTTTCCTCTGTATGCTTTTTGCGGCGGCGTCAACGATTATTGCGGTATTTGAAAATATCATTTCATTTGCGATGGATCTGACCGGATGCTCGAGAGGCAAGGCAGTGGCAGTGAATCTGGTTGTGATTATCCTGCTTTCACTTCCATGTGTGTTTGGATTTAACCTGCTGAGCGGATTCCAGCCGCTCGGAGCGGGAAGCACGATCCTTGATCTGGAAGATTTTATCGTCAGCAATAACCTTCTTCCGCTTGGAAGTCTTGTATATCTTCTGTTTTGTACAAGCCGTTATGGCTGGGGATGGAAGAACTTCCGCAAGGAAGCTAATGCGGGAACGGGAATTAAATTCCCAAAATGGTCACGGATCTATGTGTCATATATCCTTCCGCTGATCGTGTTATTTATCTTCGTACAGGGGATATTGGTCTAAGTTCTTCGGATAGGGAGGTATCTATGTTACCATCGGTAGTGAAAAATAAAATAGAGCAGATATGGCTGGATGTGATTGCGGGAGGAGTTTCTCAACCGACAGAAGTAATAGAACAGTTGACGTATCTGATGTTTGCAAAGCAGATTGATGAAAGAGAAGCAGATATTGAAATGGCGGAATTGCTTTCGGGAGAAAAACAGAGTCATATTTTCGGAGAATCAAGAGAAGAACAGGCTCTTCGCTGGAGAAACTTTAAAGGAATGGAAGCTCGTGCGCTTCACAAGCATTTCGTTGATAGAGTATTTATTTTTTGATCAATCTGAATTCAAATGAAAATTCAGCTTTTTCAAGATATTTAAAACATGCAACATTTAAGATAAATGAACCGTTAGCGTTACAGAAGTTGTTGCCGGTTAGAAGATTTGTTTGAAAATGATATTAAAGATTTAGATATGCAGGGCGATCTGTATGAATATATGCTTGGAAAATTGAATTCAGCCGGACGCTTGGGAGCATTTAGAACGCCGAAGCATATCCGGGATATGATGGTAAAACTTATGATGCCGACACCGGATATGAAGATTTGTGATCCGGCTTGCGGAACTGCCGGATTCCTTATTTCTAGCGCCGAATATATAAGAAGTGAATATGGAAACAAGATGACTGCCGAACAATGGGAAAAATATGGTTCAGAAACATTTACAGGTTTTGATACAGATGAAACAATGTGCCGTTTATCATGTATGAATCTGATGCTGCATTCTGTTATAAATCCACAGTTAAATAAACAGGATAGTGTTTCTAAAGATTATCAGGTGAAAGATGCCTATGATTTGATTTTGGCAAATCCACCGTTTAAAGGAACGATTAATAAGGAGAATATCAATGAATCCTTATTGGCAATTACAAATACAACAAAGACAGAGTTGTTGTTTGTTGCATTGTTTATCAGATTGCTGCGTGTAGGTGGAAGATGTGCATGTATTGTGCCTGACGGCGTTCTTTTCGGTTCGTCAAAAGCACATAAAAACTTACGGAAAGAGTTGATTGAGAATCAGTACTTAGAAGCTGTAATATCGATGCCTCGGGAGTATTTAAACCATATGCGGGAGTATCAACGGCAATTTTGATATTTACAAAAACAAATGGGACAGGAACGGATAAAGTTTGGTTTTATGATATGAAAGCAGATGGTTATTCGTTAGATGATAAACGTCAACCTGTTCAAGAAAACGATATTCCTGATATTATTGAAAGATTTCATAAGAAAGAAAACGAAGAGGATAGAGAGCGGACAGAACAAAGTTTTATGGTTGATAAGCAGGAGATTATAGATAATGGATATGATCTGTCAATCAATAAATACAAAAAATAGAATATGTTCCTGTAGAATATCCACCGACAGAAGAAATTCTTGCTGAAATTGAAGAGTTAAACGAGGAAATTACGAAGGAAACGGCAGAATTGAGAGCATTGCTTAGAAAATAAAATAGAGAAGACGAAAGTTGATAAGAAAGACATTTGTTATTTTATTGAATCGGACTTTCAAACGTTGGATTTATGGTCTGACTTTTGAGGGGGCAAAATAATAGGTGTCTTTTTTGATTTCGCATGTTCGTGATGCGACTGGCATTTTCTTTCATTATAGTTATAATTGTTGTGATTTTATTACTATATTTGAAACTTATGTAATGGGTATTTGATTGAGTGGATAAATCTTGTATAATGAGGAGGACAATAAATTAAGATTTGTAGGGATGATAGAATGACAAGAATAAGAGTGCCATTAGGGAAATTCATAAAGGAATACTCGGAGCGAAATAAAGGGAACGAAGATATTCCAGTGTACAGCGTGACAAATAGTCAGGGATTTTGTACAGAATACTTTGGCAAAGAGGTTGCTAGCCAAGACAAAACCACATATAAGATTGTTCCGCAAGGTTATTTTGCATATAATCCTTCGCGGATAAATGTCGGCTCTGTTGATTGGCAGAGGTATGAAAAACGTGTTATCGTAAGTCCTCTCTATAATGTATTTTCAGTATCAGAAGGGATTGACCGTCAGTATCTATACTATTTTCTTAGAAGTGATTTGGGCAGACAGATGATAAAGGCTAAGGCATCTGGAAGTGTTAGAGATAATTTAAAACTGGATATGCTGAAAGAAATGACTATTCCAGATATTTCTGTAGAGCAACAGAAGTTTTGTTCTTCTGTGTTGGATAAGCTTCATAAGTTGATTCAGATGCGCCAACAGGAATTACAAAAACTTGACGAATTTATCAAAGCCCGATTTGTCGAACTGTTTGGTGATCCGGTTTCAAATTCTTACGGTTTACCAGAAGCTACATTACCTGACTTGGGAGAATTTGGTCGAGGAGTATCTAAACATAGACCAAGAAATGATATTAAGTTGTTAGGTGGTAAATATCCATTAATTCAGACAGGAGATGTTGCAAATGCTGGACTATATATTACATCTTATAGCAGCACATATTCGGAACTTGGATTAAAACAGAGCAAAATGTGGGATAAGGGGACTCTTTGTATTACGATTGCTGCTAATATTGCTAAGACGGCTATATTGGAATTTGATGCTTGCTTTCCTGATAGTGTGGTTGGATTTATTGCAAATGAAAGAACAAATAATATTTTTGTTCATTATTGGTTTTCTTTCTTTCAAGCAATTCTGGAATCACAGGCACCTGAGTCTGCTCAGAAGAATATCAACTTGAAAATTCTTAGTGAATTGAAGGTAATAGTGCCAGAAAAAAGGAAACAAGATCAGTTTGCTTCTTTTGTTAAATTAACCGACAAATCAAAAGTTGCAGTGCGGAAATATTAAAAATTTGCTTGAGAGGAGGAGCTTATCATGGAAATGAATTTTGCATCTTGAGAAGAAACAAGAATATGAATTGTTTTCAGGAGCGTGTATTGATGCGGAAAGAATATTAGAATCTTCGCCGGTGATGAGCGCGGTAGCTTCAAGAAAAGCATTGGAATTGTGTGTGAAATGGATTTATTCGATTGATTCTGCATTAGAACCGATTGGAAATAGAGAAGGATTGCAGTCTTTACTTCACAATAATGGCTTTCCTTCTTTGATGGATATTACATTGTGGAGAAGGCTTCAGCACATTGTTCGGAATGGAAATGAGTCTGTACATACTTCAAAACGACTGACGCGAGACAATGCAGTTCTTTCTCTCAACATATTATTTGATTTTGTGGAATGGGTTGATTATTGTTACGGAAGAGATTATGTTGAACGAGTATTTGATGAGAAAAAGATTCCTGATGCGACAACGGATATGAATGTGGTACAGGAAGAGTATCGGCAGGTTATTAAAGACGTTCAAAAAAACGCTGATAAAATAGTGAATGAAAAAGATAAAGAAATAGAACGTCTTTTAGCTTTGAATAAAGAACTTCGTAATGAGATGAAAGTTCAAAAAGCCCGTAATATAAAAAATCGGGAATATGTTTACGAACCGGATCTGTCAGAATGGACGACGAGAAAAAGATATATTGATGCAGATTTAGAGGCGAATGGATATGTGTTCGATCAGGATAAAAAGAGAAATTGTGTGGAAGTTGAATATCCTGTTGTCGGAATGCCGAATCAAACAGGACGGGGATATGTGGATTATGTTATATGGGGAGATACAGGAAAGATTATTGCTGTAGTAGAAGCAAAAAAGGCAAGCGAGAGCGGAGATAAAGGGCGGAATCAAGGGAAATTATATGCAGACTGTATCCAAAATATGCAGGGAAAAAGACCGATTATATTTTATACAAATGGTTTTGAAACTTATCTTTGGGATGATGCAAACAGTGCGCCCAGACTTGTGAGCGGCATCTTTCCGCAAAAAGATATCAATGCAATGATTGAGCGGCGATGTATAAAGAAATCGGTTAACAGCATTCAGATTGATAAGCAAATTACGGATCGCTGGTATCAATTAAGAGCAGTTACAAAATGCTGTGAAAATTATGAAAGGGAATCCGAAAATGTTTGCTTGTAATGGCGACGGGTACAGGGAAAACACGAACAGCGGCATCGATAGTAGATGTGATGACGCGCAGTGAGTTAATGGGAAAAGTGTTGTTTTGGCAGATCGCAAAGAATTGGTGAAGCAGGCAAAGGATGCGTTTTATAAATATATAGAGAATACAACAATGTGTAATCTTTTACTAAATAAAGATGAGCGAAATGCAAAAATTATATTTTCAACATACCAGACAATGTTACATGCGATTGATACTATAAAAAATGCGGATGGATCGCGATTTTTTTCGCCGGGGCATTTTTCGTTAATTGTAATAGATGAAGCACATAGAAGTATTTTTAATAAATATAAAGCAATTTTTCAATATTTTGACGCTTGCCTGCTGGGATTGACTGCGACGCCGAAGAATACGATTCATCAGTCTACCTATACATTTTTTGATATGAAAAATAATATACCGACGGATGTATATGAGTATGAGGAAGCGGTGGAAAAAGATCATGTGTTAGTTCCGTTTTATTTAATTGAGACTTCGACACAGATTTCAGATGATGGAATTACATATGCGGATTTGGACGAGGAAGAGAGGGAGGCATATGAAGCAGAGTTTGTCGAAGATGGAGGAGTGCCTGAACATATTCCGCCGGAGAGAATAAATAAATATATTTTTAATGTCGATACGGTTGATAGAATGATTTCAGATTTGATGAATAACGGCATTAGACATAAAAATGGAAATCATGTCGGGAAGACAATTATTTTCGCACAAAATAAATTGCATGCAAAATTTATTGTTGATCGATTTAATGAATTATATCCGCAATATAAAGGTAATTTTTGCAAGTTGGTGGTTTGTGATGAGCCATATGCAGGACAAAATCTTAAGGATTTTAAAAAAGCGGATGACTATCCGTTTATTACGGTGACTGTAGATATGCTGGAAACCGGGATAGATGTGCCGGAAATTACAAATCTTGTTTTTGCCAAGAAAGTTTATAGCCGGATTAAATTTGAGCAGATGTTAGGTCGAGGAACAAGACTTTGTGAAAACCTTTTTGGGGAAGGCGAGGATAAAAAAGAATTTGTTGTATTTGATTATATGAGGAATTTTCAATTTTTTGACGAACATCCAAAAGGAAGAGAAGCAGGGGAAGTAGTTGCTCCGGTTGCGGCAAGATTTATCCGAATGGTCCAGATGATCAAATGTTTGCAGGATGCAAATTATGTAGATGTGAAGTATCAGAATATTCGGGAGAATTTGATAGATCATGTCGTAGATGATGTGAAAGCTATGGGAACAGAAAGGGTTGAAGTGCGCTTAGAACTAAGGTATGTAGAAAGATATAAAGAACGAAAACAGTATGAATGCCTTGAGGAAATTCATAAAGAAGAAATTATAGATCACCTTGCAAAACTTGTCGTATCAGATGAGAAGGACGAAGCGGCAATTAGTTTTGATGTGCTTATGTATGGACTGATGTTGTCAGTTATGACAGGAGGAAAAAATTTAGGAAGATTAAAAAGGTATGTTGTTGGTAATGCAAATATTCTTTTGAAAGAATGCGCTACGATTCCGGATATAAAAGTTAGAATTTCGGAATTGAAAGAACTTGTATCAGATCATTATTGGGATGTTCAGGATGTTTTGAAATTTGAAGAAACAAGAAAATCTTTACGTGAAATTATGAAATACATTCCCGCGAAGAAAGAAAAGCTTCATTATTCAAATTTTAAAGATATAGTTGTGTTTAGAGAAGAAGGAAGATTGACGAGTCTGTCTGCATCTGATTTTGAAGATTACCGGGCAAAAGTAAACGAATACGTTGAAGCACATAAAACGACGCCGGCGATTAATAAACTCCTGCATAATGAACCGATTTCTGTGGAAGATTATAACGAGTTAGAGCGAATATTTACTGTAGAATTAGGGACGGCAGAAGATTATGAGATGAATTATCAAGATACACCGTTCGGTTTGTTGATTCGTAAAATTGCAAAGATGGATCGGACTGCTGCATATGCTGCGTTTTCCACATTTATTTTAGAAGAAAGACCAAATACAGAGCAACTTCATTTTATTGAACAAGTTGTAGATTATGTCGTAGAAAATGGGTATATTAATAATGTTCTTGATTTGATGAAAACGCCGTTTGACAGACCATATAAATTTAGTTTGATTTTTACATATGAAGAACAGGTAAAATTGTTAAGATTATTAACAATATCAAAAATAATGCTCTTGTTACTTAAATATAAAAGATCAATTAAGTCGCAAAGAGACTGCTGCTTGAGTTTGAAGTTTCAAGCGACAGTCTTCTATTGCCATATTTAATACTTTTTCAACACTCGTTTTTCCACTACATTGATCAGAGCATACAATCCCATTGCCATAATACAGAGCAAAATAATCGACATGAGAAGCCAATCCATCTTAAATACCTGACTGGAATAGATGATCAGATATCCAAGTCCGCTTTTGGCAGCGAGAAATTCTCCGATAATGACTCCCACAAGACAAAGTCCGATATTGACTTTCATATTGCTTATGATTGCCGGAACAGAGGAAGGCAGTACAACTTTTGTAAGCGCATGCCTGCGGTTTCCGTGCAGTGTATATATCAGTTTGATCTTTTCCTGATCGACATTGATAAAGGCGGTATACAGATTCAAGATACTTCCGAAGATGGCGACGGACATTCCGGCAATAATAATTGTTTTTGAAGTTGCGCCGAGCCATACGATCAGAAGAGGGGCAAGCGCGGATTTCGGAAGGCTGTTTAGCACAACGAGGTATGGTTCCAGTATTTCCGATAGCTTTTTACTATACCAAAGCAAGATTGCCGCAAGGATGCTGAGCAATATGACGAGTATGAAGCTGATAAATGTTTCGTATAAAGTAATCCCGATATGAAGGAAAAGAGATCGGTTTTTCAACATTTCCAAAAAACAAAGAGTGATTTTTGAAGGACTGCTGAAGATAAAGGAATCTATAATTTCAAAACGAGCGCATAATTCCCATAAAAAAAGAAACACAGTTAAAATAAGGACACGGCTGATCAAAACTGTGATCCTATGACGGCGAAGGCGCGTTAAAAAAAGTTTTTGTCCGTTAGATTGATCATTCATCTTGATTTAGCTCCTTCCATATTTCGTTAAAATATTGTTTGAATTCCGGGGCATTTCTTCGGTTTAGCGGGGTATCGTTTTCGATGGAAATGCAATCGGAACAATTCGGGCAATATGTGCGGGGCGTTTTGTCAATATGATGATCCGATCGGCAAGGCTGATTGCCTCTGAAAGGTCATGGGTTACAAGAAGCGCGGTTTTTCCTGAATGTTTGATGATTTTTCCGATATCATCGCTGACGGTAAGACGTGTTTGATAATCGAGAGCGGAAAAGGTTCATCTAAAAGGAGCAGTTCGGGATTCGGCATGAGAGTGCGGATCAGAGCTGCTCTTTGCCGCATTCCACCGGATAATTCAGACGGGCGGGAGTTAATAAAACGCTTTAATCCGTATTGACGCAGAAGTTCTTTTGCCCGTTGTTTCGTTTCCTGGGATACACTTTTGTTGATTTCAGCGCCGAGCAGGACGTTTTTTAAAATGCTCCTCCATTCAAAAAGGTGATCATGCTGAAGCATATAGCCTATTTTGGCAGATTTTCTGAAAGATTTTTCCGATGGTTCGCCGTCTAGGAAGATTGTTCCGTTCTCTGCCTCTATAAGTCCTGCGATTAACGAAAGAAGTGTGGATTCCACATCCGGAAGGTCCGACAACGGCGCAAATTCTCCGGGGGCAAGCTGGAAAAGAAATATCGGATAAAGCTTTTGTTTCTCCGTCTATTGTATGATAAGAATAACTGATGTTGTTTAATTCCAGTAAAGGTCTCACAGAGTCACTTCCGTTCTTATTTAAGTATCTAAGATTAATGTATGAGAGCCGGCGGCAGTGTGTGAATATCGACATATCGGAACTTGATCTGATTTGGAAATGAAACGGATTGACATTGTAATTTGGAAAAAGAGATGATATCTTATTATAAGTAGAATAAACAAAAAGGTAACGCAGCATATAGGAGAACAGTTAAGATGAATGTTCAGAAAATCAATTATCAAAAGGAATTAGATAAAATATTGAAACGTCTTGAAGAGGAAGGCCGTGTCCCGACTCTTTTGATCCATAGCTGTTGTGCGCCGTGCAGCAGTTATGTGCTGGAATATTTATCCCGCTATTTCAGGATCACGGTGCTTTATTATAACCCGAATATTTATCCTGAGAGCGAGTATACAAAGCGGATCATAGAGCAGCAGAAACTGATAAAAGATATGCGGTTTCAATATCCGGTCTCATTCCTTGCGGGAAAGTATGATAAGGAGAAGTTCTATGAAATGGCAAAAGGGATGGAGCATTTGAAAGAAGGCGGCGCACGATGCATGAAATGCTATGAACTTCGGCTTGAAGAGGCGGCGCAGCAGGCAGCGGAAGGCAGATTTGATTATTTTACGACGACTCTGAGCATCAGCTCTGAAAAATTCGCAGAAGTTGAACGAGATCGGAGTGCGAGTCGGGAAAAGTACGGCGTAGAGTATTTAGTTTCGGATTTTAAAAAGCGGAACGGATATAAACGGTCTGTAGAATTATCCGAAGAATATGGGCTCTACAGGCAGGATTACTGTGGATGTGAGTTTTCAATGAGAGAACGTGAGCATAGAGAAAAACAGTTTTTATAAAAAGTATGGACATTTCGCACGTTAATGTGTTAAACTAGGTGAAAAATGCAGAACAGAAAAGAGGAGATGAAATGGCACAACTATGGGGTGGTCGTTTTACGAAAGAAACAGATCAGTTAGTTTATAATTTTAACGCTTCGATTTCTTTTGATAAGCGTTTTTATAAACAGGATATCAGAGGGAGCATTGCTCATGTGACGATGCTTGAAAACAGGGGATTCTGACAAAGAAGAGAAAGATCAGATCATAGAGGGTCTTGAAAGTATATGCAGAGACGTAGAGAACAAAACGCTTGAGATCACAGAAGAATATGAAGATATCCACAGCTTTGTAGAAGCGAATCTGATCGACAGGATCGGAGATGCGGGGAAAAAATTACATACAGGGCGAAGCAGAAACGATCAGGTCGCTTTGGATATGAAGCTTTATACGCGAGATGAGATCACACACCTTGACAGTTTGTTAAGAGAACTTATGGAAGTTCTTTTGAAATTGATGGAAGAAAATACAGAGACATATATGCCGGGATTTACACATCTGCAAAAGGCGCAGCCGATTACTCTGGCACATCATATGGGAGCTTATTTTGAAATGTTTAAGCGCGACCATCAGAGGATGCGGGATATTTATAAAAGGATGAACCTTTGTCCTCTCGGAAGCGGAGCTTTGGCGGGAACGACATATCCGTTGGACAGAGAATATACAGCTTTGCTTCTCGGATTTGACGGTCCGACTTTAAACAGTATGGATTCGGTGTCGGACAGAGACTATCTGATTGAACTTCTGTCTGCCATGTCAACGATTATGATGCACCTTAGCAGATTTTCGGAAGAAGTGATCATCTGGAATACAAATGAATACAAATTTGTTGAGATTGACGACGCTTACAGTACGGGAAGCAGTATTATGCCGCAAAAGAAAAATCCTGATATCGCAGAGCTTGTACGAGGAAAAACAGGACGCGTTTACGGAGCTCTCACTTCACTTTTGACGACGATGAAAGGGATTCCGCTTGCATATAATAAAGATATGCAGGAAGATAAAGAACTTGTATTTGATGCGATCGATACGACCAAAGGATGTCTTGCATTATTTACAGGAATGTTAAAGACAATGCGTTTTAACAATGCCCGCATGGAAGAAAGTGCAAAGCACGGTTTCACAAATGCGACGGATGCTGCGGATTATCTCGTAAATCACAATGTTCCGTTCAGGGATGCCCATGGTATCGTTGGAAGACTTGTATTGTATTGCATTGAGAAAAATATTGCTTTGGACGATATGTCTTTGGAAGAATTCAAGGCGATTTCTCCTGTCTTTGAAGAAGATATATATGAGGCGATCAGTATGAAAACATGCGTGGATATGCGTAACACAATCGCGCGCCGGGGAAAAACGCAATGGAAGCGGTGATCAGAGCAGAACGGCAATATTTGAAAGAACAGCCTGCTTTATAAAGAATTTCGCAGAGTCAGGCTTTACAGATAGAAGATACTATAGAGGTTATAGAGGCAAGCGGAAGCTGACGTGGATATGGCGCTATAGTAAGAAAGATAACAGGAAAAATAACAGTAAAAGGAGAAAGAAGATGGAACAGAAATTAAAAGTAGGTATTTTAGGTGCGACAGGAATGGTAGGTCAGAGATTTATCTCTCTGCTTGAGGATCATCCGTGGTTTGAAGTTGTAACAGTTGCGGCAAGCCCGCGTTCTGCAGGAAAGACATATGAGGAAGCGGTAGGCGATCGCTGGAAAATGGATACGCCGATGCCGGAGGCTGTGAAAAAGCTTGTTGTTCTTAACGTAAATGACGTAGAGCATGTAGCTTCGACTGTAGATTTTGTTTTCAGCGCGGTTGATATGAGCAAAGAAGAGATCAAAGTGATCGAAGAGGCATATGCAAAAACAGAGACTCCGGTCGTATCAAACAACAGCGCGCATCGCTGGACGCCGGACGTTCCGATGGTAGTACCGGAGATCAATGCAGAACATTTTGAAGTGATCAAAGATCAGAAGAAACGTCTCGGTACAACGAGAGGATTCATTGCAGTAAAACCGAACTGTTCGATCCAAAGTTACGCTCCGTGTTTGGCGGCATGGAAAGAATTCGGACCGAAAGAGCTTGTTGTTACAACATATCAGGCAATTTCAGGAGCAGGAAAAACATTCAAAGACTGGCCGGAAATGCTGGGAAATATTATTCCGTTTATCGGAGGAGAAGAAGAGAAAAGCGAGCAGGAGCCGCTTAGAGTTCTCGGAAAAGTGGAAAATGGCGAGATCGTAAAAGCCGAGCTTCCGAAGATCACATGTCAGTGTGTGCGTGTTCCTGTATTAAACGGACATACTGCGGCGGTATTTATCAATTTTGAAAAGAAACCGACAAAAGAACAGCTAATTGAAAAACTGGTAAACTTTAAAGGATTCCCGCAGGAAGCAGAACTGCCGAGCGCGCCGAAGCAGTTTATCCAGTATCTTGAGGAAGAAAATCGTCCGCAGGTAACGGCAGACGTAGATTATGAGCGCGGCATGGGAGTGTCTATCGGACGTCTCAGAGAGGACAGCATGTATGACTTTAAGTTTATCGGACTGTCACATAATACAGTAAGAGGTGCGGCTGGCGGAGCAGTGCTTTGTGCAGAAGCGCTTACGGCAAAAGGATATATCGCAAAGAAATAAAAATGATGTGGCAAAGACCATATTTATGAATGATAAAGGGGGTCTCAAAAATGGGAATGACGATGACGCAGAAGATTTTGGCTGCTCACGCAGGATTGGATACTGTGGAAGCAGGGCAGCTGATCGAAGCGAAACTCGATATCGTGATGGCGAATGATATTACAGGACCGATGGCTTTGCCGATCATCAGACAGATGTCGGATAAGTATTTGATAAAGATAAGGTTGTGTTTGTACCGGATCATTTTACACCGAATAAAGATATCAAATCAGCGGAAAATTCAAAAGCAATTCGTGAATATGCGAAGGAGCAGGGGCTGAAATGGTATTTTGAACAGGGAAAATCGGGTGTGGAACATGCGATTCTTCCCGAAGCGGGAGTTGTCACCGCAGGTGAGTGTATCATCGGAGCGGATTCACATACATGTACATACGGAGCTTTGGGCGCGTTTTCAACAGGAATGGGAACGACCGATGTGGCAACCGGAATGGCGACAGGAGAAATCTGGTTTAAAGTGCCGTCGGCGATCAAGTTTGTTCTGACGGGAAAGCCGGGGAAATATGTAAGCGGAAAAGATATTATCATTCACATTATCGGCAAGATCGGAGTGGACGGCGCGCTTTATAAATCAATGGAATTTACAGGTGACGGAATTGGAAATCTGTCTATGGATGATCGTTTTACGATGGCGAATATGGCGATTGAGGCCGGTGCGAAAAACGGGATTTTTCCGGTGGATGAAAAGACGGTCGAGTATCTTGACGCTCATTGTGAGAAACCGTATACAGTTTACGAGGCGGACGAGGATGCGGTTTATGACGACGTTGTAGAGATTGATCTGTCAAAGGTGCGTCCGACGGTAGCGTTTCCGCATTTGCCGGGAAACGCAAAGACGATTGATGAGATCGAGGCAGAGGAACAGGTTAAGATCGATCAGGTTGTGATTGGTTCTTGTACGAACGGACGAATGGAAGATATGAGGAAAGCTGCGGCAATACTGAAAGGTCATACGGTACATCCTGATGTGCGTGTGATGGTTGTTCCGGCTACACAGAAGATTTATAAGCAATGTATCAAAGAAGGACTGCTGGATATTTTTGTAGATGCAGGATGTGCTGTAAATACTCCGAGCTGCGGACCGTGTATGGGCGGGCATATGGGAGTTATGGCAGCAGGAGAAAAGTGTGTTTCCACAACGAACCGTAATTTTGTCGGACGCATGGGACATGTTGATTCTCTGATTTATCTGGCATCGCCGGAAGTTGCCGCTGCAAGTGCGATCAAAGGGTATATTGCAAATCCCGAAAAAATAAGCGCTGCAGACGAAGAGGCAGATTCGCGGAATATTCAATGTGCAGAACAGAAAGAAGGAGGAAGATCATGAGAGCGCACGGACATGTTTTTAAATACGGAGACAATGTAGATACAGACGTTATCATTCCGGCAAGATATCTGAATTCCTTTGATGCACAAGAACTTGCCAGCCACGCTATGGCAGATATAGATCCGGATTTTGTAAAAAAAGTACAGTCGGGAGATATTATTGTGGCAAATAAAAATTTCGGATGCGGATCATCCAGAGAACATGCGCCGCTCTGCTTGAAAACGGCAGGAGTAAGCTGCATTATCGCGGAAACGTTCGCAAGAATCTTTTACAGAAATGCAATCAATATCGGTCTTCCGATTATTGAATGTCCGGAAGCGGCACAGGGAATTGAAGCAGGTGACGAAGTTGAGGTTGATTTTGACAGTGGTATGATTTACAATCGTACAAAAGGAACTGAATTTAAAGGTCAGCCCTTCCCGGAATTTATGCAGAAATTGATTGCCGCAGGCGGATTGGTCAACTATACAAACAGTAAAAAGAAATAATATATAAAGTTTTGGCTCTTTTAGCCGAAATTCGGGCAAAAAGAAAAGCGGCAGGCAGTACTGCCGCCTTTTTGCAACGGTTATTATATCTAAAACGAAAGGGAGAATTTAATGGGAAATGAAAAACAAAAGGGAAAGGCTTTTGCGCTTCTGCCTATAGGCGTGTTTTGGTAATCTTTTTAGGCGCGGGAATCTTGTTTAAGGATTTTTACGCAATGCCGGCAGTAGTTGCATTTCTGATTGCTTTATTTGTTGCGTTTTTGCAGAACCGTAAAGTAAGTTTTCAGAAAAAGATGGAAGTGATCGCAAAAGGACTCGGAGAGGAAAATATTATTACTATGTGTCTTATTTTCCTTTGCGCGGGAGCTTTTTCGGGAGCGGTAACCGCAGCAGGCGGAGTGGACAGTACGGTGAATTTGGGACTCTCTCTTATTCCGCCGCATTTTGCAGTGGCAGGTCTGTTTATTATAGGATGTTTTATTTCAGTGTCGATGGGAACTTCCGTAGGAACAATCACGCGCTTGCTCCGATTGCGGTCGGAATCAGTAAACAGACAGGGTTTTCTATGGCAATCTGTGTAGCTGCCGTCGTGTGCGGGGCAATGTTCGGCGATAACCTGTCGATGATCTCTGATACGACGATTGCGGCAGTAAAAACGCAGGGATGCGAGATGAAAGATAAGTTTAAGATGAATTTTCTGATCGTACTTCCGGCGGCGATCATTACAGTCGTGTTCTTTTGGTTTGTGACGCGCAATGTAGCGTACGATATTACAGAGAATTTAGACTATAATTTCTGGCAGGTTGTACCGTATCTTGTCGTGCTTATAGGTGCGTTGATCGGAATCAATGTATTTCTCGTGCTGATCGGCGGAACTGTTATTTCACTTATAGCGGGAGTGGCAACGGGAAACATTGTTTTAGCGGATATGTTTACTGTTGTAGGAGATGGCGTTGTATCGATGTATGATATTACTGTAATATCTATTCTTGTAGCATGTATTGTATCGCTTGTGAAGATGAACGGCGGAATCCAGTTTATTCTGGATCAGATCAAAGCAGGATTCACGGAGCAAAAGGAGCACAGGGAGGAATTGCGCTGCTTTCGTTTTTAGTTGATCTTTGTACGGCAAACAATACGGTAGCGATTGTTATGACAGGCCCGATCGCGAAGGAAATCAGTGATGAGTTTGACGTTGATCCAAGAAGATCGGCATCTCTGCTGGATATGTTTACATCCGTTGGACAGGGGCTGATCCCTTACGGCGCTCAGCTTCTTACGGCTGCGGCTCTTACAGGTCTGACTCCGTTTGATTTTATGCCGTATTTGATCTATCCGATGCTGATGGCAGTATGCGGTATTGTGGCGATCTGCATAAGGCGGGAACGAAAAAGTGCTGAGTATTCAGGAATATATTTAGTTGAAAATTGTGTTGCAGAAAGAAAAAGAGGTAAAATAATGAATTTATTGTATAAGAGTACAAGAAACTCAGAAAAACAGTGACGGCATCCGAGGCGATCTTGAAAGGTCTGGCAGATGACGGGGGATTGTTTGTTCCGGAATCTATTCCAAAGCTTGACGTTACGCTTGATGAATTGAAAGGGATGTCTTATCAGGAAACAGCTTATGCTGTGATGAAACAGTTTTTTACGGATTTTACGGAGGAAGAGTTAAAACACTGCATCAACAGTGCGTATGATTCCAAGTTTGATACAGAAGTGATCGCTCCGCTTGTAAAAGTGGGTGACACATATCATTTGGAGTTGTTCCACGGAGCAACGATCGCATTTAAGGATATGGCTTTGTCGATTTTGCCGCATCTTCTTATTACGTCGGCTAAGAAAAATAATGTGAAAAATGAAATTGTAATTTTAACGGCAACATCAGGAGATACGGGAAAGGCGGCTCTTGCAGGTTTTGCGGACGTTCCGGGAACGAGGATCATCGTTTTTTATCCAAAAGGGGGCGTCAGCCGTATTCAGGAGCTTCAGATGGTGACTCAAAAAGGAGAGAACACATCAGTAGTGGCGATCCACGGAAATTTCGATCATGCACAAAGCGGTGTGAAAGCGATTTTTGAAGATAAAAAGCTGGCGGAAGAGTTGGCAGATGCCGGATACCAGTTTTCATCTGCGAACTCTATCAATATCGGACGTCTTGTTCCGCAGGTAGTATATTATGTTTACGCTTATGCAAAACTGCTTGAGAATGAAGAAATCAAAGCGGGAGAAAAGATCAATGTGACGGTTCCGACAGGAAACTTCGGAAACATTCTGGCTGCTTATTATGCGAAACAGATGGGAGTGCCGATTGCAAAGCTGATCTGTGCATCCAACGAAAATAAAGTGCTTTTTGATTTCTTTAAAACAGGGTTTATGATAAAAACAGAGAATTTATCCTGACATCTTCCCCGTCTATGGACATTTTGATTTCCAGCAATCTGGAGCGTTTGATCTATACAATCGCAGGGCAGGATGCAGGGAAAAATGCCGAGTTGATGAGACAGCTTAAAGAAGAAGGCGTTTATGAAATAACAGAAGAGATGCGCGGACAGTTAGGTGATTTTGTCGGAGGATTTGCGACGGAAGAAGAGACGAAAGAGACGATTAAAAATACATATGAGAAAACAGGGTATGTGATGGATACGCATACGGCGGTAGCGGCACATGTATGCGCACAATACCGCAAGGAAAGTGGGGATGAAAAGAAGTGTCTCGTAGCTTCGACGGCGAGTCCGTATAAATTTATCCATAGCGTTATGACTGCCATTGACGATAAATATGCAAAGAAAGATGAATTTGAATTGATCGATGAGCTGAGCGCCCTGTCGGCAACGGAAATTCCGAATGCGATCAAAGAGATCCGAAATGCTCAGATCAGACATAACAGAGAATGCGATTCGGACAAAATGAAAGAAATCGTGAAAGAAATTTTGAATGTATAATTTATGAGAGGCTTGTCGTGTAGAAAATGCAGGATTGATAAAAAAATCCTGCATTTTTTAAATGGCGACGAGTCAAAACCCAGATTTTTCGGAAACCTTGACAATCGCTTAAAATCACAAATGTGCCTTTTGACACTTCCGGTGATTGAAATGTAATTTTGTTTTTTTTAGAAATAAAATAGAGCATATGAATTTGCAGTTTATAAAACTTTCATATAATCGAGAGAGATAGATGAATATTATTGTTGATTTTTGGAAAATGATTTTGTATAATGAAAGCATAACGCTGGCATTAAGCGGCGTAGATGTGAAATATACATTTTAGAAAGAGAGAGGTAAGACATATTATGGCAAACATTGATCTTAGTCAGTATGGTATTACAGGAACTACGGAAATCGTTTACAACCCTTCTTATGAGCTGCTTTTTAAAGAAGAGACAGATTCAAGTCTTGAAGGCTTTGAAAAAGGACAGGAAAGCGAACTGGGAGCTGTTAATGTAATGACAGGTATTTATACAGGACGTTCTCCGAAAGATAAATTTATCGTAATGGATGAAAACTCCAAAGATACGGTTTGGTGGACATCAGATGAATACAAAAACGACAATCATCCGGCAAGCCAGGAAGCATGGGATACATGTAAGGCGATCGCGCTGAAAGAACTTTCCAATAAGAGACTGTTTGTTGTTGACGCATTTTGCGGAGCAAATGCAGATACACGTATGGCAATCCGTTTTATCGTAGAGGTTGCTTGGCAGGCTCATTTTGTAAAGAATATGTTTATTCAGCCGACAGAGGAAGAGCTTGAGAACTTTAAGCCGGATTTTGTTGTTATACAATGCATCAAAAGCAAAAGTGGAAAATTATAAAGAACTGGGATTGAACTCAGAGACAGCGGCTATGTTCAATATTACAAGCCGTGAGCAGGTTATTCTGAATACATGGTACGGCGGAGAGATGAAAAAGGTATGTTCTCTATGATGAACTACTATCTGCCGCTGAAAGGAATCGCTTCTATGCACTGTTCCGCAAACACAGACATGAACGGAGAGAATACAGCAATTTTCTTCGGACTTTCAGGAACAGGTAAGACAACGCTTTCCACAGATCCGAAACGTCTTTTGATCGGTGATGACGAGCACGGAGTGATGATAACGGTATCTTTAACTTTGAAGGCGGATGTTATGCAAAAGTAATCAACCTTGATAAAGAGTCAGAGCCGGATATTTATAATGCAATTAAGAGAAACGCTCTTCTTGAGAACGTAACTCTTGATGAGAACGGAAAAATTGACTTTGATGATAAGAGTGTAACAGAGAATACTCGTGTGTCTTATCCGATCGATCATATTGAAAAAATCGTGCGTCCGATATCGGCAGCTCCGGCAGCGAAAAATGTAATTTTCCTGTCAGCAGATGCGTTTGGAGTGCTTCCGCCGGTATCGATTCTTACACCGGAGCAGACAGAATATTATTTCTTGTCAGGATTTACAGCAAAACTTGCAGGTACGGAGCGTGGTATCACAGAGCCGACACCGACATTCTCAGCATGTTTTGGACAGGCATTTCTTGAGCTTCATCCGACAAAATATGCTGAAGAGCTCGTTAAGAAAATGAAAGCTAACAACGCGAAAGCATATCTTGTAAATACAGGATGGAACGGAACAGGAAAACGTATCTCTATCAAAGATACTCGTGGTATCATCGATGCAATTTTGAACGGAGATATCGCAAATGCGCCGACAAAAACTATTCCGTACTTCAACATTGAAGTTCCGACAGAGCTTCCGGGAGTTGACACAAACATTCTTGATCCTCGTGACACATATGCAGACGCTTCCGAATGGGATGAAAAGGCAAAAGATCTTGCAGGAAGATTTATTAAAAACTTTGCAAAATATGAGAGCAACGAGGCAGGAAAAGCTCTTGTTTCAGCTGGTCCGCAGTTATAAGAACAGTTTTTTCGTTAATCAAAGAAAATCATATTCAGCAGAGAATATGATGATTGTCGATATAAGAAATGTGAAAAAGAAATCGCTGAAGTTTTATACTTCAGCGATTTCTTTGTATAGGAGATGAGACAAAGTCTGGATTTTCCAAAGACTTCTTCTTTCATAAATTGGATTTACTTGATAATATATAAAAAA
>ENA-OQJH01000337-OQJH01000337.1-human-gut-metagenome-genome-assembly--contig:-NODE-337-length-26823-cov-5.686208_pt1 | contig 26823 bp, 42 predicted proteins | sample MGYA00242597_ERZ504763 | MGnify/ENA primary metagenome ERZ504763 (study PRJEB26092, sample SAMD00036359) | human gut metagenome | host: Homo sapiens | study: EMG produced TPA metagenomics assembly of...
TCATGCCGCGCGGAATGACCAGTGCGTTGGTGATGAGCAGAGCCTCGGCATCGGCAAAGGCCTTGTAGCGGGCATCGATGTCATCGGTGATCTGCTTTGCGGCTCGATGGCGTTCATGTAGGCCATGACAGCATCTGCGGTCTCGCCGGTGATGAAGCCGTCCTCCACGCCGGTGCGCAGGTAAGCATAGCGCATTCCACGGGAATCCTCGGCTGATAGAACGGGTCAGTCTCGGTCTCGGGGTCGGAGTAGTCAGCGCCCCAGTTGCAGAGCAGGAACTCGAACTTGCCGTTGCGGCGCACGGCAGACAGGAAGCTGTCGGAAGGGCCGGCGGTGATGATGATGTCGATGAAGTCGGTGCCGTCGTTCAGCACACCCTCCAGCTGCTGCTTGAGCACCTGGCACTGCTTGTCCCAGTCGGTGGAGGAGGGGTTGTAGGGCAGCTGCACCTTGATGGGGAAGGTGACCCCCTGTGCGGTCAGCTCCTCAATGGCGGCATCACGGTACTCCTTGGCCTTGGCCTCGTCAAAGAACTCGGTCAGGTCGGCCAGGCCGCCGCACTTGGTGTAGTCCACGCCATCGGTGGTGGCGCAGAAGTTCGGGGGAGTGATGGTGTTCAGCTTGTAGCTGTCATAGCCAGAGGTGCGCTGACAGCCAGCGTAACGGCGTTGTTGATGCCGTACAGGAAGGCCTTGCGGAAGTTGGTGTTGTTGATGGCCTTGGCCCAGTTCTCGGGCTCGTATTCTGCATCCACGCCCTCAACGTTCCAGTTGGAGAACTCGTGTGCAAAGGGCATGAAGTTGAACATGTAGAAGTAGGTGTAGTTGGTGTTGGGACGATCCATGGAGACCATGTCCTTGGTGGTATCGTCGGCCAGCCAGCTGTCCAGAATGTCGGAGCCGATGGTGGCTTCGTCGATCTCGCCGCGCTTGATCATCTCGGGGCCGTTCACGGCAGCCTCGGCGTTGTAAATGCGGCTGATGGTGTCGATAAAGACATTGTCCGCATCATAGTTCTCGGGGTTCTTCTTCATGATCCAGGTTTCCAGAGACTCGTAATCGGACAGGTAGAAGGCACCGCAGCTGTACAGGGTCTCGGCGCTGGTGGCATACTGGTCGCCCATCTCGCTCAGCAGGGGGCCGTAGGCGGGCTCATAGGGCAGGTAGCACAGCAGCTCAGGAAGCCGGGGAAATCGTAGGTCAGGGTGTAGGTCAGGGTGTGGTCATCCACAGCGGTCACGCCCACGGAATCAAAGTCCACGGGGGCGTAGGTGGAAGCGGTGCCGTCTGCTGCGGTCACAGTCACGTTGCCGCTGCCATCGGTGACATAGGTGGTGCCGTCATTGTCCACAGTGCCGTTTTCAGCATTGGTCAGGTAGACGTGATAGTTGTAGTAATCATTCGCACCGGCAATGTAGGCGGTGACCAGGCCCACGTTGGAGGAAGCGTAATCCGGGGTCAGCACATACTGCAGGGCATCCACAAAGTCCTGTGCGGTCACGGGGGCAACGACTTCGCCGTTGTTGTCCACCCAGTTCTCCTCACGCAGGGTGAAGGTCCAGGTCAGGGTGTCGGCATCCCACTCCCACTTGGTGGCCAGGCCCTCGCGCATTACGCCCTTGTTGTCGTACTCTACCAGGGTGTCCACGCAGTTTGCACCCACGATCATTTCCAGGTCGGTGGCGGTGGTCAGATAGTTCAGGGTCGCAGGCTGGCTGGAATAAAGCACGGTGTACTTGCTGGTATCCGCACCGGAAGCAGAACCGGAGGAGCTGCCACCGCTCTTGCCGCCGCAGCTGGACAGCAGACCGGCGGCGCAGGCACCTGCGGCTGCCAGGCCGCTTGCCTTGAGGAACTGACGACGAGAAATAGACTGTTTCATAATGAAATTCCCTCTTTTCTTCGTGTTGAAGTCTGGTTGCCGCCCAAAGCCGACAGGCCCGCTGTTTCCCGGCAGCGGGAAGCAAAAAAGGCGTAACGGAAACACATCCGTTACGCCTTTGTAACTTGTCCTCCCGACCACAGCTGGGTGGTTAAGAAGAATTATAGCATTTTTTTGGGGTTGCGTCAATGGGAAACATGCTCGCCCTCTCAGTCATTGCTCCGCAATGCCAGCTCTCCCAAAGGGAGAGCCTTTGGCAAACTGGGAAAGCAAGTTTTATTCATTTACAGTGGAAGTGACCGGAACGCCAGGGGCTCCCCCTTCGGGGGAGCTGCCGCCGATAGGCGGCTGAGAGGGTGAGGCATTTTTAATTTCTTCTGCCAGCTCCTTTGCAGCTGCTTCTGCAGCCTTTTTGGCCTCGCGCTCGGCCTGACGCTCCTTGGCGCGGGCCACAGCCTCCTCCTGACGCTTTTTGGTGCGCAGCTTGATGCGGCAGACAGAACAGATGCCGTCCGCACAGTTGGGCGCAATGGGCTTGCCGCATTCCTTGCAGAGGGTCTTGGTGCACTTGTAGACACTGACAGGGCCAAGGCTGGTGAGCTGGCGCAGCTTCAGGCCGTCCAGACCGCCGTTGGAGCAGGCGGCAACGCAGACCCCGCACTCGCTGCACTTCCACGGCGTGATCACCGCGCGGGTCTGGCCGTCGGGCAGGTCCTCAAACTTGATGGCACCGCTGCGGCAGCTCTTCTCACACCGGCCGCAGGCAAAGCACTTCTGGGTGAAGTTGGGCAGGTGGTAGCCATAGCGCAGGGGCGTTTCGGACACCGCCTTGAGCTGCTTGGTGTACTGGTGGAGCAGCAGCCGGAAATCCTGGCTGCTCTCGTCCTCGCTGCGCAGGCCGGGCAGCATCCGCAGCAGCTGCTTGGTGCCCTTTTTGGAGCCGGAGGTCACCTGCTCCATCATCTCACGGCGGGAATACTCCTTGACGTGGAAGGGGGCATCGTCCAGCTCGTATGCCAGCGTGAATCGGGCCTCGAACAGGGGCTGGCCGAAGAACTCCACCAGCCGGGTCAGAACGGCACGCAGATGCTCGGCGCAGACATCGTTCTCGCACTCGCCGCAGGGGGTCAGGTCGAGGACGATCTTCTTGTTCAGGGCAAGGTAGGCCAGCGCTTCCCACGAATAGGCCGAGACGCAGGTGCGCACCACGGTGTTTTTCCGGGTGGATTTTTCGCAGCCGATCCAGATGGTGTCGCCATCGCTGTCGGCAGGGGAGATGTCCCGCTGCACCTGCTCCGGCGAGGGGGCAATGCAGCCCGACCGGCAGGCCGAGACGCACAGGCCGCAGTCGGTGCAGGGATCCCAGTCCTTGACGAGGTTGGGGCGGGTGAAGATCTCATCACCATAGGGGCAGATATCCTTGCAGGCTGTGCAGGGGGTGCGGTGGGGGTGCAGGTTCCAGCACTGCTTGCGGTTCACCTCGGGGTGGGTGGTCTTCATCAGCGCATCCATGGCGTAGCGCGTAAAGATACTCATAGGATCACTCCTTTTCAGGGTCCATCACCGTGGTGATGTCGGCGTTGTCCAGCAGGAAGCGCTGGACTTTCTGTGCAACCAGTGCGGCGGCAAGGGTGTCCGGGCTCAGCACCCGGCGGATGTCGGCCTCCGGGGTGTCCTGCAGCTGGGACAGGCGGCGGTACTCGTTGTTGACCTCCAGCGTGCTCACGGTGATGTTCTCGGCCTCGGCAATGGAGCGGGAGGCCAGCATGGAGCGCAGATTCCGCTCGGCAGCATCACGGTAGCCTGCCCGCAGGGCGGCAGCAGTGGTGTGGCTGTTCTTGCAGTGCTTTTCCAGGGTGATGTTGCTGCGGGAAAGCCGCTGCTCCAGCATCCGCATCTCATTGTCGGCGGTGCGGTCCAGCATGGCTTCGGGCAGGTCCACGGTCAGGTTGGCACCGGCCTTTGCCAGCAGTTCCTGCCCAGCGGCGCGGTCCGCGGCATCTTCGTGGATCTTCCGCTTTTTGGCCCGCACGGCCTCGCGCATGGCGGCAAGGTCTGCATAGCCTGTGCCCGGGCAAATTCCTCGTTCAGCTCCGGGGTGGTCTTTTCGGCCACGGAGTGCAGCTTGATCTCAAACTGCGCGGTCTTGCCGGAGAGCTCCTCCACCCGGAACTGCTCCGGGTAAGTGAAATCGAAGCGGAAGGTCTCGCCAGCGGTGTGGCCGTAGATGGCATCTTCGGCGGCAGGCATCAGCTTGCCGTCCCCCAGAACCACCATCACCTTTTCCATCCGGCTGTCGGGGATCTCCTCCCCGTCCATGAAGCCGACAAAATCCAGCAGGACCGGCTGCCGCGCTTGGCGGGGGCGGTGGAGTTGTGGTAGACGGAGCGCATCCGGGTCTGGTGGACCATCTCCTGGTCAATGGTCTTTTCGGAAAGCGGCCGCACATGGCGGGTGACAGCCAGCCCCTTGTACTGGCCTAATTTTACTTCCGGCAGATTTTTTGCGTTGTTGGACATATCGTTTTACTCTCCTTTTATAAACCATGAACAGCCAGCCAGTTTCCACAACAGAGGAAAACATTTCTGGGTATTTGGCGTTTTCAGCATCAAATTCATGGAGATAGGTCTCCACTTCCTCACGTGTCACGGGAGTGGTGCGTTCCCAGATCGTGAACACCGTGCCGTTGCCCATATCGAAGGTCGCAACTTGCTGGTGGGTAGTCTCTCTCAACTGAAGAAAAACGGCGTTGAACCGGTGGCCCAGTTCCGTGTCCGGTGCCAGCGAGAGGGGGAACGGGTCAGCGGTGATGACATACTTTGCGTCGAAGAAGCCGGTGGGAAAAGAGTGGGTGCCCGGCACCGAGAAGCTGTCCGGCAACTTGCCGTCCAGTGCATGGTTGGGCAGGTCACAGTTCCGCAGATGGCCGGGATTGTAGAGCATGTCATCCGGGATCATATAGGCGACCTCGCCCTCCCCCAGATGTTCAACCAGCCATTGTGCCATGGCCTGGATCTGCGGTTTGTCCTTGCGGTCATAGGTCAGCTCGTCCAGCCGCTGATACTCAGCAAGGTCCGCCGGGTGGAACGCATGGATAACGAACTCTGGCAAGGCCATGACAGTGAGCGGGGAGCACCGCACCGACACGGCGAACAACAGTGTAAAGACCCAGAAACAAAGCTTTGGTATTTTGAAATGCTCGATACTCTCTGCCAGACCCGCCGCACCGCAGAGAAACAGAATGACATAGGCGGCACGTACAGCAGCATCTGATGGGAGCCGGAATTCTGCACTCGGGTAAACAAGAGCATACTGAGCATCAGCTCACACAGCGCCAACACAGGCAGGCTGGGCTTTTTCCGCTTGACGCAGAGCCACAAACCAAACAGGATCAAAATAAGGTTCAGCAGGCCGGTGCGCATGGCATGATAATAGAGCTCTACTGCAATGCCGCCGACATTATAGTACGAATAGCGGTCGGAGTAGTTAAAAGCCAGGATCTTGCTGACCATGGGCCAGAGCAGGACCACCATTGCTGCCATGGCGCAGACACCAAACAGGATGAGGTTGCGTACTCGGCGCAGGGCAAGGCCTTTTTGGCCCTGTTTTGCGAGCCTTGTACTGCTTACAAAGAGCAGAAGCGCATAGGAAAAATAATAGCCCACCACAAAATATAAGTACCAGCGGCGGCTCAGGATAATCGCGGCCGTTGCCAGGAAGATGAGCACGAACCGGCCCGGCTCCAGCTTTTCAAAACGGTAGTCCAATGTGAGGAGCAGAATGGCAAAAGCGAAGATCAGACCGAACCAGTCCGGCTGTGCCAACATAGCGCTCATTCGCAGGAACGGATAGGTCAGCACCCAGGAAAAGCCGATGAGGAAATACCAGAATTTATTCTTGACCTCCAGCATCTGTCCGATTTTGATCGTGAGACCAGCCAGCATCAGCATAAGGCTGGGGAGCACACAGAATACTTGCGCAAAAGCGTAGCTGTCACCCGTTTTTGCGGTGAGGCAGAACGGGAACTCAGTGAACAAGGTGATGAAATTGGTGTAATCTTCAGAAAATGTGCTTATGATATACTTAAAACCGGCCACTGGACCCAGCGCAAAAGCCGCTTCGGTATTGAACTGCTTCTGAATGTAGTTCACATAATCCCAGGCGTAGATGAACTGCCGCCGACCCAGCGCCCAATAGAAGTAGAGCACAGCTCCGGCCCAGAAGGCGATGATGGCTGCGCGGTGGAAGAAGTCCAGCTCCACACCGGCAGTGTGCAGCACCCACAGCGCGCCGTAGAACAGCACACAGCTGCACCACAGGCTCACCAGCGGGAAGAACGCCGCCGCAGTGGGGAACAGCAGGCCCACCAGCACCAGCAGGAGTGCCCCGGCACCCAGCCCGATGCCGCCCTTTGCCCAGGGCGAAAGGGTCTTCTTTTCAGAAAGTATCGTTAACATTGTACATGCTCCTCGGTTTTGAACCACAATATTACAGTTTACAGTATAATGGTTCCGGGCGGCGCAGGCAAGAGGCAGGCCCCCCGGAAGATAAAATATCCCGCCTGCATTTCAGCAGACGGGATATTTTAGATGTGATATTACTTTTTGGAATTCTGCTTTGCCGCGATGGTGGCCTTGCGCTTCTGGGCGGCGGCCTTGCGGGCAGAGGCCTGCGCGGCCTCCGGGTGGGGAGCCTCCGGCGTGATGCGGTACATCCGGCTGCCCATGGCGGGCAGATCCACGCTCAGGGTGTAGTCCCGGCCGTACACGCCGCCATCGGTGGTGTGCAGGTGTCTGGTGCGGCTGCGGTCCGCGCCGTTCCAGCAGGCAGCCTCGCTGTTCAGCAGCTCATCGGCGGCGCAGGGGTACTGGAAGTAGAGCGGGAACTTTTTGTGGGCGGTATTCTGGGTGTTCATCACACAGAGGATGGTCTGGCCCGCGCCCTTCCGCAGCCAGGCGTACACGCCCTCGTCCCGGCTCTCGCAGGCGATCCACTCAAAGCAGTTCGGGTTGTACTCGCCGTCGTAGAGGGCGGGCTCGGTGGCATACAGGCGGCCCAGCTCGGCAAAATATTTCTGGAAGCTGTCGTGGAAGGGATACTTCATCAGGCCCCAGTCCAGCTCCTTATTCTCATCCCACTCCCGGAAATGCCCCAGTTCATTGCCCATAAAGTTCAGCTTTTTGCCCGGGTGGGTGTACATGTAGAAGTAAAGGGTGCGCAGCTGGGCACATTTTTCCTCGTAGGTGCCCCACAGCTTATCAATGATGGTCTTTTTGCCGTGCACCACCTCGTCGTGGCTGAGTGCCAGCAGATACAGCTCATTATAGAAATACTGCATACTGAAGGTCAGCTTGTGGTAGGCATCGGGCCGCTCACCAAAGGGCGTGGCAAAATAATCCAGCGTGTCGTGCATCCAGCCCATGTCCCACTTATAATCGAAACCGATGCCGTCGTAGCGGGTGGGGGCGGTGACCTTGAGGAAGTTGGTGGAGTCCTCGGCGGTGTAGATGCCGGTGGGCCAGCGCTCGTTCAGGCCGTGGTTCAGGTTCCGCAGGAAGGTAACAGCGCCCTCGTTCACGCCGCGGTTGGGGTCGCCCTGCCAATAAAGGGCGCGGGAGATGGCATCCATCCGGATGCCGTCGCAGTGGTAGACATCCATCCAAAGGGCAGCGGCGCTGTTCAGGAAGCTGCACACCTCCCGGCGGTAATAGTTGAAGTTGCAGGTGCCCCACTCGCTGTGGCCCACATCGCTGTCGTACTCGTAGAGGTGGGTGCCGTCAAAGTTGGCGAGCGCGTCGCCGTTGGCGGCAAAGTGGACGGGCACAAAGTCCATGATGACACCAATGCCCATCCGGTGGCAGGCGTTGACAAAGGCCGCAAAGTCGGCGGGGTCGCCGTAGCGGCTGGTGACAGAGAAGTAACCGGTGGTCTGGTAGCCCCAGCTGCCGTCAAAGGGATGCTCTGCCAGCGGCAGCAGCTCCACATGGGTGAAGCGGTGATCCAGCAGCCAGGGGATCAGCTCCCGGGCCAGCTCCCGGTAATTGTACCAGCCGTCCGAGCCGTCCTCGCGGGTGGCGTTGGGCTTGTGCTTCCAGCTGCCTGCATGGAGCTCATAGATGTTCAGGGGCAGGTTGCGGCACTTGTCCCGACGCTCCATCAGCTGGAATCGTCAAAGGCAAAGTCCATCCGGGCCAGCCTGCTGGCCGTGCCGGGCCGCAGCTCAGTGGAAAAGGCGTAGGGGTCAGCCCGCATCACGGTGCTGCCATCCTTGCCGTGGATGCGGTATTTGTACAGCTCTCCCTCGCAAGGCCGGGCACAAAGCCGCTCCACACGCCGGTGTCAGCCTTCTGCATGGGAACGCCCGGCCCCCAGCCGTCAAAGCCACCGCAGATCTCCACAGCCACAGCACCCGGGCCCACACGGCAAACCGCCAGCCTCCTGCCCAAAGTCATCCCGGCAGGGGTGCGCGCCCAGCACACGGTAGGCATCAAAGCATTCGCCCGCAAAGAACGAGCGGTCGATGGTGGGAAAATTCATGCAGATTTCTCCTTTTCTCAACGGGATACACCCGGTCATATTTACCAATAATTTTTGATCAAAATCGTCACACTTGCTGATTTTGACAGAGACTATGCAGAAAATTTATCAAACATCCACACAATTGGCGGAGTTTGTGGTATACTGAGCCTGCCGCTGCTGGGCGGCAGAAGAAATGATATGGGAGAGAGTAACTATGGCATGGTATGATACCGCAGTTTTTATCACATTTATCCGCTGGGCCTGTGCGGCTGTGCGCACGAAAACGACGGCCGGCCCACACCGGCGCGTTCGCAAAGCTGACGCCTGGGCCGAGCACGCCTCCAAAGATCTGGGCTGCACGGCCATTTATATCGGCCCGCTGTTCGAGAGCGGCTCCCACGGCTATGATACCATCGATTACCGCCGGGTGGACCGCCGCCTGGGCACCAACGAGGAGTTCAGGGAGTTCGTGGCCAACTGCCACGCCAGGGGCCAGAAGGTCATTGTGGACGGTGTGTTCAACCATGTGGCCGGGATTTCTTTGCCTTCAAAGACCTGCAGGCCAACCGCGAGAACGCCCGTTATAAGGACTGGTTCTGCGATGTGAACTTCTGGGGCAACAACGAGTACAACGATGGCTTTTCTTATGGCAACTGGGGCGGCTTCAACCTGCTGGTCAAGCTGAACCAGCGCAACCCCGAGGTGCAGAACTACCATTATGATACCATCCGCTTCTGGGTCGATGCATTCGACATTGACGGCATCCGGCTGGATGCAGCGGATGTGCTGGACTTCGACTTTATGAAGGGTCTGCGCCGCCTTGCCAACGAGGTCAAGCCTGAGTTCTGGCTGATGGGCGAGGTCATCCACGGCGATTACAGCCGCTGGGCCAACCCTGAAATGCTCCACTCTGTTACCAACTATGAGCTGCACAAGGGCCTGTGGAGCGGCCACAACGACCACAACTATTTTGAGATCGCACACACCATGCGCCGTCTGCAGGGGCTCTGCCACGACACCCGGCTTTATACCTTCTCGGATAACCACGATGTGGAGCGCCTGCCCAATAAGCTGCGGAACAAGGCGCACATCCGGCACGTTGCAATTCTAGTATACACGCTTTGGGGCATTCCGTCCATCTATTACGGCTCCGAATTTGGCATCGAGGGCAAAAGGAGTGGGGCAGTGACTGGCCCCTGCGCCCCTGCCTGGAGCTGGACAAATTCCGGGATGACCTGACCACCAACCCTGTCACCAGTGTGTACGCCGCATTGGGCAGGCTGAAGGCCGAATACCCGGCCCTGAGCTGGGGCGAGGTGAAGGAGCTCCAGCTGACCACCCAGTGCTATGCCTTTGCCCGGGTGCTGGATGGAAAAGCCCTCGTGGCCGTATTCAACAACGGCGACGGCCCGGCGGAGATGGAGTTCCAGCTGCCGGTGGAGGCCAACACTGCAACGGACTTGCTGGCCGATACCGTGGGCGCTGAGAATGTGATGGTCAGCCTTGCATCTGGCCGGATGAAGGTCCAGCTGCCCTCCAATTACGCCACTGTCCTGCGTCTGGATTGACAGGACACCTGTCATGCACTATTATAATAGGGAAAAATGCTGACAGGGGGAACAACAATGAACGCAGCACAGCGCCGGGAAAAGATCTTGCAACAGCTCCATGGGGCCAGCGTACCCATCAGTGCCAGTGCACTGGCCGCAAAGCTGGGGGTCAGCCGCCAGATCGTGGTGGGGGATGTAGCCCTTCTGCGGGCCGGCGGGGCCGAAATCGAGGCCACCCCGCGCGGGTATCAGTTCCACCCGACCCCCGGCGGCTACACCGGCATCCTGGCCTGTGTGCACAGGACTGCCGATGAGATGCGCACCGAGCTTTACACGGTGGTGGATCAGGGAGGCGTGGTGGTCGATGTGGCGGTGGAAAACCCGCTTTACGGCGAACTGCGGGGCAACCTGAACCTTGCCAGCCGATACGATGTGGACACCTTTATCACCCAGGCAGCCAATACCCCGGAGTGCCTGCTCAGCCGGATGACCGGCGGCGTGCACCTGCACACCCTCCGCTGCCCGGATGAAGAAACATTCCAGAGGATCGAAGCCGCATTGAGAGAGAAAGGGATTCTCTATTGATATTGTAAGAAAACTCGAACAAACTGTCTATCCCCGAAAAACGAAAAGCGTTGGATATCCAACGAAACAATGAAAGTGGTGGATTATTTTGGACATCCGCATTGAAAAGACTGACCGCGCCATCGAAAAGGCATTCATGGAGCTGCGTGCCCGCCAGCCGCTGGAGAAGATCAGGATCAAAGACCTGTGCACACTGGCCAAGGTGAACAAATCCACCTTTTATGCCCACTATGAGGATATCTATGAGCTGTCCAGCCGGTTGGAGAACAAGCTCATCCATGTCATTCTGGACAGTGTGCCCAATGTGGGGCTTACCGCTGCACACACAGAGCAGCTGACCCGTGAACTGTTCCATGCCTTTGTTCAGAACCAGGAGGCGGTGAACATCCTTTTCTCCGGAGCAAGGCAGGGGATTTTTGCCAACTGCATTGAAAAGGGTCTGCGAGACCGTCTGGCTGCCAAAGACCCCACCTTTGCAGCGGACCCCGACCGGGGTATCCTGCTTTCGTTCTGCGTGCAGGGCTGCTTCTACGCCTTTGCCAACAACAGCGGCCAGATGGACGTGGAACATCTGGTCGATCTGCTGGCTGTGATCGCCAAAGCGGCGCAAAGCCTGAACCGATGACAGAATAGTAATCATAGAAAGCTCCTGCTTTCGCAGGAGCTTTTCTCATTTAAAATACATGGAAACCGTTTTTTTGGCTGTTTCAATTCATGGCTCCGGCCTTGGTGAACATCTGTTCGACCTGCGCGGCGAGCAGGCTGTGCTCCGGCGCTTCCAGCAGAGGGTCTGCGGCCAGCAGAGCGGCGGCCTGCGGCCTGGGCGGCGTGAGGGTGCGGGTGTCGTTCATCAGGTCGGCGATCTGCAGGGTGGGCAGGCCGTGCTGGCGGCTGCCGAAAAGTCGCCGGGGCCGCGGGTCTCAAGGTCGAACTGCGCCACGGCAAAGCCGTCCGAGGTGGAGCAGAGGAACCTGAGCCGCTTCTGGACGCTCTCGGCGGTGTTGTCGCTGACAAGGAAGCACCAGCTCTCGGCGGCACCCCGGCCCACGCGGCCCCGCAGCTGGTGCAGGGCACTCAGGCCGTAGCGCTCGGCATTCTCGATGACCATGACGGTGGCGTTGGGGACATCCACGCCCACCTCGATGACGGTGGTGGATACCAGTGCGTCCAGCCGGCCGGCCTTGAAATCGTCCATTACGGCGGCTTTTTCTTTTGGCTTGAGCTTACCGTGCATCAGACCGACCCGGCGGTCGGGGAGAAGGGCTTTGGCAATGTCCTCATAGTAACTCTTTACGGCGTTCAGCCGCCGTCCGGCGTGTCCTCGATGGCGGGACAGACGATATACACCTGCCGTCCGGCTCCGATCTCCCGGTCGAGAAAACCGTAGAGATCCCGCCGCTTTTTTCCGGTGATACACCGGGTCTTGACGGGCTTGCGGCCCGGGGGCAGCTCGTCGAGAATGGAAATGTCCAGATCACCGTAGATCAGCAGGCCCAATGTGCGTGGAATGGGCGTGGCGCTCATCACCAGCAGATGAGGGTTCGCAGCCTTTTCGGCCAGCATTCCGCGCTGGCGCACGCCGAAGCGATGCTGCTCGTCCACCACAGCCAGACCCAGCCGGGCAAACTCCACGCCCTCGCTCAGGATGGCGTGGGTGCCCACCACAAGGTCGGCTTCGTCACTGCGGATGGCAGCCAGCGTGGTGCGGCGGGCGCGGCCTTCATGCCGCCGGTCAGCAGGGCCACACGCATCCCGAAAGGGGCCAGCATCCGGTTCAGATTCTCTGCGTGCTGGGCGGCAAGGATCTCGGTGGGGGCCAGCAGCGCCGCCTGATATCCGCTGCGGATGCAGGCCAGATGGCGGCGGCGGCAACCAGTGTCTTGCCGCTGCCCACATCGCCCTGCAAAAGGCGGTTCATGGAGGTGCTGCCGGACAGATCAGTCAGAATTTCGTCTACGGCCCGGCGCTGGCACCGGTGGGGAGAAGGAGAGCGATGCCCAGAAGGGGGCCGGATCGAGCCGCTGCATGGGTGCACCGGTGGAGGCGCTGCCCCGGTTCTTCATCCGCCCAATGCCCAACTGGAGCACCAGCAGTTCCTCGTAGATGAGCCGCCGCCGGGCTGCAAAAGCCTCCTCTTCCGTGGCAGGGCAGTGGATGGCCCGCACAGCATCGGCCTTGGAGAGCAGACGGTATTTTTCAGCATCTCCTCTGGCAGCGGGTCGGGCAGGAGTTCCGCATGGGGGAGCAGCTGCCGGATGCATTTTGCGATCACGGTGCTGGAAAGCCCCTCGGTCTGGGGGTAAACGGCCTCGAAGGGAGCGGCGGTGATCTGTGCCGCCGTGCGCACCTGCGGGTTGACCATCTGACGGCGAAGCATCCCGCCGGTCACGATGCCCTCAAAATAGTATTCCTGCCCCAGCTCCAGCTTCTGGGTGGCATAGGGATTGTTGAACCAGGTGATCTCCAGGCTGGAAACATCATCCCCGGCGGTGATGCGCTCCATCCGCCGCCCGCCCAGCAGGATGCGCCCGGCAGGTTTGGCGAACACCTCAGCCTTTACCACGCACTCGGTGTCTGGCGGAGCTCGGCAATGGAGTAGGGACGGGAAAAATCGATGTAACGCCGGGGATAGTGGCAGAGCAGATCGGCCAGTGTCACGATGCCCAGCTTCTCGAACCGCTCGGCGGTCTTGGGCCCCACGCCCTTGAGGTAGCGCACCGGCGTGTCCGGGGTCAGGGTGGTGTGATGTTCAGCGGGCATGGCAGGCCCTCCTTTCCGCAAAAATAGTATCCCCATTGTAACACGGGAACGGGGAAAAATCTGCCTTACAAAATCCGCTTTTGAAGATCCTCAACAGAAGGCAGCTGCTTTTCAAACTCTTCCGGCAGGCAGCTTGTGATACGGTATGCGCTGACTCCGATGGGTTTGCTCATATCTTTAAGGGAGTACTCTGCAACCAGATCGTTCTTGCTTTTGCAGAGAAGAAGGCCGATGGAAGGGTGATCCTGCTCTTTTTTCAGTAATCCATCTACCGCAGAAAGATAGAAATTGAGCTGTCCGGCATACTCTGGTTTGAATTCACCGGTTTTCAATTCGATCACAACATAACAGCGCAGGCTCAGATTATAAAACAGCAGGTCGATATAAAAATCATCACCGCCGACATTCAGATGATACTGGTTGCCCAGAAAAGCAAAGCCAGTGCCCAGCTCCAGCAAAAGCTTGGTGACATCTTTGACAAGAGCCTGCTCGATATCCCGCTCAAGCATATTTTCTTTCAAAGGGATAAAGTCAAAGAGATAGGGGTCTTTCATCGTTTGCAAGGCAAGCTCACTTTGCGAGGTGGGCAGACGAGCTTCAAAATTTGTGATTTTTGATGCAATGGCCTGACGTTGATATAATCCACCCTCGATCTGATGAATCAAAACATTCCGAGACCAACCGTTTTCAATAACTTTTTCAGCATACCATAGGCGTTCTTCTGATGAGGAAAGCTTATCTAGGAGAACGGTATTGTGTCCCCACGAATTGTGCAACAGGCTGTTGCACAAATTCCTCGTCAGGGTAAGCAAGTGCAAATTTTGCCATATACTTCAAGTTCCGAACGGAATAACCGGAAGCGTCCGGAAAAGCAAGTTTGATATCGGTAGAAAGGCTTTCAATGAATTTGCTGCCCCAGGTCTTATGTGCATTGATCGTATTGCCGATCGTATGATAGAGAAGCAGAAGCTCCCGGTTGACACTGACAGATGCGCGATACTGCGCCGCGCGAATTTCCTGCTTGATGGATTCGACAGTATTCAAGTATTCGCTGGAATTCAAGAGCACTTTGCCGGCCCCCTTCGCAAAAATAGTATCACCATTGTAACACGGGAACGGGGAAAAGAAAAGCAAAACAAAAAATCCCGGAAGCCGCAGCTTCCGGGAACTTTGGAGGTGACGACCAGATTTGAACTGGTGGATGAGGGTTTTGCAGACCCTTGCCTTACCACTTGGCCACGTCACCATATTTGGAGTGAATATTTCCACTCCATTTGGAGCGGCCGACGAGGCTCGAACTCGCTACCTCCACCTTGGCAAGGTGGCGCTCTACCAGATGAGCTACGGCCGCATATTGGTGCATTTACCTTGCACCACAGGGAAAGACGACCCGGATCGGGCTCGAACCGACGACCCCCAGCGTGACAGGCTGGTGCTCTAACCAACTGAGCTACCGGGCCATATCCGGAGTGATTATTACCACTCCGTTATGGAGCGGCCGACGAGGCTCGAACTCGCTACCTCCACCTTGGCAAGGTGGCGCTCTACCAGATGAGCTACGGCCGCATATCAGAGGAACAGGAGTAATTCTTGTTCTTCTGAAAGGTGGTGCCTCCGATCGGAATCGAACCAATGACACGGGGATTTTCAGTCCCCTGCTCTACCGACTGAGCTACAGAGGCGCACCGGACGATGATTATTATACCTGAAATTTTGATTTTGTAAAGGGGTAAATTCAAAATTTTTGAAAAAAACTGAAACTTTTTTCGTTTTATGCGTTTCAACGCGCAAAATAAGAATGACTTTTTGCACGTTTTTCTGCCGGATCGGGAGGACAAGAAATCTGCCTGAAGAAATTGACAAGTAATACAACCTATGGTTTAATAAAAGAAAAGAACACCGACGCTTTTGCTCTTTACACATCGCTTATACTTATTATAAGGGAAAGAGCAAAGGCGTTTTGATTTGACGACCTGCTCATTACAAGAGAACAGGCCCGGAGGACAGCATGGCAAGAAAACAGGAATATGGCAACGAAAGCATTACTTCGCTGAAGGGTGCCGACCGTGTGCGCAAGCGCCCGGCCGTCATCTTTGGCTCAGACGGCGTGGAGGGCTGCGCCCACTCTATTTTTGAGATCGTCTCCAACTCCATCGATGAAGCCCGCGATGCCACGGCGATACCATCAATGTGACCCGCTGCAAGGACGGCAGCGTGATCGTGGAGGACTTTGGCCGCGGTATGCCCGTGGACTGGAACAACGGCGAGGGCCGCTACAACTGGGAGCTGCTGTTCTGTGAGATGTACGCGGGCGGCAAATACGGTGAGGGCGAGGACAACTACGAGTTCAGCCTGGGCCTGAATGGTCTGGGCCTGTGCGCCACTCAGTACGCTTCTGCCTGGATGACCGCCGATATCTACCGCGACGGCTTTCATTACCACCTCGACTTCAAAAAGGGTGAGAACGTGGGCGGCCTGCAGAAGGAGCCCTACAAGGGCCGCCGTACCGGCAGCATCATCCACTGGAAGCCCGACGATGAGGTGTTTACGGACATTGACGTGCCCGGCAGCTACTATAAGGATGTGCTGCGCCGTCAGGCCGTGGTCAACGCGGGCCTGACCCTGAACTTTACGGACGAAAAGGAGAAGGACCCCGCCACCGGCAAGCCCTGGAAGGAGAGCTGGTGCTACCAGAACGGCATTGCCGACTATGTGCAGGAGGTGGCAGGAGAGGACACCCTGACCCCGGTGTTCAGCTGCGAAAGCGAGGCCTCCGGCCGTGACCGTGAGGATCAGCCGGATTATAAGGTGCGGATGAGCGCCGCCTTCTGCTTCTCCAATAAGGTGCAGCTGCTGGAATACTATCACAACTCCTCCTGGCTGGAACACGGCGGCAGCCCGAGCACGCCGTCCGTACGGCTTTTGTCTACCAGATCAACAAATACCTGAAGGACAAGAACCTCTATAAGAAGGGCGAGAGCGCCATCAGCTTCCAGGATGTGCAGGACTGCCTGTCTACGTCTCGTCCAGCTTCTCCACCCGTACCAGCTACGAGAACCAGACCAAGAAGGCCATCACGAACAAGTTCGTCTCGCAGGCTATGACTGATTTCCTCAAGCATTACCTGGAGGTCTACTTCCTTGAAAAGCCGGAGGAGGCCCAGAAGATCTGCCAACAGGTGCTGGTGAACAAGCAGAGCCGCGAGCACGCCGAAAAGACCCGCCAGAGCATCAAAAAGACGCTCTCCACCCAGATCGATCTGGCAAACCGGGTGCAGAAGTTCGTGGACTGCCGCACCAAGGATGCTTCCCGCCGGGAACTCTACATCGTGGAGGGCGATTCCGCTATGGGCGCGGTCAAGCAGAGCCGCGACAGTGAATATCAGGCCATCATGCCCATCCGCGGCAAGATCCTGAACTGCCTGAAGGCCGATTATGCCCGCATCTTCAAGTCCGATGTCATCGTGGACTGATCAAGGTCATGGGCTGCGGCGTGGAACTGGGCGGCAAGCATAACAAGGAGCTTGCCACTTTCAACATCGACAACCTGCGGTACAACAAGATCGTCATCTGTACCGATGCTGACGTGGACGGCTACCAGATCCGCACGCTGGTGCTGACCATGCTCTACCGGCTGACCCCCACTCTGATCAACGAGGGCTATGTCTATATCGCAGAATCGCCGCTGTATGAGATCACCACAAAGGATCACACCTATTTTGCCTATACCGAGCCGGAAAAGGCAGCGTTCCTGAAGGAAATCGGCGACAAAAAGTATACCATCCAGCGCTCCAAAGGTCTGGGCGAAAACGACCCCGAGATGATGTGGCTGACCACCATGAACCCCGAGAGCCGCCGCCTGATCAAGGTGCTGCCCACGGACGTGGAGGAAACGGCCCGGGTGTTTGACCTGCTGCTGGGAGATAACCTGGCCGGACGCAAGGAGCATATTGCACAGCACGGCGCGGAATATCTGGATGATCTGGATGTGAGCTGACGAGATAAACCCCTCCGTCAATGCTTTGCATTGCCACCTCCCCTAGTAGGGGAGCCCTGGCGTTGCGGAACGCCCTGCGAGTTCCCCTCTATGCCAAGGGCCCCACTATTAGGGGGGCTGTCGAGCGTATGCGAGACTGAGGGGTTGGATCCGGGATATAGATGCTGATATAGAGGAGCAAAAATGGCAAAACGAACAACAAAAAAAACGACCAAGCCTGTCCGCCCGCAGCTGGGCGACGGCGTTGAGATCCTGAACGCAGGCAGTGTGCTGGAAGATCCCATTACCAGCACGCTGGAGACCAACTATATGCCCTACGCAATGAGCGTTATCGTTTCCCGTGCTCTGCCCGAGATCGATGGCTTCAAGCCCGCCCACCGCAAGCTGCTGTACACCATGTACGGCATGGGGCTGCTGAAGGGTGCCCGCACCAAGTCGGCCAACATCGTGGGCAGCACCATGCACCTGAACCCCCACGGTGATGCCGCCATCTACGATACCATGGTGCGCATGGGCCGGGGCAACGAGAGCCTGCTGGTGCCCTTTGTGGACAGCAAGGGCAACTTTGGCAAGGCGTACAGCCGGGATATGTCCTGCGCCGCTGCCCGTTATACCGAGGCCAAGCTCGAGGGTGTCTGCGAGGAACTGTTCCGGGATATCGATAAGGAGACCGTGGACTTTGTGCCCAACTACGACGCACCACCACCGAGCCGACCCTGCTGCCCGTGACCTTCCCCACCATTCTGGCCAACAATACCCTGGGCATTGCAGTCGGCATGGCCTGCAACATCTGCTCCTTCAATCTGGCAGAGCTGTGCGCCACCACCGTGGCCCTGATGAAGGATCCCAAACACGATATCTCCACCACCATGCCTGCCCCGGATTTCGTGGGCGGCGGCCAGATCCTGTACGATGAGGCCCAGATGCGGGAGGTCTATGAGAATGGCCGGGGCAGCATCAAGGTGCGTGCCCGGTACAATGTGGTGCCCGGCGAGAATATGCTGGAGATCACGCAGATCCCGCCCACCACCACTGTGGAAGCCATCATGGACAAGATCGCCGAGCTGGTCAAGGCGGGCAAGATCAAAGAGATCAGCGATATGCGGGATGAGACCGACCTGAACGGCCTCAAGCTGACCCTTGACCTCAAGCGCGGCGTGGACCCGGAAAAGCTGATGGCCAAGCTCTACAAGACCACCCCGCTGGAGGACAGCTTCAGCTGCAATTTCAACGTGCTGGTGTCCGGTCAGCCCCGGGTCATGGGTGTGCGGGAGATCCTGCAGGAGTGGACCGCTTTCCGGATGGAGTGTGTCCGCCGCCGCACCTACTACGATCTCCACGGCAAGGAAAAGCGGCTCCACCTGCTCAAGGGCCTTGCCGCCATTCTGCTGGACATCGATAAGGCCATCCATATCATCCGCACCACCGAGGAGGAGACCGAGGTGGTGCCCAACCTGATGATCGGCTTTGGCATCGACGAGGTGCAGGCCGACTATGTGGCTGAGATCAAGCTGCGTCACCTGAACCGGGAGTATATCCTCAAGCGGACGGGTGAGATCGAGCAGCTGGAAAAGGACATTGCCGACCTGAACGATATTCTGGCAAAGCTGCCCGCATCCGTCGCATCATCATCAATGAGCTGAACGATGTGGCCAAAAAGTACGCCCAGCCCCGCCGCAGCGAGATCCTGTATGATCTGCCCGAGGAGGAGAGCGGTGCCGAAGAGGAATCCATCCCGGATTATCCCGTTACCGTGTTCTTCACCCGTGAGGCTACCTGAAAAAGATCCCGCCCCAGAGCTTGCGCACCGCCGGTGCCCACAAGCTGAAAGAGGGCGATGAGATCATCCATCAGGTGGAGACGCGGAACAACGTGGAGGCCCTCTTCTTTACCGACAAACAGCAGGTGTACAAGGTGCGCCTGAACGAGCTGGAGGACGGCAAGGTGGCCCAGATGGGCATCTACCTGCCGGGCCGTCTGGGAATGGATGAGGGCGAGAATATCCTCGCTATGGTCATCACGGGCGATTACAGCGGTTATGTCCTCTTCTTCTTTGCGGGCGGCAAGTGCGCAAAGATCCCGCTGGCCTCTTACGCCACCAAGCAGAACCGCCGCAAGCTGCTCAAGGCCTACTCCGACAAGGAGCCGCTGGCAAAGCTGCTCTTCCTGCCCGAGGACACGGAGCTGGCCATCCGCACCAGCGCAGGCCGGATGCTGCTGGTGGGCACGGCACAGATCGCTGCCAAGACCACCCGCGACAGCCAGGGTGTTGCTGTTGTGACCCTGAAAAAGAACCAGACCATTGCATCTGTCGTTCCGGCGGAAACGCTGGAGCTTGCCAACCCCCACCGCTACCGTGTCCGCAGCCTGCCCGCCACCGGCGCGCTCATCCGTGCCGAGGACGAGGGCGAGCAGATGAGCCTGCTGTAAAGGGCAGCGTGCTCGCCCTCTCCGTCAAATCCTGACGGATTTGCCACCTCTCCCAAAGGGAGAGGCAAGAAGCGTTTCCTCTACGTCCTTGGCTCTCCCTTTGGGAGAGCTGTCACCGCAGGTGACTGAGAGGGCGAGGACGCTGGCGGGGAGCGCCTGAGAGGGTTTGTTTTCACAAAGAACATGATGATATGCAAGAAAGGACGACCCAATGCAAAACATTGACCTGATCTGTATTGGTAAAATGAACGCAAAATATTTTGCCGAGGGCGTGACAGAGTACCAGAAGCGTCTGGCTGCCTTTGCGGCATTCCGGATCATCGAGCTGCCGGAGGAAAAGATCGAGGAGAAGAATGCCTCCGATGCTGTGGTGAAAAAAGCACTGGAGAAGGAAGGAAAAGCCATCCTCTCCAACGTCCGCAAGGGTGCTGCCATCGTTGCCATGTGCATTGAGCAGGCAGATATCCTCCGATGAGCTGGCGCAGTTTCTGGCCGACCGCGCAAACAGCGGGGCAGGGGATGTGGCGTTCGTCATCGGTTCCTCCCACGGCCTGTCCGATGAGGTGAAAAAAGCCGCAGCCCTCAGATTCAGTATGGGCCGCATCACCATGCCCCATCAGCTGGCCCGCCTGGTGCTGACCGAACAGATCTACCGGGCCTGTACCATCAATGCCGGTATGAAGTATCATAAGTAAGAACCTCTCAGGCGCTTTGCGCCAGCTCCCCTATTTACACAGCTGCTGTCTTGCCTCTCCTGTTAGGAGAGGTGGCAATGCGAAGCATTGACGGCGAGGTTATCTTTACAAAAAGAAGAAAACATGATAAAGTAAAGATACGCGGCAGTGGGGAAAGCTGCCCGAAACAACACACACGACACGGCAAGCCAGCCGCGGACGGAAAGGATGTTATTACAATGGAACAGAGCGAAAAGACCCTTGATATGATCGTCAATCTCTGCAAGAACCGTGGTTACGTGTTCCCCGGTTCTGAGATCTATGGCGGTCTTGCCAACAGCTGGGACTACGGTCCCCTGGGCGTTGAGTTCAAGAACAACGTCAAGAAAGCATGGCTGAAGAAGTTTGTCCAGGAGAGCCCCTACAATGTGGGCCTGGATGCCGCCATCATTATGAACCCCCAGACCTGGGTGACCACCGGCCACGTTTCCAGCTTCTCTGACCCCCTGCTGGACTGCCGTGCCTGCAAGGCCCGCCACCGTGCCGATAAGCTGATCGGTGAGGAGCATCCCGAGGTCAATGTGGATGCCATGAGCTTTGATGAGATGGATCAGTTCATCGCCGACCACGAGGACATCGTCTGCCCTGTCTGCGGCAAGCATGACTTCACCCCCATCCGCAAGTTCAACCTGATGTTCAAGACTGCCATCGGTGTCACCGAGGACAGCTCTTCTACCTGCTACCTGCGCCCCGAGACCGCACAGGCATTTTCGTCAACTTTGCCAACATCCAGCGCACCACCCGCCGCAAGCTGCCCTTCGGTGTCTGCCAGGTGGGCAAGGCCTTCCGCAACGAGATCACCCCGGGCAACTTCACCTTCCGCACCCGTGAGTTCGAGCAGATGGAGTGCGAGTTCTTCTGCAAGCCCGGCACCGATCTGGACTGGTTCGCTTACTGGAAGGATTACTGCGAGAACTGGCTGCTGAGCCTGGGCATCAAGAAGGAGCATCTGCGCCTGCGCGACCACGAGCCCGCAGAGCTGGCCTTCTACAGCCGTGCCACCACTGATATCGAGTATGCCTTCCCGTTCACCGACTGGGGCGAGCTGTGGGGCATTGCAGACCGCACCAACTACGACCTGACCCGTCATCAGGAGGCCTCCGGCAAGAGCCTGGAGTACTTCGACAGCGAGACCAACGAGCACTACATCCCCTACGTGATCGAGCCCTCTCTGGGCTGCGACCGTGTGGCACTGGCTTTCCTGTGCGAGGCTTACGATGAGGAGCATCTGGTCGATGCCAAGGGCAAGGAAGATGTCCGCACCGTCCTGCGTCTGCATCCGGCTCTGGCTCCCTACAAGTGTGCTGTGCTGCCCCTGAGCAAGAAGCTGGGCGACAAGGCCATGGAGATCCGCAATGAGCTGAGCAAGTACTTCATGGTGGACTACGATGATACCGGTTCCATCGGCAAGCGTTACCGTCGTGAGGATGAGATCGGCACTCCCTACTGCATCACCGTGGACTTCGACACTGTGGGTGACGAGGCCAAGGGGATCACAGCCGACAACTGCGTCACCGTCCGCGACCGTGACACCATGGAGCAGGTGCGTATGCCCATCTCCGAGCTCAAGAGCTATATCGAGAGCAAGATCGAGTTCTGATCTGAATAAAACAGCCCCGCCGTTGCAATTTCGGCGGGGCTGTGGTATATTATAGATAAAGAGAGTGCTGTCCGGCAAACGGTCAGTACATTCCCGGCAAGTTATTCACAAAGAATGACCGCTCAGGTTTGGACGCTGAGGGCGGTCATTTTTTGTGTGTAAAAATTCTTCTTAAACAGACGTTTCCCCGTTTTTCAACGATGGAAGCGTCTGTTTTCTTTTATCCGATGGACAGAATTGAAAAAAGAGGGTATACTTAGGGCAAAACAACCATGCCGTTTCTTGCGGCAGAAAGGAACCTTTTGTGAAAAACTTTGATGAACTGCTCAAAAAATACGCTGACTTTATCGTCCGGGTGGGCGTGAACCCTCAGCCGGGCCAGACCATGATCATCCGCTGCCCGCTGGAGGCTGCCCCGCTGGCCCGCCTGTGCGTGCGCAGCGGCTTTGAGGCCGGTGCCCGTGATGTTCAGGTGGACTGGAGCGACAATGCCGTATCCCGCACCCGGATGGAGCTGGGCAGCGAGGAAGCCCTGACCGACAGCAAGCCCTACCAGCTGCGCCGCTACCTCGACTACGCAGAGAGCGAGGGCAGTGTCTGCGTGCTGCACCTCATTGCGGATAACCCCGAGGTCTACGCCGGTCTGGATGGTGCCAAGATCAGCCGTGTGAACGCCGCCAACCGGAAATTTATGGCTCCCTGGCGGGAGTACACCATGAACGACAGGGTGCAGTGGTCCATTGCCGCCATGCCCAGCGCCCCCTGGGCAAAGAAGATGTTCCCCGAGCTGGACACGGATGCCGCCATCGAGAAGCTGTGGCAGCTCATCTTTGATGTCTGCCGCGTGACCGGTGGTGACCCCGTCAACGAGTGGAAGGCACATCTGGACCGTCTGACCAGTCTGGGCGAGAAGATGAATGCCCTTGATCTGGAGAGCGTCCACTTTGAGAGCGCCAACGGCACTGACCTGACCGTGGGCCTGGCCGAGAAGGCCAGCTGGGAGAGCGCCGGAAGCAAGAGCGAAAAGGGTGTGTTCTTCCTGCCCAACATCCCCACCGAGGAAGTGTTCACCGCTCCCCACAAGGATAAGGTGAACGGCATCGTCTACGGCACCAAGCCTATGTGTTCAATGGCCAGCTCATCAAGGATTCCATGTTACCTTCAAGGATGGCAAGGTCGTTGAGCATGGAGCCGAGGAGGGCGCTGACCTGCTGGGCCGGCTGCTGGATACCGATGAGGGTGCCCGCCATATCGGCGAGGTGGCACTGGTGCCCGCATCCAGCCCCATCAACCGCAGCGGTGCGCTGTTCTACAGCACCCTGTTTGATGAAAACGCTGCCTGCCACATTGCTTTTGGTGCCAGCTATCCCGGCACAACGGCAAACGGCACCAGCCTGACCAAAGAAGAACTGCTGGCCCGTGGCATGAACCAGTCCACCATCCATGAGGATGTGATGATCGGTGCAGAGGACAGCCATATCACCGGCAAGTGCCGTGACGGACGAACCGTGGACCTCTTCCGTGACGGTGTCTGGGTGCTGTAATCGTTCAATATAAATAATTCGTTAAATCCTTACAGTCTGTGATTAGTCTGTAAGGATTTTTGCTTATTTAGAACGACTAGAAACTTGATAATTGTATGAATGCACAAAATATATTTCACATAAAAGAAAAATATTGACATCAAAAAGGGGGGATGTTATACTTTTACTATAAAAAGTGCACTTTGACCGAACCACAAGACAAGATGAAAGGATGGAAATGCTATGAAGCGTTTGATGATGTTCCTATTGACCTTGGCTATGGTATGTACAATGGGCGTGATTTCTTTTGCAGAAGGAAATATCGCTCCGCATGATTTATCTCCGGAACCGATTATACCGGATGTATGTAGCCATTTGTATAGCTTTAAGTATGCTACAAGTATATCGGAAACGGACCCGAAGACGGTAGAACATATACGGTTACTACGGAGTATTATGTCTGCACAAATTGCGGTGCAGAATATATTGTGACCACGTATAAGTGATATTAATATGGGTAAGAGAAAGGAGATGCAAACTATGAAACGATTGACAGCGGTGCTATTAAGCCTTTTACTGGTTATATCTGTTGGTGCAACGGCTTTTGCGGCGTTTGACACCTCCAGAATCGATCAATATTTTGAAATAGAGACCCAGAAACGGATTGACAGTATGCTGGAGCTGGTTCTGGGAAAAGAAAAGGCAGAAGAACTTGTTGAAACTTCAAGAACTTCCAGCTATGATTTTACGCAAGTGGAAGCGTATGTAAATCAGCATGTGGCGCAGCAGTCGAGCGAAATGTTCCGTTTGATTGAAGCGGCAGAACAAAAAGCACGTGATGTATCCCCGGAACCGATTATACCTGATACCTGCAAGCATAATTATGATCTTGATAAGGTTGTCCGGGAGGAATTCCGGAATATGCCGATTGGAAGAGATTTTATCAAGGTGACTTATTATTATGTCTGTACCAAGTGTGGAGATACAAAAACAGAAGTGGAAACCTATGATGCATAAGAAGATTGTGAGAAGGTTTTGATTCTTGAAGTGCTGTGGTACGGCAAAGGATAAGGCAAAATTTCACGAAACCCCTTGCATAATTACCGGAAGTATGCTATATTCTAATAGTACGATATAACTTTTACTGAAACGTGGGCCGCAAGGTCCGCGTTTCTTGTTTGTTTGGAGGTTTTTATGGCGAAGCAGTCTGGCGGAAATACCGCCCAGAGAGTCGAAGCGCTTGTCCGCCCCACTGTGGAGGGCATGGGCCTGCGCCTGTGGGACGTGGTCTTTGAAAAGGAAGGGCCGGACTGGTATCTCCGTGTCCTCATCGACAAAACGGACGGCACCACCATGGACACCGACACCTGTGCCGATGTCTCCCATGCGCTGGACCCCATCCTGGATGAGGCGGACCCCATTGAACAGAGCTATTATCTGGAAGTCGGCAGCCCCGGCCTGGGCCGCAAGCTGACCCGCCCGGAGCACTACGAAGCCGTTCGGGGCCAGAAGATCAGCGTCAGGCTGTACCGGGCCAACGAGAACGGTGTTAAGGAATTTTCCGGCCTCCTGACTTCCCGCGAAGGCAATACCATCACGCTGGAAGCCCGGCCGGCCCCATGCAGTTCGAGCTTTCCGCCGTCAGCACGGTGCGCCTGTGTGACGACGAGGACCTGTTTGATTAAAAGAGAAAGAATGATATTTAGGAGGAACCCGAAAAATGGCTGCAGCGAACAATGAATTTTTTGAAGCTCTCTCCATGTTGGAGCATGAGCGCGGCATCACCGCAGAGTACCTGATCGAGAAGATCAAGGCTGCTATCGTGATCGCTGTCAAGAAGAACTATGAGGTCGAGGACGACAACGTTCTGGTGGAGATCGACCCCGACAGCGGCAAGTTCAACGTCGCTCTGGTGCAGAACGTTGTCGCCGATGAGGACTGGTACGATGAGCACGCCGAGATCGGCATCACCGAAGCCCAGAAGATCCGCAAGAGCTATGAGTCGGCGACCGCGTTGTCACCCCCCTCAAGACCAAGGACTTCGGCCGCATTGCCGCCCAGACCGCAAAGCATGTCATCCGTCAGGGCATCCGGGAAGCCGAGCGCAGCCAGCAGCTGAGCGAGATCCAGTCCCGCGCCCATGATATCATCCAGCCACCGTTACCCGTGTTGACAACGAGAAGGGCATCGTGGCCCTGGACCTGGGCAAGGGCGGCGAGGCCATCCTGCCCCGCAACGAGCAGGTGCCCGGCGAGACCTACACCGAGGGTCAGACCCTGCAGGTCTACGTTGTGGACGTGGTCAGCGGCGAGCGCGGTGCCCGCGTGATGATCAGCCGCACCCACCCGGGCCTGGTCAAGCGCCTGTTCGAGCTGGAAGTGCCCGAGATCTATGACGGCACCGTTGAGGTCAAGGCCATCAGCCGCGAGGCCGGTGCCCGCACCAAGATGGCTGTCTGGAGCAAGGATGCCAACGTCAACCCCGTTTCTGCCTGCATCGGCCCCCACGGCGACCGTGTGGCCGCTGTGGTCGAGAAGCTGGGCGGTGAGAAGATCGATATCGTCAAGTGGAGCGAGGATGTCTCCGAGTTCATCTCCGCTGCCCTGAGCCCCGCCAAGTGCTCAAGGTCGAGCTGCTGCCCGGCGAGACCCGTTCCTGCCGCGTCACCGTGCCCGACCAGCAGCTGAGCCTGGCCATTGGCAACAAGGGCCAGAACGCCCGCCTGTGCGCCCGCTTGACCGGCTACAACATCGACATCCGCCCCGAGAGCGGCTACTACGGCGAGGACGAAGAGCCCAAGGCTGCCGAGCCCAAGACCGAGGACGCTGAGTAAGAGCGGCTGTGACCGCACCTGAAGGAGGGAAACCGGATGGCACAAAAAAAGATCCCTGCCCGCCAGTGCATCGGCTGCATGACCAGCCGCCCCAAAAAGGAACTGGTGCGGGTGGTGCGCGCCCCCAGCGGAGAGATCAGCATCGACCCGTGGGCAAGAAGCCGGGCCGCGGCGCTTACCTCTGCCCGGACCCGGCCTGTCTGGCAAAGGCCAAAAAGAAAAGGCGCTGGAGCGCTGCTTTGAGCAGCCGGTTCCCGCCGAGGTTTACGATGCGCTGGCCGCACAGCTGGCGACGTGGAAAAGGAGGCTCAGCCGAATGGCGAAGCATAACAATACCCCCGAAAAGCCCAAAATGGCTCCGGAAGAAGCGCTGTTTCAGGCGCTGAGCCTCTGCCGCAAGGCAGGCGCGCTG
>ENA-OQJH01000338-OQJH01000338.1-human-gut-metagenome-genome-assembly--contig:-NODE-338-length-26793-cov-9.393985_pt1 | contig 26793 bp, 29 predicted proteins | sample MGYA00242597_ERZ504763 | MGnify/ENA primary metagenome ERZ504763 (study PRJEB26092, sample SAMD00036359) | human gut metagenome | host: Homo sapiens | study: EMG produced TPA metagenomics assembly of...
CCGTTGATCTGTGATGCATCACTTCTGCCGCTGTATCATTTTCGTACAGCGCAGGAAGTAAACCGGCTTTTCATTTGCAATTTCTTCCGCAAAAGCAAGATTCTTTTCATCAGCCCTGCCGTCCAGGCGGCGAGATCATCCGCTGCATCACACGGAGTGTTTTCTGCTCTTTCGTCAGGGAAACGATTTTATCCTCCGGCGCTTTTTCCAGCAGCACAATCCCTCCCAGCTCTTTCTTTTCGACTGTGAAATTTCTGATGTGCCGCACCACGGGATTCCGTATACTACAAACTGATCGCCCTCTTTTCCTATGAGGTTCAGATCTCCGTTCAGAAACGGCGTGTCAAACAGTTTTTCCAAAATGCCGTATGAGTCGATTTTCCCATTCCCGACGGACCGGAAAACAGCCATGCTTTTCCAGATAAAGAAGAGATGCGGAATGCAGCACAAACATGCCTTTTTTCTGTGCCAGGAACAGAAATACCGGCCGGATCGCCAGAAAGAGGGAATCCTGCTCTTCTTCTGTCATAGGCAGACGGTAATAAATACAGGCGAAGCTTCCATCCGCTTTCATCCAGATTTCATAGATATTTTTAAGAGCCGGGAACCAGAGGACATAGCCTTCTTCCCACGCGCAGACTGTCAGATCTTTATTCCGGATCAGAATGTTTCCATTCTGGTGGCTTTCCGTACATGCTCGATCAATTCTAACGTGAGATCCGCCGCATCCTGCCTATTTTCTGTTTTTATCACCGTTTCTTCCACTTCTTTTTCTCCTGTTTTTTTCGCTGCCTCTCCTTCTGTTTTCTCTGTTGCTTCTTCCTTTCCTCTTTTCTTCTCAAAAGAAGCAAACTGTTTTGGAATGCAGCCCTCTTTTCCATAAACAGCAATGGAAATTCCTGCGATCTTCAATTCTCCGGCGCAAGTTCCATCCGGAGAACCAAGTTCCCGTCGTACCGCACCAAAGGCAAGAAGCTCCTTCACAAAAGCCTGAATATCTTTTTTCAGTTCCTCCTGCTCTTCTTCCGGCACTTCATAACAGCGAATCATTTTCTGCTGAAGTTCTTCCATTGTTTTTGGTGTTTCCAGCGCTTCCCAGAGAATCCGTGCGGTCTCATTCAGCTCCATTCCTCGCTGCTGGTCTGCTATTTTCTGCCCATAAGGCAGAAGATAATGTGTGTTCCCGATTTTCTGCAGTAAATATCCTTCCTGCCTTCTGATTCTCATAATCTGATTTCCCTTCCTGTGTTTGTTTTCTTATATTTGCTGTCTTTCGTTTTGTATGTAAAGTTATGCTTTTTCTGCTCATCATCCTTTTTATTTTCAGGGTAAGCTGTTATAATAAAATTCAGGTAACTATTCAGAGCCACTCGTCAAAATGCCACGCATTTCGTCGGTTCGGCGTATCCGCCAAATGGAGTTTTTTATGTACACTTACGATATTGAACAACTTTTAAAAAACGGTTCTGCCGTCAAACTGAAACCGCAGGGCTACAGTATGTATCCTCTTTTTCTTCCGGGCCGGGACGAAGCTGTCATTGAACACTGTGTTCCTTCCGAACTTCATCGCGGCGATGTAATTCTGTATCGCCGTGTGCAGGGAATCCTTGTTCTGCACCGCATCTGCCGAATTACCAGGGATGGCTTCTATCTGGTCGGGGACAATCAGACCGAAGTGGAAGGACCTCTTTCCCCGGAGCAGATTCATGGAAAACTGACTGGTGTCGTACGCAATGGAAAATCGTTTTCTGTTTCGCATCCAATTTATCGGATGCTTTCTTCCATCTGGCTCTTTTTACGCCCTGTCCGCCCGTTTTTCTGGTCGGTAACGGCTTTTTTCCGCAGGTTTTTCAGAAGCACTGATTTTTTCATTGTCCTCTCCGAATTTTTTTCAAAATGCACAGAGAAATTTCTATTGCATCAGGCTTTTCGCATTCCCTTCACCATGGTTACAATGCTCTGAAGTCTCCAGCCTCTTCCAAAGATCACCAGATCCAGCAGCAGCGGAATCGCAATACACAGGAGAAAGCAGACGCAGAACAGAAGCATACCGCCTGCTCCGTATATCAGTGGTACGATTTTCTGCATCAGCAGAACTTCGCCCGCTATGACTGCCAGATACTCTCCGATATCCTGCGCATACCGCAGCGCCTCTCCCGGCATCTCGAGGAAATCCCGGAAATAAATGATATACCGATACAAGATCTGCAGCAGATAAGACAGTAAGGTTCCAAGCAGAACGCCTGCCATCCCATACGGTTTTACAAGTGCCAGTGACACGATCAGATTAAGAAGTGCGGAGGATGCTCCGACATTTTTCTCTTTTTCAAACAGTCCCGTCACGCCCATCACAAGGCTGAGCGGCAATCCCATAATTCGAACCAGCAATACTACAATACAAAAAACAGTAATTCCCCAGCCAAGTTCGTAGGAAGGACCAAGCCAGATATCACGGACAAATGGTGTAATCAGAGAAAACAGGCCAACCGATACAACCGACGCAATGCAGAAAAAGCCAAAGGTCAATTGCCGCAGAATCTCATAATTTCTCTGACGATTTTTTTCTGTAAAATAATCTCCGACCGTCGGCTGGATCGTATTCGCAAGGATCGTGAGAATATTGCTGATCGCCTGCGTAATCATACAGTAATTTGCATATCGTCCTACCGTACCGACCCCGATAAAACCGGAAATAATCAGGTTGTCCGTGCAATACAGCATTTTTTCTGAAATTCTGGAAATAAACAGGCTTTTCAGATCTCTTACAATTCTTTTCGTCAGAGACGATGTGCTCTTTTCTTTTCTCCGCTGGCGCAAAAACGGATATTTCTGCTCCACATACCAGCTGATCCAGATATTCAGCACGACTTCCGTTACGGTTCCAATACCAAGCGCCAGCAGATAATTCTGTTCCCATGTAACCAGCAGAATAATCGCCAGATAGCTGACCACATTTAAAATCAGTCCGGTGATGCTTGCAATGTATTCTTTCTGATCCGCAATCAGCAACGACTTCCGGTACGTTAAAAGATAAGAAAGAACGGTTCGAACCAGCCACATCGCATACAGAACGCGGATATAGGATAACGAATAACTGTTATTTTTCATAAAAAGGTGGATGAACGGCAGAACCGCCATTCCCGCCGCAAATACAAGAACAGCAAAGACGTGATATGCCTTTCGGTAAAGATTCATCAGCGATGCAATCTCTGCCTCATCCTTTCTTGCAAGCGCGCCATACAAATGGTAAACGATTGCCGTGGATATGCCAAGCTCCGTCACGGAAAGGATATTGATGACATTGGAAATAACACCATTCATTCCAACCAGCTCCGCGCCCATGTACAGGTTCATGGCACGCTGGCTGAAAAAGCCGAGGATCAGAAGCGCAAACTGTGAAAGCATACTGAAAAAACTGTTTCGGAATAAATTTTTAATGCGCATAAGTTCCTCCTTCTTCTCGTTTTTATAACATGCTACGCGGGTAAACAGTTCCGTAATTTTACATCACTCTTATTTTCCACTGTTTTCATGGATTTTGTAACATTAAAATGGTATCATATATCTAATACCTGCTATCGTTGCTGCCGTTTCCAGATACCTGTGAATGGCAGTATCCCTTTTGGAAAGGCTTTCCTTTATGAAAACAAATAGAAAAAAATCATTTTCTTATCTTCTGTTTTTTCTTCTGCTTCTGGTATTCCTTGCACTGTTCGCATTTCTTGGTATCCGTTCTTTTTATCGTGCGAATTACATGCCGGAACCATGCACAGAATCCGCAGACGAGTTATCCAATCCATACATTGATTTTATCACATGTATGGCTATGTTCTTGGAAGCGATTCGCTCTCGAATCTTCCTGCCGCCTCTGATTCCGACGCCAAAAACAGGCAGGGAATTGTCATGCTGGAAGTGAATCTGCAGAATTTTTCAAACGAAGATCTCTCCGATTCAGCTCTTTCCCAGCTTGATACCATTCTCTCTGCCTGGCAGAGACATGGCAGTCAGGTGATCTTACGTTTTCTCTACGACTGGGATGGAAAAGCAATGGAAACAGAGCCGCAAAGTCTGGAGCAAATTCTGCGTCACATGGACCAGACAGCTGAAGTTGTAAATCGCTACACGGACTGTGTTTTTCTGATGCAGGGCATTTTTGTCGGAAACTGCGGGGAAATGAACAATTCTCACTACATGTCCGATGAGGACTGTACTACCCTGATGCACCATCTGGCAGAGGTAACGGATCCTTCGGTTTTTCTGTCTGTCCGCACACCGGTACAGAGGCGGAAATTCTGGATTCCTCCGAACGGCCGACAAAGGAAACAGCTTTTGATGGTTCGCTTTCCTCCCGGCTTGGACTGTTTAACGATGGTATGCTCGGAACGGCCAACGATACCGGCACTTATGGTGATACCGCTGCCTCCGCAGACACTTACCGTTCCGCCTGGGTTCGTGAGGATGAGCTTTCCTTCCAGAATGAACTCTGCAATTTCGTCCCAAACGGCGGCGAGGTCACTCTGGATAACCCATTGAATGATCTCGCACATGCCATTCAGGATTTATCGCGCATGCATGTCTCCTATCTGAATTCGGAACACGATCCCGCGGTTCTGGATAAATGGAAAGCAGCTGCTTACAAAGACAAAGCTTCCGTTTTTAACGGATTGTCCGGCTATGATTATATCGAGCGTCATCTGGGATACCGCTATGTCATCCAGGACACTGCTTTGGATTCGTCTGATTTTCAGATACGGCTGGAAAATGTTGGTTTTTCTGTCTGCTATCGAAAACTGGATTTACAGCTCACCCTGGTTTCTTCCGATGGTGAGGTTTTCTCATTTCCCATCTCTTCGGATTCCAGATTCTGGATACCGGGGACTACTGCAGAGCTCTCTATTTCTCTCCCGCTTGCGAGACTCGCCAAAGGCAGTTATACGGTATATTTCCAGATGACGGATCCTGTTCTGCAAAGGGAAATTTTGCCCGCAAACACATTTTCTCATGATACGCATGGATTTTCGATTGGTACGCTCGAAATCAGCAAATTATATTAAAACAATCGGGTCAATTTTGAAAATTCCCAAAAAGGGGCGTCCCTGTTTTTCTCCCTGATTGGCAAATGAAATAGTTCTTCCATCCCGCCTGCGGTACAGCGCCAGATACAGTTTCTGTTCTTCTGGTTCTGCTAATTCCGCAGGCAGTTTTATTTTCTGGCAAAGAGTGGTTTTTTCTCCGCTCTTCCAGAGTCTCGCATCTGTTGCAATCTGTATTTTTTTCTGAAGCGTTCCGTTTCTTTCCAGCTCCAGATAACAGTCTGCCTCTTCGGTCAGTTCTGCAAATCCTTTGTTTTCCAGTGTAATCTGAAGTTCTTCCCTTTCCGAAACAAACTCCACACCTTCCACAACAAACCGATAGCCGAGACGTTTTCCAATTGCCTCCAGGCCGCTTTCGTCCTCGACCGTTTCTGCTTTCCATTGTTCCAGCCGTCGTAAATCATACGTACTGTTCAGATAGGAAATATGCATTCTTTCGAGATCCGCCATTGCTTTTGGGGCCGAGACGAAAGGAGCCGGTTCTGCCCCACTTCCCCATATGGCCTCTCCGCCGCAAAATTTTCCGCACATTTCGTTTTTCTGCCATTCCAGTTCTTCTTCCCGGCTGCAGATTTTCTGTCCCGGTGTTTCCGGTGACAGTGTGCCATACGTTCCAAGATCCGTTTCCGATCCGAATATCCCATCGTTAAACAGAGTCAGTTTTTTCTTTTCCTGCTCCGTCCATCCCAAAGTCAGTTCCCGCCACTGCGCCGGTTTCCGCACTGCAACCGGGCAGGCGCCGTCCACTGCTTTTATCATGGTATCGGTCAGGGTTCGAAAGGCATCCGGGGTCAGATAACGGGAACCGTGCATTTCGCCCCAGTTCCCGATCAGAATTCCCTGTACTGCAAAAATATCGTCCGCATATTCCCGAATGACTTCTCCGATCTGCTGCATATGTTCTTCCACCAGACGGATACTGCCCGGCTCTTTCTCCAGTCCTTTTCCCTCAAGATCATAGGAAAACCGCAGGATCATTCCTTTTCTTTTCTCCCGAAAAAATGCCAGAATCCTTCGAATCCATTCCAGAGACGGTTCTGAAATCGGCTTGTCCCAGAATGCTCCGATATCAATTCTGAGAAGGACAAGTTCTTCCTCTTCACAGGCGATGTAGAGCGGTTCCCCGGTTTGCGCCGCGTTGAAAGTATATAAATGATACCAGCCACACCCGGGATTCTGTATCGCTTTCCTGCTTTCCTGAAGTATCGCTTTCTGGAAAAGCTCTTTTTTATCCTGTTTTCCCCGCAGTTCTGGAAATTCTTTCTTTTCTGCCCTGCCTTTAGCTTCTCTTCCCTTCTGCCAGCTCAGGATACTTTTTATCTTCTCTCTCCACATCAATCCGTCCTGCTCCTGCATCCATTTTCAATACCTTACACCGGAAAATCACAGCCAGGACACTGTAAAACATCCGCATCATATACCAGATTGGCTTCAAACCAGAATGCATGCTTTTCCCCGAAGTCCGAGCATGCATAACAGCTGGAATCTCCACAACTTTAAAATCAAGAAGCAGCATCTGAGTAATCATATTAGTATCCGGATATTTATCATCGAAATGATTATATTTGGAATAGTATAAAACAGCTTTCCGGCTTAAACCCTGCAGTCCGGTTGTCGGATCCGCAATTTTCCGTCCAGTTGCCAAATACAGCATTTTTCGAAACAGGACAAATGCCATTTTTTTGCAAAGGAAACTTCAAACTCTGTACTCCCCTTCATGAAACGGATCCAAGCACAATGTCCGGCGTTCTTCCATCATCATCTTTTTCCTTTAATCTCTGGTAAATTTTCGGGATATTGCACACATCGTGCTGCCCATCCGCATCCATCTGAATAACATAAGAATAGCCCCTTCGGATTGCATATTTATATCCAAGCTGCAGCCCACTGCCATATCCCAGATTAAAAACATGAGTAACCACCGCACAGCCATATTCCTTCGCCAGCCAGTTGGTATTGTCAGAAGAAGCATCGTTCATGACCAGCACATCAACAATATCTGCTATCTCCGGCTGCGCCAGCTGTTTCATGACCTTTTCTATATTTTTTTCCTCGTTGTATGCCGGAATAATCAGCAGTACCTCTTTTTGTCTCATATGTATGTCCGCCTCATTTCATTAGATTCAGCAGTTTCCAGATTTCCTCTGCCTGACCGTTCATTTTCTGTTTTGCCGCTGCTGCAAGCCGTTCCCGTTTCTTCGGATCATCCAGCAGTTCTTCTACTTTTTCGGCAATGCCTTCCGGTGTCAGCGTACAGAGAAGACCATCTTCCCCGTCCACAATCTGCTCTCTGTTTCCCGCACAGTCCGATGCAATCACAGCACAGCCAAGTGTCTGCGCTTCCTGGATGGCGATGCTTTTTCCTTCAAACCGTGTTGCATGAACGTAGAGATCACACTGTGCATAATAAGGAAACAGATTCTCTTTTGCACCCGGCAGCTGGAAATCTTCCTGCAGGCCAAGCTCTGCAATCTGCTTTTCGAGCGCATTTCTCTCGGATCCCTCTCCCAGTACATACCATCGCGCCTCATAGCCATCTTCGCGGATCTTTTTCATGGCCGGAATTGCGATGTCATATGCTTTCTGATAGGCCAGTCTTCCGACAGTTAAGATTCGAATTCCTGTATAGGAATCTGAAAAACCGCCCGGCAGCTGCGCCTCACGCGCAATCCGGTCTGTATCGAGAATATTGTGAAAAACCTGCACTTTCTTCTCATATTCCGGATAAAATTCCAGAAAATGACGGCGCGTCTCCTGCGAAACGGTAAAGATCTGATCCATCTTTTCGTAGCAGTCCCGATCCATTTCCCTTGTATAACCGGAATTGCCGTATGCAATATGGACAAAGGCAGCTTTTTTCTTAGCATTCACATGATCGGCAACGTAATAAGCAGAACCGCCTTCCAGGTAAGCAACCGCCAGATCGAAGGTTTCCGAAAATCGGTCTGCTCCATCCGAAATTACACGCCAGAGCAGCTTGTCCGGCTGAATGTTTCCAGTTTTTTTCATTCGGAATTTTGTATCACATATTGCATTTTCTTTATGGTGCGACCATGGCGGAAAAAACGCCAGAAAAGATGTCTGTATCAGTTTTCTCCGCCCCGCACCGGACAGCACAGAAGCGGTACAGATTTTCTTATTTTTCACATGTACCCTCTGCGGTACCTGGGAAATCATTTCACCCTGCCCCAAAAGTACGTAAAGTGAAATTTCATATTCCTCCGCATCCAGCGGCGCAAAAGTTCCAGCAGCGCTGTTTCCGCTCCCGCCCGGCCAAGGGTGTTGATCACAAACAAAATTTTCTTCATTCGTTCTTCCTTCTTCTATTCCCTTATAACTCTCTTGCATTTTTGCCCGTCAGTTTTTCCAGTTCTCTCAGAATTCTTTCATTCTCCTGGTTCAAAAGAGAAACCAGAATCGCCAGTTCCTGGTTTTTCATTAACAGGGAAGAGATCTGAATTGTCATCTGGTAAACGCCCCACAGAACCAGAAGCGCTGTGATCAGAAGAACAACGAGGCTCCCAAGCCCGATCCGGCTGCTCCATCCGGAAAATCTCGGAACCGCTCCGCTTAAGATTGCTGCAATTCCAAGCAGTTCCCAGGTAACTGCCAGGTTTACGGTCAGCTTCTTTTTCGCATGAAGCACGAAGGTAACGATCATAATTCCAATTCCCATCAAAATAACGCAAGCTTTTACAATTGCTGCTGTGCTCATTTACGCTTCCTCCTTCTGCTCTTGCTCTGCTTTTCTTTCATAAACCATACCGGATGGCCGTTTCCCCTTTCCCTGAGGAATCAGATTTCCACGGCAAAAGACATGTCTGTCCATGTTTTTTCTACCCATCGCAGTCTCGCATATGCCACACTCCATCCTGCAAATGCTCCTGCTATGACCCCGGCGCCATACCAGATCACCGGTAAATGTGTTGCAATCAGACTGCCAATCCATGTCACCAGGCAAAACACGATCGCTGTCCAGATTGCCCCTGTCAGATCGTCAAAATAATACAGGAAGATAATTTCCGCATACATCAGAAACAGAATAAAATATCCAACCGCAAGTGACGGATAAATTTTCAGTGTCATACCGGAAAATCCCTCCCCTGGTAGCAGAATAACACAGATCAGATAAACCACAACAGAAATGATAAACTGTAACCGCGCCAGTGTCATCAGTTCACTGGAAAGCTGACGGAACATCCGTTTCTTCGCATTGTCAATATCGGCGCCTTTTCCGCCGATGACTGCCTCCGAGTACAGTTTATATTTTTCGTGAAAGTTCATCTCCACACGCGCAATAAAGATGATCGTTGCGGAAATGTTGGTAAACATGGCGAGACAGGATGCCATATCGTATGGCTGGTTACATACGAAACTTTTTGCAATCTCCATCCGCATATCCGTTGTCCAGAACACAAAATTGTGAATGTATAACCCAAGGATATACAAAAAGTTTGTAAAAATCAATTTCCAATATTTCCTAAAATACTGCAGTACCGGCCGGTAATGATTGCTATTTCGCACAAAATACCGGCGGATCAGCGCATTTTCCAGCGTTGCCGTCACAAAAAATCCGATCGTCAGAGAAAACAGCATACTCCATGTTGTCTCCCACTTCAGAATAAAGTGTAAAATCAGGGCAAGGACAAATGCCACCAGCATGCCGAAGAAAAAATACTGTGAAATCCGTTGATAATCTTTGCAAATAGAAAGATAAATCATCGAGTAAAAAACAAGCACCAGACTGATATAACCGCAAAAGCCACAGAATACATATGCGGTTGGTACCTTTCCCACAAAATGTTCCCAGAGACAGAACGGAATCCCCAACAGACAGCTGAGACCAATGTTCAGAAGCATACCAATATGATAGCAGGGTAAAATATCCTGATACCGCTCTTCGTAGATCACATCAGACATATAGCGGGACAGCACCGCATTAAACGGGGACGCCGTCAGAAGAGAAAAGATAAAGGTATAAAGAATCGTGCAGGAAAACAGCTCTCTTGTCACATATCCCACACTGGCAAAATCCAGCAGATATTCCATTAAAATCAGATTGATAATGATGACAAACATGGGCGCAACCGTCACTACGGTGCTGTAGAAAAATCCAACCAGATTTGTCGTAAGTGTATTTTTTCAAAAATCCGATTCAGCCGAACTCCGATTCCTGCCATATCCTCTTCCTCCTTTTTTGTGCCTGCTCCGGTTTTACTTTTCCTTATCCGGCAGTTTTACCGATTCTTCCTTCCACTCCAGCCCCATCTGTTCTGCGAAATCCCGGTAAATCTCCCAGTATGTTTTCTGCATATATTCTACTCTATATTTCTCCATCACACGGCGATAGCCGGTCTCTCCCATTTCCAGGCGCATTTTTTCATTTGCCGCCATATCCAGCATCGCCTGCGCGATTTCTTCAATATTCATGATATGCGTGACAATTCCGGCCGCACCGAAATCATCACTTTCCCCGTAAATCAGTCCATAGCAGTTTCCGACATCCGTTGCAATCACCGGCTTATGCGCCGCATAGCTTTCCAGAATGGTCAGCGGCTGTCCCTCACTTATGCTGGTCAGAATGGTCACATCCATTCTTCCAAGATAATCGCGGATATTGATTCTTCCGGTAAAAACAACATCCGGGATTTCCATATCCGAGACAAGCTGGAAACACTCCTCGGCATATTCCCGGTCTTCTTCCCATGGTCCCATAATCCAGAGTTTCAGACGGTCATCTTTTTCTTTCGCAAAACCAAATGCCTGAATCATCGTTTTGACATCTTTAATCGGGGTCACACGCAGTACCGCACCGATGTTGATTTTTCCTTCATCTTCTTCCGTTTTCCCCGGAATATTCTGCAGATTTTCCACACGGATTCCGTTTGGCGTGACCATGGTTTTTCGATCGGGCAGCCAAGTTCGATCTGCAGTTCCCGTGCATGTTCAAACAGTGATGTAATGAGCGTCCCTTCGTTGTACGCCAGCTTTGACATTTTTCGAAACTGATCGATCCAGATATTTTTATAGATTCCTTCTACCCATTTGGCTTTGATCAGTTCTTCTTCCCGCTCTCTGGTGTAAATTCCGTGCTCAGAAATCAGGAGACGGCTGCCGTAGAAGTGTTTTGCCATGGCACCAAGAACCCCCGCATAACCGGTTGCAACACAGTGGTACAAATCGGCACGCGGTATTTCCGTCTGCATGGTGAGAAACAGCGGCAGATAAATCGAACGCATCGTCCACAGGAAATCAGAAAAGACAATCTGACTGTATTTCAGATTATAGCAGTCTCTGACCGCATTCAGAAAATCCTCCCCCATCAGCAGCGCATTCAGGGAAACATTTTCTTTCTGGAAAAGGTCAAACAAAACATCCCACTCGATGTCCTGATCCAGAATCAGACTGCGCAGTGCCTGATACTGTTCTTTTTTCAGCCGTTTTCTGTGCAGTTTCTTGCTGCCGCTCCAGTCCACATCGTCAAGATAAAGTTCATAGACCGCAGACACATTTTTCGGCAATTCATAGGCATATTTTCCCCGCTGGGAACGATTTGCCGCAATTGCAAGAATCACAAATTCCGTTTCCGGAAACAGCTGGATCAGGCTGTGTACCCAGCTTGAAACACCTCCTACGACGAAAGGGTAGCATCCTTCCGCAACAATGCAGACTCTCATTCGTTTTTCGCCCCTTTCTCATAGTAATACCGTTGATCCGATGCTCCAAGCGTAATCCTTACCTCACTTTGCTCTGCGCGAATCAGCCACGCGGAATCTTCAAGTTTTTCTGCTGTTCCGCCTGTAACTTTTCTGACATCTTCATTGTGCGTGCGAAGAACATAATACGCTGTTTCATCGGTTCCTGTTGTCCTTAATGTGATGGCATTGTCTTCTCTGTCATCTTCATAACGGGAATTCAGAAATGTCCGGATTCTGGTGTCACATTCCGATACGGTCGTGCCGTCAAAACCGGAGAATAGCTTCCAGTACGTAGAAAGATTCGCCGCAAATTCCTTGCCGATATTTTCCCAGCGATCCTCTTCTGTTTTCGGATAAAGAATAGCATCCAAATCCAGCAGAACACTGGTATATCCAAGTGCAGATTCCACACTCTTTACTTTCATCCAGGAACGGTATGTAAATTGCTCCTCTTCTTCCGATATCACTTTCTGGCTTGTAACCTGATCGTTCTGATATCTTACAATATCCCCCTCGGTATCCTTGGCTTTTACAACCGTACGAATCTGTTCAAGAACAGGCTGCTGCAATGCTTTTTCCATTTCTTCATCCGTCTGTTCTCCAGCGTAAAAAGAAGAAAAAGCAAACGTATTCAATTTTTTTTGCATGAACTCCTGATCTTCCTGCAGTTTCTGTATCACATCCGTTTCTGACTCACAAGTACCGGAAAGCCCTGTTTCCCCTTTTTGCTCATTAATCAGTTTCACATAATAGTTCAGCATACTGCCATCTGGTTTTGTTGTACTGCTGTAATCAAGCTTCGGCGCCAGCATACAGGTCAGTCCGAGATGATTCTTTTCATAAACAGAAGCAAAAGAGGGCCAGATGATATCACGGTTAACAGCTGTTGCTGTGTTGCCGTAAATCTCCTGCATCTGTGCTGTATTTTCCTCTGTCAGAACCGGAAAATTAGCAGCAATCAGATTCTGTGCATTTACGACCGGGTAAATCAGATAATCTCTTGTCTCGTAAAGCATTCCGGTCAGGATTCCAAGTCCCGTTTCATCCTCCATATAATCTCCGTTTACTGCAAAAACATAGGCATTTCCCGTACTTTTTCGCCAGATTGCAACGGGATGTTCCTGCACTTTTAAGGTACTGTCTTCCGGAATACCTTTCATATAAGCTTTCGTACCACCTGCCAGTTTAAACCACGGAAAAGTCAGTTCAAGATCCTGCATCTTTTTCTCTTCCTGTTTCTTCGCCTCATAAATGTTTTCTCCGCCAAGCATCAGATTCGCATACAAATCCATTCCCTTCACCGTTACCTGATCTGCTGTAATTTTTTTGATGCCAAGCAATTCCATGAATTTCTGATTCTTTTTTATCACAGAAACATCAGGCAGATTTGCAAATACAAGATGAATCCCCTGTTCTGTACATTTTTGCAGTTCCACGGTATCCTTTACGGTTGTCCAGTCTATATTTTCCGAATTCACAATCACCATTTCCGGCAGCCTGGTATCTTTTTTCTCCATTGCTTTCTCATATTTTGTTATCGATGAATAGACTGCTGACTCATATTTCATATACCGGCACCATTCCTGAACAACGGTACCGATAGAGTCGCTCTTTTCTGCTCCGATATAAACAATGGTTCCCCTGCTGCCCTCTATGTTAATCTGATCGGAAGCATCCACTGCTCCAAATGCTCCGCTTCCATCCGCTAACGTTTCTTTATCCTTCGCATATGCATTTGTATCGTAATAGTTCAGCTTTTCTCTTGCCACATTCAATCCCTGGAATAAGAAAAGAACGATCGCCATAATGATTGTAATTGCTACAAAATTTCTACGCGAAACCATCTCTATTCTTCCTCGCTTCCTGCCTTTGGCGTTGGATTGTTATATCCGTAATCAATTGCAAAATTGTACGGACTGTTTACGTTCTGCTGTACACGATAACAAATAAAACTGTCTGTTTCATAATAGACTTCCATCTCGTCTGGATAAAGTTCTTTAAATTTCTGTGTCCAGTAATAAATATGGCACATCGTATACCACCGGTTTTCTGCAAAATACGGTTCAATTCCGCCTGCTGACGGAAGGGGTGCTTCTGCTCCCTCCACGGTTACTTCTTTGTGGTTGGTACTTCCCGCATAATCAATTGGAATTTTTTCCACAAAAAAATATACATTCTGTGTCGGCATAATGATCTCCGGATTTTTTTCCAGATCCTGCAGTTCACGCAGAAAAGTAATGGTCTCATAATGGTAGCCGTAAAACTCCGTCATTCGAAGTTCATCATCGGCAGAGCAGATGGTCCAGGTGAAATTCCTGTTTTCTTTTAAAATATTGGTAACGCAGGCAATCGCTCCATTATCTTCCAGAGCGTCTACAACAATCGGCTTTCTCAGAAGACCATTTGATATCACAGCAGAAACCGCTATGACTAAAGTAAGGATAGATGCAACATTGCTGACCCATCTTTTCTTCCACCATCGTATCAGGAGATGTACGATGGCATCTGCTCCCAGCGTCCATGAAAAACAAACCGAATAGCAAAGGAAAATGCTGCAGCGGTTTGGATCCATCAATGCCGGCAAATGCAGCAGGGATGCACATTGCAGACAGCACATACAGAGCAGATAAAAGGCAGTGGAAAAAATCACTCCCGCAAAATCAATCTCCCGTAAAAGCACCATCAAACTTCCAAGCGCAGCCAAAAGCACAATACTTCCCAGGGTAATTTCCACAATATATGGTTTTACATTCATCACATTTACGCGAATGCTGCTTCGAACTGCTGCAAATTTTTCTTTTAAACGTTCCTTTAATGGCTTCTGCTGCTCCTTCGCTTGTTCTGCCAGTTTCTCTTCAGCCGCTTTTTTCAGCGCCTCGACCTGTGATGCACTGACTGTTGAGCCGCCATCCCTGTTTTCTGTCCCCTCACTTTCCGAAATGGTGCTCAGCTCTGTATTTTCCACCAGAGAATCTGTCGCTTCCGTTTCATCATCCTTTCCTCCATTGATAACACTTAATCCCCAGTACAGGATCCCTGCAGTCCTTTTCCCATCGCAACACCCGCCGCCATGGGCAGTACAGAAAGCAGCACACTCAGGATTCCCGTTGCCATAATTCTGCGGAAATACTTCCACCGGGCAAACCGGAAACAAAAGCCGACTGCAACACCAATGCAAAACAGCCCGGCGATCATCGTGCTGTAAAAGTGGATCGTCAGCGTAAGCGAAAATCCAATGGCAAACTGGATCAGATACCAACGGCAGTTTTGATCCAGTTCTTTTTTTTCATTCTCTTCTGCCTTCTGCTCTTTTGCAAATTCCTGAAAAAACGGATCGCCATGCAGACAGACGTCAGAATAAAGATCATACTGAATTCCTGCGGCAGCGCACCTTCAAATCTTGCATACGTATTCCGGTTAAAAATATCCATCACATAGAACAGCACGCCAAGATATGGAGTAAATCTTCCCTTGCACACCATTTTCAGCGCCACAACCATTGCCAGATATACAAAATATGTCTGCACTACGCCAAAGATCCGCAGCAAGACATACGTTTTGATCCCAAACACCATATGCAGATAATAAATCACGATGTGAAATCCATACGGGTACACACCTGCAACCCAGATGTTGTTCCGATCCAGCTCATTGATCCAGTAGTTGTGTACCGGGATATCACTGGCTTTATAACCGTAAGCTTCGATCATATTCGGCCCATAGACATACGTAATTGCCGCAATCGCGGCCCCCATCACAGCAAGCTCCAGCAGCACATTCAGCCATTGCTTTCTTTTTCCACGGAAAACCGCCTGTAAATGGTCCCTCGCAGCTGCACAAGCGAAGTTTTCTTTCCACGTTCTCCACTCAGCAGACGCTCTACATTCTCCAGAACCCACTCGATCACACCTGGAATCTTACTTCTTCTTTTCCAGATCCACACCAGAAGAAACGGCCCCACGGTGCCTGCCGTCAGTGTCACACGATTGCTGATATGAAGAAACTGCAGCAGATATACCAGATAGATGATATAAAAATTTCCCGCAAAAAAATATCCGTCAGCTGTTCCGCAGCAGAAAAACGGCGGAACCGCTTCCGGAGTACCAGCCATGGGAGGAACAAAGTTACAATGCCATATGCCGCGACAATTTCCAGAAACTGTAAAATTGTAAGCCATTTCATTGTCATAATCTCTGTTCCTTCTTTCTGCTTTTCTTTTTCTTCCTGCTTAACTGAAAATCCGGATCAGCTCCAGCGTCTCATTATCAATAATAATATCAGACTCTTTCAGTTCCTGCAAAACTTCGAAGAATTTCTCTTTTTCCCCCATTGTGAAATACAGTTTTAACCGGCAGGTATACGCTGCCAGCGCATTTCCGTGCTGCCGTGCCAGACGCATACACCACTTTTCGGTTTCCGGAATTTTTTTTTAAATCCAGAAGTTTCAGGCACAGTCCCTCGTACCGGTCTGCCGTAATTCGTGCACCGTTTTTCTGGTACAGCGATTCGGCCGCTTCTTCCAGCATATTGACATACTTGGTCTGCTCCATTGTTGTAAAAATTTTCTGACTTAAAATTCGATTCATATAATCGATCAGCATTTCTTCACATTCTGTTTCCGTCTCTGTTTCCTGCTGCATCTGCGTGTACATTTTCTGCACATTGGACCGGAAATCGTTCAGCTCATCCCGCAATACCGAGGCCGCATAATGGGATGTCTCAGAATCTTCGCTGTTCAGTGCCATGGTAATGGATTCCAGGGATTTTTGCATATCTCCGCGGATCACATTCAGCATCAGCATACGCATATTCCGCTTGTCACTGACGGCAAGCGATTCTTCCAGCGGCGCCATGTTGCGCTCCCGCTCCTCGTCCGCTTTCAGATGTGTCTGCACACGTTCCTTGCTGAAAATAACATCTTCCAGATCGACCGCCTGGCGGAATACCGTCTTGTAAATCAGATAACTGCACAGAAAAAATGCCGGACCGACGACCGGGCAGAGAACCATGACGATAAAACGAATAAAAAATGCTCTCCGATTGTCGTACTGAATCTCCTCCCCCTGCTCTCTTTTCAGATCACACGCCGGAACATAAAGGAAAATTCCAACCAGCAGATACACAAGCGCAATCAGAGCATTCACGATCCACAGGATCACAAACGCCAGTGTTCCGTTTATGCTCATGCGGCCACCTCCCCATTTGCAATTGTACTCTCATATCCAGCTTCTGCAAAACGAGTAATAACACCCAGCGCATTCTTTTCCTCTGTATCCGAAAGCAATACATACAGGCCGCCATCCAGCATTCCGACGTAATCGGTCTGTCGCAGTTTCTTTCCGAGCACCTCTGCTGCTTCCAGATATTTTTCTTCTCCGCAGGTAATCTTTACCAGGGAACATTCTGTCAGTCCATTCCGCTTTGCCTCAAAAAACGCACTTACCAGCTGTGTAAATGCCTCTTTTTCCAAAATGCTGCTGTTGCCCAGATAACGGTGCTCCCGGAGTGCTTCCAGATAACGGTTTGCACGGACAACCGCATTCTGAATCAGATAGCTGATGACCGTCAGACGATTGGACTCGGCCAGGTTCATGCGGTCCCACGGAAGTCCCCACAGCATCAGAATGATCTGCATTTCATCCTCCGCATAAATGGCCTGCGCCATCAGCGGATAGCGCTCATCCATCGTCTTGTTGATGAATACGCGGCGTTCTTTCAGATCCGTATACATCGCTTCCATCTCCGGGTAGCGGATGGAATTTCCCAGCTTTCTGGCCGTCGGCGAAGTAAAGGAAAAGAGACGCGCATACGACTGGTTGGCAACGGTGTAAACCGCCACATCCTCCGTATTCATCAGCTTGGAAATCGTCTGTGCTGCATAGAAAAGCACCTCATAGGCACCGTATTGATCCAGTGACGATGTAATTTCATAAATTTTTCCAAGACTGTCCTTCTGGTTGACAAGCTGCAGTTCAAAAATCTGTTTCATCCGCACATTGCTGTCGTTGATCTCAGTCATATCGCCAAGCTGTCCGTGCAGATAGCCGATCTCCTCCTGATCGTCCTTTTTGATATGATGAATCTGGTCACGCATGTAACCGACTACCATGCCCAGGATAAAAAGCTGCGCCATCCAGATATACGTACTGTAATCCATCAGCACTTCCAGACCGCTCTGGTTATACATCTGGCGGAAACAGTAGCCAGCCGTCGCCAGAAGCGCTGAGAAGATCGCCTGCTGCTGTCCATACACAATCGCAAACAAAAGCACATACAAAAGATACGCATCCAGCTTTGCAAAATACTGGCTGCCGACCGCACGGTTATGAATCATAAAGAACGGGATAAAACAGATCAGGTTTCCAGATACGGAGCCAGCATGCGGAAAATCCGCACCAGCAGTCTCCAGACCCGGTTGCCCCATCCGGCGCCCGTATCTTCTCTCTGTAAAAGGAACTGCTGTATTTCTTCATATACTCTACAACAGCTTTTACGCCTTCTTCGTATGGGACAAAAATTTTTCCGTCAAATTCTTTCCTGTACCGTCTGCCATCCAGCACCAGGCGATAGCCCTCTCCGACGGTATCATCCCGAATCGTCGTTCCGTCTCCCGCATTCTGCTGAATCAGCTCTGCCAGTTTCATCTGACTGATGACCTCGCCGGAAGAAATGTGATACAGCGGATATTTCGGATGCTCTGCCATCATCACGCGGTACGCAAACTCCACCGCATCGCTCTGATAAATCATGGAAAAAACATTTCGGCTGTTTGCTGCAATCTGATTGGTTTTCAGCATTTCCAGCATCATCTGGAAACATGGGTTATTGTCGGCCTTTCCTTTCCGTGGAATATCATACATATGATCGAAGCGCAGAACCCGCGTGTCCATCTCTCTGGTGTCACGATAGCTTTTGCAGATATTTTCTCCCTGCAAAATCGCCATTGCCTGAAAGCTTTTGGACGATGCCGGTTCCGTTTCGTGGATATCGCTGCTGTAAGACCGGCCATAAACAACTTCGGAAGACAGGTACACAAAACGACCATTTTGTTTAAATGCATACGCCGAAAGAAGGTTCGTCAGATCTGCGGTGTAACGGACCGACTCTCTTCTGGCATCACTCCAGTCATAGTTGGTATCGTAAGCTCCGAGAAAAATAACAAGATCCGGGTTTACATTGGTAAAAATTTCCCGCACGCTCTCGCTGTCGTAGGGGAAATTATACCGTTCGAAGACGCGGCGGTACTTTCCTCTTCCATCCCGCTTTCCGGTCAGCAGATATGTCTTATGTCCGTCTTTTTCCATTTTGGTGATCAGAGCATCCATCAGTCTGCTCTCGCCGCCGACTAAAAATACTATCATACGCTACCTCGCCGTTTTCGTAGATTTTTCAAACACGCTCCAGGATACCATAGTTTCGGAATGTTTCCAGCACTGCGTTTACGTCCTCCTGCACTTCCTCCGCCGGCATATCGTAAGCTTTTCCGAGCCGTTTTGCAATCTCTTTTGCAGATACGGCATCGCCGGTCTGCTCGTAAATAAAAGCTGCTGTTTCACTCAGTGTGAGTACCTGATTCATCTTTTCCGCCGTCGCCCCATATGGAATCAGAACATATTCGTCTGCAATCTGTCTGAGTACAAAATCACCTTTTCTGGTCATTTTTATCTCCATTCTTCTGCGTCTTGCTTTTCTTTCTTACCTCAGAGAAAAACAAGGATACTAATAGTTCTATTATAGCCCTACCCAATTGCATTGTAAACTTTATTTTGCTTTTTATTGATATCTGTAATAAAGTTTTATTTCTCTGCACTTTCTTTTTCCATTTTGTGATATACTAAAACATATTTGAAAAATCTTTTCCCCAAAGGAGTATCTTATGCAGCCGCTTGATGCCGTTTATTTACAGATTTTAAAAAATTTATGCACGGATTTGTCCGAACCGGTCCCGCTTGATGGTGTGGATCCGTCCGCCTTATACCGTCTGGCCGAAAAACACTGTTCGCTTCCGTTTCTTCTGCCATATTTTGAACAGCAGCCGCAGTTTTCTGCTCTCAAACAGCAGACGAAGCAGATGCTGCTCTCCTATTATCAGCTGGAACATTTTACACGCCTTACTTTTTCGCTCCTCCTTGCGGAGAAGATTCCCTGCTTTCTCTTAAAGGGCATCAGTCTCGCCGCCAATTATCCCATTCCCGAATATCGGAAGCTGGGAGATCTGGATCTTTATATTCCCGAAAAAGATGCTTTTTCCCGTGCCTGCCGGATTCTTAACGCTCATGGCTACACGGAGGAGCCGGAGGAGAGCGATCACCATGTCACCTACCGCTTCACTTTTCCCGAGACTGGCCGCTCCTTTACGCTGGAACTCCATTACCGCATCGTCGGTATTTATCAGTTTTCCCGGGCCAATGAACTGGTGGACGAAATTTTTTCCGCCAGTCATCTGAAACCATCTTTCGTGGAACTCTACGGTCAGACCTATCCGGTACTGCCGCCAACGGAAAATGTGTTTTACATGCTGCATCACATGCTCAAGCATTACCTCTACAGCGGTTTTGGCAGCCGTCTGCTCTGCGATTTCACTCTGTATCTGGAACGTTATGCCTCCGAGGTTAATTTTGAAAAAATCCACTTCTGGTGCCGGGAATCGAAAATTTTTCATCTTTATGAGCTGATTCTGGAATCCTGCCGTATTTATTTCGGTCTTTCTGCCTCCATTGATCCGCAGGTTCACTGCTCTGCCTCTGACTGTGCCATTTTTCTGGAAAAAATTCTCGCAGACGGCGATTTCGGCAGTGATACACAGAGAAAAATTGTCAGCAGCGGTTCCTACCAGCACACCGGTATCCATGCCTGGTTCCACGAAGGCCATATTCAGATGAAGCTGCGGTTCCCAAAGCTTCATAAATGCGTACTTCTCTGGCCGGTTCTCTGGGTCATCACATTTTTCTGTTTCCTGTCCAACACCTACCGTATCCGCCACACGACACTGCGGCAGACGCTGGCAGACTTCCGCCGATAACCGGAAGACCAAGCTGTTAAAAATCTTCGACAACAACGATTTGCAATAAAACGAAAAACGAGTAAGCGAACGTCTCCCCTGTTCACTTACTCGTTTTTCTGTTCTGTCAATCTATGGGAATGCGTCTTCCCTCTGCCTATCCCCTTGCAAAGGTTCCACGCCTGTTTTTAATAAAAATGCTGATATCCGATCTGAATTCCGCTGCCGTAGCCGCTGTTGAAATACAGGCATCCGCCAACCGGGCTCTCGCCGGAAAGTGCTGCCTGTGCAGCTGCATAACAGTCACTTCTTGCTCCGCGGGAAAGCACGCTCTGGAATGTTCCGGTCGCAACCGGTGTAAACTGTCCACTCTGATAAATAACGCCGGAAACACTGTTCGGGAAGGAACCGCTGTTGACACGGTTTACTACAACCGCTCCGACTGCCACCATTCCTGTGTAGCTCTCGCCGCCTGCCTCGCACTCGATCAGTGCTGCAAGCATTGCCACATCATTGCTGTCTGCGGAAATTACCGATGCACTGCCTGCTGTGGAGGCTGCTGCTGCGCTGCTTGCCGCACAGGCCTGTGATGCCTGGTATTCCTCCATGGAAACAGCACCTTTTAACTCCTCTGAAAGTGTCACATAGTCTCCATGAACGTATGCGCTGCTTCCGCTGTACTGGATCTGATACCAGTCAGCCTCTTCGCCGAATATGCTGACTTCACCATTCTGTGTCAGTGTTCCAACCTGCGCGGAATCTGTGGATGCTGCCTCACGGACACGAAGGCTGTCCGCCTGAACAACTCCGGTGATACCGCACATATTGCGGTAATGTGCTTTTGCCTCTTCCCCAAATACCAGATATTCATTCTTTATGTAGCCTTCCACACCATTGGAAGAGATCTTGCTCCACTCGTCTCCTTTTTCTGTTACAGTAACCGCATAGCCCGGCATCAGACTCCGACGATCTCGGAATCTGCGTTTGCCTCGCTGCGGATGTTGACATATCCTTCTACGTTTGCTGCAGCCATTGTGCTCCAGTCTGTTTTATTTAAAATGGTTTCTTCCTTTGTCTCTGCTTTTACGGGTGCAGCCATGATGACAGTCAGTGTGAGCACGCTCCCCAGGATGCCCGGCACATAACTTTTTTTGAATGTCATACTTACCTCCTGAACAATTATTACGTTTTTGTTACATCTTGTTACAAACCGATTCTACCAGTGTTACATCTTTTTGTCAACTAGAATATTTCGACAACATTCCTGTCTTTTCCCATCGTTTTTTTCATAGAACCCACAATTTTTCACCACTTTTCCGCTTTTTTGACGAATTGGATCGGTTTTTATTCCCACTTTTTCTTCTGCATGCGGCCTGCCTGGAATACTTTCCGTGTCTTGTTTCCTTCTTTTTATTTTGCTTTTGTTTCACATTCTGCTTTCTGCCCTCTTTTTCCGCAAATATTTTTTTAAGAAATTGTGACAGTTCTTTTTTCTATTTTTCGACATGCATTACAAACCTTTTTCCACTTTTGACGCATTTTCAAATTTTCTTTTAACTTTTTTATTTTTACATGATATTTCTTTCTACATATGGTATAATCTTTAAAAAGAAAGAAAATTTATATTTTATCAATTATTTTTCTTTCAATTTATACGTGAAACTTACCGCAGGAAAATAAAACAGACCGACATTAGAAACCGATCAGGTGAAAGGAGGATGTCATATGTTACACAGCACACAGACAACGAAAAAACACACAGGAAATTTGATTCTGAGATTCGGAATGGCAGGCCTCCTGGCGGCCGGATTATTTTTTTCCGCTCCGTATTCGGCAGCAGCCGAGACAGTTCCAAGTGCAGAAAATACAGACGCCGGTGAAATTACCATTCACTTCACCCATTACGATGCACAGGACCTGGAATTCTATCTGAACACCGATCAGGCGGCCCTTGCTTTTACCGATGCTGCCCTGACATTTCAGGATTCCACAATGGATGCGCCGGTCACCATGTCATATCTTTCCGATGATGGTTCCTATGTCCTGTATCAGAACAGCGAACCGGTCGAGGAAGTAAACGGAACGTTCTCCGTATCGATGGTTACGGAACCTGGCTACACACTGGATATGGATCAGATTTCCTTCTATGTTAATGGACAGGCCGTTTCCAATGGCGGTTCCGTTGTGATTACGGATTCTTCGGCGGCGATGACTTCTCTTGTTTACTGTACCGCAATCCCGGAAACACCGGCAACTGACCCGGAGCCATCTCTTCCGGAAGAGCCATCTGCACCGGAAGTTCCGGAAGAACCGGCCGCTCCAGAACCATCCGTTCCGGAACAGCCATCCGCACCGTCAGAAACCCCGACCGTGGTACAGCCATCTGCTTCGGAACAGCCGGCACAGGAAAATATTCTTCCGGAAACCGCAGCTCCTGCATCCAAAACCGCACCGGAACAGGTTCCTGCATCCGAACCGATCGCAGCAGAACCGATTGCCAGCGCAGTTGTTACAGAAGACGAAGAAGTTGATCTTTCCACCATCCACCCGGAAGTTACCGCATCCGCTGTTACTTCTTCCAGCCAGCTTCCAGCCGCAACGCAGATTGTACCATCTGCCAGAACAACAGACCCGGATGCACAGATTATTACTTCGGAAACTGCAGCTCTTGAAAATGCCGCACAGGCCGAGAATACACAGACTGCACACACAGGAATCGGCTCCTGGTTCCATCAGCGAACAAATCAGATCCTCGCAGTCATGATCGCTGTGATCCTGCTTCTGATCCTGATCGAATCACTTCTGGCACTAAAGGATTCCATGAATCAGAAAAGATCGCATCGCTTCTATTAAAAATAAGGTCCATAATAAAAAATAAGCATACAAAAAGAAGGAACGTATCTCATGAAACATGGGATACGTTCCTTCTCTTATATTATTTTTTATCCTCTTTTTTTCGCAGCCGCTTTCTGAATCTCACAGAAATCGTGCAGCGCCTGACGGCCGATTTTTACGATTTTACGGATGTTGATGGAATTTGTTCCGCCCTGACGCGGCTTGAAGCTGATCGGGATGAAACGGATTTTCCGGTGAAAATACGCTCCGAAGGCAGTCAGCAGTGCGTTCGGCAGATTGTAGTTTTCCGGCATCAGCGGCAGATACTCGGCACGTATCTGCTTTCATCAGACGGAACGGGGCATTTGCATCCGGCACGGATACATGGAAATAGGTCCAGAGCACCGCGCACAGCACTTTTCCACGACAGCGCGGGAAAAGCCGTCGCCGCGGCTTGTGCGGTTTCCGAAAATGGCGTCGTAGCCCTCGCGGATCTGCCAGAACTTTCGAACTCCGCCGGATCGGTCTGACCGTCGGAATCGGTCTGGAAGATATAGTCCGCACCGTTTTCAAGTGCATAGCGGTAGCCGTACAGAACGGTGGAACCGTGGCCGCCGTTTGGCTTCGTCAGCACGGTGAGCAACGGGCGGGTTTCGCACTCTGCTGAAGCAATTTCATACGTATCGTCGCGGCTTCCGTCGTTGATGATCACAAGACGGGACGCACCGCCGCCGTTATGCTTCTCCACGACGGGACACCATTCCTCGATCGTTCTTTTGATATTTTCCGACTCATTATAGGCTGGTATTACAATATATAAGGTATCCATTGGTATTCTCCTTGCATTTCCTTCCATCCATTATACAGGATTTCTTTTCATTGCGAAAGATGCTCTCATGGAGAAAATTTCCCAGTACCGTTCGTTTGTTATTCTTCCCACAGTTTCTGCGGATAACGGCCCTCGTCTTTTAATTTCTGCAGTGCTGCCATGACATTTTCTTTGTCTTCTTTGTACGTTACGCCGTACCAGTTATCATAGGAGCGGAGTACGGTGACTTCCGCTTTTTTCTCCTGCAGCAGTTCATCGACAACGAACGGCAGGAAGTATTCGCCTTTTAACGGGTTAGTTTTGTATACATCCTCGAGGAACGGCAGGAAGCGGCGTTTCAGCTCAATCAGGATACTCGGTGTGAAGCCCCAGAGGTTCATGGAAACGATCGTTCCCTGCGGCAGTCCGGTCCAGGTTGCGCCGTCATCCTCGGTGTATTCGGCCTGTCCGCCGTGGTTTTCGATTCTTGTGCGCTCATGAATGCCGACAAGGTGGTTCTGGTCGTCTGCGGTGCAGATACCGCGGGCTACGTGGCCATTGTCGGTCAGGGTTTTGTACAGGTCGTAGGCAACCATCGCGTACTGATAGGTCGCGCCGTCCTGCTCGGTTGTCAGCTGGCGGTAGATCTCCTCGAATGCTGTTCTTCCATAATAATCATCGGAATTGATGACGGCGAACGGTGCGCCGTCGATGGCTTCTGCCGCACAGAGAATCGCATGACCGGTTCCCCACGGTTTGACGCGGCCTTCCGGCACTTCGTAGCCTTTCGGGAGACGTCGAGTTCCTGGTAAACATACTCTACATCCATGTATTTCTCAATTCGCTTGCCGATGCCCTCGCGGAATGCCTCGTCGATGGCTTTTTGATGATAAAGATGACTTTCTCAAAGCCTGCCTGTTTTGCATCATAAATGGAAAAGTCGATAATCATATTTCCGTACGGGTCAACCGGATCAATCTGTTTTAATCCGCCGTAACGGCTTCCCATTCCTGCTGCCATGATGACTAATACTGGTTTTTTGCTCATGATGTTCTCTCCTTTTTATTCTCCAAAATAAGCTTTTAATCTCTCCGCAAAGTCTGCCGGGATTTCTCTTTCAAATGGAAATGGTTCTGCATCCGCCAGATACTCGGCGATTTCGCCCAGGACACCGGCGCTCCGGTTCAGTGACCAGGCGGAGATCCAGTCGATCGTATCGTGGCAGGTGTGCATGCCGAAACCATCGCGGTTCAGCGTCATCGCCGGGATGCCCTTCCATGCGAAGGTGTTGGAATCGCTGCTCCAGATGTTGTTGATGAGCGATACGCCTTTGTCCGCCTGTTTTAAGTGCTCCATGATCACGTCGCATGCCTCTTTCGTTGCTGCCACGCCAAGCACGGTTCCGCCGATGGCCTGTCCGGCGAGGTCGACGTTCATGTTGAAGCGGTGCTGCGCCAGCTCGGCTTCGTGCGCTTTCACATATGCCCGGCTTCCGCAGAGACCCAGCTCCTCCGCGCGAACCAGATGCATTCCAGTGTCCGTTTCGGGCGGTTTTCGGCGAAGTAGTGTGCCAGCTCCATGATGATCGCTGCGCCCGCCATGTTGTCGTATGCACCAGGTCCCTGCGGAACGGAATCGTAATGAGCCGTCAGCGTCAGGATTTCCTCTGGCTGCCCGGTTCCCGGGATGCGCAGGATGATATTTTTCGACGTTCTCCTGATTTTTTTCTGCTGTAAAACGAGGCGTGCACGGCTCGCTCCCCGTTCTACCAGTTCCATCGCATCAAGATAATGAATGACGGCGCACGGCAGTTTCGGATTTTTTACGCCGCGCAGGGTGCGGTAGTCCGGCAGACGGTCCTCGTCTTTGTCCAGCGGCGTTCCGGTCAGGATCAGAAATCCGACGGCTCCTGCTTTTTCCAGTTTTTCATAGTTTTCTGCATTGGCACCGCCGTTGATCAGGACGATTTTCCCTTCTGCATGGGAAAGGCTGACCGGGTCGCCGTTTTCTACGTAGAGGAATGGTGCCTCCACGCCTTCCGGAGCGGTATTGGCTGCCGCGAAGCAGCCGCGGACGGTGTATGTTTTCTCATATGGCTCTGTGACCGTAAAGACAGCTTCGTCAACCTGCCATGTCTCAATCTCGAACGGCTCGCGGCGGATCTGCAATTCGCCCTGCCCCCATTTTTCTGCGATTTCAGAAAGTTCTTTTTCGATCCGGCAGGCTGCTTTTTCTTCGCCTTCCGTTCCGGCTTCGCGGATGTAGTTAAACTGGCTGACGAACGCATACTGCCGCTGGCCGCTGATGGTATTTGCTTTCATTAATTAATTCGTTTACTGTTCCTTTTCTTTCTTTTTA
>ENA-OQJH01000339-OQJH01000339.1-human-gut-metagenome-genome-assembly--contig:-NODE-339-length-26775-cov-4.534374_pt1 | contig 26775 bp, 33 predicted proteins | sample MGYA00242597_ERZ504763 | MGnify/ENA primary metagenome ERZ504763 (study PRJEB26092, sample SAMD00036359) | human gut metagenome | host: Homo sapiens | study: EMG produced TPA metagenomics assembly of...
TATATTTCTCTATACATCTCCTTGTCAACCTCCTGGTTTAATAAAATTGCACTACCGCATCAAATCCATTTGTCACTGTTCAGTGACCTGCGGTTCGGTCCCCCCCACCGGTCTTTATGCTTCTGAACTTGAAGACAGTTTTTCCTGCCTCAATCTTGCTCATATCCAGAACGTCATTGATAATTCCCAACAGATGCTGTGATGAAATATCTATTTTATCTGCATACTCTATAACTTTTGCTTTATTTCCTGCATCATGTCTGATCAAAGATGTGATACCAATGATTGCATTCATAGGTGTACGAGTATCATGCGACATTATTGTTACGTCTATGAAATAATACCGTAAAAAAGCACTGCCAGACAGACAGTGCACGTCATTTCATGCAACTGGCTGCCATTTTACAGGCCCTGTAGCTTTGCGTCCCAGACTTCATCTGGTTTGCCGATTTCCTTATTATAGCTTTTAGACTTACGCAAAAAACTGATTTTATTATACTATAGTACTCTACTGTACACAAGAAAAACATTACCGTTTTAACGCCCAAAAACATATTGTCATTATACTGTCATTTTTTTAAAAACTTATTCCGTTTTTCAACTTCTATGATATAATGCTTTATTATAAAAACTCCAATGAATAAACTGAGGTGAACCAAGTGAAGAAAAAACACTTGTGCCTCTTATTATTTTTTTACTGGGCATATGCCTTGTTGGTTTAATTGTATACAAAACAGACACCCATGAAAAAATCAGAGACACATATTGGCACAATTAAACGCAACCACCTATGGTGAACGCATAAAGAATGAAATTGCAGATGGAATTGGAATTACAGATACTTTGGAACAGATCTTAATCAGTGAAAATGGCGAAATCCATCAGTTTGAGACGATTGCCGGGAATCTTATGTCTGATTCTATTGAAAGCGTGCAGCTCGCTCCTAATGGTGTTGTAACAGATATTTATCCGGCTGAAGGAAATGAGGCAGGTAAGATCGATCTGCTCCATGATAAAGACCGTAAAGAGATTTCCTGTTATGCAAGAGATAACCATGCAACCATTACGCAGGGGCCCTTCGAATTAAAACAGGGCGGTTATGGAATTGCAGTCCGCAATCCAGTCTACCTGAAAGATAAAAGCGGACAAGAGTATTTCTGGGGATTTACCATTGTTATCCTGCGTGTTCCGGATATTTTTTCAGATACAGTCAGTGCACTTTCAAATTTTGGATATGAATACAAAATTTTAAAAACAGACACTCCCTGGAGCGATACTTATAAAGTGGTTTATCAGTCAGATGGTCAAATAGATCATCCGATTTCTTACGCTTTTACAGTAGGGGATGGAACCTGGAAGCTTGAGGTAACTCCTAAAACCGGATGGAGAAATAACACACTACTGATAATTATCAGTGGTATGTTTCTTACTATAAGCCTTCTTCTGTCAGTACTTACCAGGGTATGGCTGGTAGCAAAAGAACACAAGAACAAATATAAAATACTGGCGCGCACAGATTCTCTTACAAATATTTATAATCGCTATGGATTTGATGAATTAGCAGAAAAAATAATTTCTAAAAATCCACAAACACATTTTGTGGCTGCGCTCCTTGATATTGATGACTTTAAGTTTATCAATGATATCTATGGCCATAGTTATGGAGACAAAGCATTAAAGAGTCTGGCAGACAGTATGAAAGCTTTTTTCCCATCCGATGCATTGCTTGGAAGAAATGGTGGTGACGAATTCTGCATTCTTTTACCAAATTGTACCTTTAAGGAAGCAGATAAACAGCTGCAGCAATTCACTAAGCTTCCAAAAACGTTTTCATATCACGGTAAAGAACTCGCATTTTATATATCTCTCGGATATGCAGAATATCCAACATTTGCAGCCAGCCCTTCACAGCTTATGCGCTGTGCAGATGCAGCTCTTTATGAAATAAAAACTGCATGGAAAAAACGGATGTATGGCTTACAGAAAAGGTCTCCAGTCAGGAGTCCGCAAACAGCTTGGATTTGCACTGAAGGATATCTCTGAACACCTTCCAGGTGCATTTATCATATATAGAGCAGACAAAGAAGATGATGAGCTCTTTTATGCAAACCACGAATTTCTTCATATGACTGGTTATAAGAGCATGGATGAACTATTCAGGCTTACTCAAAAAAGGTTCCGCAATCTGATCCGACAAGATGAACAACAACAGATTGAAACAAGCATCTGGGAACAGATTGGCACAGGCAATGAAAATGACTATATTCACTTTCATCTTCGAAAAGCTGACGGAACTTATCTTTCCGTGCTTGATCATGGAAGAATCGTAGAAAGCCAACAATACGGAAAAGTATTTTATGTATTGTTCATGGATTGGGAAGATATGCATCTTCGTTACAGTGATAAATTTTCCGAATAAATAAAAACTGCTAAAAAGTTGTGAACCGAACTTCTTAGCAGTTTTTTTACTAATCTACCAGATTGTTTTGTAACGTACTGATCAATTCCTCTATAACAATTGGCTTGGATAAGAAGCCATTCATACCACATTCCAGTGCTTTCTTTTTGTCTTCGTCAAAAGCATTGGCAGTCATGGCAAGGATGGTAATTCCCGCCAGCGCCGGATCCCTAAGGGCACGGATCTGCTTCGTGGCCTCATATCCGTTCATTACCGGCATCTGCACATCCATCAGCACCAGATCATAATTACATGGCTTCGAATTCTTAACTTTCTCCACTGCCTCTGCCCCATTTTCTGCAGTATCAACCATGAAGCCATATTCGTTAAGGATCTCCACCGCAATTTCACGGTTCAGTTCATTGTCTTCCACAAGCAGTATGCACCTGCCTCTGAAATCTGAGCTTGTCTCAGGAAGAACGGGATTCTCCTGCTCAGCCTGATTCTGGCCGATAGCAGCCATCAGGGTATCTCTGATATCTGACATAAAAAGAGGCTTCGCACAGAATGCAGTCACCCCTGCAGCCCTGGCTTCCACTTCGATGTCTGACCAGTCATAAGCAGTCAGGATAATGATCGGCGTATCATCACCAAGACTGCGGATCTGTCTGGTGACTCAATGCCATTCATATCCGGCAGACGCCAGTCAATAATATAAGCATGGAATGCATCCCCAAGCTCCATAGACTGCCTTGCACGCAGAACAGCCTCCTTACCGGAAAGTGTCCATTCCGAACGCATTCCAACCTTCACAAGCATCTTTGTCACACTGTCACAGGTATTAAAATCGTCATCTACAACCAGAGCCTTAAGGCCCTCCAGCTCTGCAATCTTCTCTATACGGTGATTCTCAGGCTGAGTCCGAAATGGCAGACGGACAATAAATTCTGTGCCTTTCCCCTGCTCTGTCCGGACCTCAATGGTACCACCCATCATATCCACAATATTCTTGGTGATGGCCATGCCAAGTCCTGTGCCCTGGGTTCTGCTCACAGTGGAAGTCCGCTCCCGCTCAAAAGGAGAAAAGATCTTCTGTACAAATTCCTGACTCATGCCGATTCCATTATCCTTTACCCGGATCTCGTATAGTTCACTGCCTTTTACTGTCCCTGGATACTGTTTCAGCCGGACAGATACAGTTCCGCCTGCAGGAGTAAACTTGATTGCATTGGACAGCAGATTCAGCAGCACCTGATTCAAACGTGTCTTGTCGCAATAGACATCCTCATTGGTAACATCCATTGCATCCATATAAAGCTCCAGCTGTTTCGCATGGATCTGCCCGCTAATGATGGTCTTCAGATCATGAAGCACATCCGACAGACTGACCTCCGTTTCTTCCAGATGGATCTTTCCACTCTCAATCCGGCTCATATCCAGGATATCATTGATCAGTGAAAGCAGATGTTTACTGGAGGAAGGATTTTGCTCAGATAATCTCTGACTTTTTTCTGATTATCAATATTACTTACAGCCAGTGTGGTAAAGCCGATGATCGCATTCATTGGTGTCCGGATATCGTGAGACATATTGGAAAGGAAAGTACTCTTAGCCCTGTTTGCTGTCTCCGCCGCACGGACTGCCTCAGAAAGTGCCTGATTCATTTTCCAGTCAGCAGTACGGTCTGACATAACCAGGATGTATTTCTTTTTCCCATTTACCTCACTGCCCATTGCAATATTATGGAACCCGCGTTTTTCCCCTGTTTTCTGATGAACATATTCAAAATCCCATTCTCTTTGTTCATTCACCTGGATTTCCTCAAAATAATTTTCCTCCGGATTTTCATGTTCCTCTGGATGCAGTTTTCCCAGAACACGAATATCTTTGCGAATCTGTTCTACCGTAATACCAAGCAGTTTTTCCGCATTTGGGCTTATATAGTCTGCCTGATATGTTTTTGCATCCAGCATCAGAAAAACGTCATCCACATTCATTGACAGCTTTTGAAAAAGCTCGTCTCTGTACCGGATCTGTGTGTCCTTTCTTCTAAGGCTTATCCTGTTTTTTTGAATAATAAGGCCGATAAAAAAGGCGGCAATACAGAACAAAACCGCAGCCACAAGAAGCATTGTACTACGCTGCAGACTGTTCATACTGGCATTGACAATATCCGCCTGTACAAGTCCCAGAAATACCCAGTCCTGAATATCTGATTTTTCATAGACCAGATAATAGTTTCTTTCATCCAGATTTACCAGCATCGCATCGGTGCGTCCCGCTTTAAACTTCTCCGAAAGCTCATTGATCTCTTTTTCAGACATATTGGAATGCTCTCTCAGAACACCAAAGAAATTGTACACATTCCCCCATGACTCAGAAGAATGATCGACCACAACACGGCCATCCGGATGAACAACAAAGCTCTGGGCATTTCCATTGAAAGCAGAAATGTCCAGCACATCTACGATATCAGAGTTTTCATAGGCAATGGCAATTGCATCATATTCAAATCCCTGATAAATTCCATGGGCCCTGGGAGTAGCAAAAACAAGCAGCTGAGACTTTCCGGGAACTGCTGCATTCGCTATCACATCATTTCCCTGCCGGATCTCCTCTTCAATGTTTTCCTGTAATCCAAGGTACCCGGTTTCCCCTGTCGCCATCTTGTAATCCCCGTCAGCTGACAGAAAAAAGAAATCTAAGAATCCGGCATCTTCCTGCGCTTTCTTTATATAATTACGAATTTCGTCTTCGCTGGAGGTATTCTGCAGATTCTCACCCCACATATGAAGATAGGTCAGATTCTTATCTGTCAGTTCTCTCAGCATGTTATCAGACTGATGAAAAACTTCCGTCAGATGAGAAACACTTTCCTCATAAACAGTTTTCGATACAAATCCAAAATATCGGAAAACCATCAGAACAATTCCCAGTAAAACAGCTGTAAAGACAGCTATCTGGAATGGTTTTCCCATGACAGGTTTCTTTCTGCCTTTATTATGATTCTTAATATCCATTCTTCTCACCTCAGAGTCATGTAGTCTTCAGGCTCTGCAAGAATGGCATCACCATCTGAAACATATCCTGTCCAGGTGTCTTTCACAAAGGTATCTTCTCCATCAAACACAATATTCTCATCTGCCGGATAAGCTTCCATGTGTTTAGATATCGCAAGGCAGGTTACCGTGAAAGTATCCTCGTCCTGAACTTTTTTCCATCTTTGTAACTTTGCTCAATATGTAACCATCATCTGTTTCTTTGACTTCCACGGAAATGCCGCTGACCACAGGCAGAGAGCCTCGGTTAAACGGAATAAATCCGCCTCATAGCCTTCTACAAAATTTTTGACTGTCTCTTTCAGTTCTGCTCCGCTCATCTTGCTGCTGTAAGCCGAAAGACTATTTGGCATGATCATGTCTCCCGCCATTTTTTCTGTATAGCCGGCTTTCAGCACGTTTCCCGTAAAGCTGTTTCCGGTTGCAATCAGCACATCTGTTCCATAAATGCCACGCAGAGTGTTTGCCATAACAGAATATGCTTCATTACCTCCACTGCTGTGGAAACGACTGGAATAAGCCTTCTGTGAATCCAATACTATTTTCTCAGAAGTGGATTTCTCCTCAAGGAGCTGGGCATTAAATGACTGATAAGCCTGCCCTGCATCATATTCTCCTGAAATCATCTTAGACACCACATCCTTGGACACAGAGAAAAAGTCATTTGACGCAATACGGATATACATATGGTTTTCCTCTATCACAGGTTTCACATCTTTCATATATTGTGTAAGATGGAGTTCCACATCCTGACTGTAGCTTAACAGATCCTGTCCATCACTAATGATCCGGTTCTGCGCATCCTCCGAAAGCATTGTGTCCAACACCTTCATTGCTTTCTTTCGACGTGTCTCATCCTGTGTCAGATCTCGTTTTAAAGCCACCTGGAAATATGGCGTAGTCATAATCCACTTTTCACCGTTCTCCTGAAAGAATGGAAGAAACGTTGTGTTGATGCCCTGATCCTGAAACATTTTTACACCGGCAGAGCTGCCAAAGTACATGCAAGCTTGCCACTTTGATACATTTCAACTATGTCATCATAATTCATATCCAGATCATCCTGACTCAGACCGGTATCCTGGATAAACTGTTCCATACGTTCAAAAGCCTGCGGCCAGACGGTACTATCCAGACCTTCTCGATTTGTATTATCCGGGTCACTGTAGGTGGTGCGCCACTTGCGTCCGTCTACAGAAGACAGCTCTGAAGCAGACAATCCCTGCAGTGTTTCCATACAGGTGTAATCATAATAATAGTCTGCAGTAAACCCACGGATTCCCACTTTGTCAAATGCCTGGCAGGCAGAGACAAAGCTTTCATAGTCTGTTGGCAACGGGATATCATATTTTTCAAAAAGATCCTTGTTCACTACAAAGCCATGGGCATCTGCACACACCGGAAGCCAGTTTACGCTTCCATCCTCGTTCATAAAATTGCTAAGGTATGTATCATAGACAGCGCCTGACGCATTGGTTGTGGAAAGATCCATCAGCTGTCTTTCAAGGAACTTGCATCATGAAGTGAAAAGCGACAGCAGGTTATAATATCCGGCAATCCACCATTTTCATTCAGAAATCTGTAGAAATCAAGATCGTTGTTGCCTACAACAAATTCAACATTGATATCCGGGAGCTGTTTCTGGATGTATGGTGCATATTTTCATACAGGCTTGTGCTCCATAAGTACACCGTGATTGTGTCTGCATCTTCTTTCTCTGCACTTTTACTGCCACATGCTGACAGTAGTGATACGGCTGTCACCATTGCCAAAAGTACAGCCAAACTCTGTTCCATTTTATTTTTTCATTACAAGTTCTCCTTCATTTGCCCTGTCAATATATCCAGCAATTCCTAATTTTCATCACCCCACCAATTTATGAATTACTTTTATCAGTAATTCCACATCAACAGGCTTAGCAACATGTTCATCCATTCCTGCTTCTTTTGCTCTTATTCTGTCCTCCGTGAAGGCATTTGCTGTCATTGCAATGATCGGTACCTCCTTTGCTTCCTCTCTGTCCAGAGACCTGATCATCTTTGTGGCTTCATAACCATTCATTACCGGCATCATAATGTCCATAAGAATGACATCAAATTCACCGGGTTCACTTTTTCTGAACAGCTCAACCGCTTCCTGCCCATTCCATGCTTTGGTCACGTCCGCGCCCTCATTCTGAAGCATAAATTCAGCGATTTCCATATTCAGCTCATTATCTTCCGCCAGAAGAATATGCAATCCCTTTATAGATTTTTCGGATACATCCTTCTGTTCTTCACGTTTATCCGCATCCGGATCTATTTTAAATGGAACCCGGATCACAAATGTCGTCCCTACGCCTTTTTCACTTTCAAAAGTAATGGTTCCACCCATTTTCTCGACCAGCTTCCTTGCAATGGCCATTCCCAGTCCGGTTCCGACAAACTTTGTGCGGCTTCCCGTATATTCCTGTGCAAATGGTTCAAAAATATGTTTCTGGAACTCCTCAGTCATTCCGATTCCTGTATCCCGGCAGATAAATTCCATTGTCGTCATTCCTGGCTGTTCGGATGGGATTTCCATGCAGCTAAGATAAATATATCCATTTTCTCTGTTATATTTCACTGCATTGGACAGGATATTCATCATCACACGTTTTACATACCCCGGACTTCCAATAAGATCACGGTGTATGATTTCTTTTTTCTCCCATACAATCCGGATATTCTGTTCTGCAGCAATCTGTTCAATTACAACAAGCACTTCCTCAGAGATTTTGCTCAGATTAAATGGACTCTCTTCCAGAACAACTTCACCCGACTCCAGCTTACTCATGTCCAGAACATCATTTACCAGTTCCAGCAACAGATTGGATGCCGCTTTAACCTTTGTTCTGTATTCCTTCTGCTTCTCCATATCATCTGCATAATGGTCTGCCATATTGATCAAACCGTAGATTCCATTAATCGGAGTCCTGATATCGTGGCTCATACGATGAAGGAATTCTGTTTTTGCCTCATTGGCGGCTTCTGCCTTTTTTGCTGCTGTCAGAAGTTCTGCTTTATATTTTCATCTTTTTCAAATTCTTGTTTCCGGTACGCCAGATTGGTTCTGTATGTCCAGAACCAGAATATGCCGGACATCAGAAAATAAAGAAAAATAACACCTATAACACTTAATGGAAGATTACAAAACACTTCCGTATCCGGAAGATATGCGTAGATATAATAATCACGCTGTTTCAGCATGATTCCATAACATCCAATTCCTTCCTTCCTAAAATGATAGATATGCTGACTGTCTGTATGCTTTTTCATTGCCTGAACAACTTCGTTGTCGGCTGTATTCTGTCCCAACAGGCTCTCATTATTGCTGGCAACAACGATTCCGTCGTCTGCAACGATAATCGTTCCATCTTTCTGGATACTATAACCATTTAAAAGCCCCTGTATCGTCAGCGTATAGTTTCTGGCAAATTCAGGAGATGTGTAATAATAGATTGCAACGATACCCGGTGCATCTTTTCTGGCGCAGGCTGCAATGTCAATAAAGGATCCATCTTCCCTGGTAAACCGTTCCGAATAGCTTCTTTCTTCATATCCGGCAAAATCCATGATAATTTCTTTTTGCAGATACTCCGTAATCTCATTAGCCAGAGACTCATCCATGCTGTATTCACAGTCCGTCTTTCCTTCTGCATCCAGTACAATGATACCATCCACCCATAGAGTCTGCAGGTTTTCCTTCAGGAAATCCCGGCTTAGCTGACCGCCGTTTTCTATTTCCATATCGATATTCGTACTCATCTGTCTGGCACTTTCAATGGCACGGAGAAGACTTTTGGATTCCGAAGATTCATTATAATGGGTGTAGGTGGAACACTGCACTTTGACATAATTTACAATCTCTACCATTCTTTTCTCTGCTTCCGCTTTCTCCGCATGAAAGAAATAAAACAGAGAGACTGCTGCCACACAGATTCCAATCAGACCACCGATCAGCTGGATTCGTTTTTCTCTTTTCATTCTCTTAATATCCAAGATCATCCACCTCCAGATACTTCTGGGGATCATCCAGATATTTTTCAATAATTTTCAGGGATGTGCCATCCTGCCGCATTTCTTCCAGAGTCTGGCTCATCTGCTCACAGATTCCTCTGTCATCATCTTGCAAAAGCAACACCTATCCCGGTGATCATCAAAGGTTCTTCCAGGATTCGAAAGCTTACGTCATAATCCTTCATATACTGGACAACAGATTCCTCATGCGCAGCGACTGCATCTACATATCCTTTTCCCAGAAATGTATAGATCAGCTCCCTGTGTCCCAGGCTGATCAGATTGCCCAGCTTTGGGATTCTCTCATCCGTCCGGTTCAGAAAGATACCTTCCGGTTTGGTCGTGGACTGAACAGCCAGGTTCTTTCCCTCCAGGTCACTCAGTTTATAGATATCACTATTCTCATTTACAGCGACCACCTGCCGGCTTGCTATATATGGTCCCGCCCAGCGGTAATCGTCAAGGCGTCCTTCCATGGAAAAGCAGCCCATGATACAGTCAATCTCTCCGCTCTCCACCAGTTCTTTTTTCTTCTCCCAGTTGATCTGGACAACCTCCACCTGATATCCCATTCTTTTGAAAGCTTCCGCAGCCAGTTCTACATCGATTCCCGTCGGTACACCATCCTCATTCAGATAATTGTATGGTGGATAGCTGTCGCTGCCGAGGGTAATAACAGGCTTTTCGGTTTTTTCTTTCGTGTTATCTGTGTTTTACACCCCGCCAGGGTGACTGCTAAAATCCCTGCAAGCAGAATGCCTGCAATCACTCTTTTTCCTTTCATTTTCTATCTATCCCTAACTATCCTTTTCGATTCTTTTATGTCCGGTTACTTTCCATTTGTCACTGTTCCGTGACCTGCGGTTCGGTACCCCCCCCGCCGGATTTTATGCTTCTAATCGTCTTTTCCAGTACCTTCATCTCAACCGGTTTTGAAACATGTGCATTCATACCGGCTGCCAGAGAATGCTGAATGTCCTCTGAGAATGCATTGGCAGTCATGGCAATGATCGGTATCGTCTTTGCCAGTTCATGGGAACTTCTGCGGATTGCCCTCGTCGCCTCATAGCCATTCATAACAGGCATCTGCACATCCATCAGGATCATGTCATAATCACCTGGAGCAGACTGCTCAAATGCCTTCAAAATCTCTTCACCATTTTCACAGATGGTACATTCCGCACCTGCTATCTTTAACAGTTCCGTCAGGATCTCTGCGTTCAACTCATTATCCTCTGCACACAGGAATTTCATTCCCTGCAGGATATTACCATCCTGCTCATCTGTTTCTTCTTGTGTCACCAGAGCAACTGTTCTATCCTCTGCAATTTTCAGATCCATGAGAACCTCAAAACAGCTTCCCTGTCCCAATTCACTCTCCACATCAATGGTACCTCCCATTGCCTCAACCAGATTCTTAGTAATCGCCATTCCAAGTCCGGTTCCCTGTATTTTATTTGTAAGGGAACTTTCCGCACGGGTAAACGCATCAAAAATTGTATCCTTGAAATCTGCCGACATTCCCATACCATTATCGCTAACTAAGAAACGGTACTTTGCATAGACAGATGACTTTGTCTCACATTCTTCTACAAAGAACTGAATTTCCCCACCTTCCTGGGTATACTTCACTGCATTGGAAAGCAGGTTGCTGAAAATCTGTATCAGGTGAACCTGATCCCCATTCACCCACTCATGTTGAATATTTTCTTTTATGATTGTAAGGGTCTGCTGCTTTTCATATATTTGAGTATGAAATATAGTGTCAAGTTCCTGTACAAGATCCAGAATAGAAAAGTCAGAATACTTGAATACTGTTTTTCCCGCCTCAATCTTGCTCATATCCAGAACGTCATTGATAATTCCCAACAGATGCTGCGATGAAATATCTATTTTATCTGCATACTCTATAACTTTTGCTTTATTACCTGCTTCATGTCTGATCAAAGATGTGATACCAATGATTGCATTCATAGGTGTGCGAATATCATGTGACATATTAGACAGGAAATCCGTTTTCGCCTTATTTGCATTTTCAGCTGTCTGTAAAGCCTCTGTTGCAACGTTCTTTGCCTTTTTCAGTTTTTGATTGACTACTTCCATTTCCTTCATTGTTTGTAAATGAAGTTCATTATTTCTTTTTTCATATTCTGCTTTTTGATCTGCAAGACTAAGTCTGGAAATACTGTAGAATAATCCGGCAAAAAGTAAAAGTATAAAACCTGCCATGAGTATTGTTGTAAACAACACCGTTTTCTGGTAATCCATCAGCACATTGTCCACAACTCCCTTGGCCACAATGCACACCAAAATGGTGTTGTTGCTTTCTATCGGGCAATACCCCAGATAATAGGGGTTCTGTTTTCCCAAAAGTGCAACTCCGGATTCTCTGTTATCAAACTTCTTTTTGAACAAATCAGCCTCTTCTTCTGTAATAGCCTGTTCCCCTTTTAAATGTTTTAACAAAGAATAATTACGCAGGTATTTATCTCCACTCTGGTTCGTATACGTAATATTTCCGTCATGATCCAGCATGAACAAATATGCTTTTCCATGATAACCTTTCAATTTTAACATGGAATCCAGTTTCGAATGATCATACACAGTTCCAATTGCCGTATAAGTTTCTCCATTGATCGTGTATTCCTGACATGGAATCGCAACCAGATAACCGTCTTTTTTCTTCTGATCATAATCAAGACGCACCAGTTTTCCAATATTGTATCCGTTCTTTAAGTCCAGCAGAAGTTTACTTGGCATATCAATCCGCATTTTTGTTCCACCTGCTGATATTGCCTGACCATTTTCCTGAAGGAATATAAGAGTACTTTCCGATTCTTTTTCCCATGCTTCAAAGAAATTTTTGTTCGTATCCGTTTCAAGAGACAGTTCCCTCTCATGAAGTAAGAATTCCTCAACCAACTGCAGCTGGCTGTAGTATCCACTCACCTGAAGATCATAGGTCTGCTGTATCTGTTCAACAACAGCTCCCATACTGCTTTTTCCATTTTCGCTGATATACTTATTAGACTTACTTATAAGATACTTGATACAAACTAAGCTTAAAAGAATCATAAGTAGTATAAGCAACAGCCTTGTTATTTTTTTTCTTTTGTTTACCTTTTGTTCTATCTCCACTTTTACTGTTCAACCTCTATATAGTCTTCCGGTGCTGACGGCTGCTGTCCATTTGACATTGCTTCGGTCCATGCACTTGATAATGTTGTATCTTTAAGCTGCTCAATCTCACATTTCAGATTTATTTTTTTCAAAACAGACATTGTGGTGTCTGTAAGAAGAATCGAGTATTCCTTTTCTTTGTCTATTTTCTTATCATTAACTGTTAAGTCCTTTAACGAAAATCCACTTTCCTCTTGATTGACGATCATTTTCATACCGGATGCAATTGGTAATTCGTATTTATTGGTTACGTAAAAATTCTCATCAGCATCAGCAAGATAATTTTCCACGAGTTCATAAACCTGTTTACCATTGATTTTTGCAACATATAATGGTGTATCTGAACTCTTCGCTGTCATCATGCCAACCCGGCTGCTGGTGCATTCTCCTTTGTACATAGAAGAAGTGAAATAATAATATGGTGCCAGAGCCAGCTGTGCATCATTTTCTTCTCTGATCGTAGTTAAAATGGAAGATGCTGCATCACGGCCATTTCTATCGTTCAGTGAAATGGAATATTCATTTTCAAAATTCACCGTTGCTTTTTCTTCTGGATCTTTACGATTCATTACACTGCGAAAAGTATCATAAGCCTGTATTTCATCCATTTCCCCTGACAGTAATCCGTGAACAGCCTCAAGACTTGCATCAAATGATTTTTGGGCGGAATATCGGATATAAACAGCATTATTATTAATTTCCTCTTCCAGTCCAGGCACATCCTGCATCATGGTTGGAACATCTGTATTCAATGAAATAACACCGCTTCCATCCGCAATCAGCTTTTGCCCCTCTTCTGAAATCATACAATCCAGCACATCCAGCGCAGTATCCAGTTTCTCCCGGTCTTTTTCCAGGTTTTTGTTAAATGCAATGTTTAAGGACGGAGTCATGTACACATAGGATTCATCCGATGTCTGTGAAAAGTAAGGAATACGGATCAGCTCCGCATCCATCTGTTTCTGCAGCTGCTGCATAACCGTCGGATGTCCATGAAACATTGCTGATTTTCCTTCGACAAACATCTGGGTTCCTGTATTGATATCAATATTGATATCTTCTTTACCAAAATGCGAGTCCTTAAGAAACTGACTGGTTTCTGAAAAAATACGTTTCCATAATACATCATCAAACTTTACTTCATCCGCTGCAGTCTCTGCACCGTTTCGCCATTCAATACCATCCAGCTTGTAAACTCACCGATTGCTGCAGCCTGGATGATTTCATTATTAGACCAGTCTTCACCAAGATCCATGGAATACGGTTTTATGCCATTATCATAAAACTGCTGACATGCCTGTACATATTCCTCATAATTTTCTGGAATCTTTACGCCATACTGATCAAACAGTGTTTTGTTGGCAATGATCGTCTGCGGAATACCACAGATTGGCAGCCACTGGATTTCATCCTCCGCATTCTTATAATATTGCACCGCATAAGAATAATACTTGGAAACAACATCATAAGAAGCAAAATCCATAAGATAAGGCTGTAAGTCCTGTGCATCTGTTCCAGAAAATCGACGTACTGTTATAATATCCGGTAATTCATCATGTTCTTTAAAATAACTGTATAAATCGGTATCATTGTTACCTATAATAAATTCAATATCCTGATCTGGAAACTGTTCATGGATATAGGGTGCAATATTTTTTCATCAAACGATTTTCCCACAGATAAACGGTAAGATGATCATCGTTTTTAGATACTTCTTTCTTTGACTGTCCACATCCAGACAAGACAGCAGTTGCTACAAGTACACCTAACACCACTGCTATCAGACAACGTTTTGCCTTTTTCATACTTTTATTTTCCTTATTCTTTCCTGATAAAATCATTGTTGTTACGTCTATGAAATAACACCGTAAAAAACACTGTCAGACAGACAGTGCACCGCATTTTTGCAACTGGCTGCCATTTTACAGGCCCTGTAGCTTTGCGTCCCAGACTTTCATCTGGTTTGCCGATTTCCTTATTGTACCAAGTTCAATATCGTTAAAAATTGTACATTAAAACTTTCCAAAATAAATTCCCGTAAGAATCTGCCAGAGTAAAATAGCGCTATCTCTTTTGAAGTAAACCTTCCGGCTTCTTTTCCATTCTTTGTTACGATACTCTCCTGTACAGACATCACAAAGTTGAGATAATGACCGAAATTATTCTGCATTTCTGTTGCTGTAGCAGTAATCATACACATTCTTTTTTCCGTTACTGTGAGGCTCTACGCCCTGTAATCTTTCGCTTACAATATAATTGCTTTCATAATTTCCTGAACGGTATTGCAGGTATCTTCAAAAGAAATATCTTTTGCATAGTCATATTCGCGTCTGTATTTTTCCCACAACTTACGAAGGGTATCGCTTTCTCGGATTTCTTTCAAGATTTCCATGTAGTCCGTAAGAATCGTTCCGCTGCCGCGCTTTTTTGTTGTCCGTTCCAGAGCCTGGCGTAGTGTTTCTTTATCACACTCTTCACCGCGCAGCGCATACAGGATATGTATGTCGTAATAATCTCTCGGACGGGTATTTGCAATGTTGCGGGATAACACCGTTTCCAGCTTTTCCGCCAGCACCGTTTCAAGATTGTAGGCAAGAATACTGATCTGGCGATCATCAAACAGCATGGAAAATGTGTATTCCACCTCACGGGGCGTTATCATGTCGCCCGTAGTAACATCCACCGTCAGCGGTACACTGATCGGCGGATAGTTTGCTTTCAGCCCAACCCGGATGCCGGGATAATCATCCGTTTCCCGTATATCAGAAATTCCGACAACCTCAAACTGCACATCATCGGCAATCTGTACAGTACAGATATCCGTAAAAATTTCCGGATCGCTTCATGGGTCAGAGTGAACCCTTTGATTGTCGTGTCCAGATCCATGGTTGCCCGCGTATCCAGCCCTACAATAGCAGAAATCAGGAAACCGCCTTTGAGAATAAAATTGTTTTATAGGGCGAAAGTGAAATTCGTTCCAGCAGTCGCTCTAGCATATAGTTCTGCATGACAAGCTGTGCAGAAATATGCTTCTCTGCTGCCTTATTTTGATAAAGGCTTTTAACTGCATTGGATTTTTTGTAATCATAAGAGAACCTCCATATAACGCAGGACCTTCGGCTTCACGCGAAGCTGATCTGCGTACTTCATCAGTTTGTGAATATTTTTGTCTTTGGAGGCCGCATAGCGTTTCATAGCCTCACTGACGATCTGGATATCGCTGCCGCTGCCGCGCAGGATATCGCATAGCGTCCGCTCCAAATCATAAACGCGGATTGGGTTGCCGGACAAAGATTTAATTTGGATTTGCCCAAACTCATAATTTTCAGGCACAACGCGTTTGATGATCAAGTTTTCTTGCTTCAGAGACGGCGCATTGTAGCCTTTCGGAAAGGTCATCGTATATTTCGCCGGGATACGGTCCGAATAACCCAGCAGGTACAGTGCGGTATCGTGGGAATAGATTCCACGTCCGTACTTACGCTGCAAAAGGTAAAAATCGTCCTCCCACACATTAAATTACAACAAAATAATGTGCGTTCGTCAAAAAAGTTGTTTAATGCTTCATTAAAATATTACAGGAATATATTACTATAAGTCGCGCCCTATATGATATCAACATCTGGTCATCACATTCCAGTAAATGTCACAATGCCGAAAAACAGACAGATCGCAGCACCGTAGAAATATAAAAATCCACCAAACACTGGCTTTCTTGGGCGGTTTTCCGTGATGAGATCCGGCCGGTCTGGCTTATAATATCCAACCACCTGCTTTCCCACATCTCGTTTACTGGAAACCGACTGAAACTGAGGTACCTGGTATGTTTTTCCATTCACCGAATATTCGTAAGTTGGAAGATATACCTTTTCGCGGCGCAGCTTTGAACTTCCATCCGGCTGATCCTCCCACCTGTCATATTCAGACTCTTCCACATGCACCACTTTCATCATGGTACTGGCTGAATATAACCGCACATCACGTTTGTAACCATTTTTTGCTCCTCTCCTCTCCAGAATACCAAACCAGGCCAAAAGCACTGCAGCAATGCTGAAGCCGAGGCCCGATGTGATATCGTCTATATACGGGAACGGCAACGCTACCAGTGCAATCGCAAGGCTAAACCCACACACCAGGATTTTAACTCTTTTCATACACACCTCCGACCATTTATATTCCGGCTGATTTATTTTTCTTTTCCATCCCATGCAAATTCGCATGGTGTTCCCCTGGTAGCGGGGGAATAGCCACATTCATCATCATGTTTATGGACGCACTTGAGCACTTCCGTATAGCAATCGTCTGTGTGCTCGTGACTGCAGGCTGTTCCTGTTGTTCCTTCAGAGCAGCCGCACTCATCGTCATGCTCCGGGTGATGTTCACACAGATTGCCTGTACCTACGGTTATGCTGCTTCCTGTTTGTGTGCCGGCTGCGGCAGCTACCGATTGAGAGCAGAGCGAAAACAACATGGTTCCGCCAAACAGCGAAAGAAGCGTTCCGCCAGCCCTGCCGCCATTGCGCTTATGCAGTTCCTGTGATAACTGCTCATCTGTCATTTTCTGTTCTGCCATATTCTTCCCTTTCCACCACGTCGGTTAAAGCGGGGCCCTCGATCAGGCGGTCCAGCACGCTGCCCAGTTCCTTTAAAGATCGGATGTAGCTTCGACGCGCCGCATCCAGGTCACTCAGGTCTACGCTGCTCGCTATAGTTGCAATACCGAAATCCGTTTCCAATACCAGGGAAAAGATCTTTCCCTCCCAGCAAAAACTCAAGATCTGCCTCCACATCCCGATTAAACTTCGTCAAAAATCGATGAACCGCGGGGTAAGACGACACGCGGCATCCTGCTTGCTGTTTGCCGTGACGCAGAAGCTGCAGTCAAAGATATTATTGCCTGTCAATACACCGCATGGACTATCCTCCGTCCGCACATTAGCAAGAACGGGCGAGGGAACCGGAACCCATGTCCTGCAGCGAAGGACGATGCCCTTAAAGACCATTTTCCTGCAGGTTTCATAGCCATCATGCGAACATCCTCTCTGGTACACATGATCCAGCTGTACATTAGCGGCAGAAAAATGTATGCCGCCATGATCGCCCTCGTGGAAGTTCTCCACGGTACACTCCTCCATTTGCCGTCCAGCAGATGATGCGCCCTCATGAACGGTTCATCAATGCGCATTTCCTGGGTGTGGATATCCGGCCCGAAAGCCTTTTCCCACTCTGCGCGGAAAAAGTCTCCCATCTGCTCCTGCATCAGGACTTTCAGTTTTTTCTGTGCCCCACCGTTGAAAAGACGCGCAGAAAATGCCGCCAAAAACAGCACTGCCACAAGGAGCGATTTGAGTGCCTTATTCTGCAACACAAAATAGAAAATGGCACCGCTCACTGCGCCAACCACTCCCACCCAGAACCATATGACGGACATTGCCTGATAATGTCCCAGCTTTTTTGACAGCTCTGCATCTGTCATCTTTATCGGTTTGGAGGAAACGGAAGCTCTATTTTTTTTCTTCATAAAACTCCCCCTTAATCGCAAAGGCTGAAATACAGACTGCTGTACGGTTCTAAGGTATCAAGATCCAGAACACAGGCTTCCGGAGAAATGCTGTCCAGCTGCATCTTTCTGGCACTTTCCTGGTAAGTATCCGGTTCCGCCTGAGCCGCGAACACAAGGCCATCGTAGTCGGCCGGCATATAGACGGAATAACTCTTAGTCAGGACCGCACCCCAGTCACCTACCTGGAAATTCCAGTCTGTGGAATAGGTGAATTCGATCAGATAGCTGTTTCCTCTCCAGCTGACGGTGTGAAGATAATAGTTGTCGCCGCGACTGCTGTTGTTAAACGTCGATCCCGCTGTCAGCCACATGCCTGTATAGGCATCGTACAGTTCGCTGGACACAACGACCGTCCCATTCGCAGCAGTTGAAATTGCACTTTCCGGAATATAGCAGATCGCGTCAAAATGCAGATCACGGATGCCGTTATGGATATCATCCGCCTTTTTCGTAACTTCCCAATAGCAGTCACTCCGGCGGTAGCCATTGCCTTCCCCGGAATAGCTGCTTGCGCCATTTGCTAACAGGAATGTACCAAGTTCCACTTCGGCATTCATTTCCAGGCCATTTCTGGTAAAATAAGGCACGCTGGACTGGATCGCTTCTACCGGGAACAGACTTCCGCCATTGGTAAGATCCATCAGATCGCCACTGATCGTAAGATCAAGCTGTAAGGTGTCACCGCTTCCATCAAAGTGAAGCGTAATTCCGTTTTCTTCCACCCAAAGCGTACCCGATTCAATCACATCATCTGTCATTTACAAATTCCCAGGTGGAATCATCGTGGATGCGCAGCCAGCGGTTCTCCCCCTGATATTCCCAGAGACCCACATAGTCTTCCAGGTTCATAGCCGGATCCGTTTTCTCAGCAGTATCCTGGTCTTCCTCCCCGATCGTAATGGTGGAAAGATTATCTCCATATTCATCAATAAAGCTGACCAGAACATCACTTTGCCCATCGTGGGTAATCGTTCCGCTGCCGGCCACCACACCGCTGGTCCGCCAGTCATCACCCGCCACGTTGCCGGAAGCACCGCAGGCCACTAGGCTAAGACCAAGCACTACAGGCACAGTAAGGAAAAATCGCTTTATCTGTCGTTTCTTCATACTCTGCTCCTCCTTTCCATCACTCCATCCGGTAATAAGCGCCTTCATCTCCCATATGAGCATATCGCTGTCAAAGTCGAATACCTTGTAGGATACGCCATCATATACGGTAGAATCCGCATAATAGGTACTTGTTTCATCCGTGGAATAAGTGAATATGCCATGATCATTTCTGCAGCCTCAGCACCCGGAGCGCGCTGGTAATAACTCCAGTCTCCATTTCCATCAATCACGACATACATCTCTGCCGAGAGATCGCCGTCATAATACCAGACGCCCTCAAATTCAGAAACATTCCGCTGGCAAAGATCCGAATCCCAGCTCCAGTAGGAATCCGGATGTGCGTTCTGATTTCCACTTCCACCCGATCCGTTTTCCACATAGGCAACCGGCTCATCATCTTCCGTAAACTCTCCTCCATCTTTATACCAGAGATACTCCATACCCTCGCCCGGGTTAAAGTAACCATAGGCTGCGCTGTAAAGCTGCCCTTCTTCCATAGCGATCCGGCTGCCGGAGTCATCCCGGTTGCTGTAGGCATAAATAGCTTCCCACTCCGGCTCATAACGAAGATACCTTCATCCATGACCTCTCCGCTTAAGTAAAGGGTCCAGTTCCCCTCGCTATCAAACTCCATGTAATCGTAGTCGTTGTTCGCTTCTCCCAGCCAGATACCCTCAAAGCCGCTGAATCATTTACTGTGTCCTCATTCAGATCACCGCCCAGGCCATCGTTCGGATCATTCTGCAGATCCTCATCTTCCTCATCCTGAATGCTTTCATTTGCGTCATCCGGTAATGCAGTTGCCTCCTGTGTGCTGCCGCAGGCCATACACATCAAACTGATCATCAATAATATTCCCGCCAGAACATACGGCATTTTTTTCTTCATGTGTCACCCCTCCCTAATTTTCATCACTCAGATACAGCTGCGAAAAAATACTTTGGTAAATCTCATCCATATCTTCTTCCGTATCCACCGCCTCACAGAACCCGTAAAGATAGGTATAACGGTCCGTATCCATAGCAAATACCGTCCATTTCCGGGTATCCTCATTCTCACCTGCGATATACGTTACGATATACACCGGGTATGTTAAGTTCTCGGTATATTCCTCATTTTCTTCTGCAGATAACAGTTCATAGGTATCCGTATCACTTAAGGCAAAAGCGCAGGCTATCAGATAATCTTCCAGATCCTGGACCTCCGGAACTAACCGGGTCGGCTCTACCGTATTTACCACAAGGATCTGGCCATCCTGCGTGAAATCCTCATAGCGGTATGTTCCATCTTCATTATTTTCCGTGCGAAGGTTTTGCATGTTGGTAAAGGGCAGCGCTCCTCCCATCAAAACAGGAATGCGTTCACTCGGGATCAGATCGTCGCAGTATCAGGATCATAGTTCGGATTGACCGGCTTTTCATCCTCGCCGTAAAACTGAACCTGAAAACCTCTGCCCAGTTCTGCCATCGTATATTTCCCAGATCGATCTTAACGCTTTCGCCCTCAGCCAGTGCTGTTTTCAGACGGTTTTCTCCCCAGTCTTTCCCATCCGTTTCTCTAATACGGATGTCTTCTCCCGTTAAACTCGATTATGGGTCTGCCGTCCACTTCTGAAAACTCTCCGCGGCCGCCAAGGCCATTACATCCGCGATAGATATAATAGCCGCCGCTGCTGTCAAAATACAGCTTTGTGGTTCCGGCAATGCTCCAGGTACCATCAAGGGAAGCCATATCTGTGACCGGCTCCAAGCCGTCCGGTAAAGCGGAGCCGAAGGATCTTGTATCAACCAAGCTGCTTCAGGCTGCCAGATACAGACACAGGAGCAAGGCCGGAACAGGAAGCAAATATATTTTCTTTTTTAAGGCCATCTCTTTCTGCTGGTCATTCACTTCTTTCATAGTATTCATTTGCATATCCCCAGTACATAGCTCCCGGTTCCGCTAAGGTGATCGGATAAAACACATCGTCAAACTGCTCAGAAACGGCAAAGTACTGATCATCGCCCCGCTCATTTACCTGGAGTATTCCTGAATCCACTTCAGCCGGATCCCCGTCACCATCCGGGCGCTCTGAAAGGCTCCAACTGCCATCCTTTTCGATCTCGATCACACTGGCCGCATCTGCCTCTCCATCTAAAAACCAGACCCCGGCCAATTCCTCACAGTCACTTTCACTTACATCTCTCCCCAGAGGTTTCTTGGTAAACACACCGAAGGAGTCGATATGAAGTGCCCCATCCTCATCCCGCCAGACATGATGAGCCCAACCATCATGTTCATTGTAGAAATAGTCTGCTTCATACTCCGGCACAAGCTGGATATAACCGCTGGCCATCAGGTTGTCATCCTCGTCGTACCATTCAAAGCGGTCTTCCCCACTGCCGTTTAAACCCACGATCAGTTCGCTGTCATCTTCGCCGATCCAGGTACCCCAGTACATGTCATAAACTGCCGTGATATCCGGATCCTTCACCATTCCTTCAAAAGACTCCGGAGCACTGTTTTCAGTCTCTTCGTAGTCTTCCTGGTCATCGCTGCTGCCTTCGCTTTCAGCCCCTCCACCGCAGGCAGCAAGGCCCAGACACACTGCCAGTGTGATTACGGGAAATAACTTACTTTTCCATTTTTTCATCCTGCATTCCTCCCTTTTCGCAAAGCTGCGTTAGTGTTCCTGTTCTGCCATGGACAATATTTCATCGTGGCTCAGCTCCACATCTCCGAAGCGGACAAAGATACCGTTGGTCACAGCACTACTCCACACGTTCTTATCCGCAAGCGAAAGAAAACGGATCTTATCCAGATAAGGCTTCATGTCCAGCAAAAGCCGGCTTCCCGATACAAAATCGACCTGCAAAATATAATCGGGCAGCGTTGTAACATCCTTTAGATATCTCCGTTTCAAGAGTACCCTCCTTTCTGCCGTGTCATAAAGATATTAAAAAATCCACCGTACTGATATTGTACGGTGGATCCTATGGGATAACCATTAACTAAAGGTTAGGGATTTGGTAAGAACAGCTCTACAAGCTGACTCCTTTTTGTTCTGGTATCGCCCTCAATATGAAGTTTGGAATAAATCTGATTTATGTACTGCTGCTGATGGCAGGACGGCTCATCTGGCTGCTGGCACTGCGGAGATGGGCCGCAGGCTCTCCTGCAGTCTTTCCGATATGTATATGGTATTCAGATTCCATTTTGTTTTTGGCATATGCACACCCCCATTTTTATTTCATCGTCTTATTTATTCTTTTTTACTGTGTCCAAAAACAACTGGTGGATACGGTCATCTTCATCCAGTTCCGGATGAAAGGACATTCCAATCTGATTTTTATACTGTACAGCTACAATATTTCCATCTGCTTTTGCAAGCACTTTTACGCCTTCCTCTGCTTTTCCACAAAAGCGCCCGGATAAAGGTCATAGGCACTTTTCCAATGCCTTCAAATTCTTCTGTTGTGTGAAAGCTGCCAAGCTGTCTTCCATAAGCATTTCTTCTTACGGAAACAGGAAGTGTAGCAAAATAACGGTGGTCATCATTGGTAAGGTCTTTTGCCAGAAGGATCAGTCCTGCACAGGTGGCAAGTACCGGCATCCCCGCTTCTATTTTTTCTTTTAAAGCATCAAACATGCCAAGTTCTTTTAACAGCTTTCCCTGAACCGTACTCTCACCGCCGGGAAGTACCAGACCGTCAAAATCCTCTTCCAGGTTTTCTTTTTTCGCAGTTCGATACACTGGCTCCCAGCTTTTCAAGCTTTTCTCATGCTCAATGAAAGCGCCCTGAACTGCTAAAAACGGCTATCTTCATCTCATTTTCCTCTTTCTGCCATTAAAAGCTTGATCTCCTGCTCATTGATGCCTACCATGGCTTCTCCTAAGTCCTCAGAAAGCTCTGCTAACATCTTCTGGTCTGTATAATTGGTAACTGCCTTTACAATGGCTGCTGCACGCTTCTTTGGATCTCCTGATTTAAAGATACCGGAACCTACAAATACGCCTTCTGCTCCTAACTGCATCATAAGAGCTGCGTCTGCAGTGTTGCAACACCGCCTGCTGCAAAGTTTACAACTGGAAGACGGCCGTTTTTATGTACATATTCTACCAGGTCATAAGGCACTCTTAATACTTTTGCCTCTTCAAACAGTTCATCTTCTCTCATGGATACGATCTTTGCGATCTCCTGGTTCATCATGCGCATATGACGTACTGCCTGGACAACATCACCGGTTCCAGGTTCGCCCTTTGTACGGATCATGGAAGCGCCTTCATTAATTCTTCTTAATGCTTCTCCTAAGTCCTTTGCGCCGCATACAAACGGAACTTTGAATTTTCTCTTATCAATATGGAATACTTCATCTGCAGGGGATAATACTTCACTTTCATCAATGTAGTCGATCTCAATGGCTTCTAAAATCTGTGCCTCTACAAAATGTCCGATACGGCATTTTGCCATAACCGGAATGGAAACTGCCTCCTGAATGCCCTTGATCATCTTCGGGTCACTCATACGGGATACGCCGCCTGCTGCGCGGATATCTGCAGGAATACGCTCTAAAGCCATAACCGCACATGCGCCTGCTTCTTCTGCGATCTTTGCCTGCTCCGGTGTGGTAACGTCCATGATCACGCCGCCCTTTAGCATCTGTGCCAGCTGCTTATTTAATTCGTATCTCTCTGTATTTGTATTCATCTTCAAACCTCCTGGTCTTATCTGATATATTTTTAAAATATTTTATTGATTGGCCCGAAACGTTTGGATTGACTAGAGTATAACGTATATGTGGATTTTTTATAATAGCCAATTATCATATTTTTAACCAGTCCAGTTTGCGTATAAATTAAGCTGCATCTACCGGTTGTTCAGTAAATACAGCTTGGGATATTTGTTATTATTTTTCTTTATTGGATACGTTTATTCTTCTGCAAGAGCAGCCACTTTATCACTGTTCCACTGGATCACATCATATGCTTCACCAATGTTTAACATATGGTCACCAATACGCTCATAGTCTGTAAGCATTTCAGAATACAGGATAGAGGACTCTACATTACAGTGGCCTTCGCGCATACGGTCGATCTGGTTCTGACGGAAGTTGTCGGTGATATCATCGATCTTCTGCTCGATCGCCTGGATCTTCTCCAGGGTAAAGTCACTGTCTCCGGCTGCTGCCTTTCTCAGAAGCTCCATACCTAATGCACAGCTTTCGTCCATGACTTTAAATTCATTTTTTGCATAATCAGAGAAGTTCAGGTTCTTTTCCTGAATGGTCTGGGCATATTCTGCCAGGTTCATTGCATGATCGCCAATTCGCTCGATATTTCCTAAAATACTGTACATCTTATTTAATGCTTCAATATCCTGAGGTGTCTGGTCTAAAACAAGAACCTTGGAAATCTTCTTTGACAGACGTACATTGGAAAGATCGATCTCCTCTTCTCTGTCTGCGATCTCCTGGATACCATTTTCACCCGGTCCCTGTTCCATGGCCTTAAAGCTGTCAGAAACATTGGAAGCAGCTATAGCAGCATATCCCGGATCTCTTCATGGATCTGGCTGATGGCAATGGTAGAAACACCCAGATGATGCTTGGAAGCCATCAGGCCTTCAAACCACTGGTCTGCATCCATCACATGCTTTACCTGGGTATCCGGAAGGATCTGCTTTGCAATATTTACTAACATCGGCCCAAATGGGAATAATATTACAGTTGTGGCAATATTAAAGATGGTATGCACATTTGCGATCTGTGCAGCAGGATTTGCCGGGTTAGTGGTAATCATCCAGTCTACGAATGGTGTTACCATACACAGTACCACAAAGATAACTGTACCGACTACGTTGAACATCAGATGGATGGCTGTAGTACGTTTTGCATTTCTGTTGGTTCCCACAGAAGCCAGAACAGCAGTGATACAAGTACCGATATTCTGACCGAACAGTACGAACACAGCGCTGTGAAGGCCTATCACGCCGCTTACAGCCAGTGCCTGTAAGATGCCGATAGAAGCTGCGGAAGACTGGATCACTGCAGTAAACAGCGCACCTGCCATAACACCTAACAGCGGGTTTTTAAAGCTGGTCATCAGCTGGATAAATTCCGGTTCATCACGAAGAGGAAGCATTGCATCGCTCATCATTCCCATACCGATGAAGATAACGCCTACTCCGGCAACAATGCCGCCGATGTGCTGCAGCTTTTTATTCTTTACAAAAACCACCAGTACAACACCGATAAATGCAATCAGCGGTGCTAAAGCGCCTACGTCCAAAGCGATCAGCTGTCCGGTAATGGTGGTACCGATATTAGCACCCATAATGATCCACACAGCCTGGTTAAGTGACATAAGACCTGAGTTTACAAAGCCTACGGTCATAACCGTTGTAGCTGAAGATGACTGGATCAGTGCTGTGATGCCTGCGCCTACCAGGATTCCCATAAAGCGGTTGGTGGTCAGCTTTTCCAGGATCTGCTTCATCTTGTTTCCGGCAGCTGCTTCCAGATTGTTGCTCATCATCTGCATTCCATACAGGAACAGCGCCAGACCTCCCAGAAGGCCCAAAAGCAATTCAACTCCCATTTTTTACTCCTTTTTCCTAAGGAACAGGGTGTTTTAAATTATTATCTATATATTGATAATATACGTTTTCCTGTTCTTTACTTGATTTTTACTTTGAGTTTACACTTGCTCATTATACGGGATATTTTCTCAGTCGTCAATACGGATTGTTGGACGGTTATGTAAAGTTCAGGTAAATTGTTTGTAAAATTACGCTATATTATCCATATATCGATAATATATTTTAACAGTTTTGAAGCAAAAAAGACCGCCCCGAAGCAGGGCGGTGGGGTGCATATGGTCCACTCACAGTCACGCGCTGACGCGCTCCGCTGCCTGCTGGCGCAGGCGGGCCATTCGTTAAGGGCAGAAGAAAACAAATGACCGCCCCGAAAACGGGACAGTCGCTTGTTTTTCTCTTCTGCCCTTACATCAGAGACAGATATAAGTTCTTAATATCCTCAAAGGTCGGATCCTTTGGATTGCCGGGACGGCAGGCATCATCCATTGCAGACTGCGCCAAGAAATCTACATCCTCAGGCTTAACGATTTCCTTTAAGTCAGCGGGAATACCTACATCTGCAGACAGCTTCTTACAGCCTCTACGGCAGCCTTCCGGTATTCCTCCTGGCTCATGTTCTCTGCTCCTTCTACGCCCATGGCAATAGCGATGTCCCTGTACTTGGTTCCCGTACAGGGGCGTTATACTCCATAACAGTCGGCAGAAGGATGGCATTTGCAACGCCGTGAGGTGTATCATATACAGCGCCAGAGCATGCGCCATAGAGTGGACAATACCAAGTCCTACATTGGAAAAGCCCATTCCGGCGATGTACTGGCCCAGAGCCATACCCTCGCGGCCTTCCTTTGTA
>ENA-OQJH01000340-OQJH01000340.1-human-gut-metagenome-genome-assembly--contig:-NODE-340-length-26708-cov-3.141943_pt1 | contig 26708 bp, 32 predicted proteins | sample MGYA00242597_ERZ504763 | MGnify/ENA primary metagenome ERZ504763 (study PRJEB26092, sample SAMD00036359) | human gut metagenome | host: Homo sapiens | study: EMG produced TPA metagenomics assembly of...
AATACAGTCATCGTGGTATCCCATGACCGTTATTTCTTAAACAAAGTCTGCACCAATATTGCAGATATTGATTACGGCAAGATCCAGCTGTATGCAGGTAACTACGATTTCTGGTATGAGTCCAGCCAGCTTCTTGTAAAACAGATGAAAGAAGCCAACAAGAAGAAAGAAGAAAAAATCAAAGAGTTACAGGACTTTATCTCCCGTTTCTCTGCAAACGCTTCCAAATCCAAACAGGCTACTTCCAGAAAACGTGCTTTAGAGAAGATCCAGTTAGATGAGATCCGTCCTTCCAGCCGTAAATATCCATACATCGATTTCCGTCCGAGCCGTGAAATCGGTAATGAGGTTTTGTCGGTAGAAGGCATCACAAAAACCATCGATGGTGTTAAGTTCTTGATAATGTATCTTTTATCGTTGGACACGATGATAAGATCGCCTTTGTCGGCGGCAACGAGCTTGCAAAAACAACACTCTTTAAGATCCTGACCGGTGAAATGGAGCCGGATTCCGGTTCTTACAAATGGGGTGTTACCACAAGCCAGTCCTATTTCCCGAAAGATAACACAGAGATCTTTGATACCGATCTTCTGATCGTTGACTGGCTGACACAATACTCCGAAATCAAAGATGCAACTTATGTACGTGGATTCCTTGGCCGTATGCTTTTCGCAGGCGAAGACGGAACGAAAAAGATGCGTGTTCTCTCCGGTGGTGAGAAGGTGCGTGTACTGCTCTCCCGCATGATGATCATGGCTACGAACGTCCTGCTCTTAGATGAGCCGACTGACCATCTGGATATGGAATCTATCACCGCATTAAACAACGGACTGATCAAATTCCCGGGTGTTGTGCTTTTTGCTTCCCGTGACCATCAGGTCGTGCAGACAACTGCAAACAGGATCATCGAGTTCCTGCCGGACGGAACATTCATCGATAAAGTTTCTACTTACGATGAGTATCTTGAAAATGATGAGATGGCAAGAAAACGTCAGGTATATAATATGTCTTCTGACGATGAGAACGATAACTAAAAAAATAGCACTGACCAGAATAAGATCTGGCAGTGCTGTTTTAATTTTCCTAAAATGTGGTCCATTTTAATGTATAAGAACCAGATGACGCTTTGCTCATACGCTCTACCTTGATGTAGTATGTACCAGACGGCAGATCAAATTTTGTTCCACCATTTGCCAAACTGATATACCATCCATCTTCCGGATATAATCTGGTAACTTTTGAAATAGCAGAAACTTTTTTTCCATTGTTTTTACCAGAAAATACTTTTCCATCTTTATTATAGAAAGTTATCTTAAAACCATTTTTCTCATTTGTTCCGTTTGTGTTTGCGAGATAATACAGATCCAATTTAGCACTCTTAGTCAGTTTGATTTTATACCAGTCTGCCTTACTGTCACCGTATGCAATAACACCTGTCACTTTCTTTCCTTTTGAAAGTGTTTTTGCTTTTGATTTTGAACTTGCAGATGAATCTTTAATAGCTTTTACAGTAGCTGTGATTTTTGTACCTGCATTACACTGCACTGCAAAATAATATGTAGTATTCTTCTTTACACCATACGTTGTGGTATTGTAAATCTTGCCGGCATAATCATTTCTCCAGATTTCATTTTGCTGACCGATCGTCTTTTTATTTTTATTGCAAAATGTAACATACCCCTGGGAATTATTGTAATAAGAAGAACTGCAGTTAAACTTTAAAGTTACCGTACCAGTCACGGATGGTTTGAATTTGATATAATTTACCTTCAAATTCCGTCCGCTATAACACTGTGTATCTTTAATTGTAACTGTAGACTTTCCATTCCCCTTAAAAGAAAATCCGGCTGCCTGTGCCTCTGTCGGAGCTGCCACTGTAAATAACGTAACTGCCATAACTGCTGTCAAAAACATGCAAACAGCTCTGTGAAAAATTGTTTTTCTGGTTTTCATAACCAATCCTCCTTGTTTTCCTCCTTGTTTTGTAAATAACCATTTTTACTTTACCACAGTACTCTGCTTCCATCAAGTTCTTTTATATGATTTAGTACCATTTTCCCATATATTTAGTTGTGATTTAGTTAATTTTACTTATATATTATTTAATTTTACTTTCAATTCATTCATATCCGCAACAATACAGTCTGCCCCGGCAGTTTCAAGTTCCATTCTGTCACCATAACCATACAAAACACCGATCACATACATGCCATTTTCTTTTGCACCAATCACATCATGTTTTCTGTCTCCCACCATTACTGCCTGATCAGCAGTGATTTTAAGTGAATCCAGGGCGTAGCGGATCACATCACCTTTTTACTTCTGCTGCCGTCTAATGTACTTCCTGCAACAAAATAAAAATATTGCTCAATTTCAAAATACTTAAGGATCTGTACAGTATATACTTCCGGTTTTGATGTCGCGATCACAATCTTTTTCCCAGTGAAGCAACTTCCGCAAGTAATTCTTGCATTCCATCATACAAAACATTCTCAAAAAGACCCTGCCTGCTGAAATATTCCCTGTATTTCCGACTGCCTCCCGGCTCCTGTTCCTCTGAAAATCCATAAAAATTCTGAAAAGAATCCAGAAGCGGTGGTCCAATAAACTTCTCTAATGTATCTAAATTTTCAACCTGGATTCCATAATACGAAAGTGCATGTGCCACCGCCTTTGTGATTCCCTCTTTCGGATCTGAAATCGTTCCATCCAGGTCCATAAAAATATATTCCGGTCTCATTGTTTTCTCCATTTTCTTTTGTTTTTCTATTGTAACATACCATTCTTTTTTCTGTACGTTTATTTTCCTGATATTTTATTTTTATCGCACATATTTTCATAAAATCCCCATTTTTACGCTGTCTTTTGCGCATATCAAGTCTGTGCATAAGCACAAATCTTGCATGTGAAAAATGTTATTTTTCACACTGCATATCAAATTTTATAAACATCCAATCCTCAGTCTCTCAGTCTTTCGATATTACGTTTTAAGGACTCCACTGCCGCATCAATATCCGCACGCCTCGTATCCCTGCAAAGCGTCATACGGACGTTCCCGCAGCATAATCTTCCGGAACCCCAAGTTCTTTTATCACATAGGATATCCTGCTCTCTCCCGTATTACATGCAGAACCGCCGGATGCACAGATTCCGTCTTCATCCAGAAGGATTAATAGGGATGCCCCATCTACCCCCCGGAAACTGACAGATACATTTCCGGGAAGTCTTTTCGTCCTGTGACCGTTGACACGGACATCCGGAATCTCATGCACGATCTTTTCGATCAGATAATTGCGCAGCATCGTCTCCCGGTACATTCCGGCCCGCATACCTTTTGCAGCAAGCTCCGCCGCCTTCCCCATCCCGACGATCCCGGCAATATTCTCCGTTCCGGCACGTTTTCCTTTTTCCTGTGAACCACCGTGGATAAAGGATGGGATCTGCACGCCTTCCCTGATATATAAAAACCCAACACCTTTTGGCCCGTGAAATTTATGGCACTCGCACTCAAAAGATCCACCGGATAATGACGCACTGAGATTGGCACCTGCGCATATGCCTGCACGGCATCCGTGTGAAACAGTACATCCTTTTCCCGCGCGATTTTGCCGATAGAAAAAACCGGTTCGATCGTCCCCACCTCATTATTTCCAAACATGATCGTAATCAGTGTCGTATCCTCCCGGATTGCACGATATACTGCTTCCGGTGATACCATTCCATATTCATCCACGTCCAGATAGGTCACTTCATATCCTAGTTCCTCTAAATATTTACAGGAATTTAAGATTGCATGATGTTCTATTTTGCTTGTAATGATGTGTTTTCCCTTGTGCTTATACTCTCCTGCAATACATTTTACTGCCCAGTTGTCCGACTCCGAACCACCGGATGTAAAAAAAATTTCTGACGGTTTTGCCTCCAGTGTACCGGCAATTGTTTTCCTTGCCTTTTCTAACGCCTGTCTTGATGTTTCCCCATATCCATACATTGTGGATGCGTTTCCAAATTTTTCTTCCAGATACGGATCCATCGCCTCTTTTACTTCCTCTGACATCTTTGTTGTCGCGGCATTATCTAAATAAATTACCTTTCCTTTATTTTCAATCGAACTCATTTTCTCTCCACTTCCTTCATATATTAAAATGAACTAAGTCCGGATTTTCCGGCAGACTTTGGAGGTTTCTATTGAAAAAATTATATTCCACCAAAAGTACGCTTTTAACCGGAACCCTCTTTCTCACCCTCGCCGGAATCCTCACCCGCATTATAGGTTTCTTCTATAGGATATTCTTATCGCGTACCATTGGTGCAGAAGGTCTCGGCATTTATCAGCTTATCGCTCCTGTAACCGCCATCTGTTTTGCATTTACCGCTGCAGGGATCCAGACCTCCATATCCAAATTCGTTTCCATGGAAGTTGGAAGAAAAAATGATGCCGGTGCCAAAACCTATCTTTCGATCGGGCTTTTTATCTCCTTATGCCTTTCCACACTCTGCAGCCTTTTTCTCTATCATTATGCGGATTTTATTGCTGTTTCCTGGCTTGGTGATAAGCGGTGCACGCCGCTCCTTGCTGTGCTCTCCTTTTCCTTTATCCCATGCTGTATCCATGCCTGTATCAACGGTTATTATTATGGTCTGAAAAAAACGGCTGTCCCTTCACTCTGCCAGTTGACCGAACAGTTCGCCCGCGTTGGAAGCGTTTATCTGATGTACCAGATCGCCGTCAGCGAAGGAAAATCTTTAACGCTTTCCATGGTCGTCTGGGGAATCGTCTGCGGCGAGGCGGCGAGCACACTGGTATCGGTCAGTGTTTTCCGGATCTCCGATGGAAACCGGCGCACCCCCGGCAAAAGCAGGAAAAATCTCTATACCTGCACCAAAAATCTGCTCTCCATGGCAGTTCCCTTAACCTCAAACAGGATCGTTCTAAATTTATTTGCAGGGTTTGAAAATGTCATGCTGCCAAACCGCCTGTTAGCTTTCGGCTATACCCAGTCGGAAGCACTCAGTGTTTATGGGATTCTCACCGGAATGGCAATGTCTGTCATCATGTTTCCGTCCGTGATCACAAACTCCGTGTCTGTTCTTCTGCTCCCGACTATATCAGAGGCACAGCCGCCGGGAAAAGAAATAAGATCCTCTACACCATAAAAAAAACGATCGAGTCCTGCCTTTTACTTGGCTTTCTCTCGACCGCGGGATTTCTTGTCACCGGAAATTTTCTCGGCAATTTTTTATTTAACAATGCGCTTGCCGGGACCTTTATCGCAACGCTCGGCTGGCTCTGTCCGTTTCTGTATCTCAGTTCTACCTTAAGCAGTATCCTGCATGGGCTTGGTCATCCCGGCATCACCTTTGAATTAAACCTGGTCTCCTGCACGATCCGGATCCTGTTTGTCCTGCTCGCTGTCCCGGTCTGGGGAATCAGAAGCTATCTTTGGGGAATCCTTGTCAGTCAGGCGGTCACGGCACTGTTGTCCATCTTTATACTTTTAAGGAAAACCGCCGGATACACATTCGGCAGGAATAATATAAAGACACAAAAATAACCGCACAGTCTGGTAAACCGTGCGGCATTTTTGTCAAACCATATGTCGGACTAACAGCTGTTTTCTTTAACACATCATGCTGTATTCCTGTAATTTTTTCTTTGCCTCCGGGCTTAAGTATTTCGGAACCTGGATCTGTACTTTCACATACTGGTCTCCGTGTATGGACGGATTCTTTCTGGAAACGATCCCTTTTCCGCGCAGCCTGATCTTGCTTCCATCCTGCGTTCCGCCCTTGATATTGCAGTCCACATCCCCGTAGAGTGTATGGATTCTTGCTTTTCCGCCAAGTGCTGCTGTCACATACGGGATCGTAACGGTCGTATAAACATCAAGTCCTTTCCGCTCGCAGCCATTCTTTGGACGGATCTTTATCTTTAAGAACAGATCGCCGGTGGTACCGTCAGCACCGGTATGACCTTTGCCTTTCAGCCTTAACTGTTCCCCGTCATCCATGCCCGCCGGTATGCGCACTTTAAATGACTGGATTTTTCCGTCACTGCCACTTAATCTTATGACCTTCTCACAGCCAAGTGCTGCCTCATCAAAATCCACCGTCACCTCCGCTTCCACATCGCGCCCTCCGCGAAAGTGGCTGCCGCTGTTTCCTCCGGTAAATTCCCGGTAAAACCTGTCTCCGCCAAAGCCATGCCCCGATGCATTACCCCTGCTGTTTCCTCCAAAGAACTGGCCAAACATATCGTCCCAGAAATCACTCGCCTCGCCGTTTTCAAAATGAAACCCGGAAAATCCTCCTCCATTTGCAGCACGCCTTGCCTGCTCCTCCGAGAATCCTTCCTCAAATGCAGCCATTCCGTACTGATCGTAAAGTTTCTTTTTCTCCGGATCATTTAACACAGAATATGCTTCCGTGACTTCCTTAAACTTCTGTTCTGCGTTCGGATCGTCTTTATTCGTATCCGGATGATATTTTTTTGCAAGTTTCCGATATGCTTTCTTTATCGCGGACGCATCCGCATTTTTATCAATTCCAAGTACCTCATAATAATCTCTTTTCATGATCGCACTACCTCCAATCAAAACAAAAACAGAGAGACATCACGCATCGCCTCTCTGTTTTCCCCGGTCATCCCGGTAATCTATCTCTCCCATGGCGATGTGCTTCGCTTTCCTGTTTGGGATTTTAGTTTTTATTTTTATTGCAATCATACTATAGCACTTGTTTTAGCACTCGTCAATAGAGAGTGCTAATAGTTTATAAATATTTTATTCATAATTATTTCTCACTTCATCCGCACCCATATAGATCACATTTCTCTGTGGAACAATGCCGCTCTTTCGAAACAGATCCCTGACTGTGACAAATTCATAGCCCTGTTCTTTTAAAGCAGGAATGATCGTCTTTATTGCCTCAACTGTCTGCGTATTGCCTTCCATATCATGCAGTAAGATAATAAATCCGGGCTTCGCATCCCGAAGGATCCTGTCTGCCCGCTCTTTCGCTGTCACAGAAGGCTCCCAGTCCTCACAGCCATATCCGCAGATAAAAGTAAGATCAATCAGATCATACATTTTCTGGTTATAACTGATATACGGAGGCCGGAAGAACTCCGGTTTTTCTCCCGTGATACGCACGATCTGTTCCGTCGTATAGCTGACCTCGTCCAAAATCTCCCGGTCATTAAGTTCCGGCATCCCCGGATGCGTTTTGGAGTGATTTTCGATTGAACACCCCATATCATATGCACGCCGATCAGTACTCCGACTGCTCTGTAATTCTGTCCAATCAGAAAAACTTGCCACGATATCGTTTTCCTTAAGCACATCCAATACCTGATCCGTAATTCCCGGTGTCGGTCCGTCATCAAAGGTCAGTGCCACAAATTTTTTCTCCGTCATACAACTCCTCTTTTCTGAGCCATTTACACACTACTGCCTCATTCTCGCCTTTTCTATACCATATATTAATACAGTCTCACACAGACTGCAAACCACTTTCTTAGAAAAGCAGAGCAAGCCCGTGCACGAAAAATGCTGCCACCCAGGCGACAAGGCACTGCCATACGATCACACCTGCCACCCATTTTCTTCCAAGTTCACGGCGGATTGACGCAAGTGCCGCAACACACGGTGTATAAAGCAGACTGAATACCAGAAGTGATGCTGCTGCCGCATCAGATAGCGCTGCCTGCACATTACCTCCAAATAAAATCTCAAGCGTTGAGATCACACTCTCCTTTGCCATCACACCACTGATCAGGGATGTACAGATACGCCAGTCCCCCAGTCCCAACGGGGCAAACAGCGGTACAAGGCCGTTCGATATCAGCGCAAGCATGCTGTCCTTTGAATCGGCCACGATATTAAAGTGGATATCAAATTTCTGCAAAAACCAGATACAGATCGTTGCAAGGAAAATAACCGTAAACGCTTTCTGTAAAAAGTCTTTTGCTTTTTCCCATAAAAGCTGCATGACATTTTTTAACCCCGGCAGACGGTAATTCGGCAGTTCCATGACAAACGGAACCGCATCCCCGCGAAACAGTGTCTTGCGGTAAAGCAGTGCCACCAAAATACCGATCACAATTCCGCCTAAATACAGTGCACACATCACAAGTGCTCCATACTCCGGGAAAAATGCGCTGACGAAAAACGCATAGATCGGAAGTTTTGCCGAACAGCTCATAAATGGTGTAAGCAGAATCGTCATCTTTCTGTCACGCTCACTTGGCAGTGTACGTGTCGCCATTACTGCCGGAACCGTACAGCCAAAACCGATCAGCATCGGAACGATACTTCTTCCAGAGAGTCCGATCTTTCGTAATAACTTATCCATAAAAAATGCAACACGGGCAATATATCCACTGTCCTCCATCAGAGACAGGAAGAAAAACAGCGTCACAACGATCGGAAGAAAACTTAAAATGCTTCCAACTCCTGTAAAAATACCATCAATTATAAGGTCATGCAACACTTCATTGACACCTGCAGCAGAAAGGAGCTGATCCACTGCTGCTGTCAGCGCATCAATCCCCATCTGTAAAAGATTCTGAAGTCCGGCGCCTATCACATGAAACGTCAGATAAAATACGATCAGCATGATACCGATAAAACATGGGATTGCTGTATATTTTCCAGTCAGAATTCGGTCAATCTTCTCACTTCGTATCCGCTCTCTGCTCTCTTTTGGTTTCACCACCGTCTTTTCACAGACTTTTTCAATAAATGTAAACCGCATATCGCAATAGCCGCACTCCGGTCAAGTCCGCGCTCTTTTTCCATCTGTACGATCAGATGTTCGATCGCTTCTTTTTCGTTTTCATCCAGGCGAAGTTTTTCTAAGATCAGGTGATCTCCCTCAATGATTTTTGATGCTGCAAAACGGATCGGGATCTGTGCCTCTTTTGCATGGTCCTCGATCAGATGCGAAACTGCATGGATACAGCGGTGCACGGCTCCTCCAAAGTCACTCTCATCACAAAAATCCTGCCTTCCCGGACGTTCCTGATATTTTGCAATGTGAAGCGCATGACGTACCAGCTCATCCACACCTTCATTTTTTGCCGCTGAGATCGGTACGACCGGCACGCCAAGCATTGCCTCCATCCCGTTGACATCCACGGAACCCGAATTCCCGGTCATCTCATCCATCATATTTAATGCGATGACCATCGGAATATCCATCTCTAAAAGCTGCATGGTCAGATATAGATTTCGTTCAATGTTTGTCGCATCAATGATATTGATCATCGCCTTTGGCTTATCATCAAGTACAAAATTCCTCGAAACGATCTCCTCACTGCTATATGGCGACATCGAATAAATACCCGGAAGATCTGTCACCGAGGTATTCGGATGCCCTTTTATCGCCCCGTCCTTTCGGTCAACTGTCACTCCCGGGAAATTTCCGATATGCTGGTTTGAACCGGTTAACTGATTAAACAATGTAGTTTTTCCACAATTCTGGTTACCGACAAGTGCATAGGTCAGTTTTTCCTGCTCCGGCAGTGGTCTTCCATCTCCCTTCACATGGTATTTCCCCTCTTCTCCGAGTCCCGGATGCACGGACTGATTGATGTTTTTTGCACCTTCATGTCTGCGCGAGCGCTCACTGATCAGTTCAATTTCAATCTGCTCCGCATCCGAAAGCCGCAGTGTCAGCTCATATCCATGAATCTGCAGTTCCATCGGATCTCCCATCGGTGCAAATTTAATGACGGTTACCTCTGCCCCCGGTATTACTCCCATATCTAAAAAATGTTGTCTTAATGCCCCTTCTCCCCCGACTACTTTAATCACAGCACTTTTTCCGATTTCTAATTCTTTTAGCGTCATTTTTCTTTATCCTTCGTGTTGATATTGATAATCTTTATCGATTATACACTGTTTCCATGAAAAAACAAAGAATTATTTTTTTATTATTATGGAAAAACCGTGACTAAGGTGCTAGAATAACCTTCGAAAAATATATAAGGAAGAAATTTGTCTTTCAAAAAATCATATAGATATGGAGATTGGTGTGAAAAATAAGATCTTTACGAAAACGAGTACATCTGATGCACATTTATACAGCAATCAGGATCTGCGGAAACTATTGGTTCCGATCATCGTTGAGCAGCTGCTTTCCTCCCTGATGGGAACTGCCGACACAATGATGGTCAGCAACGTCGCTCTGCCGCCATTTCTGCAGTATCCCTCGTGGATTCCATCAATATTTTAGTCATTCAGGCACTCTCCGCACTCGCTGCAGGAGGTGCGATCCTGTGTTCCCAGTATCTTGGGAGCAGCAACAAAAAAGCTGCCAATGAATCAGCCAGACAGGTGCTTTTTGTCATGACCGTTTTATCCGTGACATTGTCTGCCATCTGCCTTTTATTCCGTGGTCCGCTGCTTCACGTCATTTTCGGTGCCGTGGAGACAGATGTCATGACAAATTCTCAAATTTATTTTCTATTTACCCTGTTATCCTTTCCTTTATCGGACTGTATGATGCCGGGGCCTCGATCATGCGCGCCCAGAATAACAGCAGGGAACCAATGATCATTTCCATCATTTCCAATTTCTTAAACATCGGTGGAAATGCTATTTTGATTTTTGTTTTCGGGATGGGCGTGGAGGGTGCCGCAATTTCAACCCTCGTATCCCGCATCTTCTGCGCTGTTGTCGTGATCTACAAGCTGCGCAGTGAAGAGGAACCGATCTTTATTAAAAATTATGCCGCAATCCGTCCTGATTTTTCACTCATCAAAAAAATACTGTTCATCGGCATCCCGTCCGGGATCGAAAACAGTATGTTCCAGTTCGGTAAACTCGCGATCCAGTCTACGGTCTCCACACTTGGAACCGTCGCCATCGCTGCACAGGCAATGACAAATATCCTCGAAAATCTAAACGGTGTCGCCGCAATCGGTGTCGGCATTGGACTGATGACTGTGGTTGGACAGTGTCTCGGTGCCGGCAGAAAAGACGAGGTCATTTATTACATCAAAAAACTTTCCTGGCTCGCCGAGGCAGCGATCGTGATCAGCTGTCTTACTGTGCTTGCCCTGACAAAACCAATCACCCTGTTAGGCGGCATGGAAGCGGAAAGTGCTGACCTGTGTTTTAAAATGGTCATCTTTATCACGATTACCAAACCGATCTCCTGGGTATTATCTTTTATCCCGGCATACGGCATGCGTGCAGCCGGAGATGTCAAATTCTCCATGATCACCTCCTGCTGCACCATGTGGCTCTGCCGTGTGAGCCTTTGTGTCTATCTCTGCCGTGTTTGGGGATTTGGCCCGATTGCAGTCTGGATCGGTATGTTTGCCGACTGGACGCTCCGCGCCATCGTATTTTCGATACGCTTCCACGGAAGGAAATGGTTAAACCACCACATTATCGACTAAACAAACGCCTGTCTGATGCTGTCATAATGAAGGAATTTTCCTTCCTCCCCAAGTTTTTTTGATCTCCTCAGCGGAAGCAAACAGATATCCATCTGTTTCTTCCTCCTGGAGCTTGATATCTGACTCGTCAAAATCAGCAGAAAAACGATACACCTCCACAAAATAGTTATCCCCTTCTCCCGGATTATCTCTACGGTAGGTAAACAGATATCCGCCATCCCACGCAGCAACATCCAGTCCGGTCTCCTCCCTGATCTCACGGAGTACTGCAGTCTTAGAATCCTCTCCCGCCATCGCAGCACCGCCGGAAACCTCCCAGCAGCCGGTGCCCACGCTTTTGTCATAACACGTTTGGTGATCAGGAAACGTCCATCCGTTCTTTTTATCACGCCAAGTACGGTCAGATGATATTCGCCATCCTTTAAACACCAGTCATTCCGTTTCATCGTTCTGCCGGTGTCGCTCTTTTTTTTCATTGTAAATATCCCAGAATTCCTGTTTTTCTGTCATCTGTATTTCCTCATTTCATTTTTCTCGTGCTGCTTCGATATTTTTATCATAACAAACCTCACGTCCCTCAGACAGATCTGTTATTTTATATCCCGTTACTATCACACGGTAGCACGTCAAAGTGCCCTTATCTCTATTATAAACAAAAATCCGTTTTCGGCAACTTATTTAAAAAAAACAAAATTCACCGATCAGATAAAAAATACCACTCAGCCAGAACGCCATGCCTAAAATAAAGGTCAGCAGATCTTCCATCTGAAAATTTTTCCGCAGATAACACAGTTTTTTTGGATTCTCCTCATTAATCCGGATCGTATAAATTTTTCCTTTTTCCAGCGATTTTTTTTCTTTCCGCGTAATCCTCTCCATCGTGCACTGGCGGAATTTTTCTCCTGATAATAATAGGAAAACAGCGCATACGTTCTGACACGATCGCCCATTTTCTTTGTCACTGTTTTCTCAAATACCGCATCCACAGGCACCCTGCAATGGATGCGCGCACGCCATTTCCGAAATTCGATTCCAACTAACAGTGTCCCATATACTACCCCGATTATCCCCAGTAAAATAAATGTTACATTCATACTGGTCTCCCTTCCCAAAACCTCCTGTGTCACCCCGGCAGACTCTGTGCTACGCAGAGTGCACCCCAGCCTCTTATGTCAAGTTAATGTCAACAACTTTTTGAGTCAAATAGCTGAAAGCCGCATAACTTCGTTGGGGTTATGGTAAGTTAGTGTCAAGTCAGAGTGAATTGGTGGTAAATTAGTGTCAAGTTGCTTTGGGGAGGTTTACTCCTCCCCAAAAGCATAATTCCATTCAATCTCTACTCTCTTATCCCTGTATATGATAACCTTTTTAATGAATACATCCACCGCTTCCTGCGTCAGCTTTTCCATCTGAGAAAACCGGATAATCTCTTTTATATCCTGTTTCGGTCGGTTGTATTCCTCCGTAAACCTGCCAAATGCAAGCTCTGTTTCTTCTATTTTACGTGACAGCTCCTGCATCTGTAAAGCAATTCCATCCGCCCTGCTGCGGTATTCTCCGGCTTCTATCTGCTTTACAGCATAGTTTTCGTACAATGTATCTTTCTCTGTCTGCAAACTCCGATACTGCGTCTGATAATTACCCAGCTCTTTATTCAGCCTGTTCCATTCTTCTTTCTGAAATTGTTCAAGACTCTCACGCTGTTTTATCAAATCTCCACGGCGCATCAACTCCCAGTACAATTCCGTCAACACAATCTCTTCCAGAATGTCTGCCCTAAAATAAGTACAGCAGTCCGGTATCTGCAGCAGGGAATGTTTCCTGCACCAGAAATGATTTGGCATCTTACCATTGTTTCTCTGCGGTTTATAGTTGATCGCATATCCACACCCGCCACAATATATTTTCCCTGTCAGTGGGTGTTTTTCCCGTTTCCTTTTCGTGGACTGTTCCGGGCGGTAAGCAGATGCAAGTGCAAATACCTCCGGCGTTACCAGCGGCTCGTGATGATCCGTAATTACTTTCCACTCCTCCTTTGGCACAGCAATCCCGTTTTTACTTCCAACAGACTTGCGGACTGATTTACCGTAAGCCATTTCGCCCAGATAGAAACGATTATTCAGGATTCTCCTCACTGCCGTATTGCTCCATGTATGATGCTCCCTTTCCATTTTCCTCTCAGGATGACGCATCTGTGTAACAGTCGGCGTCTGCTTGGCAATCAGCTCCTTTGCTATCTGCGTACTGCTCATTCCTTTTTCTGCCAATGAGAAGATATGGCGGACGATTTCTGCCTCCTTTTCATTGACAATCACCGTATTTTTTTCAATTTCACTCTTGGCATAACCAAAAGGAACCTGTCCGAATACATATTCCCCATTTGCACATTTATTTTGAAATGATGTTTTTACTTTGACCGATATATCCTTACTGTAAAGGTCATAGAGAAGCGTCTGGAAAGCAGTATCCAGCGGGTGGTACTTCCTTCATGCTCCCTGCTGTCATAATGGTCATTTACGGCAATGAACCGCACTCCCATAAAGGGGAAAATCTGGTTGAGATAATCACCCAGTTCTATGTAATCCCTTGCAAACCGGGACATATCCTTTACCAGAATACAACTGATTTTACTCTGCTTTACCTGTTTTAACATTTCCTGCAGCCCCGGTCTGTCCATATTCGTACCGGAAAAACCGTCATCACAAAATTCTGCAACCTCCTGTCCCATTAGTTCAGCATCATTTCTGATATAATCTAAAAGCATTTTCCGCTGATTGGAAATACTGTTGCTTTCCCGCTGCTCTGTGGAAGCTTTACCGTCCAGGGCATCATCCTCTATGGAAAGGCGGAGATAGATTGCAATCTTCCTGCTGTCTGTCATTTTTTCACCTGCCTTTCCACCAGTGCATCACTGTATGTAAATAAGACTTCCACCCTTTTCCCCGGATACACATAGATTTTATCTATCAGCGATTCAATAAGCTCCCTGGTAAGTACCTGTTCATTCTTTAGTTTTATCAATGCACGGACTGCTTTCAGATAGGTTTCTCCGTCACGCTCAAGGCTTACTTCCTGCTCTCTGAAGTTCTTCTCCTGCTTCTCCAAATCCCGCAGCCTATTTTCTTTGCACATCTTATACTCCACATAGTCTTTCTGTGAAAGATTGCCCATGCGGTATGCCATATACTTATCACTTTCTTCCTCTGCAAGTCTTTCTTTTGCGTAAGTTACGGATCGAAGGCTCCGCTCCAGCTCCTGCTTTTTCTGCCGGATGATTTCTCCTGCCTTATCCAGATATATTCTCTTTTTTTTTCAGACTGGATCAAACTCTTTTCTAACAGTGAAAAAAGATATCCGTCAACACATTTTGGGGGATACGGTTAGAGGACGGACAACTATCCGTCTTGGTCGCCCCGCCGTTTAAGCAGAAATATCCATCTATCCGCATCCTGCTGCCATCTGCATAGTGCTTCACATAGCTGTATCTTGTCATTTTCCGCCCGCATACGCCGCAGTACAGCACCTTGTCAAAAATATTTTCTCCGATTGGGCAACCTTCCGTTGGATGAGCATGGCTTTTTGTCTGCTCCCGCAGTTTCTTCCTTACTCCGGCCGCTTCCTTCCCAATCTCCGGCGTGATCAGCGGCTCATGGGCTTCTTCTTTTACCACCCAGTCATCTTCCGGCTTGTGAATGCGGTTATTTTCATCCCTTGCAGTAATGCTGGTCTTTCCCTGTACCAGCTTTCCAGCGTAAGTGTCACTTTTAATAATGCGTTCCACACCACTTTTATCCCATCCTTTGTAAGCTGCATCCGGTGGGCAGTAGACCTCTCCCGTTTTGTGATAGACCGCCGGCGGATTGATCTTACGAGTGTTCAGATCATCCGCAACTGCCGTATAGCTTTCCGTCTCAATAAATTTCTGAAAAATGTATCTGACAATCTCCTCCGTATTTTCATCCGGTATCAGCCTGCGTACTTTGCCCTCCCAGACTGCCTTATACCCATAAGGTGCAGGACCGCCACATAGGAGCCTTCTTTTCTTCTCTGTGCCAGAGAAGCTTTCGCTTTCACGGAAAAATCCTTAGCATACATATCATTTACCAGATTCTTGATTTCCGATACCATCTGTTTCGTTTCATTGCCGCCTGCCCCGGTATCAAAGCCATCCGCCACTGCTATGAAACGCACACCAAGGAATGGGAAAATCTTCTCAATATAATTTCCGGCTTCCAGATAATTTCTGCCAAAACGGGACAGGTCTTTTACGATCACACAGTTAATGTCTCCCATGCGGACATCCTGCATCAGCCGCTGAAACGCACCCCGGTTAAAATTGGTTCCCGTCTTTCCCAAGTCGATATAACAGTCTGCAACTTCGATTTTATCCGTATGTTTTCCGTTCCATTCCTCAATGAATTTCCTGGCGATCTCTATCTGCACCTCTACTGATTCATTCTTTGAAGTTTGCCTGCAACTTTTTTGTCTATATCTGCGGAGAGTCTGGCATAAATACCAGCCTTATACTGCCTGTTCTTTTGCACCCCGGAAGTGCTCGCAGGTGTGCCCGCCCCTTTTCCCGCTGACTGTCTCTTTGATGTTCTTCCCATACTCACGCACTCCTTTCCCTGCCGCTTTCCTGCCCCGAAAGTGCAGTGACATATTCCTGCATGATCCGGTATTCATCCCGAAAATAAAACTCTATCTCAAGTCTTTTATCCTCGTACACATAAATGCGCTTTACCAGACTTGTTAAGTATGCCGGTCAATTTCTGCAAGTTTCAAGGAATCCTGAAATTTTGCCAGCCTTGAAGCACTAACTACACCCTTCTGTAGCATCCTCCGTATCAGATCCTGCTGCTGTTCCTGTGCTTTCTCCAGTTCCTGTGCCTTACTCTGAACTCCTTATGCAGACGTTCAAATTCTTCCTTTGTTACGACATTCTGCCTTAGATCGTCATAAAGCCCTGCGCAGAGACCGTAATACTTATCCTGCTCCTGTTTCAGCCGCGTAAGCTCCTTCTGGCATCCCGCAACTGCTTCCAGATTTGTCTCTTTTTCTTTCGCCTGTTCAAAAAGTTTACTCTGCGCTAAAAAGTCATTGGCATATCTGCGAACCGCAATGCTCACCAGTTCCTTTAAAGTATTTTCCTCTATGCTGTGGCGGCTGCATCCCTCGCCCCGGTTTTTTGTGGAACAGATATAGTACACCTTATTGGATTCCTTATACCGGACTCTGCGCCGCACCATCTGTTCGCCGCAGTCCCCGCAAAACAGAAGTCCCATGAATGGACTTAAGCTTTTGCTTTCCGGGCTTACCCGTCCGTCCGTCTGAAGAAGATTCTGTACCGCTTCAAAATCACTGTCTGAAATAATAGGCTCATGGGTATTTTCCACACGCACCCATTCTTCCTTTGGTTTCTCAACACTCTTTTTCACCTTATAATTGACTTTCTCTGTCCTGCCCTGCAGCAGGTGCCCCAGATAAACTTCATTGGTCAGGATACGCTTCACCGATGAACTGCTCCACTGTGAACCGGAGCCGCCGGTAAACCCGCCCCGGTAGTTAAGCCCCGTAGACTTTTTATATTCTTTCGGGGAAAGAATGTGCAGCTCGTTCAGCTTCTTTGCAATGGCAGACACCGCCATTCCCTCAATTCTCCACCGGAATATCCTGCGTACAATCTCTGCCGCATAATCATCCACCACCAGCTTGTTCTTATTCTCCGGAGACTTGCGATAGCCATATACGGCAAAAGGGATAAGCATTCCCCCGCTTTCCGCTTCACTGCAAGCTGGCTTTTTACCTTGGTGGAAATATCCCGGCAATAGGAATCATTGATAAAGTTCTTGACCGGAAGCACAATCTGGCGTTCTCCGGTATCTGCTGATATGCTGTCATAATGGTCGGTCAAGGCAATGAAACGCACACCAAGAGCAGGGAATATCTTTTCCAGATACCTCCCGGCTTCAATGTAATCGCGCCCAAAACGGGACAGGTCTTTCACAACCACGCAGTTAACCCTGCCCGCTTCAATATCTTTCATCATTCTGTTAAATTCTGGTCTGTCGAAATTACTGCCGGAAAAGCCATCATCTACATAAATGTCATAGAGTTCAATATCCTCCTGTTCATTTAAAAAGGAACGGATCAACTCCCTCTGACTTCCTATGCTGTTGCTTTCGGCTTTAGATACGCCATTTATCATGGCGTTGCCATCATGCTCCGCTTTCACATTGTCATCTCTGGAAAGACGCAGATACATGGCGGCAAAGAATTTAGATTGTTCTTTCATGTTATCACTCCTGACTTTTTTGTTAGGGGGAAGCCGGTGGCTTTTCCATTCCATAAAATCAGGAGTTACGCTGATTTGTCCTGATATTAGGTTAGCATAGATAAGAGGATTTTTCAATCCAAATATAAATTTTTCAAATATGAATTTCGGATAACCTTTGCAGATATTCCGCCATTTTATCATCTATGCTGGCTCCGTCTTTTTGGAACCTGACCTTAACTACATAATCACCGATCCGATTGACATAGACATTGTTCGTCTGCCTTGCAAACGCATCCAGCTTCTTCTCCACAGGCAGGGATGTATCAATCTCTATGTCCCTCAAATCAGTCAGAGTGGAAATATCTACCGTCCTTATATCCACGGCAGCCATTTCTTCAAGTCTTTCCTTTGTCAGTTCCAAGGCTTCTCTCCTTTCCGGACAGCATAATCTTGCTGCTATCTAAGTCTATTCTTTTACCGGATTGTCCTATGCTATAGCATTTTCCTTATCCATAAAATAACTGTCTGTTTTCTTCCTTATAATAAAGTCTTCCACATCCATAAGCCTGTCCGTGACCGGCATGGTGGGCAGGGTATTCAGAATTTCCGCCCGGTATCTGCCACGCAGGGATGCCCTGCTGTCTAAGATGGAAAATACCGCCGTGTCCTTTTCCCGGCGGATGCCGCGCCCGAACCACTGCCTTAGCTTAATCAGCATTTCCGGGATGATGGTGTCCCTGCGGTATAAATCAAAGTCCTCATACAGGTTTCTCTGGTATTCCATGACCGGATCCGCACGGGAAACGGCAGTTTTACCACGATCAGACTGGAAAGTATATCCCCTGCAAGGTCAATTCCCTCTCCGGCACTGTCACTGGCAAACAGCACTCCATTTCCGCTTCTTCTAAAGCTGCTTATCACATCCAATCTGCCTCTGCCCATAAGAAACAACGGATAATCAGAAAGCTGCTCCTTCAGACCATAGAACACCCTCTCCATGAGCCAATAGGATGTAAAAAGGATCAGGGTATGCCCATAAGTGGCAGACACTATCTGCACTATTTCCGCCATGACCGTCTGTATGTAACTGTCATCCCAGATATTCGGAAACGGCATACGCTCCGGTATATAGAGCAGACCGTTACTCTGAAAATCAAAGGGTGAGGGCTTGCTGGTTTCCATGATTCTTGATAAAGCTGCAAAGGAAAGCCCTGTCATTCTCTTGAAGTGACTGAAATCACTCCGGACTGACATTGTGCCGGACGTAATAATAACCGGTATCGGTCTGCTCCAGATGTCACGGAATAAAACCTGTTCCAGTTCCATTGGAACCGCACACAGGGCAAGCCTGCCGTTCTCCCTCTTTTCCATCCAGCAGATTGAATTTCCGCTGTTTAGAAATACGGTCAGCTTGTCCGTCAGCTCCTGACAACGCTTTTTCAGGCCCTGCATCCGCATTTTTTGTCCGCTGTTTTCCTGATAGGATAAGGGAAGCTGCTCTAAAGCCTTTGCCATGTGCCTTATGTAAATTTTTTCCATGGAACCTATCACTATTTCAATCCTGCTTCCCTCTCTGGTGTGGTTTCCTGCTAAATCTCCCGCCAGTCTGTCAAATATCTGTCTGTTATATTCCGCAAGCTGACTCCGCAATACAGTAAGTTCATCCATGCCTGTGGTTCTTCTGTTCACTTCACTCAAACCCACGATAAATTCCGCATCCTGCTCGTCCCAGACTGTGCTGTACATCTGTCTTGCGGCATCTATCAGCTTGTGGGACTCATCAAACACCATTGCCCCATATCCCGGAAAAAGAGGTTTTCTGCCCTGCTTCTGTCCAATCAGATCGGCAAGGATATAATTATGGTTCGTAATCTGAAAATCAAAATTATCCGTCATGCACTTTTTCTTAAAATTCATAAATCTGCATAAAAGCGAATAAGGACATGACTTATTGCAGCGAAACACGTTGATTCTGCCTTTTACATATGGTGTCAGCACGGCATCATCCAAATCAATCCTGTCAAATTCCTGCTCCCTAAGCCTTGCCAGTTCCAGTATCAGATTGGCATCCACTTCTCTCTGCAATTTTTTTATGGATGTCTCATATATCTTCAATCTGGAGTCACAGACATAATGCCGTTTTCCTTTCCGCACCACAAAAGATAATGGTTTGTCAATTATATGGTGTTCTAAAAGGATCCCGGATATCTGCGGTATGTATTCCTCTGTCAATGCTTTCTGCAGGGCTATGGTGGATGTTGATATGACTGCCGGAATCTTCTTATCTGAATAAATGTTATGTACCGTCAGTGCAAGGATATATGCGTGAGTTTTTCCTGTCCCCACTTCCGCCTCACATAAAGCCAGTTTGTTTTCCTGCAATACCCGGAGCATTTCAAGAGAAGTTCTTTCTGCTTTACCCTCAGATTCATTCCATGTTTCGGTAAAATCTCATCAAATAAATAAATTAATAATTCTTCTGCACTCTTTGCCATCGTTACGCCTCCTAAAATTTCTTAGTGCCATAAAGCAGCACAGGAATAGGCTGGAAGGTATCGGTTTGGCTTTTTACTAACAAAAATGAGCTTCCATCCAGCCCATGATTTCTACTGCTTTATAAAAAGGTGCATCAGCCATCCTGCCGGTAAGCAGGCATCATAAAAGCCGCCCACATTCTTTCTCAAACGTGGGTGTGCATTTTCCCGTCACTTATGCGGGCCACTGGCGTGGAAGTATCATTATTTCCGACCGGTATCATCGCATCCTGCCCCACCACGGGCAGTAAAGCCACAGATATTTCTCGCTTGGAATAATCCGCATGGCGTACCCTGACTTGTGCTATCCGGCTCTCCGGCCGGTCGGATGTGTGCCTGATACACAGATATGACGTTGTCAAAGTGCAGTAAAAGGGACTATTTTGAACAAAAGAAAACCCCTTCACCTAATTCGCCGCTAGGTAAATGGGGCTGCCGAAAAAAAATTTCATTTTATTTTAATATGGTAACGATAATTAGGAATTATCGTTACCATATTAATTATACAAACTTTCCCAATATTTAGCAATCTTAATATACCAAATTATCGAAATTTTCTCCTATATTTATCTTATTTCTCGGATGTCTTGTCTGCAGTATCTCTTTTTCCTTCTCAGTCGTTACATATGTATATATCTGCGTTGTGGTAATCGAAGCATGTCCCAGCATTTTTTGTATGTATCTGATATTCACGTCCTCCTCCATCAGATAGGTTGCAAAGGAATGCCGGAACATATGCGGTGTAATATTTATATCTGCCTGAATTTCACCGGCATATTTATGTATCATGCTCCTGGCTGATTGCTCAGACAGCGCATTTCCATAACGATTGACAAAAAAATATCCCTGCTTCTTTATCTCATCTTCAAAGTACTTTTTGTAGGCATTCAGTATAGACAGTACGTCATTATTTCCTATTTGAAGATATCGCTCCTTTCCTCCCTTGCCCTGAATACATAACACACCGTTTTTTAAGTCTACATATTTATTTTGCAAATGGCACAATTCCGAGATGCGCAGCCCTGTAGAAAAAAGCGTCTCCACTACTGCGATATCTCTTAAAATGATTTTTTTACGCCACTCTGAATATTCTTTAATACTTCTTTCCTTATAAAGATGATTCAGCAACTGCTCTATAATATCTCTCGGAATAATTTTGGGTAAAATCACTTCCTCCCGAAACTTTGTCTTTACTTTATGGAATGGATTTATCTCTATCAGTCTTCTTCCTCTAAATAATGAAACAGTGCCTTCACGCTGGCAATTTTTCTCTTGACTTGTTTTTGCTTATATCATACGGTGAAGGTATACAAGATATGCATTCAGCATTTCTTTATCGGGATTATTTTCTCCTATTACTGTAATAAACTGTTCCAAATCCGCCTTATATGCCTTTATTGTCTTATCATCAAGTTCCTTTTGAAATTTACAATAATTCAAATATTTATTGATTTCTTCTTTTAAAAGCATTGCAAAAACCTCCTGTTTTATTTTGTAGATAAGACATATAATAATATTTAGCATATATATCTGCAATCATACATTTTTAGTTGCCATATTCTTTATATTTTCAGCATGGTAATTGTCTTTATAATTGAATTACCATCAAGAATCTGCTGATTTATTATATAACTGATTATTGCCCCTTCATCTACTTAGCCAATAAATGAAGAGGCAATAGTTTACAATAATTTTCTCAATTTCTCTAAAATCTTATATTTTCGTGACTGTAAGGTTGTTCTGGCTATTCCTAATTTTTTCGCCAGTTCCACCTCACTGATCTCCTCGTAGAACAGGGCATGAATGATAGCTGTCTCCTCGTCTGTAAGTGTACGTAAGGCTTCGTTCAATTACTCCAGCATGACCGCCCGAACTGCCACATCCTCTACTTTCTCCGTTTTCTCTGCAAACTGCTTCTCTGCTTCCAGAAGCCGCTCATAAGAATCTTCCCTGCTGGGAATGACAATCATCTCTCCGGTTTCCTTATCCACCTTTGTATGTTCCTGCTTCAGATCATGGGGAAAGTATTTCTCCTTACGCTGCCCTTTGTAATATGTCTCGTAAGTTCCTTACTGACTTCAAAGATTTGTCCGTTCAATCCGATATAATATTTTTCTCTTTCTGCCATCTTTGACTTGCTCCTTTCCGATTTTGTAAATTTTCAAATCGAAAAAGGGGCAGCGCCCGGATATTACACTTCATGAACTTCATGAAAAACAACGAGTGACACGCTTCGCGAGCCACTCTTATGTCAAACAAAAAAAGCAGTGTATGATGAAATTAACAAGCATTTTGGCATTTGCCTTTTTACTTGTTTCTTCCATATCTCATACACCGCTTTTTGAGCAGTACTTTTTATCAGTCTTCTCATGTTTACTGGGATATGCTGCATTTTCCTCCATTTTTCTTCTGTAGGTTACTGCGTATATCCCAAAGTATATGGCTTTCTTTTTTTCTCCCTATTTTTGTAAAAAACTTCATTGTTACTTGTAACTTTTTGTTTTCAGGCAAAAAACAGGTGCCAAAATCTGCTTGATTTCAACACCCGGGTTCCGCAACACACATATTACGACAGTCGCTCTTATTTCTAATACTATTTTCCAATATTATAAAGAAGCACTTTTATTCTAAAATAATTCTCTTTATCATCTATAATCATTTGACCGCTATGACGGTTGATAATATTTTCTACAATTCTAAGCCCCAATCCATGTTCATTCTTATCCCCTTTTGTTGTAAGATAATTCCGCCCCTGTTTTCTCAGATTGCCAGTATAGGGATTCTCCATTTCCAAATACAAATTATTTCCAGACATTTTTGCCAGCAGTTTTATCTCTCTCTCTTCTATGTCTACTTTACTAGCTGCTTCAATCGCATTATCAAACAGATTCCCAACAGACTGTATAAATCGACGTCCTCTAATTTCATATCATACGGAATCATGGTATCCAATTTTACGTTTATATGGTTCTTCTGCGCAACTGCCGCCTTGTAATTGACTATTGTGTCAAAAGTTACATTTCCTGTCTTTGAAAGATTATCCTCTTCTGTTAAAGTCTCTACACTTTGCTGATATAGTTCCCGTATCTTTTCATATTCATTTCGATTTAAATAGGATTCAATCAAAAGATACCTTTGCTTCATATCATGACGGTACTCCCGTGCCTGCTGCCATGTTTTACTCATTTCCTGAAGCTGAACCGCATAATTTTCCACCTGCTGCGTCAAGAACTGCCTTTCCGCCTGATACAATGCTTTTTCCTGTAATTCATTATAATTATAAAATGTAAAAAGATTTACAATCAATATCAATATGGATGCAAGCAATTTCGCCCATACATACTCATCTGTCAATGGTACAAACATCGCCATAACAATAAAAATACTGCTCACCGGCACAATAAACACCTCTAGCCAGTCCATATTTCTGATTACTATATTTTTATTCTTTTTCAAAAACAGCAGCGCAATCTTGATTTCAACAAACCAGACTAATTTTGATAAAATCGTATACATGATTGCGACCTCTGTATTTCCCATCATATGTATAATATCTATGCCGCACAAAATTCCGATGAAGCAAACCATCACCTCTGACAGCATTCCTATCAGACACAAAAACAGAACCAGCACAAGTTTGATTCTAATAGAACCTTCATATAACCAGGTTAAAACGCCAAAAAAGGACACTGAAAAAATTACCATATTTAGCCATGACGGCAATTCAAAAAAATATGTAGTCACATTTGAAATAATATAAAAGGCTGCCCATACCATGACCTGTACCGCTGTTCCTGCCGGTTTTCGGTCAAATGCTTTTTCACATACATTTCTCTGCATAATCACTGTAAATATTTCTACCAATATTAATGCGATTGTCATTTTCCTTCCTCTCTCTCTCCCTTATTTCCAAGTTCCTCATGTACATCAAACGTGTATTCTCCCTCTTTGCTCTGCTGATTTCCAATGATATGCCATTCTGCAGAACAACTTTGTCGTAATGGTACTCTTCTATATACCTCGGATTAACCAAAACGAATGATGTATCCTCCAGAAGTCCACCTGCTTCTTCCTCAAATTTATTTCTACATCATTCATTTTACCATAAAATGTACAAATTTTATCTATAAAATATACATTTGTAATTCTTTTTTTACTCATAAAATACATAATTTTATTCAGACTAATATTGTAGTATGTTTTGTTAGATTTAAAGGCAAATTTATCATCAATCTGTAATTTTTCGTAAACATCACTGATAAGCTTTTCCATTTGTGCATATGTAATAGGTTTATCAACAAATGCAAAGGGGTGTACGCTGATTGCTTCCTTACTGTATTGTTCAAAGGACGTGATGAAAATAATATTACAATTTACATCGCTCTCCCTGATCTGGCGTGCCGTCTCAATGCCATTCATCCCACCAAGTTCAATATCCAGCAGGATAATATCGAATTGTCCGCTCAGTTCTATTTCCATCAAAAGATCCATACCTGAATAACATTTTCTGATGTCTGCCCGGATTCCTATCTGATATGTAATTTGCCGTACCTGTTTTTCCTGTTTTTCAACCTCTTCTCTTATGTCATCACAAATACCTATCCTCAACATATTTCCTCACCACTTTAATCTTTGATACAACAAAAAGCCTAACACTCACACCGTGCAGGCTTTATATTACACCCATCAATTCCAATAACACTTTCCTCTGTTCTGCGCTCAACTGTTTCCATCTTGAAATCAGTTCTTTCTCTTCGTCTGTTAATTCAATTAGATTCCATCTTCGCAGAAAAATTGAGATAACGTCATTTGAAATGCGTTGCATATTGCTTCTAATGTTGGAAAAGTCGGCGCATTGTTCCGGTTAAACATATTTGCCACTGTGGAATGCGACAAATTCGCTTCTTTAGCTAAGCGGTATTCCGTCCAACTGCGCTCTTCCATTAATTCACGTATTCTACCTTGTATATCCACCCTAACACCTACCATCTGTGTCTATTATACTGCCCAATTTGAGGGTATGATATGATGAATAAGTAGATATATTGTTGCCATTTTGGGTTGTATATTAAAGATTGCAAAGTAGCTTGTTCTAATCTTCTAGTTCAACCTAATAATTTAAAAGTCAGAATAACCAACATATTCATTTTTTCCACTCTTTCGTCCTTTCTTCTGAAAGACAACGATATCGTGGATACACTGGCATACAATAAATTTCTGCAAAGCCGTTCACTCCATCAAGCAAAACCATTTCTTTTCCCCTGACCGGCACTTTATACATTTTTGATACATCCCAAAACATTTTCGACACCAGCAAAAACGGTTTTTCTATCACATCAGAAAACAGTGTATCCTGATTTTCTTCCAAAAAAAGAATGGTTCGCTCCAGTAACTTCGCCAATTCTCTTCTTTGAACTGCCTGATAATCCAGTCTCTCCATCCAGTTTCGGATCCTCGGCACCGGATTCCCTGTTTCTTCCCAATTCAGCCGATATTTTTTCAATTTTACTTTGGTTAAATCATGTAGTTTCACGTCAACTTGATTCATTTTTCTTACACGCATAAAAACGCAGCTCTTGTGTTTACCAGATATATGTTACTTGCAATGGAGCAACGTCAAAATGAAGATCAGAGAACGCTTGGGAAGTTGTTCTTCCTTCTTGTCGATGAAATGGCAGATATTACTTTCAACAGATCACTTGGTATTCTGATGGCTGCCTTAATGGCAAGCCTTCAGGAAATCTTAAAGCTCAGTGACGAACAACTGACTGCTTTTACTGCTGATTTTGAAGCAAGATTACCAGAATATCTGCGCAATGCACTCCACCCAGAGATTGCAATGGCATAAATTACTATTTTGTTAGCTGAAATATTGAATTTTCAAGGTACGAACCCCATTTTAGGTATGAGAAGTCTTAGTATCTAATTTATAAGGTGTTACATATTAGTCACATTGAAATTGTAAATGTCCTCTCTTGGATTTTTAAATCCGCTAAACTCATCAACTTTTACAAGAGAAAATAAAAATCCTGAATTTGGATTAGGAAATCCTTTTTTTCCTTTCTCAAAAAACCTTTTACTGATAATAAGTATTTTCCGGCAGGAACATCATATTTAAAATCTGAATATTGTATGTCACCATCCCCCGTCTTAAACGATATTGCTTCCCCACAAAATTCACCTTCATTGAATGTATAGAAGGAACCTATATCTGAAATCCAAAGTCCACCTTCTATTTTTAAATTAAATCCTTCAATCTCAAACTTTTGTTCCCACTCGTCATTAAATGTATTATCATATCCTTCCAGTTTAATAAGATGTTGTCCCGAATTTATTTTCGAAATAGGAAACCAAATCCCTTCTTTTTGCATAGCTAAATATAATTTTTTATCCTTTTGAAATTTATGTAATAATTTTTTTGATCTAATTTTTTCTTTTTTTCAAAAATCTTGTAGAACTTCCATTAAAATAACAAATACCATAACTATAT
>ENA-OQJH01000341-OQJH01000341.1-human-gut-metagenome-genome-assembly--contig:-NODE-341-length-26687-cov-2.099360_pt1 | contig 26687 bp, 22 predicted proteins | sample MGYA00242597_ERZ504763 | MGnify/ENA primary metagenome ERZ504763 (study PRJEB26092, sample SAMD00036359) | human gut metagenome | host: Homo sapiens | study: EMG produced TPA metagenomics assembly of...
GACCTTTTGGATCTTTTGAGGGGTTATATATCGTCACTCCATGCACTGTTACATTATCACAAAAAGCCGGATTTATGGTCCAAAAAGGAGAATTGACAATTCTCACATTCTCTATCAACACATTGTTACATTCATAAAACTGAATAAAAGGAGGACGAAACATACGACGCTCTAAAGAAGGTTTATAATAATCCGAGATTTCCAGTTCTTCATTAGCCTCTTCCCACATTCGTTGTAGTTTATTCAAAGCAGGCAATTTTCCTCCGTTTTTTTAATCAGTTCCCGTGTTTCTTTCTCCCAGCTCCACCATTTAAATCCATTACCGTCCAGTGTTCCACGCCCGGTTATAGTCAAATTCTCCGCATCATGCGCATAAATCAGGGGAGACAAAGTATTCATCACTGTACCTTCCCAACGAATCTTCACAAAAGGAAGATAATCTTCAAAACGATCTGAAAAACGAAGAACAGCTCCGGACTCCACATACAAAGTTATATTACTTTTCATGTAGATAGTGGCTGTCAAATAAACACCTGCCGGGAAATAAATAGTTCCTCCACCTTCAGAAGATGCTTTTTCAATCGTTTGGTTTATTAACTCCGTACAAGATTCAATACCTCGGGGATCAGCTCCAAGCTCCTTCATATTAAAGGTACGAGCCATGCGGTTACGGCTATAACAAGTCCCACTACACAAATAAATAGACGTTTCATTTATAGTTCTCATTTAAAATTTTACTAGTTCTAATTGTCAAAACAAAAGTACGAGGTATCTTCTCTCTTTATAGGGTAATAATTGTGCTTGATAGAGGATAGACAGGTGGATTAAATATGCAAAAGCGTGCATTTTATGTTCAATCACTATTTTAAATTTCCTTTTTAATCCAGTTTTATTTATTTTTGCTCTACACATAATTTATAATATCATGAAGACACTCTATGTTTTCCTTTTATGCTTATACACCAGTCTGACTATAGCAGCTCAACCTCTTTGCCAGATTAACACTTCTCTGTCAATAATGGTCTTTCGCAAGGAGTAGTAGTGAATATAATGCAAGACAAAAAAGGATTTCTTTGGTTCGCCACCTGGAATGGACTAAACAAATTCGACGGATACACATTTAAAAATTACAAAGCATTTCCGGGAGACGGCTGTACTTTAACGACTAACCGTTTCTCTTATATTACAGAAAGCAAAGACGGAGATATATGGTGCAAATCTTATGATAACCGTGCATATCTATTTGATATTCAGACAGAGAAGTTTATTGACATACTCCTTCCTATTGAATCATCCCTGCAACAAACCAACATAGTCAGCAATATCTATACCTTAAATAAAGGAATTACGTGGATCACCTGTGAACAAGGTTATGCTTTCAGAATCAATGAGCAAACCTGCAAAGAAGGAAAAGATATCATATTATACAGCAGCTTTAACCAAAATTTAAAAGGAAACAAGATATTCGACATTTACGAAGATTCCGACGGGGACGAATGGATCATGACAGATAAGGGAGTAACCATCATCGGAAAAAAACGAATCAACAGCGATTATCCGTTTAAAATGGTAAAAGAATATAATAAGAAAATATATCTTATCTCAACTTCCGGAAAATCGCAATATATGATCCCAAGAACGGAAATATAAAATTCCAGGAACTACCATGTTCTGTCACAGATATCTATTCCATATCTTCCATTTCCCCTTCTAATGACAGGATCGGCTTAGGAACTGACAACGGATTTATAACATACGATACAGAAAAGAAAAAATTCCAGCATTTTAATATACAGACAGCCACCCAGCCATCCAATGAAGCTCATTTTTTTATCAGGACAAAACCGGAGAAGTCTGGATCTTTGCCAATACCTCCGGTGTGATAAAGCTAAATCTGCAAACAGGAGATAAACAGCACTTCACAGCTCCTATACAAAACCTGATCCAATATGAACGCGACAACCGATACATGATCTTTGAAGACCATGAAGGTACACTATGGATGAGTCCTCAAAAAGGGCATTTGTGCTATTATGATCGCGACAGTAATCAACTGAAACTATACTTTGCAGATGAAAACAATCCCGCTTCCCTATTTGCCCCCTCTATTCGTTATTATTATACCGACCGGCAACAGAATGTATGGATTACCAATGACCGGGGCGTAGACAAAATATCTTTCTATCCCAATAAATACAAAATACGCCCCATAGACAATGGATTGGAAATACGTGCTTTTCTTGCCGACAAACAGAAACGTCTCTGGGTTGCTTCCAAAAAGGGAAACGTCAGAATTTACCGTCCGGATGGGACATTAGAAGGCTACCTTTCTCCACAGGGTATAATCACCCCTCAAGAGGTTACTTTCGGAAAAAGTGTGTACTGTTTTATGGAAGATAAACAAGGAAATATATGGATGGGAACCAAAAAAGACGGCCTCATCCTTCTAAAGAAGAAAAACGAACACTCTTATCTTTTACAACAATTCGTCCATCAGCCACAAGATACATACAGTTTAAGTAACAATAGTGTCTATAGTATTATTCAGGATAGCCATGACAATATATGGATCGCATGTTATGGAGGTGGTCTCAACCTATTATCACACGTACCTGATGGTTCTACCAACTTATTCATAGCGGCAACCGGCTGAAAAACTATCCTGTTTCTACTTCACTCAAAATAAGACATATCGCAGAAGCCCCCAACGGAGTGTTATTGATTGGCACAACCAATGGTTTACTTACATTCTCCAATAAGTTCGATCAGCCAGAAGAAATTAAGTTCTATCATAGCAACCGTATCCCTAACGTAGATTCCAGCCTTAGCAGTAATGATGTCATGCAAATATTTACTGACAGTCGAAAAAACACTTATGTAATAACATTCACCGGAGGAATCAGCCAGGTTATCTCTAAAAATCTGCTCACGGAAGATATACAATTCAAAAGTTATACAATCAAAGACGGATTAGCTTCCGATTTGGTACTTTCAATGCTCGAAGATACTCAAAAACAATTATGGGTAATCTCCGAAAACTCCATATCCAAATTCAATCCACAACAAGGAACATTTGAGAATTATGGAAGTAATTACTTTCAGAGAGAACTGAACCTCACTGAAGCAGTTCCCACACTAACCAGTCAAAAGAAAATCGTTCTCGGAACCAATCAAGGGATACTTGAAATCAACACAGAACAAATGAAAAAAAGTTCTTATGTACCTCCTATTGTATTTACCGGACTCAAAATACAAGGAAGTCAACTTCATGTAGCGCTTGATGACATAAAAGAACTGGAACTAAATCCTTCGGAACGTAATGTCACCTTTCAATTTGCAGCCATTGATTATGTAAATCCCGATGCCATCGAATACGCCTATCGTCTGCAAGGCCTGGAAGAAGAATGGAACGAAGCCGGTAATAACCGCTCTGCAACATACATAAATTTACCTGCCGGAGAATATCAACTGCAAATCCGTTCCAGCAATAGCGACGGAGTATGGACCGATAATATACGCACTCTCCCATTCATGTTTACCACTTTTGGGAACATACTGGGCATGGTTATTCTATATTGTCATGTTCGTGTTATTCACTACTATCATTGTATACATTCTGTTCTATATCTACCGTTTGCGGCATCAGGTTGACTTGGAACAACATTTATCCAATATCAAATTACGCTTCTTCACTGATATTTCACATGAATTACGCACTCCTTTAACTTTAATATCCAGCCCTGTATCAGAAATTCTAGCGCATGAAGCAATCTCTCCGACAGTTCGGGAACATCTAAATTTGGTACATAAAAACACAGAACGTATGCTTCGTCTGGTTAATCAACTACTGGATTTCCGCAAAATCCAAAATAAGAAGATGAAGTGTTGGTAGAAAAGACAGAACTCGTTTCCCAATTACAGAAGATAATGGAAAGCTTCCACCTTATAGCAAAAGAAAAGAGAATTGATTTCCAACTTCAAACTAATACAGACAAAATATACGCATGGGTAGACCGTGACAAATTTGAAAAGATATTCTTCAATCTACTTTCAAATGCCTTCAAATATACACCGAACGGGAAGAAAGTAACGGTAAATATGATAACAGGTTCGGAGCAAGTCACCATCTCCGTATCCGATGAAGGCATTGGCATTGCTCCCGAAAAGCAACAATCCCTATTTTATCGATTTGAAACACTGGCACAATACAATATCTTGCAGCCCTCATCCGGCATTGGGCTTTCACTGGTACGCGAATTAATAGAATTACATCACGGAAATATCCAAGTGAAAAGCGAGCCGGGAAGTGGAAGTGAATTCATTGTCACACTTCCTAAGGAAGAAAAAGCATTTGCAGACGATCAACAAGCCGAATTTATTTTATCCGACAGTGACAATAATTCACCGACGATACAAGCTACTGAAGAAGATTCGGATAATACATCCTTCAAGGCAGCATACGCAGAGAATGAAAATAAAACCGACACAGAGGATGAAAAACTTCCATTCTTATTGTCGAAGACAACAATGAATTACGTCATTTCCTATGGAATATCCTGTCAGAGACTTACACTGTTCTCGAAGCAGCAAATGGAAAAGAAGGATTAAAATATGCACAGCAGTACATTCCGGATCTGATAATCAGTGATGTCATGATGCCGGTCATGGATGGATTAGACATGGTGAAAGCAATCAAAGCCGATCATAACACCTGCCATATTCCTATTATATTACTATCAGCAAAATCTTCTTTAGATGATCGGATAGCAGGACTGGAACAAGGCATCGATGACTACATCACCAAACCATTCAGCTCTACGTACTTAAAAACCAGAATTTTGTCGCTGCTCCGTCAACGTAAACAGTTACAAGAGCTATATTTATCGAAACTGTCAGAGCATACTCAAGAAGAAGATCATATAAATGGGTGGGAGCCTTCACAACCTCAAGTGACTCCATACGATGAACAATTCATGCAACAAGTAATGGCGTTTATGGAGGAACAAATGGACAATACAGATATCACCATCGACGACTTCGCCAACAAACTAATGTTAAGCCGTACGGTATTCTACCGAAAATTAAAATCTATTGTTGGGCTGACTCCGGTAGATTTCGTATGTGAAATGCGCATCAAACGAGCCGCCCAGCTAATTGAAAAAAGTGAATACAGTTTCTCCCAAATTGCTTATATGACCGGTTTCAATGACCCGAAGTACTTTAGCAGGCGCTTCAAAAAAATCATGGGAGTCACTCCTACAGAATATAAAGAAAGAAAGGGAGATGCCTCATAAGCACCTCCCCTTTCCTTACCAGTTTTCTATATTCAATTACAATACACCTTTTTTTACCTTGCGTTCCATATTGATTCACGGCAGATACCTTCAAAGCATAATTCACTTTCGACACCGGAAAAGAGGTATCAGTAGTCGTCCCGAGAATCTGTTCTCCATCATATACAATATATCCGATCGCATTCTTCACAGGGTTCCATTTAAGAGTGCCATGCTGATAAACCAGACTGCGCGGACTTCCTAATTTCTCCATCATAATACGCGGATTCCAGCCATCATTACCCGGAATCATATTTTCGTACGTATATTTGTCCGCCTCCTCTTTCGTTATAGTTGCCTGACAGGTACCCGATACTTCCTTACCGGTTTGGCGGTCTTTATATTGATATTCCGTTTTGCGTTTACTTAAATCCAACACATTACCCTGTGCATCACGACTATTGTATTCGGCAAAAATCCCGGGAACCGTTCCCATATTCGTCCATCCTTCATCAGCGACAGGGATAAGCATGATGGTATTGATATACACCGTCTTCGAATTATTATGCCATGGACGCCCCAACTTCAAACGTCCGTCAGCCGCTTCACTGTTTCCATCTATAGTGCAATTACGAAAAGCATAACCATATTTGGCATTTATGGGAAGGAGCCACTATTACTGCTCCACTCCGTACATTATAAAGCGTACAGTTTTCCAGCAACACATCACCACTACCATAAAAATAGTCTACCGCGCCTTCTATCCAGCAATCTTTCACATAGTGCCGACTGACATCATTATTGGCAGTCATCCAAGTATCTTGAAAAGAACGGAACTTACAATTATAAAAGGAAGCACAATCTGCCTGACTATTCATAGCCAAAGCCTGCGGACCATTATCTGATAAAACTCCCCAGTCATTCACATACGAAATGTTTTCCGTATAAAAGTGGTCTCCTTTTACCACCACTACCGATCCCTCGTATTTATAAACTGGAGAGGAAGGATTATGAACCGAGTGTTCCCAATAAGCTGTTTTTCCACCTATTTCTTTACCGGTCAGTTTACTACCAACATTCAAGTTTAAATGAATAATGGTCTTATCCTTATCCTGGCCTATTAAATGTACGTATGGCTTATTCTTAGGGATAATCACCTGCTCATTATACAAGCCATTCTTTATCAGAATCAACCAAGGTTTCGTCTGTCCGTCAGGAACAGCATTGATTGCTTCCTGAACCGTTTTATAATCTCCACTACCATCAACAGCTACAATAGCCTGATAAGGCGATGAGCCCGCCTGTGCATAAATCATTGCACAGGCACTCATCAATAAAATTGATAATACAATATTCTTCATGATATTCTTTATACCTAACAATTATAGGATCAATTAATACCAACGTGGATCACCAGCATTACCCGTTCCGGCAAACCCGCTCCCGGTTTAATATGGAAATCACCGTTTAATGGATCAACGAACAAGTCATCCGAGCTTTGTTTTATTCTCGTTATTTCTTCAAACCTGTTATTGCCTTCCTGCAGGTCGGAAGTGATATAACAATTATCAGAGAAGTTCAAAATGTCATAAGCACCATTTCCACTATTCATTTTCTTTCCTTTGTTCGGACCGGAGAAAATCAAATTCCGCATTGTAGCAGATTTCGGAGAAGGCGGAGTACTTGCCGCATTATCGAAACGGAAAACCTTAGGCAATTCCTTCTTAGCATCCATAGAATTATAGAAAGTACAATTTTCCAATATCACATCACCGATTCCCCCTTTCACGTCCATCAACTGGTCACCAATATTAATCAATGTACTATTCGTTATAGAAACCTTTTCCAACTGATCGATATTTTTTCCGAAATTAATCATTCCATATCCGTCCGTACCAACTTCGGATATGACACAGTTATCAATCGTAATATCCGTCATGAACACACCACTTCCATCGCTAATACGTACAAGCGTACGTTTTATGTTCTGTATAGCACAGCCTGTGAATGAAATAGACTGGGCATAAGAACTATTTTTCCAATCCGTCATATAACTGGCCTCGCCATTTCCATTCAGGCAAACAAACTCGAATGACAGAGACTGTATCGGAGAAGCCAATGATATTTTATTAGTCACAATAAGCTGTGAACGATTATTTTCATTAGCTTCCGTACTGGTAAACAAAATATTATCCAATCCCGGAATCTTTAGTTCACTTACCTTATACACCGCCCCCGGAGTAAGTTGGACAGTTACATTGCTACATTCTTTCTCTTTCACAAAATTAGATAACAATGTACTTAAATCAATGACTCCGGTTTCCGTAGCCTCCACAAAAAGGATTTCGCTACCACCCAATCCAAGTGTTTTGAATACATACGAACCACGTAATGCATCATTATTATAAATCCGAACACGATAGGTCGCTCCATTCTCCAATTCGGAGAGTGTTTTCGAACAAGCCGCTATATCTTCCGAAGTCAAATCAATCTGTTTTTCCTCACCATATTTCGTATCCACCATTTGAGCCAACGTCAGATGAGTTACTCTGTTCGTTTCTTCCCATATCAAGGTTGCGGAATTAGCTGTAACTTCCACTCCGGTAAATAATTGCTCATCCGGAGTTTTAAATGCTACACTGACATAAGTGCTTGCCTTTCCCTGCGCATCTTCTCCTTTCATACGAACAGAATATTGCGTAGAACCGTTGAACTCCTGAAACAAAGTACGATATTCCACCCTCATAGGCGTATTACTCTCTGAAAATACAGTCAATGTATCTTTCAGAATCGTATCTGTCCTTACATAATTTTCCGCATTAAACTCCAAGCTGTCCGTATAAAACTCAAAAATATAGACTTTTGCATTCACAATCTGCGAATATCTTAATGTAACCGAAGTCGCATCGGTAGCCGACTTATCGAACGTCAACGGACGGAACAAAGCATCATAGTTCTTATTAACTGTCCAGTCATTGGCATCGTCCTCACAGGAAGACATACCCACTATCAAAGCCAATAGTACATACAGGCATGCTCCGGATAATCTATTAACTAGTCTTTTCATTTTTTCCTGCCATTAATTATTTATAACCATACGAATTAGAAACATACCCTTGCGTCTTATTGACATCCTCATAATAAATAGCGAATACATGGCGATAATTACACACTCCATTACCAACAGAATATTTACGGAACTCCGCTTCGGCTTCACCGCCCCAGTTCAGCCTGCCAAACAAATTCGAATAGTCGTAAGACGCATTCAGCCCTGTACCGCAAACCAATATTCTAGCCATTGTTTTCACATAATTAGTATTCAGGGTTGCATTTATATCACCATCCTTATTCAATGTCACCTGCATGCTGATCCAGTTGCACTCATACTGTCCTTTTGATGCAGAAGCAGTACCGGTTCCCATGTCCTCATTGAAATTAACGGACGACATATCAATGTATTCCGGATTATCAGAGTCTTCATATTTATAATAGATTTTTCTCGGTATTTCATCCACTTGATAAGTCTTCCCGAAAATAGTCACCGGCTTGTAGTCATACAACATACAAAGACCTATTTTCATCTCTTCTATTTTCTCCGCCAACAATCCCCAACGTGTCAAATCCTGACGACGAATAGATTCACAACCAAACTCCCATGCCCGTTCATTGACAATAGCCGTGAAGAAATCCGCGTCATACTGCGTGATTTCGGGAGCACCAGTACCAAATGCTCTTTCACGAACCTTTTCCAAAGCCTGTCGGGGAGACATACCGGCAATCGGACTAACTGCATCCGGCCCTGTCAATACATTTTGAGCCTCCGCAAACATCAGGTAAATATCTGAATATCGCATCAAAATCCAGTTGATACCAGTAGCAATACGTGAATTAGCTTTCGGGAAACGGACTTCATATAATTATCAGTCATCCAATACCAACGCCATTTACCACAAGCCACTCCTAATGGGTTACAGCGAATAACTTCCTTATTTTTCCATTCTCATTGATATATTCCTGGAAAACACAAGTAACATCCCGACGGGTGTCTGCCGGATCAAATGAATAAAAATAGTAAGCAGTAGTAGCCGCATATCCTGCCCCTCCCATACCTTGGGTGGTATTAAAAACCCCTCTGTTCAGGTTGTATCCCATCGTGGCCCCACCATCTCCATTCTGTCCTTCACCAAAAGCGACTTCAAACAGGTTTTCATTATACTTGTTGTATTCCAGATGATTGACAGTAGACCAAATATTCTCATAACTGGGATCAAGCTCATGAGGATTATCAGTCGCTCCCAAAATCTCCGCACACTGTTTGGCAGCCAGCTCATAATAATCTTTCCAATTCTTAGGGCGACCGACGAAATATCCGTTCATTTCCGGAATGGTCGGATGATGTTCCACATCCAAGTCCGGAAACTGATTTCCATCCCGTACAGACCATCCTCCGGCAAATAGCGCTACTTTGCCAGCAGTCCTTTGGCAAAACCTTTATTCATGCGTTCTACCGTATATGATTCTTCTCCCATCCAAGGCAGATATTCAATTGCCTCTTTCAAATCCTCTATGATATAATTATAAACAATATCACGATCCACTTTCCTATATAGACATTTCCCAATCCGCTTTCAGACGCATGCTCTTTATATGGCACATCTCCCCAATAACGGATCAGTTCAAAATAGCCTAACGCTTTTAGTGCTAATGCCTCTCCTAAATATCTACGCATGGCAGCCTTGTCCGAAGTAGATTGCATCAACGGGGACCGACGTATACCATCTACGATAGTAGTGGCGGATTCTGCCAGATAATAAAGTTTGTCCCATCTGGTATTCCGGTTATAATTATCGTCATAAAAATTGCCAGCACCTTCATCACGAAGTGTCGAATTATAGTTTTCCGTAGAAAACGCACCCGAGCCAACCTCCACGTCAGAAGCTCCCTGCCAGTTGACACACAGTTTCTGACCATATATATAGGTGTCCGTCATTGTCGCATACACACCCATCAGGGCTGCTTCCGTCAGAGCTGTCGATTTAAACAGATTCTCATCACTTGGAATAGAAGGACTTTCCGTATCCAAAAATTATCCATACACGAAGTGCATAACACAGAGGAGGATAAAACCGCTAAAAATAGTTTCTGTATTTTCATTTTTTCAAGTATTAAAAAGTAACATTAAGACCAAATACATAAGAATGTGCTTTCGGATATGCAGAATAATCCACACCCGGAGTCAAAGGGGTAGAACGTTGTGTGCTCACTTCAGGATCCTGTCCGGAATAAGCTGTCCAGCAAAATAGGTTATTGGCCGTAGCATACACGCGCAGATTCTTGACTCCTAGCTTACGAGTCACAGTAACCGGAAGCGTATACCCTAACGTCAGGTTACTACAACGCAAAAAAGAACCATCTTCAATCGCCCAGTCCGTCACAAGCGTACGCCCCATCATAGGCATCCAGATAGAGGCTTTGGAATTGATTTCAACAAAGCGCTCCGGATTAGCATCATTACCATACATTACATTGGCACCCGTTTCCGGATCAATAATCGACCAACGGTTTTCCAGGCTCATAAAATCCCTGATATTATTATATCTACGATTCGTATGAGTGGATGCCATAATCTTATTGGCATTATATACTTTATTACCATACGACCAATTGAACATAGCTGCCAGGTCAAACCCTCTCCATGCAGCATTCAGCCCGAATCCGCCAATATGCTTTGGCTGTACACTACCGATCACTTTACGGTCATTATCCGCGTCAATCACACCGTCATTATTCTGATCTTTCAGTTTGATAAAGCCCGGACCAAAGTTAGGCAAGTCGTTAGAGAACAAAGCCCTGTCGTCTACTACCCCTTATTCAGTATCCATTTTTTCGTATTCTCATCAAACGTAAAGTCGTCTACAGAATAAAAGCCCTCTACTTCGAATCCATAAATCTGTCCTACCGCCTGACCTACAATAGCACGAAAATCATCAGAGCCGATATCCGGTCGCCAGTTGGATTGCGCACTCAATACAGTTGCCGTTCCATCCAGTTTATTCACTATATTTTTATTGAATGATATATTGAAGTTAGCGCCCAGATAGAAATCTTTACTATTGATAATCGTTCCGCTAAGCGTAAGTTCAACTCCCCTGTTCGTGCTGCGGCCTACATTCTGATACTGATATTCATATCCTGAATTTGAAGGAAGATCCATGCGTAAGATTAAATCTTTCGTTATATCATTATAGAAGTCAACCGTCACATTCAAACGGCTATTAAAGAGGCTGGCATCTATTCCCACATTAGAGGATAACTTCGTCTCCCAAGTCAGATTCTCGTTCCGCAAGGTGTTCTGCAATTTCAGGGCACTCTGTACTGTTTCATTTAGATAATATTGCCTATTGGCAGAAGATTCCATTTTATAATCCTGTCTCCAGTATGAATTGACACGCGCATTACCAACTGACCCGTAACTCACACGAAGTTTCAGATTATCCAGCCAGTCTTCCGTCTGCTTCATAAATTTTTCCTGGGAAATGCGCCATGCCAATGCCATACCCGGGAAAATCCCCAACGGTTTTCAGGAGCGAACACATTCGTTCCGTCGGCACGGGCTGTAAAAGTGAACATGTACCGGTCTTTGAAAGCATAGTTTAAACGACCGAAGTAAGATGCCGTACGGGAAGGTTCACCAAGAGTGGTATACGTTGGTTGGGATTCTCCATAGTTCCACATAGCCAACACTTCGCTCGCCGTAAAATCCATAGGATAATATTTGGATGAGGCAATCATCTGATTTCTGTAATTACTCACCATTTCATGTCCGGCCATCAGATCAAGGCGGTGATTCTTTTTCAGAGAGAACCGGTAACTCAATATGTTCTGCAAGTTCCATCGTGCACCTTTCTCATCCGTACGTTTGGCTACGGGCTGACCGGCATTGGAGCTCGACTCTCCGGTTTTCTTTAACCAGACATTATCGGTATAATTATAAGTGTATGCGTAACTACCTTTCAGCTGATAAGTCAATCCTTTAACAATTTCCCAGTTAAATCCGGCATTATAAGTCATAGAAAACTGGTTTTGCTTCTTATACTCATTCACCGTATTATATACAGGATCATTCAATGATGATAACAATGCATCATCCGAGTAATCAATTTCCACCCCCAAAGCATCTCCCGCATCTATACTTGCAAGGCTGTTGATTGGCGAGAAAAGAACGGCATCTCTCAATTTACCTCCATTGGTACCCGCACCGTCAATCACCATTCTAGTCAGACGGCTGGAAAACTCAAACTTCAATTTATTACTTAACTTTTTATCCATCTTCACACTCAAGTTATCCCTCACATAATTGGAGTTGAGCATAATGTACTTCTCATCATCCCGCGTATAACTCAAATTATAACGCAATGTGGCATCCGTTCCTCCTGTTATACCAACGTTATAGCTTTGTTTGAATCCGGTGTTTCCATATACTTTATCCTGCCAGTTCGTGCCTTCTACCGAACGATAAATATTGCGGTCGTCCCAACGTCCATACATCGAATTAATGCTGCTGGTCAGAGAGGTGCCCGGATCAAGTTCTTTCTGATAACAATAGTATTCGTAAGGTGAAAGTACCCCCGTCAGATTATACACATTACTGACACCCCAGTGAGCATTGAATGAGATTTCTGTTTTTCCCGCCTTACCGCTTTTTGTAGTAACAAGAATAACGCCGTTCGCACCTTTAGCTCCATAGATGGCGGTAGAAGAAGCATCTTTCAAAACATCAATGCTTTGAATATCACCGGGAGGAATATCATTGATATTACTCACCTGAAAACCGTCAACAATATATAACGGTGAATTGTCCTGGGTAATAGAACCACCGCCACGTACTGTAATCTGGATTGTTGCATCGGGCGATCCATCAGTAGCCACTACATTCACACCTGCCAGTTTTCCTGTAATAGCCGCAGCCGCAGAAGTTATCGGAATATCCTTCAAAACCTTCTCACTCACTGAAGAAATCGCACCGGTCAAATCTCCGCGACGTGAGGTTCCGTATCCTACCACTACCACTTCGTCCAAAGTCTGATTGTCTTCTTCCAACACAACTTTCAGATGTTTTCCTGGTTTCACAGTCGCAACAACTGATTTCATTCCTACAAAACTAATTTCCAACTTTGTTGCATCTTCGGGAACAGACAAAGTGAAATTTCCATCCAAGTCGGTAATTGTACCGACGGAGGACTTTTTCAACACCTTCACACTAGCACCAATAATAGCATCGCCGTTGGTATCCACCACCGTTCCTTTCACAGATACCTTCTGTGCATATACTGTTGTCGCCGTTATAAAGCACAAGAGCAAGCAACATATATACGCAAAGCATCTTCTCAAAAATAAATGTCTTTGTACATCCATAGTATTATCTTGATTAATTTGTTTCATTTTTTATGTTACAAAAGTCACACTTTTACAGCTGTTTTCCACTCATTATTTATGCAAAAGCGTGGACTTTTTATATAGAATGCCTTATTTTACTGTAACAATAATCACCTCTCCTTCGCGTGTATCCACATCATACAAATAAGTATCACGTAATGCCACTCCTTTTAAAGGCGCTTTCTCACTAATCATCGGGCGTGAGATTTGCTGTACTTTAAATAATGCGTTCGGATTCGTTTCTTCTTCCTTCTTCTGTTTCAACGATGCTCCTTCAGCAGCCAATTTCCAGTAAGAACGCAGGCGCAGATTGCCTCCGATTTCCGAACGTAACACAGCTTTTACCAGCTTACCGTCCTTCCAGGTCAATTCATCAATCAAAAAACCTCCCCGGGCACGCAACCCTTTCACTGTCCCACTCTTCCATTCCGAAGGGCAACGAAGGCAACAGATGAATCGCACCATCATGACTTTGCACCAGCATTTCGGCAATACCAGCCGTGCAACCGAAGTTACCATCTATCTGGAAAGGTGGATGCGCGTCGAATAAATTAGGATACGTTCCGCCTCCCTGTCCTTTTTGTATTTCAGGGCTGACATAAGTCAGCTGATTCTTTATCAACTGATAAGCATGATCCCCGTCAAGCATACGAGACCAGAAACAAACTTTCCATCCCATTGACCAACCGGTAGAAGGATCTCCCCGTTGTATCAATGTGTTTTTGCCGCTTCAAAAAGTACCGGAGAACGATAAGGAGAAATCTGATAACCGGGATATAGTCCCCAAAGATGAGAGATGTGCCGGTGACGATCATTAGGATGATCCCAGTCTTCAAACCATTCCTGCAATTGTCCGTACTGCCCTACCTGCATCGGAGGCAACTGCCGGCGCATATTCTTCAATGTATCACAAAAATCGGTATCTGCGTTCAGCACTTTGGCAGCTTCGCATGTATTGAAAATAAATCAAAAACCAACTGATTATCCATCGTGATTCCTGCAAAAAGATTACTTTTCTTCTTTATCCAGCGCGGAGAATTCTCGGGTGAGTTGGAAGGAGTGACAACCAGATAACCCGTGTTCGGGTCGCGTACCAGAAAGTCGACAAAGAATTCCGAAGCACTTTTCATCATCGGATACACTTCCTCCAAATACTTCTTATCACCGGAAAACAAATAACGGTCCCATAAATGCTGACAAAGCCATGCATTAGCCACAGGCCATGTCCCACAATAAGGACGGTCCACCGCACCCGTCATACGCCACAAATCCGTATTATGATGCAACACCCAACCACGGCAACCATACATTCGACTGGCAGCTTCACGCCCATTCTCGCTCAATTCACGTACCATCTGGATGAATGGTTTATGAAGTTCGGCCAAGTTAGTGATTTCCGCCGGCCAGTAATTCATTTCAGCATTAATATTCGTTGTATAATTGCAGCTCCAAGGAGGCCCCGGGTTATGATTCCATTTGCCCTGCAAGTTGGCGGGCTGGCATCCGGGCTGTGAAGATGAAATCAATAAGTAACGTCCATACTGGAAATACAATGCTATCAATGCCGGATCATAGGATGAAGAAAACTCCTTGATACGTACATCCATCGACTTATTGGCTTGGGAAGTTTCACCCAAATCCAAAGTTACACGATTGAATTGTTTCTGATAAGCAGCAATATGAGCGGCTTTCGCTTTACTATAATCTTTCGCTGCATTTTTCAAATAAGCTTTATTCCGTTGATACGGATCGCCCGATATATCTTTATAGTTGACAAAGTTAGTCGCCATCGAGATATACAATGTAAGTTCACTGGCTCCTTGAACGCTAAGCAACGTGTCATTGGCAGTTATCACTTTCCCACCTTTATGTTTCACATCCAAATCGGCACAATAGTGCACTTTACCCGAAAAATAACGGCTGCCATGCGTAATACCTTCCAGCCGCAAACCTTTCTTTCCATAAATACTACGTTTCGGATCTCTCATCGGGGTATTAGAAAAACAGTTCGCAATTGATTGTGCCCGGTTTGGATGCTTTGATATGCCTGATAACCAGTTGATCGGTAAATGATGCAAATGTTTCTTCGGTAAATTCCACTCCGTCTACTTCGTAGCGAGTCACAGCTACTGCATTGCTTATATCCAGATCACGATAGTAATTATTACTTTTTTGTGATCTGGATAACGGATATTCAGACGACCCACTGTCTGGTAAGGCATTTCATTCCCCACTTGTGAAAGAATCTTCGTTGCCGCCATGTTCTGCGCTTCTTCGTACTTTCCTTCAAAAATCAACCGGCGCATTTCCGGCAAAGCCGTTTTTGCTTCTTCATTATAGTTCTGGTAAGGAGAGCCCGCCGACACTGTTTCTTCGTTCAACTGTATTTGTTCCAGTTGAGGATTACCGAACACCATTGCTGCAATCCGTCCATTACCAACCGGGAGCGCTTCTTCCCAATAAGAAGCGGGTTTGTCATACCATATTCTATAGATGTTTTGTCCTTCCACATTCCCCAACAGAGAAGAAAAAGCCAACATACAACTGAATACTTTACTTATCATTTTCATATTTTAAAGTTTTAATTGTCATCACTCTTCTAAAGGTTCACTCAAAGACCCATACTCACTAACGGCCTTCACCTGATATGTCTTTCCTTCCTCAACATTACAAGACGTTTCCTTGGTTATTTGTACAGTTTCATCGTTCGCAATTACCAAATAACAAATCGCATATTTCGAAGCATCCCAACTTAATATGCCGTTTTCTCTTTTCAGATTTTCCGGTGCGGATATTTGTTCCATATATTTCTTCGGGTCCCAATTATCGCCCTCACGAACAACGTTTCGTACGTATACCGAGCTGCCTCACCTGCCGTAAGGACAGCCTGACAAATGCCTGTCACCGGATTCTCTTGTTCATCCTGATAGGTATATTGCGTTTTACGCTGGCTTAAATCTACAGTATTCCCCTCCTTATCTTTACTGTTATATTCAGCAAACATTTGAGGAATAGCTCCCATATCCGTCCATCCTTCCGGGGCTATCTTTATATTAAAAATCGTATTGAGATATACAGCTATCGGAGAATTGTGCCAGGGACGCCCCAACTTGACACTTTCTGTATCAGCCAATTCATTTCCATCCACAATGCAATTATTCAACACATATCCAACGTGTTCCTACTTTATGAGAAGGAGCAACAATAATTGCGCCATCCCTCATATTATAAAAGGTGCAATGTTCGAGAAAGCAATTCCCGTTTCCATAGAAGTAATCAACGGCTCCTTCAATCCAGCAATTCTGTGCATACAGTCTGCCGTTATCCGACTTAGGCCCGGTCTGCCAGGTGTCTTGGTACGAGAGGAATTTGCAATTATTGAATGAGTTGCGGTCATTCTGGGTATACATTGCCAATGCCATAGGACCTTTCTGTAATTCTTTGCCATATCCGTTTACAAAAGACATATTCTCTGCGTAAAAATCCGTAGCTTTCACTGATACCATAGCGGCTTCCGTTTTTCCTAAGTTCTTATAAGAGTACTTCCACACATCCGGATCAGTCGCACTGGCTTCGGTTGAGCTGTTAATTCGTAACTTGACAATTGTCTTATCCACATCCTGTCCGATGAGATGAATATACGGTTTGTCTTCAGGAATAATAATTTGTTCTTCATACGTTCCGTTCGCCACGAAAATGAGCCAGGGTTCTGTTCTTTTCGAGGGGACATTATCTATTGCTTTCTGTATACTGGTATAGTTTCCTTTTCCGTCAGGACTGACCACCGCATCAAATATACGTGCTTCCGGTTGAGGACGTTCTCTGATTGTAAACTGAATACTGACACCTTCGAATACATTTCCCTGAAAGTCTATGACTGCACCTTTGGGGAGCTGAACTGACAGGCCTGATTATAGTCCAAAGCAGTATAAGCGTAAGACGCTGTTTTACCTTTGAAAGTCAACTCCACTTCCTCGCCATTAAAATTCGCCTTCCCTTCTCCCGCTTTCACATACTCGTTAAAAGTAAGCAAAATCGTATTGTTTTCTTCGGCCGTTTCACCATTTGCAGGAGTTACAGACACCAAAGAAGGGGCTTCATGGTCGGGAACAAAAAAGTTATTGCTACTTTCCTTGCAACTTGTTGCCAGCAAAGCTGATAACAACAATAGTCCTTGGGACATCTTCGAGAATAAATGTGCTTTCATAAATTATTTGTTATATTCTTAATGATAGATTCTTATTCCATTATTATTTGGTCGTCCTGCCTTGAGCAGTTACTATTTCACGTTACAAAAGTATACGGAACAACATGAATACTTTCTCACTATTTGTTTGTTTGCGTGGACTTTTTTAATATCATTCAAAAGTTGCGGACTTTTTGTGCAATCTGGTGCACTATCTATGCAACCAGTTGTCTATCAAATTCTATCCGCTTACATTTGTATCAGTATCACTATCATCACACTTTATAAAAAATCAGGTAAGATATGAAAAACAACAAGGTAAAATTCATTTTCGTGGCACTACTGTTTGCCACACAAGTAGAAGCGTTCTCCTCCTGTTCCACATCTTCAGTCAATGAAGATAATAAAGAACAGGAGACTCCACCGGATTCTCCCTCCGTATCTCCACCAGTGGAAGAAACAGCATATGCCTTTCCCGGAGCTGAAGGAGGAGGAATGAACACTACAGGAGGAAGAGGTGGAAAGGTATATATTGTCAGATCCCTGGAAGACTCCAAAGCACCGGGTACCCTCCGGTATGCCATCGAACAAAAGGAGCCTCGTATAATTGTCTTCTGTATATCCGGCACCATTTATCTAAAATCGACACTGGACATTCGGAACGGTGATGTCACGATAGCCGGACAGACAGCTCCCGGAGACGGTATCTGCCTGGCTCACTTTCCAGTAAATGTATCGGCCGATAATGTAATTCTACGATACCTGCGTTTCCGTATGGGAGATACGGATTTGCTGGGCTCTTCGGCTTCCGACGGTGCAGATGCTCTGGGAGGACGCCAGAAAAACAATATCATGATTGACCATTGTTCCATCAGTTGGAGCACTGACGAATGTGCTTCATTCTATGATAATACTAACTTTACTATGCAATGGTGTATTATTTCAGAAAGTCTCCGCTTATCGGGACATACCAAAGGCCCTCATGGATATGGCGGTATTTGGGGAGGAGTCAACGCTTCCTATCATCATAATCTGATGGCCCACCATGACAGTCGCACACCACGTTTCGGTTCCGGAGTAAAATATCAAGGTCAGGAACGTACTGATATGCGTAATAATGTTATTTATAACTGGAGCGGTAACGGATGTTATGGCGGCGCAGCAATGGGTATTAACATTGTGGACAACTACTACAAACCCGGACCCGGCTACGGATGCCAAAGTGGCCAACCGTGTGATGGCTATCGACATCAGCTCTTCTGATGGAGATTTTGCACCGATCAAAGGGGTATTGGGACAGTATCATATCAGCCGGAATTACTTCGAGGCAGGAAACCAACTGACAGAAGCATCCGCCGCAAAAGTGAACAAAGACAACTGGACTGGTATCCGTAACAACACCGGTCACTCTCTCGATGAACTGAAACGGGATACTCCGGTAGAAGTAGATGCGGTAACTACCCACACGGCACAAAAAGCTTACGAACTGGTGTTGAAATATGCGGGTTGCAGTCTCAAACGAGATGATATAGATACTCGTATCGTTGAAGAGACACGCACAGGAACGGCACAATTCATCGGAAAGAACGAACACAACGGATTAGGAGATGCCCCCTGCCCGAACGGTCCTTGTGAACATTGCGACAAAGGTATCATCCATTGGAAAAGTCAGAATTATCCTAAGGGCGGACTTATCGATAGTCAGAAAGACCTAAAGCCTTCCGGAGCTGGTAGCAACTGGAGCGCATGGCCAACATTAAAATCATTGCCACAAGTTACCGATTCTGACAATGACGGCATGCCTGACGAATGGGAAACCGCCAACGGATTGAACCCAAACAAATATGATGCAAACGGAAGAAATCTAAGTACTGCCTATGATAATATAGAGGTTTATATCAATAGCCTTGTAGAAACAATAACAAATACGCAAAATAAGAAATGAATGATGTGAGGGAAAACAACTCTTATTAACGCAAAAAACTGGTCAATTAATACAAATCCTGATTCAATGAATCATTTGTATACTATATATGAAACAATATTGCACCTCTATGTTGCTTTTCTCTCTTATCTTTGTCGCAGTAAAAACAAAAACACACTATAAAGATCATGATTACAAGTAGAAAGATTTCTCAAGTCAAAGTTTTTGCTGGTAGTCCTTGGGAGGTAGCCAGCGTAAAGAGTTTGTTGAATGCAGCTTATATTCAAGTGTCAACGAAAGACAATGGTTTAAACAGTATTTTGATTTCTGTTCCTTGCGAATACTATACTGCGGCCATGCGTGTAATTAATAACAGAAAAGTTTCATAGGTTTTAGGTTTACATATAAATTGGAGGGTTCTTATTGTCAGCAGGAGTTTTGGCTGGATAATACGGTGACTAGCAACTCATTGCACCCTGACAATAAGCTATGACAATAGGCTGACAATAAAAAGATCGTACTTTTATTGTCAGCCTGTTATTTAATAGATTAAATTCACAGCAGAATTATAGAATTCGTTTCAATCTCCTGCATATCTTTCTGATCCAGCAGTTGCTACAAATAGCATTGTCCGACATAGAATTCTTCTCGAAGGAGCGCAGTCTTTCGTATTGTTCCTCCACCATTTTCCATAAACCGTCCAGTCGCGAACTTTGTCCTCTAATTGCCATTAATTCCTGATCCCGCATATTCAAGAGTGAAGCATACAATCTGCTGGTTTTGTTTTTTTCCATGCAAAGTTGCTCTAACTCATCGATATATTCAGACGTAATTCCCAGCTTAGTCCGTTTTATGAATTGCTGAATACTATCATCATCTATGGAACTGTATCGTTCTCATAAGACACTGTGATTTTTTTCATTTCCACCCAGAGCCAGATATACTCTTTTTCGAGTCGGTATTTCTCGGCTGCCGCTTCTATGCTAATCCATTGTGACATAGTGTTTGTTTTTAATTTGTTATACAACAAGGAATAAATAGTGCTCTGTTGATGTTGATTCAACAAACATTCGCGCTTTTTGTATTCCGGGCGGACAGGAGATTGGGGTTGGGGATTTATAAGGATCATGAAACCAACCGGGTACAATAAAAGCGTGAATGCTGTTGAATCATTATCTGTCCTTGAGGCCTAGCAAACCCGTCCATAAGATAATGATAACAACAGACATCCACGCCAATCGTTTATATATAACACATCTTCCATCAATATGTTGATATACGACCGTTCACGTGGAATATCTGTTGAACCACCCCTCTACGGACAGAAACTTGCTAGATTTCAAGGACGAGGATAATGCAATAATATTCCTATTTCAAAATAAATAACGCTTCTTACCTGTTTTCACCACGCTGATGAACAGAAAGCGTATGACAAAGATATGCTTTTTTTCGAAACAAAGTGGAAATACGGAAATAAATACAGGAAGTTTTGTATTGAAAGAGAGGAAGTTCAATATTAGCAAAGAGCGTATAAGAAATATAAACTCGCTACGAAGCGAATGTCGCCCCCGTTAAATAAATACTGCGCATCTGGTATCTTTCATTAAAGAAGCAGGTATTGTTCTGCTAAAGTAACAGTATTGTTCAGCTAAGGCAGCAGTATTGTTCGGCTAAAGTGCCGGTATCTTCACCTTCCCACGCCGTGGTGACTTCTTTCCACAGCCGTGACGAATTCCTACCACGCCGTGGGAAGATCTCGTCACGGCCGTGGCGAACTACCAATACCGGTAAGTTAACGTAAGAATAACGGTGTCTTTATGCAACAATACACAGTGGCGAGCATATCTTTACTTACTTGTTAATGTCTCAAGTCCGCCTTCTTGAATAGAGTATAACAAGAAAACACATTCTTATCGCGATAAAGCGCAAATAGTTTGTTTTTACAAGTACCTTATCCGTACCTTTGAAACCAATAACAAACACTTACTCTCATTAAATATCAAGAGAAGAAAAATGAAGATTACACAAATCAGGGAAAACGGAGATACGGAGGCACTAAGCGTGACAGACATCGACCTACTGATAGAAAAAATGAAAAAAGAAACCAAGCTCCGCCCGGTAACCGGATTACGTCAGGCCCTGCATTTTGTTCTACCCGACGAGCCTTGTTCCCTCGCCAACAAACTACCACGAGTGATTCCCGCAGCAGCCTTCGGACGAGTGAACGGAGTGAAGCGAATGAAACCTACAATGGCATTGTAGAACTGACCATCGGTCCGCTAGCCGGAAAGACAGAAGTGGAAATCGTGAAACAAAAGGCAGCCGAACTTCCCCAAACAATGCTGGCTTTTATGGGAGCAAGTGGTAAAAGCGTCAAGATATGGACTTGCTTCACCCGTCCGGATGGTACTTACCGCAAACAACGGAAGAAGCCGAAGTGTTTCAGGCACATGCTTACCGGCTTGCCATTAAATGTTATCAGCCTCAACTTCCCTTCAACATTCTATTGAAAGAGCCGAAACTGGAACAATTCTCACGTCTTAGTTATGATCCGGACTTGATTTACCGTCCCACTCCTGTCCCCTTCTATCTTTCACAACCCATCGGTATGCCCGGCGAGATGACTTATCATGAGAAATCGAGCACTGAAGCATCTCCACTGAATCGAGCACTGCGGGGTATGACACGGAAGATACAGTAGCATTGCTTTATGAAGCAGCATTGCGGAAGACATTCGAAGAAATGGAAACAGACTGGCATCGGAATGATCATGATTTGCAAACGTTAGTAGTCCCGCTTGCCGAAAATTGTTACTACTCCGGCATCCCGGAAGAGGAGGTAACCCGACGAACCATCATGCGTTATTACAAAAGAAAAAATCCGATGCTGATACGCGAGATGATAAGAAACGTATACAAAGAATGTAAGGGAGTGCCCAAAAGCAACTGCCTGACTAAAGAGCAACGCCTTAGCCTGCAGATGGACGAATTTATGAATCGCCGTTATGAGTTCCGTTATAATACGCAGATCGGGGAAGTGGAATACCGGGAGCGTTTCTCGTTTCAGTTTTATTTTCATCCTATTGACAAACGGGCACAAAACAGCATCATGCTTGATGCCCAATCCGAAGGTATTGGCGTATGGGACAGGGACATAGACCGATACTTACATTCCAACCGTGTGCCGATCTACAATCCATTGGAAGAGTTCCTGTTCCATCTGCCTCATTGGGACGGCAAAGACCGTATTCATGCTTTGGCAAACAGGGTTCCTTGCAAAAATCCGCATTGGGAATTGCTTTTCCACCGTTGGTTCCTGAATATGGTTTCACATTGGAGAGGGGTAGATAAAATGCACGCAAACAATACGTCGCCCATATTAGTGGGCCGACAGGGAACTCATAAATCAACTTCTGCCGTGAAATGATTCCGCCTGCGCTTCGCGCTTACTATACAGACAGCATTGATTTCAGCCATAAACGGGATGCAGAACTGTATCTGAATCGGTTTGCGCTCATCAATATCGATGAGTTTGACCAGATAACGCTGCCACAACAAGGATTTCTGAAACATATTCTTCAAAAGCCTGTGGTCAATCTACGGAAACCGCACGGTCGCTCGGTACTTGAATTGCAGCGGTATGCTTCATTTATCGGCACAAGCAATCAGAAGGATTTGCTGACTGATCCTTCGGGAAGCCGCCGTTTCATTTGTATTGAAGTGACGGGAAACATCGACACTACACAGCCGATAGATTATGAACAGCTTTATGCACAAGCCATGCACGAGATTCATCATGGCGAACGCTACTGGTTTGACAGTGAGGATGAGCAGATTATGACGGAAAACAACCGTGAGTTTGAGCAGACACCGGCTATGTTGCAATTGTTTTACCAGTATTTCAAGACTGCACAAACGAAAGAGGAAGGGGAATTTCTTACTCCGGTTGAAATATTGAATTATCTGAAGAAGAAAAGCGGTATGTCATTGTCTGATAACAAAGTATACCACTTCGGGAGATTGCTGCAAAAATGCGGTATTCCTTCGAAGCATACTTATAAAGGTACTGTTTATCAGGTAATAAAGCTATCATAAGAGATAAAAGCAAGGCTGACAATAAAAGTCTGGATATTTTATTGTCAGCTATTATCAATGGTTATTATCAGGTGATAGAAGGTTGATATTCATCCACTTGAATGTATTCCTGACAGTATGACAATAAAACAGGTACAAATCATTATGAGATCTAAATTTGAGAGTTTTGTTTCATAGATGAATAGGGGTAATCTTATTTAATTTCATCCACAAAGTCTAGTGTATCACCAGTATTAAACTTGTCGAAATCAGACTGAAACAAACAGTCCTGAATGATACGATATTTCTCAAATTCAGTTTCCGCATATTCTTTCGCTTGTTCAGTAGAAACTTTTCCTGAATCATTTAAAACCGGGCGGTCATCGCTATCCAAGAATTTGTCTATGCGTTTCGCCCAGTCTTCCATTGTCATAGGAATATGCCGCTTTGCCCGGTCTTCTGCCAAATCCAGAAAAGCATTGACCAACCGTCCCATTGACTCCAGTTCTTCTTCTTTCAAATAATTCTTTGCTATCGACACATCTGTTTTTACAATCTTTCCGTTAGGAGCTTTCTCCCAGGTAGTTAGTCCCATGTGTTCCTTCTCTGCATCGGCACGCTCTACAATAAGTTCTGCCGCCGTGTGTCCATGAACTGCATAGTGCATTTTGTTCTGGACTTTTTTGAAAAACAAACGTGTGGTCGGGGCATTGAGGTTATAGTCTATGCTGGTAGCATAAATATCTGTTAGCTTTTGGTAGAAACGTCGCTCACTCAATCGTATTTCCCGGATTTCAGCAAGCAAATGTTCAAAGTAATCTTCATTGATGAATGATCCGTTCTCCATTCGCTTTTTATCAATGACATATCCACGAATGGCAAACTGCCGAAGTATAAATGTACACCATTGCCGAAATTGAGTGGCGCGCACGGAGTTGACGCGATAGCCGACTGAATGATGGCATCAAGACTATAAATAAAAACTTCACGAGAAATATTCCGATTACCTTCTTTTTGAACTATCCGGTTTTTCCGGATAGTTGTATTCTTATCTACTTCTCCTTGCGAATATATATTTTTCAAATGTTCATTAATTGTGCGTATATCAACATCGAACAATATCGACATCGTCTTCTGCGTCAGCCACAAAGTTTCGTCCTGATAAAGCACTTCAATGCCTTCTTCTTTATTCTCTATCTGAAAAATAAGAAATTCAGCCGTACTATTGCGTATTTGCAGTTTCTTGCTTCCGTTATTACTTCTTCCATATTCATCTTGAACATTCATTTCTTTTATCAGAAACAAATGTACTTAGAACATATCGAACTGCCAAAGATAATATCTCCTATTTTATCTCCACCTTCGTCTGTAATCTTATGTCATTGGAAGCAGCGCCAATCATTATCTGAGAAGTTCCCTAAAAAGATCATAATTACAGTAGAAAGCTTTCTCCGTAATATCTTCGCTTTATGGATTCAACAGATTTTATTCGTATTTTTCCGGTTTACATATTGGTTTACATGAACCGCATAAATTATATGTATAAAGGTACTGGCAAAAACATTTAGATGGAAAAGATATAAACAGGGGAAATAGTAACTTCTTCATAAAACAAACATAAATAAAAGAAACCTGCTTACCAAAAGAATATTATCTTTTCAGTAAGCAGGCTTTCACTCATATTCAAAAATGCAAAGAGCAAAATCTCTCACAAATTTGTGTGTTCCATTAATTGATAGCTATCGGAGCATCCAACGTCTTAATAGTAATTCCATTTGTAGTACCGTTTATACGCCCTGTGGCATCTTTGATAACTCCACCTTCCTGAGTCTCCGATCCGTCTAGTTTATAATAAAGTGCCAAGCCTTCTGAAGCAGGGTCAACACCCAGCATATTCTGCTTAAGTTGATTTTCCGTACGGGCTACACTCCAAACACGGACTTCACTCATTTTACCATGGAATGGACCGTTCACCCCAACTTGAAACCATACGATTCTACCAATATAAAAACCCATATCCGAATTCGGATCAAAACCGTCAATCCCCCAATCTGAACCAGCCCATTTCTCACCATTTACATAAATGCCTGTTTTTCCTGTCGGTTGATCATAAGTCAACGCTACATGATACCAACGATTTGTTAACAACGGTTTCGTTACACGGTAGTTCTGTCTTCCGGCCACTTCCAAATAATCTTTAGGAGTAATTCCTCCTCCCGCATCACCGATACGGAGGATCATCACACCTTCAGTTCCCATAATCGTATTATTATCGAGGAAATAATCCACATTAATCAATGCTTCGTAAGTGAATGACGAGAAGAAAGTACCGACAGGGAACTTCACAGAAATATAGTGATTACTGAAGTTACCAGCTTTGGTAATTTTCAACGGTTTGGAGAAAAAGAAATATGCAATGTTTGTTCCGGAAAGAGTCGACACCGAAGACGAATGCACCCGCATAGGCAAAACATACGAGTTCCCGGCTTTCAAAGCTTCTAACCCGGAAAGTTCGACTTCTACATTATCCGCATACAATTTTCCACTCGAAATAGAAGATGTCGTACTGCTTAGCTTTACCTGCGAAACATCAAGCATCTCATAATTTGTGCCATACTTTGCATTGTATTCGTCTACTACACTTGGTTCGGCTACACTATATGATACGTCTACCTGAGAGGAAGTTGCTGACGAGAGTCTTGAAACCAGATCAAATGTCATTACATCCATTTCAATCTTCCACCGAGAAATTAATATTCCTTGCCTTTCGAAATAAAACCTTAGGCTCCAGCAGG
>ENA-OQJH01000342-OQJH01000342.1-human-gut-metagenome-genome-assembly--contig:-NODE-342-length-26674-cov-4.070140_pt1 | contig 26674 bp, 37 predicted proteins | sample MGYA00242597_ERZ504763 | MGnify/ENA primary metagenome ERZ504763 (study PRJEB26092, sample SAMD00036359) | human gut metagenome | host: Homo sapiens | study: EMG produced TPA metagenomics assembly of...
CATAAAAAAAATGATATGTTGTTTACGGACGTAGTAATCACTGCGCGAGTGGAAAGGAGATTGGTTCATGGATACGAACGATATTTCAGCATGCGAAAGACTTGTCATGAAAGTTATCTGGGATTCAACAGAGGATCTGGCATTACAGGATATCATGAACAGAGTAAATCAGGAGAACGGAAAAAGCTGGAAGCCACAGACGGTTTCTACTTTTCTGGCAAGACTGGTTAAGAAATCATTTTTAACAGTTTACCGCAAGGGAAGATATTCATTCTATCAGCTGCAGTAAGCAAGGAAGATTTCTGGAAAGCAACCGTACAGGAGAACGCAAGATTCTTTGATAAAGGAGATATGGCTGCGTTTGCCTGCCATCTTTGCGAGGATGCGCTCACCAAGGAAGAGGTTCAGGTACTCAAGAAAAAATTAGATGAACTTAATTAGTCAGATATTTTTGATTATCTTGATTGCCTGTTTTACAGGTACGGTCAGTCTGGGGTTCTGGAGAGTATTTCAGCCGCTTTTGCTGAAACGGGATCCCAGACTGGTATATGCGACTTTGAGGTTTGTATGTATGATGTACATAGTACCGTTTGGTTATCTGATCGTCAGGCTGACCTGGCGTGGATATCTGCGGACGGAAAGCATATGGAAACCTAATTTTGAGATGGCAGGAGATATGGATCTCGTGTTTGGGATAGCCGGAGTTATCTGGCTGGTCTTTCTGATCAAAATGTCGCAGACAGCATGGTTGAATTTATTCGCTGGAAAAGACTTTGCAGATACAGAATACCTGTGGCAGATGAACAGGTCTGTGCAGAGTTTCTGAAAGTGAAAAATATGCTCCATATCCATCGGAAGATAGGACTTTACTATAGTAATTCCATTCAGAGTCCAATGGTGACAGGAGTATTCCAATATAATATCTTATTACCGAAGGATCACTACAGTAGAGAAGAACTGACGGTGATCTTTTGTCATGAACTGGTACATTGTAAGCATAATGACCCTTTCTTTAAAATTTGCAGCATTTATATCGGTGCGATGCAGCATATGACCTCCGGGCAAAACATATTTTGCCGTGGATCAATGAGTGGAGTGAATGTGCCTGTGACGTGTCGGCAGTCTGCGCATTGCGTGATGTGGTAACGCCCAGACGTTATTTTGAAGTGATCGTAGATCTGATGGAGCGCATGCCGGAGAATTCAAAGCTGGATTATATTTTTTTCTACCTATATGAGAGCCAGCAGAGTTTGGGAAGGAGAATAGAGTATATGAAAAAATATGTGAAAGCCAGAAGAGGGGCAAAAATATCAGCATTTGTACTGTCGTTTTTATTTGTGGTAACTTCAATGACCACAACCTATGCAGCAAGTTATGGAGCAGCGGGTGTGCATGACGAATTGTATCAGGAAGCAGAAGCTACGCAGGGAGAAAGTTTAGAAACACCGGAATTAGAAGAGGTGTTTGTTCCGGCATCTGAGAATAATGATTATTCCCGCATCAAATATGCAAAACCGGACCTCAGTCCGGTGGCACCATTATTGGATGCTGGAGAAAACGTATCATTTAACTGGACGGTAGAACCTGGAACACGTTTCTGTTCTGGTAAATTTAAAGTGTCAAGCGGACAGAAGATAGCGATCGTGGCAGCAACAACACCAAGTACGCAGACTTGTTGGATCGGTATCATGGATCCTCATAATAATGTGCGTTATGTGGAGGGGAAAGGTACATTATCACATACGTTTTCTGTTTCTGAAACCGGAAAATACCGTGTATTTGTACAGAATCGTGGAACGAAAAATGTATCTGCAACTGGTGGGTACTATTTTGAGTAAGTAAATTACTTACAATATAAAAAGAAAGAGGCATAGAACCTCTTATCTTTTTAATTCAACACACTACAACTGAAATTGACGTTTGACAACAATTTATATTGAAAAAATATGACCGGGCGAAATCCGGGAGATTTCATCAGTCTATTTCAAAGTAACAGAATTAGGAGCGGTAGAAAAATCAAATACCGTTCCTTTTTTCTGCAAAGAACTTTTTAAGGTACTGGCAGGGAAATCCGGGTTGTCCGTGATGGAGGAAGGCGCGTCGATAAAGGCATAGGAGGCGCCTGCAGCCTCGTAAAATTCATCGGAAAATGACCAGTTTCCGTGATGTCCGGCCTGAATATAATCGCAGGAGATATCGTTCCGGTAAGTACCAAGCAGATAGTCGTTCATATCATATTTGATATCAGAGCAGAATAACATACTGTTTTGTGCCCCGCTGATCTTAAACAGCAAAGAGGCATTGTTCTGATAATCTTTTCATCCCCGACAGTAGAAAGAACAGATTCATCCCATGCATTAAAACAGAGAGTGTCAGATGACCGGCAAGTGTGATCACATCGCCGCGTTTTAAATGTATGAGATTATCAGCATCTTTCGTCAGCGCGTGGAACGTTTCCATGACGGTGATATCATCGTAAGGTTCACCGGCAGCTTCGATGAAATCATAATCAAAACCGTTGTCATAAATATTTTTTATGGTGATATCTCCCGGATTGGCATAGATAACATTGAATGCACCGGCATGATCCTGGTGCGGATGGGAAATGATCCATGCGTCTACTGTGTTGTTGTGTTTCGCAATCACTTTCCGGACAGCATCGGCATTGCCTGCCCAGCCTCCGTCGATGATGATCAAAGTGTCATCGTTTGAAATCGTATAAAAAGTGCCCTGGACACCGGTCGCATCCGCATACTGCGTGATGAGATATTCCGTGGCAGGATCCGGTATGTGGCCGGTAGAGTCCATCCGGCTTTTCTGATAAGAAAACCATGCTGCACCGCTAAGCAGCAGGGCAGATAAAATTAAAAGAATGGTGGACAGTAAATTTTTCTTCTTCATAAAAATCCTCATTTCCTGGGTTGTTTACCATTTTTTCTTTATTCCAAATACTCCTCAATGCTTCTTTATACATTAGCAAAAAACAGGCGTGTTGTAAATTGCAGACATGGTTAAAATCTCAAACTTGCATGATACTACAGAAAATGGTAGTATAAAACAATATGGAGTATTTTTGACTTTTGAATGGAAAGGCAGGAGGAATACGATGAAAATTGCAATCGCAGGAACAGGATACGTTGGTTTGTCCAATGCAATTTTATTAGCGCAGCATCATGAGGTGACTGCAGTTGATATAATAGAAGAAAAAGTGGAGATGATCAATCAGCGCAGATCACCGCTGGTGGATCGTGAGATTGAGGATTATCTGGCAAATGCAAAACTGGATCTGACTGCAACGACAGACGGTGTACATGCATATGAAAACGCAGATTATGTTATTATCTCGACACCGACAAATTATGATGAAAAGAAAAATTATTTTGACACCTCATCCGTTGAGGAAGTATTAGAACTGGTCTTAAAGGTAAATCCGCATGCGGTGATTGTCATCAAATCCACGATCCCGGTCGGTTATACACAGTCTGTGTGTGAGAAGTATCACACGGATCGTATTCTTTTCTCACCAGAGTTTTTACGGGAAGGACAGGCGTTAAAAGATAATCTTTATCCTTCAAGGATCATTGTCGGTTCGAAAGAGGGAAGCAGTGAGATGAAAAAAGCAGCGGAGAAATTTGCACATCTGCTGCAGGAGGGTGCAATCAAGGAAGATATCCCGACACTTCTGACGAACCTTACGGAAGCGGAGGCAGTGAAACTTTTTGCAAACACATACCTTGCACTCCGTGTTTCATTTTTCAATGAACTTGATACGTTTGCTGCCATGAAAGGACTGGACGCAAAGCAGATCATTGAGGGAATCGGACTTGATCCGAGAATCGGAATGCAGTATAACAACCCTTCCTTTGGATATGGCGGTTACTGTCTGCCGAAAGATACCAAGCAGCTTCTGGCAAACTATGACAATGTGCCGAATAATATTGTTGGTGCGATCGTTGATGCAAACCGGACAAGAAAAGATTTTATAGCAGAACAGATCCTTGAGAAAATCCGAAGACGGTCGGCATTTACCGTCTTGCGATGAAGGCAAATTCGGATAATTACAGGCAGAGTTCTATTTTAGGGGTTATGGAGCGTATTCGTGCAAAGGGTGTGAACATTGTCATTTATGATCCGTCATTAAAGACAGATACGTTTGAAAATTCCAAAGTGATCCGTGATTTTGATGAGTTTTGTAATATGAGTGATGTGATCGTGGCAAACCGTATGGATAACATGTTGTCAGATGTAAAAGAAAAGGTGTATACAAGAGACATTTATTTCAGAGACTGATTGGAAGGACCGCATATGGATACACATAAATTTTTTGTGGAAAAACTCAGATTCCATCTGAATGAGCCGGATATGCTGGTGTTCGTCGGCTGGTTTTATGACGGAAAAGCATCCGGCAGGGAAGTTCAGGCTTATCTGGATGGCGAAAAGCTGCCGGCTGCCCTTACAGTAAACAAAGGTGCTGAGGTTCGCCAGAAATATCTTGGGACGATCAATGAAATCAATGAGGAAGTTGTCGGGATCGTGACGCTGCCGAAAGACTGGCGTGAAAAAAGAAGTTTGAAATTTTACGGATGACGGAGAAAGTAAAAAAGAGCGTATGCTGTTTCAACCGGAAAACTGCGCGTAAGGGAAAGCAGACTGGAATATTATATTGAAAACTGCCACCGCGATGAGGACACCGTGACGGTGACCGGCTGGTGCATGGGGGCAGGAGAAGTGAATCTTTATCTGCTGGATAACCGCAGACAGAAGCTTCAGGTAAAGACGGATCACTATTTCCGGAAAGATCTGCTCTCTGTATTTCCGGAATGCGACATACAGGCAAAACCAGTTTATGATCCAGGCGTCGATTCCGCGAAGGATGATAACAAAAAGTTTTTCCTTGAAATGCGTAATGCAGAACATTACTCCCGCATCCGGTTAAGAAGTGGGATGATGGAGGCAGATGGCAGTATATTCTGGAAAAATCACAGGATGCACTCCGCTATTTAGAGCGGAACGGATTGTCTGCAACGATCCACAAGATCGAAAATAAATTAGGGGGAAAATCGGAAACCTCCTATGACGCATGGTGTCAAAAATATGATGTAAAAAAAGAAGAACTTGAGGAACAGAGAAAAAAGATATTTTCTTATCAGCCTTTGTTTTCCGTCGTCGTGCCGCTGTATCGGACAAAACCGGAATTTTTAAAAGAAATGATCGGATCCATACAGGCACAGACTTATGGTAACTGGCAGTTATGCTTAGCGGACGCAGTCTGTCAGGGGATGATGCGGGGACTGCGGAAAACGGACAGGTACCTGTAACGGAGCTGACACCGCTCTTAGAGCAGTATGCCAAAGCGGATAAAAGGATTACATTTACAACACTTCCAAAGAATCTTGGAATATCCGGCAATACGAACGCAGCGCTTGCACTGGCAGCAGGTGACTATATCGTCCTGGCTGACCATGATGATATTGTTCCTGCGAATGCGCTCTATGAACTGGCAGATGCCTTAAATCAGGATCGCAGTATTGATGTCTTATATTCAGACGAAGATAAGATCAGCATGGATGGAAAAAAGAGATTTGAACCTCATTTTAAACCGGATTTTGATCTCGATCTTTTGTGCAGTGTCAATTATATCTGTCACCTGTTTGCGGCTAAAAAAGAGCTTGTGGATATGGCAGGTGGATTTTGCAGTGAATATGACGGGGCACAGGATCTTGATTTTATCTTAAGATGTTGTGAGAATGCGAAGAATATCAGACATATTCCAAAGATTTTGTATCACTGGAGATGCCATATGCAGTCTACGGCTGCAAATCCGGAGAGCAAGCTGTATGCGTTCGAGGCAGGAAGACGTGCGATAGAGGCACATTATAGCAGGATTGGGGTTCCGGCAGCTGTGGAAAATGCAGCATTTTACGGGATGTACCGGACAAAATATGACTGGAAGGAAAAACCGCTGGTATCGATCATTATTCCAAATAAAGATCACAGGAAAGATTTAGAAACATGCGTTAATTCCATTCTCGAAAAAACCACTTACCCGAACATCGAGTTTATTATTGTAGAAAATAACAGTACCGAGCAGGAAACCTTTGATTATTACAAAGATCTTGAGACAATGCGTGAAAATGTACATGTTGTTTTTTATGAGGGTGGCTTTAATTATTCAAAGATCAACAATTTCGGTGCGGATGCCGCAAAGGGTTCGTATCTGTTACTCCTCAACAATGATACGGAAATGATCGACGGTGGCGCGATCGGTGAGATGTTAGGTTATTGTATGCGCGGGGATGTTGGAATTGTCGGTGCAAAGCTGTTATACGAGGATGAGACGATCCAGCATGCCGGAGTCGTTTTAGGATTTGGCGGGACCGCGGGACATGCATTTATCGGCAAACCGCGTTACGATACCGGTTATTTTGGCAGAATTTTGTGTGCGCAGGATTATTCGGCTGTCACTGCGGCCTGTATGATGGTAAAACGCAGTGTGTTTGATGAGTCGGCGGACTGACGGAAGAACTTGCGGTTGCGTTCAATGACATTGATTTTTGTCTGAAAGTGCGCAAAACAGGAAAGCTTGTGGTCTATGATCCATATGCAGAGTGGTTCCATTATGAGTCGAAATCCAGAGGATATGAGGATTCACCGGAAAAAGTGGAGCGGTTTAATGACGAGGTGGATACACTGCTTCGTTCATGGAGAGAGATCATTGAGCAGGGAGATCCGTATTATAATCCGAACCTGACACTGGATAATTCAGATTTTTCCCTGCGCAAATAGGTAGTAAGAAAGAAGAGAGGCAGCAGTTCCTATGATGAAAGTATTTATTTGCCCGGAATGCGGATGGATGCGTGTCGTATCAAGACGCAAAGATGTGGAGTGCTTTAAATGTGGAAACGAGCAGATGACGCTGGCAAAGGTGGATTTTGACGCATTCACCTCAATGTCGGAGGAGGAACGAAAGGATTACGCAAACGGATGGCTCTATATCCATCAGAAAGCGAAAAAATAAACATGAAGTCAATTTTTCAGAAAATAACCGTTCAGAAAGTTGTGAAGGGATTCCGCTATCTGAAACATTATGGATGGAAAGAATTTATCATCCGTCTCCAGGAAAAGATGGAGGCAGAAAATGTTCCGTATGAGCCATGGTATGAAAAACATAAGGCGACAGCGGAGCAGATAGAGAAACAGAAAAAGCAGGCAGAAAAATGGAACGATGCGCCAAAGATCAGTATCGTGGTGCCGCTTTTTAAGACACCGGAAACTTTTCTGCGCGCGATGATAGAGTCCGTACAGGCGCAGACCTATGGCAACTGGCAGTTATGCCTTGCGGATGGAAGCGGAGCCGGGGATGAAGATGCGGATCCGAAAGCGTCTTTGGTGCAGAGTATTGCAAATGAATATGCATCTGCAGATGCGCGGATCAAGTATGAATGTCTGACCGAAAATCAGGGGATCGCGGGAAATACAAATGCGGCGATCGCACTGGCGGACGGAGACTGGATCGCATTTATGGATCATGATGATCTGCTTGCGCCGGATGCACTGTTTGAGATGGTAAAAATGATCCGGCAGGGATTCCACGATGAGGATGGGCTTGCAGCGACGGTCTACCGGGAAGACGGTAATGACTACGAGATGCTTTATACGGATGAAGACAAAGTCGATATGGATGGAAAAACACATTTTCAGCCGCATTTAAAGCCGGACTTTAACATCGATCTGCTCCGTTCAAATAATTACATCACGCATTTCCTTGCAGTAAAGAGATCACTTCTCGACCGGGTTGGCGGAATCCGTTCTGATTTTGACGGGGCACAGGATTATGATTTTATTCTCCGCTGTGCGGAACAGGCAGGGGCGATCGGGCACATTCCAAGGATCTTATACCACTGGAGATGCCACAAAGAGTCGACCTCTGAGAATCCGTTTTCCAAGCAGTATGCAGTGGATGCGGGAAACGTGCGATCGGGGAACATTTAAAACGCCTTGGCGTGGATGCTGTCGTGACGCCGACGAAGGATATGGGATTTTATGAGGTGGAGTATCCTCTGACAGAGCAGCCGCTTGTGTCGATCATCATACCAAGTAAGGATGAGGTGGAAACCTTACGGAAATGTATTGCTGCGATCGAAAAGTCTTCGTATGGCAATTATGAAGTTATTGTGGTGGAAAACAACAGCTGCGAAGATACTTTCCGTTATTATGGGGACATTGCGCCGCAGGAAACGACCGTTGATGGAACACGCTGCATGGAGGGAAAACTTGCAGGCGGACAGCGCATCTGTGTTGCAGTCTATATGGAAGGATTTAACTATTCGAAGTTAAATAATTTCGGTGTAAAATTTGCAAAAGGCAGCTATTACCTTCTGATGAACAATGACATTGAAATGATCGGAAATGACTGGATGAAGCGGATGCTTGGAAGCTGCCTGCGGGAAGAAGTAGGAATCGTCGGCGCAAAACTGTTTTATCCGGATCACACGATCCAGCATGCCGGGATCGTAGTGGGAATTGGCGGAAGTGCGCGCGGCATCGGAGATAACATGTTTGTCGGTCTTGCCGGGGACCGGAGCGGGTACATGCATAAGGCATCCCTCCAGCTTGATTACAGCGCAGTCACGGCGGCATGTCTGATGGTAAAAAGAGAGATTTATGAGCAGGCAGGCGGCTTTGAGGAGCAGCTTGCAGTTGCGTTTAATGATGTGGATTTCTGTCTGAAGGTGCGCAGACTCGGGAAATTAGTTGTCTACGAGCCGCATGTGCAGGCATATCATTATGAATCGAAATCCGCGGGGCGGAAGATTCACCGGAAAAAACAGCGCGTTTCCAGCGTGAGATCGAATACATGAGAAATCACTGGATCGGTATCTTAAAAAACGGAGATCCGTATTACAATCCAAATTTTTCTTCGGTTTATAATAATTATTCTCTGAAGGATAACAGCTGAATGGAGGATAGATGACGGAAGTTACGATTATCATTCCGAACTACAACGGAAAAAGCTTTTGGAAAACTGCATAAAGACACTCGAACGGCAGACCTGTCAGGAATTTAAACTGCTTGTGATCGACAATGGCTCTAAGGATGGCAGCACGGACGTGACATCGGAGAGCCTTTACATGGAAATGGTCGCACTGCCGGAAAATACCGGATTTTGTGGTGCGGTAAACCTTGGCTTTGAAATGACAACAACACCATATGCGATCTTACTGAACAATGATACCGAGGCAGAGCCGCATTTTGTGGAGGAGCTGTTAAAAGGAATCCGGCAGTCGGAACGTATTTTTTCCTGTGGCGCGCAGATGCTTGATTTTAAACAGAGAGAGCTGCTTGACAATGCGGGGATCTCTATACGCTGCCGGGCTGGGCAGTTGCGCGTGGAAAGGGCAGACCTGCCGCAGATTATGGAAAACAGACGGATGTTTTTTCCTGTTGTGGAGGAGCGGTCATCTACCGGATGTCCGTGTTAAAACAGATTGGTGTGATGGATGAAAAACATTTTGCTTATCTTGAGGATCTCGATCTCGGTTACCGTGCAAGGATCGCAGGATACCGCAACCGTTATATCCCGGAGGCAAAAGTGTATCATGTCGGGAGTGCGACGACAGGTTCGCGCTACAATGAAAAAAAGTATTTCTTGCCGCACGCAATTCCATGTTTGTGATCTATAAAAATATGCCGTTGCTGCAGTTTTTGATCAATCTGCCGTTTTTAGTTGCCGGTGTTTTGGTAAAATGGCTGTTTTTCTGCAAAAAAGGATTTGGACGCCGTTATTTAGAGGGCATTGCAGAGGGAATCGGGCAGTGCAGAACATGCAGAAAAGTCCGCTTTAAGGTTGGAAATCTTCGCAATTATGTAAAAATTGAGTGGGAACTCATTACAAATATATTTCGCGTATTATCGCACAGATAACGGGAAAAAACGTTTGAGCATCAAAGAATAATAAAGAAATAATTAAGAAATTGTGACAAGAGTTTTAAGAAAAAGAAGTTGTGCTTTCTGGAAAATTATTGTATTATTATTTTTATGGTAGCTTGAAAATGAAAAAAGGATGACATTATGATAAAAGATAATCAACAGCATTTTAACAGACTGCATGTGATCATAGATGCGTTTGTCATTGTGGTATCATATATCCTGGCATGGTGGCTGAAGTTTTCGAGCGGTATTTTGGACTCACCGGGTGGTGCACTGTCATTTGGATTTTACATGAAGGCACTGGTCGTGATTGTTCCGTTGTATCTGATTTTGTATTATGCGTTTAACCTGTATACGCCAAAGCGGGTACAGGGACGGCGGTTAGAGTTTTCCAATGTCGTGATGGCGAACATTGTAGGTTTTCTGTTGATTTTTACAGTATTGTACAACCTGCAGTCTTATGTGGATCAGTTTCGAAATTTTTCCCGTGAGATGTTCTTTTATTTCTTTGCGATCAACACGGTATTAGAAGAGTCGTTCCGTCTGCTGATACGTCAGTTTCTGCGCACAATACGCAAAAACGGTTATAATCTGAAGCATGTACTCCTTGTGGGATATTCCCGTGCTGCGGAGCAGTATATAGACCGGATACAGCAGAATCCGCAGTGGGGATACAATGTCAGGGGAATTTTAGACGACAATATAGCGAGAGGGACGACTTATAAAGGGGTAAAGGTCATTGGAAGCGTTGGCAATCTGCTTTATATCCTGCCGGAGAACAAGTTAGACGAGATTGCGATCACACTTGGACTGGAAGAGTATTATAAGCTGGAAAAGATCGTATCGGAATGTGAAAAATCCGGGGTTCATACCAAGTTTATTCCGGATTATGGAAATATTATTCCGACGAAGCCGTACACGGAGGATCTTTTGGGACTTCCTGTTATTAATATCCGTTATGTACCGTTGTCAAACACGTTTAATGCACTTGTAAAACGGTGTATGGATATTGTGGGTTCACTGATCTGTATCGTGCTTTTTTCGCCCATTATGCTGCTTACAGCAATTGCAGTCAAAGTGACTTCAAAAGGACCGCTGATCTTTAAGCAGGAGCGTGTCGGACTGCATAATGAACCATTCCGCATGTATAAGTTCCGCACCATGTATGTGCAGACTGAGGAAGAAGAACGCAAAGGCTGGACACATAAAGATGATCCGCGGATCACAAAGATTGGCAGATTTCTGCGCAAGACGAGCCTTGATGAGTTTCCCCAGTTGTTTAACGTGTTAAAAGGTGATATGAGCCTTGTGGGACCAAGACCGGAGCGGCCGCAGTATGTGGAAAAATTCCGGGAAGAGATACCGCGTTATATGATCAAACATCAGGTACGTCCCGGCATGACCGGATGGGCACAGGTCAATGGATATCGGGGAGATACATCCATCCGCAAGCGGATCGAACATGATCTTTACTATATTGAAAACTGGACGATAGGGCTGGATATTAAAATCCTGTTTCTTACCGTCTTCAAGGGTTTTATAAATAAAAATGCATATTAGGAGAAAACATTTATGAGTAAAACAGTACAGGGAAGAAACGGGGCACACAGCAAAGCGTCAAAAAGAAGAAAGAAGCAGAAAAACAGACTCATTATCGTTGTAATTGAGATTCTTGTATTGCTGATTTTAGCAGCAGTGTTGTTTGTTACGGTAAAACTTTCAAAGATCCAGAAAGACACAAGCTTCAATAAAGAAGATATCGAGGTAAATGAGGGATTATCTTCGGAGTCACAGGAAATCATGGCAGGTTATACAACAATCGCACTGTTTGGTCTTGATAACCGTTCAAACGGTAATCTCTCCAAAGGTAACAGTGATGTTATCATGATCGCAAGTATCAATAATGATACACATGCGGTAAAGCTGGTATCTGTATATCGAGACAGTTATCTGGATATCGGAGGCGGTACTTTTAAGAAATGTAATTCCGCATATGCAAAAGGTGGTCCGGAGCAGGCAATTACCATGTTAAATAAAAACCTGGATATGGACATTACCGATTATGTAACAGTGGACTTTAATGCAGTTGTTGAATGTGTAGATCTTCTGGGCGGAGTTACGATCCCGGAGGTGTCTGATGAAGAGGCTGTGCTGATGCATGGTTATATGGATGAGATCAATAAACTGACCAAAAATAATTCCAAGTACTTATCCGGTGGCGGAACAAATGTAGAGATGGATGGTGTTCAGGCATGTGCGTATGCGCGTATCCGTTATACTACAGGAGATGATTATAAGCGTACAGAACGTCAGCGTACTGTTCTTACTGCAATGGTACAGAAAGCGCAGAAGGCAAATCTTACTACGATCAACAGCCTGATCGACGAATTATTTGGTGATATCAAGACAAGTTTTTCAAATACAGAACTGATTTCTCTTGCCGCAAAAGTATTCAATTACAGCCTTGGTGAGACAATAGGTTTCCCGTTTGAGAAGAATACGACAACACTTGGAAATAAGGGAAGCGTTGTTGTACCATGTGATCTTGAATCCAATGTAAAACAGCTTCATGTATTTTTATACGATGATAATGAATATGCACCGACCGATACAGTCAAGAATAACAGTGCTCAGATTGTCAATGATACCGGATTCCATCAGGGAGAAGGATATTAATGAAAGCAGATCTGATCATACCGACTTACAGACCGGATGACACATTTTGTCTGCTCCTGCAAAAACTGCAGGAGCAGACCTTTGTCGTTCATAGGGTCATTATTTTAAACACAGAAGAAAAATTGTGGAAAGAAGCTGTGGAAAAGTATCCGATCGAACAGAGTCTTTGTGGACTTCCATGTGAGTATACGCTGTATCATATCAGCAAAGAAATGTTTGATCATGGCGGTACCAGAATGTGTGGCGTGAAACATTCCGATGCGGATATTGTTATCTTTATGACACAGGATGCGGTTCCGGCAGATAAAAATCTGGTTGCAAATCTGGTAAAGGGTTTGGAAGAGGAGGATACGGCTGTCTGTTATGCAAGACAGCTTCCGAATGAAAACTGCCGCATTGTGGAACGCTATACAAGATCTTTTAATTATCCGGATGAAAGCAGGAAAAAGGGAAAAGCGGATATAGAAGAAATGGGGATCAAGACGTTTTTCTGTTCCGATGTATGTGCGGCTTACAGAGTGGATCTGTTTCATAAACTTGGCGGATTCGAATCACCGGTTATTTTTAATGAAGATATGTTTTTTGCCGCAAAAGCAGTTTTTGCGGGATATTATGTAAAATATGAGGCAGAAGCAAAAGTCATTCACTCCCACAACTATACGGTAAGACAGCAGTTTCACCGCAATTTTGATCTGGCTGTCTCACAGACCATGCATCCGGAGATCTTTGAGCAGATCAGTTCAGAAGCGGAGGGAATGAAGCTGGTAAAGAGTACGATGAAGTATCTGTGCTCAATTGGAAAGCCGTATCTTATCTTTGAACTTGGAATCCAGTGTGTTGGAAGTATGCTGGTTACCGGCTCGGCAAACGGTATAAAAAGCTGAGCAGGAAACAGATCTTAAAATGTACGATGAGTCCGGAGTACTGGAAACGTTTGTGGAATCAGGAAGTATCAGACGGGAATAGGTAAATTATGAGAGAGACTTCTAAAAAAGTTTTATTTTGGGCATTGATGTTTTTCGGAGCATTCCTCCTGTTGACACAGGTGGGATATTCCGATGGCGACGATGCCTTTTTTTATCAGTATACACATGAAATGGGATTTTTCGAGTATTTAAGCTGGCGCTATCAGACGTGGGTCGGCAGGATGTCCGGGGAAGCAATGGTGTACATTGCATTTTCACTGGGAATCTGGTTCTGGCGTATCGTAAATGCATGATGCTTGTGCTTCTTCCATGCGGCGTGTTGAAACTGGCAGAAAAAGCAGCGGGTATCCGGACAAAAAATTTTCTGCCGGGCGAGTCGGTTGCAGTAGTAAGCGGTTATCTTCTGATGGCGATTATGACCGTTGGATATGCGGCAATCTGGATCAACGGTTCCATTTTTTATACATGGTCATTTACCTGTGGGATCTGGGCACTGGTCCCGGTTGCAGATATTGTATTTGACACGGGAGATGGTGGTTCAGGGGATCATAATACCTGGCATTTTTTTATTCCATTCCCTGCGCAGTTCTCGCAAGTATGTCGATCGAACAGATGGCGGCGGTGCTTGTGACGTTTGAGGTGCTGGCGGTACTGGTGGTGATACTGAGAAAGCATGAAAAGCAAAGAACCATTCTTCTTATCATACAGACAGCAGTGACGGTCGTGGCGTTTGTGATTCTGTTTTTAGCACCGGGAAATGATATCCGTGTTGCATCGGAAGTACAGAACTGGATGCCGCAGTATGAGGAACTTTCTTTTGGGGAGCATCTTTTTGTTACAGTTCAATGGCTGGTTTCTTCTTTTGCAAATGAAAACCGCCTGTTGCTGTTTGGAATCTGGCTGGCGGGAATCCTGCATATTATATGTAAAAATGAAAGAAAAGCATCAGATGTGGCATGTATGACGGCTGCAGGACTGTTTTCTGCAGCTGCATTACTGCCGTTTGCCGGAATCAAGGTGTTTTCAGACTGTGGTCTTCATATCGCAGATATTACAGTACGGCTGGAGCAGGTACCGCGGATCGAAGAGATGCAGGCGGCAAACTGGTTTGCAATGTGCTGGTGGATCGCGGCACTTTTGTTTACCTGTATCTTGATATGGAAAGTTTTAAAACATAACGTAGTCCTTATGCTGGTGTGGCTTGGCGGAATTGCAAGTGAGGCGATCATGCATTTCTCACCGACGATCTATGCGTCCGGTGCGCGCGTTTATTATCTGACGGATTGGATGTGTATGTTTATTATATTGGTTCTGGCATTTAAAATGCCGGGTAAGAAATGGAGAGATCTGTATTATTCTATCGTGGCAGGTCTTGGCGTTTGGAATCTGCTATATCAGGTTATCAATTATATTTGAGAAGAAAACATAATTTTTTGATTGTTTTGTCACAAATAGAACACAATTTCTCTGTACACTCATAATCAGAAAAGGAAAAGAAATTCCGAATACGAAAGGAGAAATCGTTATGGATGGTAACAATTATAACAACAACAATCAGAATGGGTCTTCGGATTCCTTCTATTCATACAATAACGGCAGCCAGAGCAATCAGCGGACAGAACATGCAAATGAAGGAAACGTAAACCAGTACAACAATTCTTATCAGAACACAAATTCTTATTCACAAAACGCAGGATATCAGCAGGGCAGTGCATATCAGAATGGCACATACCAGAACACAGGATATCAGCAGAACGGTGCTTACCAGAATGGTGGATATCAGAATACCAACGGTGCATTTTATCAGAACGCACAGCCGACTGGTAAAAAACAAAAGAAAAAGAGAGAAAGAAAACCGGGTGGATTTGGAACGAAACTTGCAAAATGCGCAGCCATCGCGTTAGTCTTTGGACTGGTATCAGGCACTGCATTTGAGGGTGTACATCTTGTATCGTCCAAGGCATTTGGCAATGATGAAACCGCAGTATCAGACAGCGGCAGTCAGAATGCACTGACCAAAGCAGACAACAAGGTGGAGGCAACTTCCACATCGTCGAATTATGTAGCAACGGATGTATCTGACATCGTATCATCCGTAATGCCGTCCATCGTGGCAATCACAAATGTGAGCGAGACCGAATACCAGAGTTTCTGGGGCGGTATGCCACAGACTTATGAGAGCACAAGCTGTGGATCCGGTATCATCGTAAGTCAGGATGATAATTATCTTTATATTGCAACGAATAATCACGTAGTAAACGGTGCAAACAGTCTGACAGTTACATTTAATGATGAGTCAACAGTCAGCGCAGAGGTAAAAGGAACAGATCCTTCTACAGATCTTGCAGTCATCCGTGTAGCGTTAAGCAGCATTGAAAGTGATACGATGAATAATATTAAAGTAGCCACACTTGGTGATTCTGACAGCTTAAAAGCTGGTAATTCCTGTATCGCAATCGGTAACGCACTTGGTTATGGACAGTCTGTAACCGTTGGTTATATCAGTGCATTGAACCGTCAGGTATCTGTCAGTGATTCAGAGAGTGACACAAGCTATACTGCAGATCTGATCCAGACAGATGCAGCAATCAACCTGGTAACAGTGGTGGTGCATTACTCAGTGCAAACGGTGAGGTTATCGGTATCAACTCTGTAAAATATTCCGATACTTCCGTAGAGGGTATTGGATATGCAATCCCGATCAATACGGCAGCACCGATTATCAATGATCTGATCACGAAAGAAAAAGTAGATGAGTCTGACAGCGCATACCTTGGTATCACAGGTGTCGATGTAACAGATGATGTTGCAAAAACTTATAACATGCCATCCGGTGTTTATGTTGCACAGGTAACCGGAGGTTCCGCAGCAGAGCAGGCAGGTATCCAGAAAGGTGATATCATCACAGAGTTTGACGGAAAACAGATTGGTTCCATGGAAGAACTTTCATCTACAATGGAGTATTATAAAGCAGGTACAACGGTTGATGTGAAGATTGAGCGTTCTACGAATGGTGAATATCAGGAGCAGACGATTTCCGTTACACTTGGCAAGAAAAATTAATGGAATGATTGTATAGGGAGTGGGCGAAATGCCCACTCCTTTTTTGGTGAACGCCGTTTGTGCGTCCCTCCGCTATCGACTTTTGCTAGGATGTGTGCTATGATATTTCAGAGTCTGCTGTGTAATAATGTTTATCGCAGATGATGATTTCATATAATAAAAATAGGTCTGGGGCGTATCGCGTCCGGAATGGAGGATTTACGTTGTCAAAGTTTGAGGATTTCAGAAATCAATACAATTCTTTTTTATATAAAGATTATTCCGTAGAGTATATCGAAAGTGCATATCGGATCGTGTATCATTTTGAGATACCGGGGCTGTGTGAATTTCAGTCAAAGTGGGAGTTCCCGGCAAAGGAGCGCGTGGATGAGACAATCTTAAAGGCGCTTGCATTTCATCTTGGAATGGCAGAGACAATCAGCTACTGGAAATGTGCCTGCCCGAAGCAGTTAAAAATTTTGTGTGGAACACTTTCCGCAGAACAGAAAAAATGGTGGAAAAAGTTATATTACAACGGACTTGGCGAGTTTATGTACCGCAATGGAATCGTGGTTTCAAAAGAGGATCTTGTTACGATCGAATGTGAGGACAAAGCGTGCGCACCACTGCATGATACAAAGTCCTATGATGGATGCCTGGTGTCTGTCGGCGGTGGAAAGGATTCCGTGGTTTCCCTTGAGGTGTTAAAGGGAGAAAAGATTACTACTTACAGTATCAATGGCAATGCGACCACAAAAAATGTCATTGCAGTCTGTGACCACAAACAGGGAGACTACGCTGCAAAACGTATTCTCGACAAAAAGATTTTAGAACTTAATGCAGAGGGATATTTAAACGGACACATTCCGTTCTCTGCAGTCGTTGCATTTTCATCCTTTATTTCAGCATTTTTGAGTGGCAACCGCTATATCGTGCTTTCGAATGAGACAAGTGCAAACGAGACGACGGTAAAAGATTCTTTTGTCAACCATCAATATTCAAAGAGCTTTGAGTTTGAGCAGGATTTTGTATCATATATAAAGAAAGTGACAGATTCCGATATCCATTATTTCAGCCTCTTACGTCCGCTCACTGAGATGCAGATTGCATGGCTGTTTTCAAAATGTAAGAGTTATCATGAAGTATTCCGGAGCTGTAATGCGGGAAGCAAACAGGGAATCTGGTGCTGCAACTGCCCGAAATGTCTGTTTGTCTATATCATTTTAACTCCGTTTTTATCACAGGAAGAACTGGTGCACATTTTCGGAGAGAACCTGTTGGAAAAAGATTCGCTTGATCTTGATTTTAGAGAGCTGACCGGCATTGAGGAGAACAAACCGTTTGAGTGCGTGGGAACCAGACGCGAAGTCCTTGTTGCATTAAAGACATTTATTGCACGCGGTGGAAAGAGTCTTTTAACCGAGCGCTATAAAGAAACGATCGAAGCTGTTCCGGGAGAGTTAGATGAGATGCTTTCCGAGTGGGTATCCGAAAACCAGGTGCCGGAGCATTTCTTAGAGATTTTAAAGGATTTTATGAATCGGGCATAAACAGCAGGAATAGAGATGCCCTGGGGAACGGGCAGGAATGGAGATTAAGATGGACATCATCAGTGAGTTGAATGGAAAACGGATTTTGATCTGGGGTTACGGCAGAGAAGGAAAGGCGACAGAGCACTTTCTGCAGAGATGCGTAAAACCGGCGTCCGTGGATATATTTGAGGGGAAGAAAGAAGAGATCGACGAGGATGATTACGATTTTATCATAAAAAGTCCTGGCATTGTGATGAATGAGGAAAATCCAAAATATACCTCAGAGACAGAATTATTTTTACAGCAGTTTCGTGACCAGGTAATAGGAATCACCGGAACCAAAGGGAAAAGTACGACGTCTGCAATGCTCTATACTGTTTTGAAGGCATGCAGCGGCAGACCTGTGTTACTGCTTGGAAATATTGGACAGCCTTGTCTTGATTATTTCGAGGAAGTGACAGAAGATACGATCATTGTTTATGAGATGTCCTGCCATCAGCTTGCACATACGAATGTGTCACCGCACATTGCAATCTTTTTAAACCTCTATGAGGAGCATCTTGACTATTATGGAACAGTAGAAAAATATTTTGAGGCAAAGAGCCATATTGCGGCGTATCAGAAGAGCGGAGATTATTTCTTTGTGGGAGAAAATGTACCGCAGATCGATACAAAGGCGCAAAGGACAGTGCTTCATCAGCCCAAAGGTGTGCATTATGAATTGAAACTTGCCGGAGAGCATAATCAGTATGATGCACAGTTTGTGGAGCGTGTGGCAGAACTGCTTGGATGCGAAAAAGAGGCTGTGTTAAAGAGCATGGCAGACTTTGAAGGACTGCCGCACCGCCTGCAGTATGTCGGAACTTATCGGGGCGTCAGATATTATGACGATTCGATTTCAACGATCCCGGAGGCTGCCATCAATGCGGCGATGAGTATTCCGGATGCAAAGACGGTCCTGATTGGGGGTATGGACCGTGGAATTAATTATGATCTTCTGGTCGCATTTATCAGGGAGCATAAAGAATTTCAGTTTATCTGTGCATACGCATCCGGAAAACGTATTTTCGGGGAAGTCGGCGACTGTGAGAACTGTGTCTATGCGGAAGATTTAGAGCAGGCAGTTGAAGCAGCAGTACAGATGACCGAACCGGGAGGCGCATGTATCCTTTCACCGGCAGCAGCATCTTACGGTTATTTTAAAAACTTTGAGGAGCGTGGAGAAACATTTCAGAAGTATGTCCATGCTTTTGCACAGTAAGGTGACAGATTTTCAGGGAAAAACATACAGAACAGAGAAAATAATTTTACGTATTGCAAAAGCGGAAAATTCCTGTATGGTAATAGATGAATGAATTTTTGAAAAGCGAATCTGTCATATTTGCAGGAATTATTGCAAAAGAATGTTTTTTTAAACTTTAAAATGCAAGATTGCAGAATGAAAAATGCAAAAAGAGCAAATGTACGCAACAGAAAGACAGGTTGAAACATGGATTTATTCGAATATATGAGAGAACAGAAAAAAGAGACGGAGTCACCGCTTGCATCGCGTCTGCGGCCGACGACTTAGATGAGATGGTCGGACAGCAGCATATCATCGGGAAGGACAAGTTACTGTACCGTGCGATCAAGGCGGATAAGCTCAGCTCCATCATCCTCTATGGACCTCCGGGAACCGGAAAGACAACGCTTGCGAAGGTTATTGCCAATTCCACAAGCGCAGAATTTTTACAGATGAATGCAACTTCTGCCGGGAAGAAAGACATGGAAGATGTCATTGCTAAGGCGAAGAATAACATGGGGATGTTTGGAAAAAAGACGATCCTGTTTATCGACGAGATTCATCGTTTTAATAAGGGACAGCAGGATTATCTTCTGCCGTTCGTGGAAGATGGACCATCATCTTAATCGGTGCGACGACTGAGAATCCTTATTTTGAAGTCAATGGGGCTCTTCTTTCCCGTTCGATCATTTTTGAACTGAAAAGCTTAGAAAAAGAGGATATCAAAACTCTTATTTTGCGGGCGGTAAATGATACGCAAAAAGGTATGGGTGCATACCATGCCGTGATTGATGAGGATGCCTTAGATTTCCTTGCAGATATCTCAAATGGTGATGCGCGTGCCGCATTGACTGCGGTGGAGCTTGGAATCCTTACAACTGAGCGCAGCGGGGACGGTCTGATACATATCACGCTTTCCGTTGCTTCCGAATGTATCCAGAAGCGTGTGGTAAAGTACGATAAGTCCGGCGATAACCATTACGATACCGTATCTGCGTTTATCAAAAGTATGCGCGGATCCGATCCGGATGCGGCAGTCTATTATTTAGCGCGGATGCTGTATGCGGGGGAGGATATCAAGTTTATTGCAAGAAGGATCATGATCTGTGCCTCAGAGGATGTGAGCAATGCAGATCCGATGGCACTCGTGGTTGCAACGTCAGCGGCACAGGCGGTAGAACGTATTGGAATGCCGGAAGCGCAGATCATCTTAGCGCAGGCGGTTACCTATGTGGCGAGTGCGCCAAAGAGCAACTCCGCCGTTACGGCGATCAGCGAGGCGATGGAGACAGTCAAAAATACGATGACAGCTCCGGTTCCGCCACATTTACAGGACGCCCACTACAAATCATCATCGAAGCTCGGTCACGGCGTAGGCTATAAATATGCGCATGACTATCCGAATCATTATGTAGAGCAGCAGTATCTGCCGGACGGACTGACCGGCCGGAAGTTTTACAGACCGTCAGAAAACGGTTATGAAAAGCAGATCAGAGAATATTTCCACAAGATCAAAGGGGAATATTCCCATGAATGATAAATAATGTATAGCGAACCAAGAGGAGGAAGCAAACAATGCAATCTTACCAGGAAATGACAAAGGAAGAACTGTTAGCCGAAAAGAAATCACTCGAGGCAGAGTACAAGAAATTCCAGCAGCGTGGATTAAAACTTGACATGTCCAGAGGAAAGCCATCCCAGGAACAGCTTGATCTGTCAATGGGAATGATGGACGTCTTAGCATCCTATGTGGATCTGACCTGTGAAGACGGAACAGACTGCCGCAACTACGGTGTGCTTGACGGTATCCATGAGGCGAAAGTGCTCATCGGCGATATGATCGAGTGCAACCCAGATAATATCATTATCTATGGCAACTCCAGTTTAAATATCATGTACGATACGATTGCACGTTCCATGACACACGGTGTTATGGGAAGTACTCCATGGTGCAAATTAGATAAAGTAAAATTTTTATGCCCGGTTCCGGGATATGACAGACATTTTGCCATCACAGAATATTTTGGCATTGAAATGATTAATGTACCAATGCTGCCAACGGTCCGGATATGGATATGGTAGAAGATTTAGTCAGCAAAGATGAGGCAATCAAAGGTATCTGGTGTGTTCCGAAATATTCCAACCCACAGGGTATCACCTATTCAGATGAGACTGTGCGCCGTTTGCAAGATTGAAACCGGCTGCAAAAGATTTCCGTATCTACTGGGATAACGCTTACTGTGTACATCATTTATATGATATCGATCAGGATCATCTGATTGAGATCCTTGCAGAGTGTAAGCGTGCAGGAAACCCGGATATGGTATACAAATTCTGTTCCACCAGTAAGATCACATTCCCTGGTTCCGGTGTTGCTGCAATCGCAACTTCCGCAAACAACTTGGAGGATATCAAAAAACAGTTAAAGGTTCAGACCATTGGTCATGATAAGGTAAACCAGCTCCGCCATGTACGTTTCTTTAAGAACATCCACGGTATCACAGAGCATATGCGCAAACATGCTGCATCCTTACGTCCGAAGTTCGAGATGATCACAGACATGTTTGACAAAGAACTTGGCGATTTGGGCGTAGGAACCTGGTACAAACCAAAGGGAGGCTACTTCATCACTTATGAGACTTTAGAGGGCTGTGCAAAGAATGTTGTTGCAAAAGCAAAAAAAGCAGGTGTTGTGATGACTCCGGCAGGTGCACCGTTCCCGTATGGAAAGGATCCGAAAGATTCCGTAATCCGTATCGCACCGTCTTATCCAAGCTTAGAGGATCTGACAACAGCAGCAGAAATCTTTGTTGTTTGTGTGAAATTAGCAAGTATTGAGAAGATCTTAGAAGAAAAATAACAGATTAGATTACACACGCTGCGGTAACATTATTATCTGGAATACAGGAATTACCGCAGCGAAAAAGTTTGTAAGTAAAAATGCAGGAACCATAAAATATGATTCCTGCATTTTTTTCATGTGATAGAATTTACATATTAATTTTCTGTTTCAGTTCCGGCAGTTTCGGTGGTAGAACCGTTTTTCCATTTGTCAAATTTCTCCAAAACAGCATCATAGGTACGCTGGGAAATATCCGGCAAATCTTTGCCCCAGGATTTTGTTGCATCTTCAAAGCCTTTTTTGAAAGCGTCGATCAGAAGATCTGCTTTTTCCGGATCGTTGCCGGAAAGGGCTTTTGCAAAATCAAGGATACGGTCAGAGGTCTGCTCTACACCCCAGTAGCCGTCCTCAGCGATATCTGCCTGAGCCTGTTTCTGTGTTTCCTCATCAACGGTAAAGTTACCATCTGCTAAGAAGCTCCACATGGAATCGGCATTTGCGATTGCGGTTCCCTGCTTGGTCATCATTTTTTCAACCAGGCTGCGTAACTGGGAAGTACGCTGCTCAGCATCTGCTTTTAATTTTGCAACCATTGCATAGTCAGTTTTTTGGTAACGGTATCCTTGTCTGTTTGAGAAGATTTCTCATATACGACACCGGTTTCTGCCTTATCAGATGTTGTGGTTTTGTCTGTAGATGTAGAAGCTGTCTTAGAAGCTGTGCTTGTCTGATAGCTGTTAGTTGTTGAATTTACGCTGTTAATTGCATTCATAGTCATAAATAATTCCTCCATTCCAGTAAATGAATGACTGATTTGTTCATGCATTTTTTCCTTTTTCTTCTGTAAAATATATCGGCTTTTCGGGAAAAATAATTTAGATGGAATTGACCTTTTTGCCTTAAAATGATAAGATTTATGTTGTATACAAAAAACAACGAAAATACATGACGATGGTATGGGGATTATGAAGGAAATATCAGTAAAAGCACTTGCAAAAATAAATCTTGGGCTTGATGTTGTGCGCAGACGTGAGGATGGGTACCATGAAGTGAAAATGGTCATGCAGACCATCCACCTGTTTGACCGTCTTGAAATGAAAAAGACAGCAGGCGGGATTACAATGACGACAAATCTGTCTTTTCTGCCGACAAATGAGAATAATCTTGTCTACAAGGCAGCAAAACTTCTGATGGATGAATTTCAGATCAGGGACGGTATCGATGTGAAGCTGCACAAGTATATTCCGGTCGCAGCGGGAATGGCCGGTGGAAGTACAGATGCTGCAGCGGTACTTTATGGTATGAACCGTATGTTTGAACTTGGACTGTCCAAAGAAGAACTGATGCAGCGTGGGGTTAAGATCGGTGCAGATGTTCCTTACTGCATTATGCGTGGAACCGCACTTGCAGAAGGAATTGGTGAGCAGCTTACCGCACTTCCACCGATGGTAAAATGTCCGATACTGATCGCAAAACCACAGATTTCTGTATCGACAAAGTTTGTATATGAGAATCTGAAGCTGGATGAAAATACAGTTCATCCGGATATTGACCGTCTGGTGGAAGACATCAGACGAAAAGACCTTGCAGCCATTACCTCAGATATGGGAAATGTTTTAGAAACTGTGACGATTCCGAATTATCCGGTAATCGCAGAGATCAAAGAACATATGATGGAACATGGAGCTGCGGGAGCTATGATGAGCGGGAGTGGTCCGACGGTATTCGGACTGTTTGATGATAAGGAGAAAGCGGTTGCGGCATATGAGGCGATGCAGGCATCCGGACTGGCAAAGCAGGTTTACCTGACCAGTATTTACAACAACATGAGATAAGCGAAGAAATGGAGGAAAACAGGTTTATGACAGACGATTTGACGCTGAATATGGATGCGTATCTGCCACTTCGGGATGTGGTGTTTAACACACTGCGTGAGGCGATTTTAAAAGGAGAGTTAAACCCGGAGAGCGTCTGATGGAACTGCAGCTTGCTGCAAAGTTAGGCGTCAGCCGTACACCGATCCGTGAGGCGATCCGCATGTTAGAGCAGGAGGGCTTAGCGGTCACGATTCCGAGAAAAGGTGCGGAAGTCGCCAAGATGACAGAAAAGGATATGGAGGATGTGCTTCAGATCCGTGATGCGTTAGATGAACTTGCAGCATCGATTGCATGTGAGCAGATGACAAAGGAACAGTTAGATACTCTGACGGAAACAATGCATGAGTTTGAGGAATCTACCAAATCAAAGGATTTGAAAAAGATCGCCGCTGCGGATGTGCAGTTTCACGATATTATTTATCAGGCGACCGGCAATCCAAAACTCGTCAATATGCTCAATAATTTGAGAGAGCAGATGTACCGTTACCGTGTGGAATATTTAAAGGATGAGAGAAATTATCCGACACTGATGCGGGAACATAGTGAGATCGTGGAAGGATTGATGACAAAGGATAAGGGACGTGTGACAGAAGCAATGCATAAGCATGTCAAAAATCAGGTTGTGGCGGTCAAGGAAATGATCAGAGAGCAGGAGTAAGGGAGCTTTGTATAATCTGGTTAAAATTGCATAGAATAAGGGAAATGAATTTTTGAGGATAAGCCGTAGGCTTATCCTTTTTTAGTTGCCGGGAAATGAGGGATATTATGAAGGAAAAGGTAGCGGTTTCAAAGAGATTAAGTGAGAATATCGCGCAGATGGAGGAGTTTTTTCATGAGTGCGATGATATTAAAAAGAAGGAATTGATGCTTGGCAGGCAGATGGATGTGGCATGTTATCTGACGTTTATTGAGGTGTCGGTGGACATGGGGACTTCGGCACTGAGTGAGGTGCTGAAGTATTTAAAGGGGCTTGGGAAGGAAGAAATTTATCAGGCATTGGAGCAGAATGCGCTGGGAATTTCGGATGCAACTTATTTTGATACGATAGAGGATGCGGTGGACGGGCTTTTGACCGGAGAGGTGATCCTGTTTGTGGACGGATTTGACAGGGCGGTAAAGATACCGGACGACGGTTATCCGAATATGGGGATCACGGAGGCGGATTCTGAAAAGGTCATAAGGGGTTCAAACGAGGGGTTTTGTGATTCGGTAAAACAGAATGCGGCGCTGATTAGAAAGCGTATCCGTTCCCCGAAAGTCAAGGTGAAGCAGAAAAAATGTGGTATGCGCTCGAATACCAATGTTTATCTTGTTTTTATGGAGGATCTGGTGTATCCGGGACTGGTACGGGAGATCGGGCACAGGCTGGAGGGATTTGAGATCGACGGGGTGTTAGACAGTGGTGTGATCGAACAGCTCACTGAGGAGAAGTGGTATTCCCCATTTCCACAGTTTCAGACGACAGAGCGGCCGGATCGTGCAGCAATGGCTGTTTTGGAGGGAAGGGTGGTTGTGCTTTCTGACAATTCCCCGGTGGGCTGATCCTGCCGACTGATTATAATTCGTTCATTAAGACGAGCGATGATTATTACAACCGGTGGGAAATCGCAAGTTTCGGCAGGCTTTTGCGCTATGTCGCATCTTTCTTTGCCATGACTCTGCCGGGATTTTATCTTGCCGTGACAAATTTCCATACGCAGATTCTGCCGACGATGCTTCTTTTGTCTTTTGCGGATGCGAGGAGCGGTGTGCCGTTCCCGGCGGTGGTTGAGGTGATTTTGATGGAACTTTCATTTGAACTATTAAGAGAGGCAGGCGTGCGTCTGCCCGGCGCCATGGGAAATACGATCGGTATTGTAGGAGGACTGATCATCGGACAGGCGGCGGTCGAGGCAAATCTTGTCAGTCCGATCGTGGTGATCGTCATCTCATTTACTGCGCTCTGTTCCTTTGCAATTCCAAATGAGGAATTTGCGACGGCATTCCGTCTGTTGAAGTTCTTCTTTATCGGAATGTGTGCGTGGTTAGGCTACTTTGGCATGCTGCTTGGACTGCTCTTTGTACTGATCCATCTTGCGCATTTAAAAAGCTTTGGCATCCCATATCTGATGCCGTTTGTCGGGGCAGATCTGACGGACTATGAAGACGAACGTGATTTCCTGTGGAGATGGCCGATCCGCAAACTGACAAACGTCCGATCTACGCCCGGCGGGAGGAGCGGGTGAAACTGAAATTGAAATAAGGATGAATGTTTGAAACAAACACCAAATAAAAAGGAGTACAAGGAATTATGTTTTCATCAAACGAAAAAATTTCAGGCCGCCAGGCATTCCGCCTTTTGGTATTTGATCTTTTAGGACTTGGCACGCTTCTGATCCCGGCTGCGGTCGCCGGGTTCTGCGGGCGGGACGGCATTTTCTGCATTATTGTGGGAACAGTGCTTGGACTTTTATTTTTACGCCTTCTGGTGTATGCAGTGGGGGATATGCAGGGCAGCTTTGCAGAATATACGGAAAAAAATGTGCGGGACATTTTTCGGAAAGACCATACAGGCGGGATATTTTCTG